>Ga0247680_1000034_pt1 | contig 86349 bp, 71 predicted proteins | sample CNK21_metaG_FD_182803 | JGI IMG/M metagenome (GOLD analysis project Ga0247680, IMG submission 182803) | Soil microbial communities from Purdue University Martell Research Forest, Indiana, United States - CNK21 | ecosystem: Environmental > Terrestrial > Soil > Temperate forest > Bulk soil...
GTCACCAATCACTAACTCTTTTAGAATCCGCACTTACGCAAAACCCGCCCGTAACCTCTTTAGAATCCGCACTTCCAAAACACAGCACTTAAAACCCTTTAGAATGAACACTTACGAAAAAACCCCCCAGGGGGTACCCCCCATGACTGCCCGCCAAACTTGTCCTCCCGAGCGCAGCGAGGGAGCTGCTTTCCGCTGCCAGGCGCCACCTCGCTTCCCCATTCTCACTATCTACGATTCACTACTCGATTCGACCTATCGCGCAACGGTGCTCAGGAAAGGGTAATGGCTCGCTGCGGCCATGAAAAACAGCATGGGAAACGACAGCCAAAACGAAACGCGCGCGGTCAGAAAATTCCAGCGCATCAGGCGCTCGGCTTCGGGCGGCATCGGCGCACCTTGCTCCGCGCTCGCACGCGCCCACTTGATCAACTTTTTCTGGACGCGCCACACCACGCCCCAGGTGTTGAGCAGCATGATGAGACCGAGCCCTCCGCCGACGCTGATCGCCAGGTGCGGATTGGAAACGTTCGGCCCTCCGTTCAATGCCATGACGAGCCACGATGCGGCGATCACCACAATGCTGATTCCGATGCCGCGCACCCACGGATTATCGAGAAATCCTTTTGCAGGGAGTTGCAGCGCGTAAATAAAAATGTAGGCGAGGACCCAAACGAGCAGCCACCAGCCGAGCCATTTCATGGCCAGCGAGTGGTCGCCTGCGTTTCGCGCATCGGCAAAGAGGTGCAACTGAAAATAGCGCAATCCAACAAGGACCGCCACCAGCGCCGACCAGCGAAACCAGCCCATCGCGCGCGGCATAAGCTCCGGGACAATCTTGACCCGCAACTTCGGGTCGCACTGCTTCATCGCGGGAGTCAGGACTAGATTAAAAAAGTAGAGCAAGCCGATCCAGAGGATGCCGAAAATAAGATGCAGCCATCGCAGAGCCAGCATTTCGTTGGCCAGCGGATTTTCAAGAAACGAAAAGTGAGGACTCCACGCGGGAAAAGTGAGCGCCAAGAGCAGCAAGAACATGGAAAACCTCCGGCTTCAGCGGAATCGATCGCGTCGCGGTTGCACAGACACCGTAACGGATTCTGCCGCGAACCGTCAATTTGACGGATGCTCGATGGAGGATGTGGTTACAGCCAAAATACGCTGGCTATTGGTTGGTTGTCGCGCTTGCCGAAGATGCGTTGCCTATGGCGTCGCCATTTACGACGAGTTCGACGCGGCGATTTCGCTGGCGGCCTTCGGCGGTGTCATTCGATGCCACGGGCTGCGTTTTTCCAAAGCCCTTGGCGGTGATCGAAGATGCGGGCACGCCCTGCTCCGCGAGAAAATCGCGAACGGAATCGGCGCGGCGCTCGGAGAGTTGCTGGTTGAATTCGTCGGTGCCGACGCTGTCCGTATGGCCTTCGATCTGCAAGTTCAGACCAGGGTGAGCAAGGACGATTCCTGAAATTTTCGCGAGCTTTTCGCGCGCGCCCGGCTTGAGCGTATAGCTGCCGGTATCGAACAGCACGTCCGACATATTGACGATAAGGCCGCGAGCCGAGTCGCGCGTCTGCAAAATGGAATTCAATTGATTTAAAAGTTGCGCGCGAAGATCGGCCTTTTCGGATTCGGCTTTCGCGGCGGCCTGGCGCGCTTTATCCGCTTCGGCTTCCGCCGCTCGTTGTTGATCGACCGCAGCGGCCTTATCGCGCGCGGCTTGTTCGGCGGCGGCCTGCGCCGCTTGCTGCTGGGCGACCGCGGCGGCGGTGGCTTGCTCGGCTTCCGCTTTTTGCCGGGCGGCATCCGCGGCGGCCTTTTCCGCTTCCTGCTTCATTCGAATGGCATCGGCTTTGGCGGCTTCCGCTTGCTGCCGAGCCAGTTCCGCATCCTGACGGCGCTTGATTTCCGCGGCGGCTTGCTCTTCGGCGGCTTTCTTATCCGCGGCGGCCTTGGCTTGCGCGTCTTCCTCAGCTTTTTGTTTCACAGCCATCACGCGCGCTTCTTCGGCGGTTTCCACCACTTCGCGCGCCGCGGCGGAGACAAATTTTTTATCGCTCTTGCGGCCGTAGACTTCTTCCGCGTTCTTGAGTTGTTGTTCGGCTTTGGCGAGCGATGAGGCGGCATATTTATCGGCTTGCGCGATGCGGGCAATTCGAACGGCGTTGCGCGCTTCGAACAGTTCGCGAGGAGTTTTGCGGTCGATACCGAAGATAGCGTTCTCAATTTTGGTGTTCGAGGAAGAATAAATGCCGCGTCCCAGCAACTCATATTGGGCGTCAATGTTTTCAACTTTGCCTTGCGTGGCGGGCCCAAAAGTATTTTCCAGAACAACCATGTTGCCCGGCTGAGTGACGGCGAAGTACGGCTCGGCGGTGACGATCATGCCAAAGGTTTGCATGTCCGTGATGGCTTTTACCTGGCCGGCGCCGCTTTTAAGGGCTACTTCGCCGAGATTCACGGCGCGGCCCTGAGGAGAAACGGCCCAGAGCACGTAGGTGAGATATTCGAGACCAAATTTGGTGGCGTCTTCGAAGCCCGTGAATTTAGCTTCGATCTCCATGCGGTTGCTCTTGCTATCCACTTTGGCTTCGCCAGAGGCGCCCTGCATGAGTTCGGTGCCGCTAAAATCGACCTTGGTGGTGCCGCCGGCGCGGCGATAGTTGACCGCTTTGGTGGTGCGGGAAACGGTACTAGGGGCAGAAACATGGCTTTGCGGTTTCGCCGTTGCGGGCGCTTGGCCGAACGCGGGCGCGGCCAGGATGCCGAGCATGCCAGCCGATGCGATACAAACCGTCGCGAGATAAAAAGATGCCTTATTCACGTCAGACTCCTCGGTCGCCGTCGAAGGCGACATGTTTTGGACAAACAACTCTCGCTCTGTCTGAGCAAGCGGTTCCAACTCCAAAAGGGAACTATGTCCTAGGTTCTTTTTATCGTAGCAAGAAAGAGGCGAAGGGAAAGGGCGCGCAGCGGCCCTTTTGTACAAGTGATTACGAGCAGGTCATCTGGGATGCCAAAGAGTAATGGCACTAGATTGGGTGAGGTGCTCTGCGACGGGACGGGACTCAGTCGTGTCGCACCGCAAACTGATCCCTGGTTGCATTATTTGACGGAACTTTTCTATTCCTCAGACGTCTATGTATTACGAGGTCTGAGTATGGCGAAGGCTGACTCTTTGCAGGGTTCGATGGATCTGCTTGTTTTGAAGATACTTTCGCGACGGCCGAGGCTGCACGGGTACGCGATTATGTCCGCAATTCAGGACATTTCCGGCGAGGTCCTGCGCGTCGAGGAGGGGTCGCTGTATCCGGCGCTGCACCGGATGGAGGAGGCGGGGTGGATCCGCGCGGAATGGATCACGAAAGAGACGGGGCGGCGCGCGCGGCTGTATGAATTGACGGCGGCGGGGAAGAAGCAGCTTGGTATGGAAGAGTCGCGCTGGCAGGCCGTGACGTTGGCCGTGAATCGGGTTTTGCGGGAGGCATGAAATGTCGCTGTGGACACGGATGGTAAATGTTGTGCGCGGCGATCGATTGAATCGGGAGATTGACGAGGAATTGGAGTCGCATATTGAAGAAGCAATCGCACAAGGACGCGACCCCGTCCAGGTGCGTAGGGCGTTCGGCTCGGCGCTACGTCACCGCGAAGGGAGCCGCGACGTGAGGCTGATTGCGTGGCTCGATTCCCTCCGCGCGGATGCAGTTTTTGGCTGGCGGCAGCTGAACAAGACGAAGATAACTTCCGCGGCCGCGATTCTCTCGCTAGCGCTGGCGATTGGAGCTTGCACTTCCGCGTTCCGGCTGATCGACGCCGTGCTGCTGCGTCCCTTGCCGGTGGCGAACCCGGAGGGGCTTTACGAAGTGTCGCGCCAAGGAATTGGTCCCGAGGGCAAACCTCAGACATTCGATAGCTGGGCTTATCCTGATTTTCAATTGATGCGCGCGGCAGTCAAAGACCAAGCGCAACTGTTTGCCGTTTCTTATGCCGAGCCGGTGGATTTGACTTACAAGTCAGACGAAGAAATTGAGAAAGCGTACTTGCAATACGTTTCCGGTTGGATGTTTCCGACGCTGGGATTGCGGCCCGCTTTGGGGCGCTTGTTTACGGAAAACGACGATTTGAAACCGGGCGGACATCCGTACGCGGTGCTCTCTTACGACTATTGGACGCATCGCTTTGGGCAGGATCCCAAAGTGATTGGCCGAACATTTCGAATGGGCAATGATCTTTACGAAATCGCCGGCGTGGCCGAGGCGCCCTTTACCGGCACCGAGCCTGGCACGATGGTTGATATTTTTGTGCCGACCATGATGCATCCCGGAGTTACGCGCAAAGACTGGACCTGGCACAGAACTTTGTTAATGCTGAAGCCGGAGGCGGCGGTGAAGCCGGGCACGGCGTTCGAATTGATGCGGCAAGAGCTGGAGGCAACATCGCGGGCGTTCGAAGAGGAGCGAGCCAGAGGCTTTCTGGGAATGCCCAAAGAAGCTATCGAGAATTTTTTGAACCAGAAGCTGTTACTCGAGCCCGCGGCCACGGGTGTTTCGACTCTCCAAAGAGAGACGCGGAGGCCGCTGGAGATTCTGGGAGTGCTGGTGGGGCTGGTGCTGCTGATCGCTTGCGCGAACGTGGCGAACCTGATGACGGCGCAAGCGTCGGCGCGCGCGCGGGAAATGGCAGTGCGCGTCTCAATGGGCGGCGGAAGACGGCGGCTGGTTCAACTGGTCCTGGTACAAAGCGCGTGGCTCGCCGTGATTGCGGCTGCCGTGGGCGGATTGTTCGCGTGGTGGTCCGGGCCGCTTGTGGTGGGCATGATCAATCCGCCGGACGCCCCGGCACGGTTGCTGCTGCCCGCGGATTGGCGGGTGCTGATTTTTGGTATGTCGATGGCGCTGGGCGTGACCTTGCTATTTGGGCTGGCGCCCGCGTTGCGCGCCTCGAGTGTGAATCCCGTGAGCGCGCTCAAGGGAGGAGAAGATCCGCATTCGAAGAGGCGGTTGATGCACGCTCTGATTGCGGCCCAGGTGGCCTTCTGCTTCCTTGTGCTTTTCGTTGCGGGGCTTTTCGTCACCACTTTCAAGCGCCTGTCCGAGGAACCGACGGGGTTTAGCGCGGAACGGTTGCTCGCTCTCGATACTGTGACAAAGCAGCCGCAGCCGGTGGAGTACTGGGAACAGGTGGCGGAGCACCTGCGCATGGTGCAGGGGGTCGAGACGGTGGCGCTAACCGATCAGCCACTGCTCGATGGCAGCAGCTGGAATAACTTTATTTCGGTGAATGGCGCGCCTCCCAACGGGATTCTCGCGTACATGCGGAGTGTCTCGCCAGACTGGCTGGGCACGATGAAGATTCCGCTGATCGATGGAAGAGATTTCCGCCCGAGCGATACGCAGCCGGGGTCTGCGCTCGTGAATCAGACTTTTGCGAGGACCTATTTCGATGGCGCCGACCCGGTGGGAAAATCGATCGATCTGATGATGGACGACCGCGTGCGATTGCATTATCAGATCGTGGGGCTCGTGGGAGATGTGAGGTACAAGAGTTTGCGTGAGCCGATTCTGCCGCAGCTGTACGTGCCGTTTCACTCGGTCGGCGCGAGCGGCGTCTCAGGCAAGAAGCGTGAGGCAGCTCTTCTGGTTGGCACGTCGCTCGCTAACCCGATGGCGCTGGCGTCAGTGTTGCGGCAAGAAGTGCCGCAGGCACGAAGCGAAATTCGAGTGAGCCGCGTGCGCACGCAACTGGAAATCAATCAATCGCATACTGTGCGGGAGCGATTGCTGGCGACGCTGGCACTGTTTTTTGCGATTGTGGCACTGGTGCTGGCGGGAGTGGGACTACATGGCGTGCTGCACTATTCCGTGCAACAGCGGCGGCGCGAAATCGGGATTCGAATCGCGGTCGGAGCGCAGGCTGGAGGCATCGCGCGACTGGTAACGATGGACGTGTTTTCGATGGTGGTAGTGGGAGCGGTCGCGGGCGTTGGCCTTGGCTTGATCTCGGTCCGTTATATGGAGTCACTGTTCTACCAGGTGAAGGCGACCGACTTACAGATGTTGGCGCTTCCGTCGCTGGCCATTCTTGCAGGGGCGTTACTGGCGGCGCTGCGGCCGGTGATCCACGCGGTGCGAATCGACGCGGCTTCGATGCTGCGCGTAGAGTAGGCGCGTCTGCCCGGGGGTCTTACGAGCGCGCCATGCTAGCTAATTGGGTCCCTAGAGAGGCTTGTGTAGTTGGTGCCCGAGAGAGGACTCGAACCTCCACGACCTTGCGATCACTAGCTCCTGAAGCTAGCGCGTCTGCCAGTTCCGCCACTCGGGCACAAGTGCGGTGAGTGAAACCCAAGCACGGGTTCCAATTCCAACGAGGCTTTTTCATTGTGCCCGCCGCTTCCGGCTTTGTCAACGAAGTGCGGCGAGCACCACTTGAGCCGAGTGAGCCCAGCCGCATCTACAGCTTTCCCCAGGCCATACGAGAGGTCGCCTTGGAGCGCAGCGGACCCTTGCCGCGTCATTTTGCCTTCTGGCAAGTAGTTGTAATTCAAATGGCTAGTGCTATACTCCGCCTCAGAACGCGGTCTTACACCTTCCTGGCACGTTCATTATAAGGACCGCGTACTGGTTCCAGTGGGAGGTCACCATGGAAACCCTAACAGGACCCATCCTGTACGTTTTGATTGCCTGGGGGATCGTAACCGCCATCTTCATGATGTTATTGATCCGGCGGAGCCTTCTTGCCAGCCATGAAGATGATCAAATCTTTCTGGACGCGTCCGAGGAACACATGGCCCGGGAACAGCGGGAGATCATCGCGAAGATCAATACGCTCTCTCGGCCGCTGCTTACTAGCGGCATTGCTTCTGGTGCGTTGTTGTTGCTTCTTGCCGGAATGTGGCTGTACAACGGATTGAAGAATTTCTAGGCCGTGGAAGAGGGCCGAGGTGCACGCCCGCCTAGCCCTTTAATGCGCCGAGGAGCCGTTTGGCTGGGGCTGTGCCATTTGCGGTGTGTTCGCAGGTGTGGGTGCCTGCGATGTTTGTGCCAGCGAAGTATGGTTGTGAACAATCACCCAGTGCCCACTCCTCTTTTCCATGATCAGGGTAGTTTGCCCGCGGGCGGCGGAAGGTTGCCCATCCACGACGGCTGAAAAATCCCATTGGTAGCAGGCCCAAGCAAAATTGCCGCTAAGCTTGAAATAAGTGTTTAACCTGTCCATGCGCACTTGTTGCATGTGCGCGTGCTGCTGCTGATAGAGAGCGAGATAGTTGGCCCAGCCGAATATCGGGGGCGCCCAAATTCCGTTAACTACGGAGACGTCGTCGGCGTAATCCTTGTGTAGTTTTTCAATGTCGCCGATCTGCCACGCACCCAGCATTTCCGAAATCGTATAGTCGATCTGCTGTTCATCACCGAGGGGAATGATGGGCGTGTTGTCCGCGGCTTTCGGCGAATTTTTCTTTTTTTTGTCCTTTTGTTGCGCGGCACAAGGTGCACCACAAGCCAGAAAAAGAGCCGTTCCCAGAAGCAATGCGACCACCGACTGAATCGTGCGACCGGCAAAATGAGCGAAAAAATAATTCTTCATGCGTCTTCAACCCCCGCTGGAAGAGGATAGCACGCAGAATTGGACTCGTAAGCAGTGTGTCCTGTTGGTTTACCCGGACGGAATTTGCCCAACGGAGACTCTTGAGGCGGCAGATAGGGCCTGGACTCAGTTTTGCTGTGTAGCGCTGAGCAGATTGACGAATAGCCGGTAAGCTCCTGGAACACCTTCGGGAATCTGGCGAAAGAATGCGATGCCTGTGTAGATGTACATGCCCTTGCCATAGCGCGTATAGATCAGCGCGCCGTTGAGGTCGGGCTCGCCGGGGTCGTTCATGGCCAGCAGAGGTGTGTATTTCGAATCAAACTGAGTCCAATAGTAGAGTCCGCGTTCCTGCACCCAGCCTTTGAAGTCGTCCTGAGTGATTTTGTTCGGGCGATTCAGGAGAGGGTCGTCCGGCCTGAGAAATATGACCGGAGAATTTTCGTCGGTGATGCGCGGGAGGTGTCCTTGCTCGTTCAGGATTTTCGCGGGGTAGGGAGCGAATTGTTCTTTGTTCCAGGCGAAGTCCCGGTTGTATTGCACAACGAGTGTGCCGCCCTTCGAGACGTAGTCCAGCAGGCGCTGGTTGGCTCCAGCAAGCTCCGGGCGAAGTTCGTACGCGCGTACGCCGACGACGATGGAGTTGAATATTGAGAGATCGCCGAAGGCCAGTGCCTGGGCATCCAGAGTTTCGACTTGAATCCCCAGCATTCGCAAGGCCTGCGGGATGGGCTCGCCCTCCGCGGTAATGTAGCCGACGCGAAGGTTTTCAGGAACGTTGATGGCAAGAGCATGGACGAGGCATTGTGCGGGCTCGCTCCAAAGTTGCGTGGGCAAGGAGGGGAGCGGCTCGAGCGAAGTGGAGAATTTTTCGTCGCCGCGTTTTGCATAAGCAGTGATCGGATAATTGCCTGGGGCCAGCCCATTCGGCGCGGTTACGGTCAATTTCGCATAGCGGTCGCCGGAGCCGTCGATGGAAATTTCCTCCGGAGCGCTGGCGGAAAAACCATGTGGCAGGTCGAGGCCAACGGTGAGCTTGGCCGGTTTTGTGGCGTAGGAATGCACGCGAAGCAGCACGGCAAACGGCTTCTCCTGTTTTCCATGGATGGCGATGGCCTGCTTGGGGTCCACCGCGAGCGTATAAGCAGGCACGATGCGCAGCGGGACACGATCCAGGCGAGTTGAGTTTGCGGAGATGTGTGTGACTGGAAGTTCCGCCTTGAATCTATAGCCATCGATCGAGACGTTTTGCTCGGCGCGGAGAAGAGGAGGGGGTTCCGGGAAAAGGTTTTGCCAGGCTGTCAGTGGAGGCGGAGGTTGTGTGACTGCGACGGTGAATTGGTACCCCTTTTCGGCGTCGCCTTCGCTCTTGGTTTCCTTGAATTCCGGCGGAAGATTCAAGAGCAGTGGGCCCAGCTCGCAGCCGTCTTCTTTGCGGCAGCGAGCTTCCGCGTGAACGCCGAAGGATTCGCCGACCACAAGCATTTCGCGGTCCGCGTCGGCTTTCAGATCAAGTCCGGCGACCAGCGCGAGGGCACGGTCGAGGCGTTCTTTCGTCTCTCTGAGATCGAATGCCTGATCGGATGTGTAGCCCGCGAAACCGTTGGCGGAGTCTGGTGGCGAAATGGAAACGATAAGAGTTGCGGCTCCGGCGAGTTGTGCCATGGCATTTTTCCAGTCGAGGTTGAGCGCAGACTTGCGCGCGGCCAATATTTTTCCATCCGCCTTTGCTGCGCCCATCACCTTGCAGCCTTCCGTTTTGCCCTGGCCACACAAAGTTTGAGCGGCAGAGTTTGCCCACTGTTCCAGATTCCCTGCGAGGCTCGAAGCATCAAGCTTGCCGCCGTTTTCAAGGATCAGAACAACCGGGCGCCGGAGAAACGGCGAACCGATAAAATTGGTAATGCCCTGCGAACGATGGTTGGCAAAGGCATCGAGGCCGATTTCGCGCCAGGTCTTGCCCCAAAGGGGCGAGATTTCATCCACCGGAAGGGACACGCCGTTCGGGTCGGCGGTTGCGCCCCCGCGTTCCGTACCGAGAAGTTGCACGGGATTCGAAGAGCCGCCCCATGCACGAAGCCCTTCGCGGATCTGCTCGGGGAAAGCTTTAGGGTCGGCCGCCTGCTCGACGGCAATCGGGGTCCACAAACCAGACGTCTGGTGATGTCCATGGCCGCCGTGCACGCCGCCCCAGCCGTTGATGACGATGTTCGGCCGGAAAGTGCGAATCACACGAACCATTTCTCCCAGGACGGACTGCCCCCACACTTTTTCCGTTTCCTCTGGCGTTTTGGAGAACCCAAAATCAGGCGCGTTTGCAAAAAAGAGCTTCACCCCATAGCCTCGCGTGGCAGCGAGAAGTTCCTGTGTGCGGATTAGCCCGAGCTGCGGCGCTTGTTCCGGCCCGAGGTCGTTTTGCCCGCCTTCGCCGCGAGTGAGTGTGAGCAGCGCGACGTCGGCATGAAGACCGCGAGCAAGATAAGTGAGTAAAGTCGCGGATTCATCGTCGGGATGCGCGGTGATATAAAGGATGCGCGTGGTTACGCGAGCGCTATCGATGGCTTCCATCGTTTCCGGAAGGCCGGGGCCGGTTCCCGGCGCGGGAGCAAATTGTGGCGACGCCGGTTGTACCCAGAGGGACTCCAGCAGAATTGCAAAGAGGAATGATCCGACTAACCTTTGGAGTAGACGATTCACGAAGCCTCCGCTTCTTTCACCCTTCAATGGGCACTTTTGCAAACGGCCATTGTCTCATTTCGCGCGCCCGAATGAGAAATGCAAGCGCTCCAAGCGCGATTTCCGCCAGGCCCCATTTTCTGGCCGGACCGGTCTGCCAGAAGAGCCAGGCCCAGCCGAGCATGGTCAGAACCGCTGGTAGGGGATAGAGCCACATTTTGAATGGCAGTCGCGCCGTTCCCCAGCGCCGCCGCAAGAGCATGACTCCGACAGCTTGACCGATGAACTGCACCAGCAGGCGCATCGCCAGAATGCCGGCGATGGCCGTTTCGAGCTTCAAGGTCACGCTGAATAGGAACGCCAGTCCGCCGAGAACAAGCAATGAGACGTAAGGAAAGTGTTTGGTCGGGTGCAAGCGTCCGAATATCGGAAAGAAATTTCCGTCCAGCGCGGCGGAGTAGGGCACGCGCGAATATCCCAGCAGAACGGAGAACACGGAGGCGAGCGCAATCCACAGTACCATCCACGTAGCTGCTTGCGCCGCGTGCGGGCCGTACAGTCTCTCGACGAATGTGCTGACGATGAATTTGGAGTTCTGAGCTTCGCGCCATGGCACGACTCCCAGGATGCTCGTTTGCATAGCCAAGTAGAGCAAGGTAATTCCGAAGATCGAGAGAAAAATTCCACGCGGGATATTTCTTTCTGGATCTCGAATTTCACCACCGAGATGGCAAATGTTGTAGTAACCCCAATAGCTGTAGACCGTGTTCACCATCGCGGAGCCCAGGCCCGCGAACCAAATCCAAGAGATAGAAAACGCTCCCGGTGGAAAATCAAACGCCATTTTCGCGTTGAAGTGGGTCGCGCCACCCCAGATCAGCCAGAGTAGCGTGCCGACCACTCCGGCCCAGAGCAAAACTGAAATTTTTCCGATCGTGGTGATGCGCCGGTAGAGCAGAACCACCAGCAAGAGCACCAGGCCCCCGGAAACAGCTTTTGCTTGCAGCGTCGAGAGCGGGTGGAGATATCCGGCATAGCGCGCAAATCCAATGGAAGCGGAGGCGATGGAAAGCGGCGCTTGAATAAAGGTCTGCCACACGAAGAGGAAGGACATCAAGCGGCCCCACCGTCCGGGCCCATAGGCTTCGCGGAGGAAGACGTATGTCCCGCCGGCGCGTGGCATGGCCGCCCCGAGTTCCGACCATACGAAAGCGTCGAGGGTAGCCAGCGCGGCTCCCGCCACCCAGGCGATCAGCGCCTGCGGCCCGCCCATGGCTTTGATCACCAGCGACGTGACGACGAAGGGGCCGATGCCCACAATCTCGATCATGTTAAGCGCGACGGCCTCTTTCAGGCCCAGGCCGCGCTCGAGGCCAGCAGGCTGCTCTATGGGCAGGCTACCGGTTTTGTCGATAGGAACATTCTCAGGTGTCGTTGGCACGCCGCCGAGAATAGCAAATGCGACGCGCGGCGGCTAACGCGCAATTTTCCATGCCTCTCCAAAATTTCCATTCGCCGCTGCCGCCATTTCAGCTTGCAACTAGACTCGAACTGTTTAAACTCTTCCGGATGGAGTCCAGCCCGCCTGTCAATCACTGACCGGGGCTTTCTCGGAGATGCAGCAGGTAGCGGCATGCACCCAAACCGTACCCTGCCACAGGGCGCGATCGTAGTCTTGACAATGGCTTTGGCTGCGTCTTTCTTCGCTGCGGAGACGCACGCCCAGGAATTGAAGTTGCCGCGCGGAGCTTCCGCGGCAATCGAGCACATCTACTCGTTCGACACGGATGCGGCCGTTGCTGATGCGCAGCGCCTGCAGAGAGACCAACCAGACCACCCCTTGGGTTACCTGTTGGAAGCGGAAGCCCTATGGTGGAAAATCTGGTGTACCTCGACGGATTTCAAGTACGGCATGACCGACGCGCGGCATCGGCCGAAGCTTGCCGCTGACCAGCACTACCAGCAACTCGCCGCAGAAGCTTCGTCGATTGCGATGGCACAGCTTAAGGATCACGAGACCGCAGAAATGCAATTTTATGCGGGGCTAGCGAATGCGTTCACCGCGCGGTTTTACGGGCTTCGAGGCGAAAATCGCGCAACGGCTCGTGCCGGTGTGCGAGCCCGGGAGCATTTCCTCCGCGCGATTAAACTTGACCCGGAGCTTACGGACGCCGAGTTTGGGCTGGGCTTATACAATTATTATGTGGACACCCTCAGTGCGATCGCCAAGCTCCTGGGCTTCTTCATGGGCCTTCCCGGCGGCAACAAACGCGAAGGCATCCACCAACTGGAAGACGATATTGCGAAAGGCGTTCTCACGCCTGCCGCTGCTCGGTTTTATCTGGCGCAAAACCTTCACCGGTACGATCAGCAGTACGAAAAAGCGCTCGGCATCATCGATCCCCTAGTTGAAAAATATCCATCTAATCCTCTCTTTCAGCTGGCCCGTTGCGACCTGTATGCCAAATTGGGACGCAAGGAGCAGGCCCTCGCTTGCTACCGAGCTGCCGCAACTCTTCACATTCAAGATACCGAGTGCCGCACTCGTATCCAAAGTCTGGTAACTGCGTCATTGGCCGCCCAAGGCGTCGCGAATATTTCCCCGAACCCCTGAAAATGTGTGGGTTGCCGTGCCTCCCGGCCCCCCCCCCAAGGGGCAGGAATTGCTCATTGACCTATCTTCGAGGAGAATGGTAAGCATGTAGGGTTGACCAGTCCCGTGGATTCAGCACAGGCGCAGGTTGCTGAACGCCGGGCGAGCTGGACAAGGTTTGCGTGGCTCCGGTTGGGCCGGGGTCAACGCGCCGCGCGAATTGCGCATCTCACCCCAAAAGCACACTGGCACCGGGGGTTCCCCGCCGTTTGACCAGACAGGCTTATCCCGGTCAAGCCGGGGTAACCAGTGACGATGAAGGAGTCTCGATGAAGCGGTCTTGGACAGCACTGGCTGTCGCGTATGCGGTGATTCTCGTTGCAACAGGTTGCAACGATTACGGCAACACCTTTCAAGGCAACACCGGCGCATTCGTACAATTTGTTTCGCCTTCCAACGTGAACGCCGGCGGATCGGACTTGACGATCACCTTGACGGGCCAAGGCTTTGTGGCGCAGACCGTCGTCACCTGGGATCAGCAAAAGCTCAAAACATGCGTCGTCACGACTACCGCGGCGAACGTATGCGCCCCGTCGAATGATACGGGAACCGTTGTTTCAGTGACCGCGGTGGTCCCTGCCGCGCTGACTTCCAAAGCGGGCACCCATTTCGTCCAGACCCTTCAGCCTCATTCCGGCACGGGGACGAACGGACTTTCTAACCCTGTAAGTTTCGAAGTCTTTCCTCCTCCCAATCCATCCCCCACAGTTTCGAGCATCAGCCCCACCAGTGCCGCCGCAGGTAGTGCAGCGCAGACTCTAACCATCACAGGCACAAATTTTCTTCCAACGACAGATCCTTCGGGCGGTTCACAGGTGCGCTGGAATACAACAAGCCAAACAAATCTTTCGGTAACGACCATCACCTCAACACAAATCCAAGCGACTGTTTCCGCTGCAATGCTCGCGACCGCGGGGACTGCTACCGTGACCGTTTACAATCCCCCGGCGCCACCGCTCCCTTCGCCGCCGTGTGAGGTTAACTGCACTGGTTTCGGAGGCGGCGGCACAAGCAACGGAACTGCGTTCACGATCACGGACCCGGCAGGAGCAGCCGTCAAAGCGAATGCGCTCGTGGTTCAAGAAGAGACGCCCGCGGTCAGCTTGGATGGCCGTTATGTCTCGTTCACGGCTTCGCAAGATGGTCACACGCAGATTTTCGCTCGCGATACTTGCCTCGGCGCGGACTCGACTTGCCAGCCACGCACCGTTCTCATTTCTTCCGCGCTGGATGGCACCGCCGCCGCGGACGATAGCCATTCCCCCTCGATAAGTTCCGATGGACGTTACGTAGCGTTTAGCTCCGCAGCGGCAAATCTTGTTTCGGAAGCGAGCACGGGCCGCCAGGTGTATCTCCGTGATACCTGCTTTGGAGTAAGCGCTTCCTGTGCTCCCTCGACTCAACTGATCTCGACGGATTCCAATGGAACCCTTGTCGGTACGGAAAGCATCCTCCCGTCTATCAGTGCCTCCGGGCGCTTCGTCGCCTTCCTGGCCGTCACCCCGACGCATTCCACAGTAGAGGCGGTGAGCAAATCCGGGACGAGCGCGTCCAACAGCGGCTATCGGCAGGTTTTCGTCCGCGATATCTGTCTCGGCACGGCGAATTGCACGCCGAAGACGATGCGCATCTCGCTGCAGCCCGGCGACAGCTCAGGCACTGGCGCCACCAAGCCTCCGGGTCCCGCGATCAGCGGCAGCGCCGGTCATGTTGCGCTTGCAGGCGGGAGCATGTCGACTTTCTTCACTCGCTCCATCGCGGTCGACGACGGCGTTTTTCTGGCTCTCACGAAAAGTCAGCAATAAGCTCGGACACACTCCAACACAGGCCGCTCTAAGATGCTTCAGTTGAAGCGCACCTTGATATCCGGCCGCTTATCAAGGTGCACGGAATCCACAAAGCGCACCTGCCGGTCATCCAAGGTTAGAATCATGGAGGAAGTGCGCACGCCTTCGCCAAAAAATCGCACACCTTTCAAAATGTTGCCGTCTGTGACTCCCGTGCACGCAAAAATCATTTTCTTGCCCGGCGCCAGATCCTCCGTGTCGTAAACTCTCTTGGGATCCTTCACGCCCATTTTTTCGAGCCGGATTTGATCTTCCGGTTTGCCGATCACCAGGCGCGCAAGAATCTGCCCGTTCAAACAGCGCAGTGCCGCTGCGGTCAGCACGCCTTCGGGCGCGCCGCCCGTGCCCATCACCGCATGCACTCCTGTTCCGACAACCGCCGCGGAAATTCCCGCCGATAGATCACCATCTCCGATCAAGCGGATGCGTGCCCCAGCTCGGCGAATTTCTTCGATCAACTTTTCGTGCCGCGGCCGGTCCAGTACGATAACGACGAGATCTTCTACATCCCGGTCCAGCCGTTTGGCGATCGATTTCAAATTATCGGCAACCGGAGCGTCCAGATCGACTGCGCCTTTGCACGAAGGCCCCACCACGATTTTTTCCATGTACAAATCGGGCGCGTGCAGCAGCCCTCCGCGCTCGCTGGCAGCCAGCACCGCGATCGAATTGGGAGCCCCCGTCGCACAGAGGTTCGTGCCTTCCAGAGGATCTACGGCTATATCGACTTCCGGAAAAAGCGCCTTGGGCGCGTGCGTCGCCAGCCCGACCTTTTCGCCGATGTACAGCATGGGCGCTTCGTCGCGCTCGCCCTCGCCGATCACGATGGTGCCGTCCATCTGCACCGCGTCCATCGTCTTGCGCATCGCCTCGACCGCCACTTCGTCAGCCTTGTGACGGTCGCCGAATCCCATGGTACGTGCCGCGGCCACCGCGCCATTTTCGACTACGCGCAGGAATTCCAGGCTAAGTTGTTCTTCCATAGACATGCGCTCCTCCGCGGACGCCAATGATAGGTTAATTTGGAGCCTATAGTCGACGAGCCGTGGGAAAGAGTCAACTGCCGGGCGTCTTCGGCTCGAAGAGCAGCGGAAAGAACTGCCCTTCCATTTTGTTCCCACGAGGAATCACAGGAACGCCCGCGAGCAGAGGCTCATCCGCATTCGACATCACGCCATCGCGAAACACATTGATCACCGTGGCTCGTCGCGGCCGCGGAGTGTCGTTTGCGCCCGAGCCGTGCATCGTCCGCGCATGATGAAACGCGCTCTGGCCTTTTTTCAGCTCTACCGCCACCGGATTGAACTTGTCCTTCAACTCACACGGCAAGCTGCTGCGGACTCCGTCCATCTCTCCCGTCAGCACCGGCTTCGGCAAGTCCGGCCACTTGTGGCTTCCCGGAATATAATTCAGGCAGCCGTTATCGCGCGTGGAATCGTCCAGTCCGATCCAACACGTCAGATGAGCCAGAGGTGTTGTGCGTGTCCAATACGAATAATCCTGGTGCCATGCCACCACTCCGCCGTGCCGCGCAGGCTTGCAAAAAAGCTGGTCGTGCCAGAATCGCACCGGACCGCCGAGCAGTTGCGAGGCCGGCACGAGGAACGCCGGATTCCACAGCAGATCGTGAAACCCCTGCATGACGCGCCAAGCCCCTAGCGCATGAAAGACCACGCGGTCCGGATCGGCCGACTCGTTCGAATGATATTCGTGGAACAGCTCCCGTCCCTCATGCCCCGGATCCATCAAGTGTTCCAATTCCCCGCGCAGTGCTTCCACTTGCTCATCCGTCAGAATCCGCACGCACTTCAAATACCCGTTCTCCCGGAAAAATTCGACCTGCTCCTGGCTCAGACGGTACCTCTCCCAATCCTCCGCCACTCGCGGCCGCGCAAACAGCTTCCCCACCGGAGCATGGTATCTGGACAAATCTTCCACCATTAGCAATCTCGCTGAAAAAATTCGGCCGTTATGACCCTCGATTCAAGCGCGCTACGATCAATCCACCAAGCTGAAGAAATCTTGACAGCAATCGCGAATTCTATTCGACTCACATACAAAACCAAAGCTTCGCAGTAACACGGCATCGGCGTTAGGCGCACTGCCAAGAATCACTGGCAGCGCAAAGCGACAACGGGGTCTATGCGCGTGGCTCGCAGCGCAGGGATGAGGGACGCCGACAGCGCGACAAGCGTCAAGAGAACCGCCACTGCAGTGTACGTCACCAGATCCGTTGCGCTTACACCAAAGAGGAGACTGGCCATCAGACGGGCCACCGCAAGCGTGGCTGCGAGGCCGATGGCCACGCCGAGAAACGTTATTGTTGCGCCCTTCCCCAGGATCAGACGCAGCACATCCCTGCGTTGCGCACCGAGCGCCATCCTGATCCCCACTTCCTGCGTGCGCTGTTTGGTGCTGTAGGCAATCACGGCATATATTCCCACCGCGGCAAGCACAAGCGCCAGGAAGCCAAAGGCGCCCACAAAAGCTCCCGCCATGCGCTGGACGAACGAGGAAACTCCCACCCGCGAGCTCATCAAGGCAACATCGAAGAGGGGCAGATCCGGATTCAATTGGTGCACCGCTTGCCCGATTGCTCCCGCGGATCTGAGGGGATCGGCCGCGGTACGGACATGAAGAGTTACGCCAGAGGAATAGAACTGGTACAGGGGAAGATAGATGAAAGCCCGCGGCGGCTCGTTCAGATCGTAGTAGTGAGTGGTGCGCGCCTCTCCGACGACGACAGCCCATTTGCCTTCAATCTTCATGCGCTTGCCGATGGAATTCTGCGAGGGCCAATACTTTTCAGCCAACGCCTCGTTGATGACCACCACGGTCTGGGAGTCCGCTCTGTCGTGCGTCGAGAAGTCACGGCCACCGAGCAAGGGAATTCCCACAGTCGCAAAGTAGCCTGGACTCACGCGCGCAACACCGGCGCTGACGGCCTCGTGCGGCTTCGGCACATAGCCTTCGGGGTTAAAGCTGTCCGAACTCGAGGAAAATCCCAGCGGCACCCAATCCGCCAGCCCCGCCGACACAACGCCGGGGACTGCCGCAACGCTGTCGAGAACTTGTCGATCGAAGGTCATACCCTGCGATTTCGTGTATCCATTCGGAAAAAGATCGTAAGACTGCAACAGGACATTTCGCGGATTGAACCCGGGATCGAACTGCTGAGTGGCATGGAAGCTGCGTACAAACAGCCCCGCGGACACCAGCAAGATCAGTGAGAGTGCAACCTGCGCGACCGCCAGTCCGCTGGAAAGCCGCGCCTTGTGCCGCCCGCCAGCCAGGGCACCTGATTCGTTCTTGAGCACGCTTGCAGGATTCATACCCGACGCTCGCAAGGCCGGCAGTATGCCGAACAATACGCCGCTGGCCAACGTGATGAACAGAGTCGCAATCAGGACCCGGCCATCCACGGAAACGGAAATCCAGATGGGAATATTTGTCGTGGGCGCAAAATCCATGAACTTGCGGGAGTTCCAGATGGTGATGGGCAGCGCGATTGCACCCGCTGCAAGCGATAGCAGGATGTTCTCGACCAGAAGCTGACGTACCAAGCGGAAGCGTCCGGCACCCAAGGAGAGTCGAATGCTAATCTCTTTCTGCCGGGAAAGGCCCCGCAAGAGCAGGAAGTTTGCAACGTTGGAACACGCAAGGAGCAAGACAACCCCGGCAATACCCATCAGAATCGGCAGTAACGTGGAGAAAAAACCGTTCGCCCCATTCGGTGCGCGCCAAAGCGGATAGAGGGTGACCTGATTCACGCCGCGGTGAGAATCAGGAAACTGCCCCGCAATCTGTTGAAAAAGGAGTGTCGCTTCCGATTGTGCTTGTTCGCGGCTTCGTCCGGACTGGAGTCGGCCCAAAACATTTAACCAAGTGTCGCCGCGCGACTCGAGCAATTCCGTACCGCTTTCTGCAAGGTGCTGAGCGAAAGTCAGAGGTACCCACAGATCAAATCGCAGTCCGCTGGTGCTGCCCTGAAACACGGGCGGGGTGACCCCCACAATCGTTAGCGGGTGGGTATTCAGCTGAATGGTCTGGCCCACGATGGCTGGATCGCTCCCAAATCGGTGGTGCCAGAGGCGGTCGCTGATGACCGCAACAGGCGCGCCGCTTGGAGATTTGTCTTCTCCGGGCAAGAAGCCCCGACCCAAGGCTGGCTTCACACCCAGCACGTCGAAATAGTTCGCGCTTATCATCGTCGCCCAAATCCGCTCAGGCTTGCCTTCTCCCGTCAAACTCGCCGGCGCGAAGGCAAATGCGGTAAAACCGGCAAAACTGTTATTGCGGTCCCGGAGATCTAGAAAATCGGGATAAGAAAAGGAACCTGCGCGGCCCATCTCAACGGCGACCATTTCAGTTGGCCGGAAGACTCCTGGAATAGGGTTGAGCAGCGTTGCGTTGATCCAACTGAAGATGGTCGTGTTCGCGGCAATTCCGAGGGCAAGAGTGATCACTGCCACAACCGTGAAGCCAGGATTCTTGCGCAGCATTCGCAGCGCGTAGCGCAAATCTTGGAGCAAAGTTTCCATGGTCCACCACTTGTACCATCAAACTCCCGTTTATGTCCGACTTCTGTGCTTCACGTCACAGGCTGTCTGGCGTACCCAACTCTCTCGCATGCAGTCGGCCATTCTGGTTTTTGAACCTCATTGGGGAGCAACAGTCCCCCACTCCGATGAACTGGCTGGAACGTCAGGAACGGACTGTGGCCCGGCTTTCTCCTCCCATGTTCAGAAAGCGCCTTCCGCTTTGAGTGTCGCTCATTTCTCCTCGACTCTCGCAGTACTCGCTGGGATTCTAACTTCTGAAGAAATATGCATCAGGCTGGTGCGGGCCGGTCGAGCCGAACTGCGCCACCCCACTGGGATCTTAAGTCTTCTACAATCAACACTTACACCCCTGCCCGCAGATGTTGATTCTAAAAGACTTAGATGAACACTAAATTTCCTGTAATCAATACTTACGAGAAACCGAGGGGAGAAGATGGTAATGGTAATTAGCCCAGTCGCTAAGGGCAGGAACTCACTGCTTCTCGAACGGCTGGATTTTTGCGTTCACCAGAAATTGACCGTCCAGTTCGGTCATATCGCCTGCACCTTTACCCGCGACCGGAAACAAGCGCGCCGAGAGCGGCTTGTGCCACTTCACCGCCAAGCTGGCCATGTCCCCGATGATGAGCGACAGTTGCTCCGCGCTGATATCGCCGGGCAGCGGCACGGTATCCAAACCAGTGCCGCACACCGCGCTGTAGCTCAGCAGAGAGTCGATCGAAATGCGTCCCTCGCTCCACCTCTGGGCCAGCCGGGAATCCTCGAGGATCGGCAGCATTAGCCCTGAATAGCCGGTTTGCGTAACCTTAATGTCTTTTAGTGCGGAAGTGATGGTCGCCGCTGCGGTCAGAGTTCCACTCGATCCAATGGGTTGCGTCGTCAGGTTTTCTATCGCCGCGCCAATCGAAACATCCTTCAGCGGCGCGGGCGAAAGATCGACTCCCACATAGGCCCAGCCAGTGTCCTGGTCGATGCGACCTGCTTGCGCTTGCGCCTCGAAGGCCACTTTGCCCAGGTCGTCGATCAATCGTTGCCGCGCCGTTGCCAGATCCGGCGCATTCTTGAAGGCCGCTGCTACGATGCCAGCGGACTCAAAGGCGATCGCGAATTGGTGGCCAAAGCCCGTGTGATACGCCGCGGGAAAAAACGGCGTCAGCGGCGGCACCATGGCGATGGCCGCAAATCGAAAATTGCCCTGGCTATGCTCCGTGTCTTCCAGCTTTTTCATGACCCGCGCCGCAGCGCCGACCGCGGGCCAGCGCACGCCTTCCGGCCCGGCCACTACCAGGCTGCCGTTCAATTGTTTGGTGTTGAGCAGGATCTCCGCGAGCAAATCAGCCTGGGCGGGACTATCCGTCGCGTTCATCATCGCCGGCCCGATGGACGCTGCAAAACCGTCCTTCTGCGCGAGCAGGTCGTAATCCTTGAAGAATGTCAGCGCTTGATCCGTCGTCATTCCTTGCGTGTATTCCGGGAAGGGTTGCGTAGCGATGCGGATTGTCTGGACTTCAAACCCACGCGATTCAAAGACAGTTCGCGCGTACTTCAGCGTTTTCACCGCGTCCGCGATTTGCAGCAGATATTGCGAGCGGTCCAGATTGACGAACGCGGTGATGGCGCGAATCTTTTGCTTCTGTTCCGCAGGAGCTTTCCTTTGTTGCGCCCGCCCCACCGCGGACAGCGGGAGAAAAAGTACCAAGAAAAACGCGATGCCTCGAGTGAAGAAACGACGAGCACCGAATCTGGATGCAGGCATAGAGTGATCTCCTGTACGGGTGCGACTTCTTGCGCCCCAATAGCATACAAGATTCAATGTCTCGTGAGTTTGGTTGGCTGGAGTGGGACAGGATTTAGCCGGTCTTCCCTTGCACTCAAACGAATGCGGAGATGCCCGTGATTTTCTCTCCGATGATCAGCTTGTGGATATCGTTGGTTCCTTCGTAGGTGTAAACGCTTTCGAGGTTGTTCATGTGCCGCATGATGCAGTAATCATCGACAATGCCGTTCGCTCCCAGAATATCGCGAGCCTTCCGCGCTATTTCGAGAGCGATGGCCACGTTGTTCATCTTCAACATGGAGATGTGCGAGAAATCAACTTTCCCTTTGTCCTTCAATTGACCGACGTGCAGCGCCAGCAGTTGTCCTTTGACAATCTCCGTGATCATCCACGCCAGCTTTTCCTGGACAAGTTGGTGTGAGGCGATGGGCTTGTTCGCAAATTGTTTGCGCGTCTTGGCATACTGCAGCGCGGTATCGTAACAAGCCATCGCCGCTCCCAACGCTCCCCAGCCGATGCCATAGCGCGCCTGATTCAGGCAACCCAGCGGCCCTTTCAGTCCAACGACATTGGGCAGCAAATTTTCTTCCGGAATCTCGCAGTCGCTGAATGCCAATCCTGAAGTCACGGACGCCCGCAACGACCACTTTCCGTGCACATCCCACGCTTTGAATCCGGGCGTGCCTTTCTCCACCAGGAACCCGCGGATTTTTTCGTCCTCGCACTTGGCCCACACCACCGCGATGTCCGCTATCGATCCACTCGTAATCCACATCTTCTCGCCGTTCAAGACATACTTGGCGCCCTTTTTCACCGCCCGCGTGAGCATCCCGCCGGGATTCGAGCCAAACTGCGGCTCCGTCAACCCAAAGCAGCCAATCGCTGTGCCCTGCTGCAGCGACGGCAACCACTTCTCTTTCTGCTTGTCGTTGCCGTACGCATATATGGGATACATCACGAGAGCACTTTGCACCGAGACGAAGCTGCGCAGCCCGGAATCTCCCCGCTCAAGCTCTTGCGTTACAAGTCCATACGCGACGTTGGACATTCCCGCGCAGCCGTAACCTTGCAAATTCGCGCCGAAAAATCCCAGCTCTCCGAGTTGCGGCACAAGGTGCATCGGAAACGTTCCTTCGCGGCTGTGTTTTTCAATGATGGGAATAATTTCGTTGTCGACGAATCGCCGCGCCGTTTGCCGGACCAATTTTTCTTCGTCGTTCAACTTCGAATCAAAATCGATGAAATCCACACCGGCAAATCCAGCCATTCATTCCTCTTTCTGAGCGGCGGCGTTCGCGCGCGATTGTAGCAAGGCCTTTCCGGCTCCAGCAATCATACCGAAGATTGTCGAAGCAAGTTGCATCACGATGCAGTCGCGAAGAGAGACACCGCGGGGCGCGAACTCAGTTTGCACCACAATGACACAGGAGGGAGCCCGCGGCTCAATTTAGGAAAGAGCCGGAGCGCGTGCTACGCGCTAACTTGCTGAAATCAAACACGTTGGATGCAAAGCAGGGGCTGACATTCGGTACCAGATGTGCATTCTCTTTCCAGCGAAGGAAGAAGTGTCCGCGCAAGGAAGGATAGCTAGGGCGCGCAGATGGATCTTTAAGTGCCGCTAATGAAAAATGCATCCATTTTACGCAACCTGACCTTTGTCATCGTATGCACAAGTCTCGCTGGTTTGAGCCTTGCCTGCCTGAGCTTTGACCTTTTCGAGAAAGCCAGGTTTCGTGCCGAGATGACTACTGAACTTACGATTCTCGCCGATACTTTGGGGGCAAACACCGCTGCCACACTAGCCTTCAACGATCGGAAGTCTGCGCAGGATATGCTGGCAGCGTTCCGCGCGGAGAAACACATTGTCGCCGCATGTCTCTACAACAGCCACGGAATCGTCTTTGCGGAATATCGGCGCGACGGGATTGGCCCTGAGTTTGCCATGCCCTCCTTGCGCCAAGATGGTGCACAATTTGGGAAGAACTCCCTCACTCTCTTCCGGACGGTATCCCTTGGAGGCCAGAAAACCGGTACCATCGCCATCATTTCGGACCTCGGGGCGTTACAAGCAAACGTCAAGCAATACTCGATGATTTCCGCCGTAGTCATTCTGATCTCCGTCCTAGCAACGTACCTCGTTTCCACGCGCTTGCTTAGACTCATTACGGAACCCATTCTGCATCTGGCACAGATTGCGGGCACGGTCACATCCAAGAAGGACTACACCCTTCGAGCGATTCCGCGGGGGGATGACGAAGTAGGAACGCTGATAGGTTCGTTCAATCAGATGCTGGAGCAGATTGAGGAGCGCGATGCGGCACTGAAGGGCTCAAAGGACGATCTAGAGCTACGCGTCCAAGCCCGAACCGAAGAGTTGCAATCCGTGGTCAATGAGCGTATGCGGGCGGAGGAGGCACTTTCGGAAGAACGAAAAGTGTTGCGAGCGTTGATCGACAACGTTCCCGATTTCATGTACGTGAAAGATTTGGATTGCCGATTCTTGCTGGCCAACCTTGCGGTGGCCCGGCAAATGGGCGCGAAGACGCCCGAGGAACTGATCGGAAAAAGCGATTTTGACTTCTATCCTCGCGAGATCGCCACAACGTTTTACGAAGACGAACAGAATGTAATCCGTACGGGGCAAGCAGTGATCGACCGTGAAGAGAAAGGCCTGGATTCGCATGGAAATCAGAGCCAAATTATGACGACTCAGGTGCCGTTGCGGGACAAAAACGGGCAAGTCACTGGGCTGGTTGGAATCGGCCACGACATTACTCATCTCAAAAAGGCACAAGAAGAGATGAATATGGCGCGAGAAGCCGCGGAGGCCGCCAGCCGCGCCAAGAGCGAGTTTTTGGCCAACATGAGCCACGAGATTCGCACACCGCTCAACGGCGTCATGGGAATGACGGATCTCGCGCTCGATACAGAACTAACCCCCGAGCAGCGCGAATATCTGGAGACCGTGAAAATGTCGGGAGACACTCTCCTGACAGTCATCAATGACATTCTGGACTTTTCAAAGATTGAAGCGGGAAAGATTGACCTGGAGGCCATCGATTTTAATTTGCGCGAGAGTTTGGAATTTACGCTGAAAACGCTGGCCCTGCGGGCGGATGAGAAGGGACTCGAATTGCTTTGCGAAGTGGCGCCGGAGGTGCCGGAGATTGTGCGGGGAGATTCAGGTCGGCTGCGGCAAATCGTGGTCAATCTGGTGGGCAACGCCATCAAGTTCACCGACAAAGGGGAGATCGCAGTGAGGGTCCAAGTCGAAGCAAGAGAGGGGCACGACTGGCTCTGTCGATTTACGGTAGCCGACACCGGAATCGGCATTCCCGAGGATAAGCGGGAACTTATTTTTAACCCTTTTTCCCAGGCGGACACCTCTACGACACGAAAATATGGAGGCACGGGGTTAGGGCTGACCATTTCCACGCGCCTGGTGCGCATGATGGGCGGCAAAATTTGGGTGGAGAGTGAAGTGGGTCGTGGCAGCCAATTCCACTTCACGGCGCGCCTGGGGGCAGCCGACTCGAAAGAAATCAAGGTGGGAACGATCGCCCCGCCGGAGCTCTTACGCGATGTAAAGGTTCTGGTGGTGGACGACAACCGCACCAACCGCCGGATTCTCGAAGGTATGCTGTTGCGCTGGCAAATGAAGCCGACTTCGGTGGAGGGCGGCAAAGAAGCATTGGCTCAGCTATCCGCGGCGCGGGAAGCGCGAGAGCCTTATGGCCTGATTCTGACGGACATGCATATGCCGGATATGGATGGGTTCGCGTTGGTCGAACAAATCCGCAAAAGGCCGGAATTGTGCACGGCCACGATCATGATGCTCACTTCGGCGGGCCATCGCGGGGATGCGGCACGCTGCCTGGAACTGGGTGTCTCTGCGTACCTGCTCAAGCCTATCCGCCAATCCGAGTTGCGGGAAGCAGTGGCTCGCGTTCTCGGAGCACATGAGCAGCAAGGTGCCATTCCATTGGTTACCCGGTTCTCCTTGCAAGATGCGCGCGAACCCGGTGCGTTCCTGAGCGTGTTAATTGCCGAAGACAATCTTGTGAACCAGCGCCTGGCTGTTCGGCTATTGGAGAAACGGGGACATCAGGTTGCGGTAGCCGCCACGGGGCTGGAGGCTTTGAAAGCGTTAGAGAAGGAGCAGTTTGACCTTGTGCTCATGGACGTCCAGATGCCGGAGATGGATGGGCTCGAGGCTACTGCGGCAATTCGAGAAAAAGAAAAGAGCACCGGGCTCCGTCAGGCCATTGTTGCCTTAACCGCTCATGCCATGAAGGGGGATCGTGAGAAATGCCTGGCGGCCGGAATGGATGGATATCTTAGTAAGCCGATTCGGCCACAGGAACTCGACCATCTCCTGGCATCTTACATCGAGCGGCGTATGAAAATGGCGGATGCCGGTGAAACTGTGACGCCCTCCAAATGAAGTGGTCTGTGCGTTCCACAAGAAGCCGGGGCCTGGCCGGCATTTCTCGGGAGAGAGATTTGAAGCCTGTGTAGATTGAGTTGCGCGGGCTTTTTTTCGCGGTGCAAATGCGAGTCAGAATCAGTTGAGAGTACCTCTCAGTTTAGAGACGCGTTTCCGCCGGCTTTCTGGCGGCTACGCTCGGCTTAATCCGACGGTCCCGAGCATTTGGTTAGCGGTGATTCGCCCCTGGTATCCTCCCAACTTGTAACGTTTTCACCCATCTCGATTTAGAGTGCGGTTCCATCCTCGGCAAATCGCAAAATAAAACTAATAGATTCAATATTTTATGGGAATCGACGTATTGGTTCCGGAGCTGCTTCATTCAGCAGGGTACGAACCTGATTTTGACGCAGCGGAGTGCCCCAACGGCATCTGCTGAGGAAGAAGCCGATCAAAGATGCTAGTCGATTTCAGCAAGACTGCAAAGCGGAAGGGCCGGACAAACGGATTCACGATGCTGGAACTGATCGTGGTCATGGCGATCATCTCGATCATGACGGTCGTCGCGGTGCCATCTTTCATGCGGGCCTACCGCGGGTACCAGCTGAACGACGCTGCTTACAAAGTTGCCGGAATTCTCAAATTCACTCACTTCGAGGCGGTCCGCCTGAACGTCGCTTTTCTGACCCCACTCAAAGCCCAGGTTTCCAATGGCCAAGCGCAGGCCGGCACCTACATCTTTACCGATTCCAACAATGACGGGACCGTGCAGCAAGGGGAGAGGCAAAACCTCTTCACGGGAGCTGTTAACCTGGTCCCCGCCGCCCTTCCTCCAAACACCGGCGGCCTGGCTGCCGCAGTAGGCGTTCCTGTCTTCACCAACATCTCCCCCACGAATGGTTCCATTTCTTTTGACCAGCGGGGAGCCGTCGTCCCCCCTTCCGTAAGTGTCCTTTACGTCGGAAACACCGGGCTTCCCACTTTGGGCTATCGAGCTATCGTCGTGCTTCCGACCGGTTCCATACAGGTTTGGTCGTGCGATAGCGGCGGCAACTGGCTGCGAGTCAACTAAGGGCGGCGAGAGAGGATGATTATGCAAACGATTTCCAGAAAGCGGCGGAATAAACACAACGGCTTCACCCTAATCGAGACGTTGATTGCCACGGTTGTCATGGTGGTGGGCGTTGTGGGAGTGGCGCAGCTCATTCCGCTGTCGATACGGTTAAATACGGGCAACCGCGAGGATTCCACAGCGCTGGTTTTCGCGCAGCGGCAAATGGACGAACTGGTGGATCAGCCCATGTCCGCAACGACGTTTAGCGATCCCCAAGGGGTTCTTTGCCCCCCGGCAACCAATTGCAGCCTGGGGAATGCCGCGACCCCGAAAGTGCCTGTCGGCAGTCCCGTTGTGATGTTTAACAACACGCCGGTGATCAACTTCGCCGTGGCCGCTGTTGCGAACTACAGCTTTACCTATACGGACCCCAACGATCCTTTCAAATTGCCTTATGACGTTCGCTGGGCGGTGATTACGTACTCAAACGGCGTAAGCGCAACTGGCCGGCGATTCATCGTTGGAGTGCGCCGCAGGGGCGGCAACGTTCCTTTCTTGCCCGTAAACCTCGACAGCATGGTGGAAAAATGAAGCTCGCGATTAAGCACAAGAAGCAATCGGGTTTTACGATGGTGGAGTTGATGGTATCGGTAGCCATCTTCGTGGTCATCAGTTCCGCCATTTTTAGCTTGCTGGGAAATTCCCAGAAACAATTCCGCACCGAATCGCAGCTTCTCGGCTCTTTTCAGGAAGCCCGCCTCGGTCTGGACCAGATTGTTCGCGACGCAGGTGATGCGGGATACCCACCACTGAACCATTTCGCGGTAACACCTCTCGCCAATTTCTTTGCGATCGGGCCACTCGGCTGGCAGCCCGGCTATGCTGCGGGAGTTCCCTGCCTCATTGGCACGGCCGGTGGAGGGACGTGTGCCACCCCCAGCGATTTTGACGTGATCTTTGAAGGAGACGTCAATGACGGGACCGGCGTGAGGTGGACTCGCTATCAGTTACAGGGCACAACGCTCTTCCGCGGCTCTGTGGCCAAAACGGTGGGGACGAGCCCGGGGCCAGCCACTCTCGCGGCAGGCGTCATGCTTCCTTACGTCACAAACGTAATGAACAACGCCCCAGCCGCGCAGATTGCTACCTTCCAAGCCAGCTATCCTGGGATGTTTCCCGGAGGAGCCCCGCAGCCTATCTTCCAATTCACATGTGATACCCCAGCGGGCACGGTGCTCTGCCAGAATGCGGGCGCCAGCAATTCGCCCTCGAATGTTCGCGACGTTGAAATCACGCTCATCGTCATGTCCCCCGAGCCGGATATTCAAACGAAAAGGTGGCGCCTGGTGGAGTTGAATGGGCGCGGTCACCGGCTGAATCCGAACCAGTAAGAGTATGGAGAAAACCATGAAATCCAATCACATTAGCCGCCGCAAACACCGGGAATCGGGAGTCGCACTGCTTGTCGCGATTTTCGTACTGATGCTCATCAGCGTGATCGCAATTTCGCTGATCATCGCCTCCGGAGGCGAGAGCAGCTTGGAAGGCAATTACCGCTCCTCGGCCACCTCTTATCTTGCAGGTACCGCGGGGCTGGAAGAAGCGCGCGGGCGGCTGCTTGCAAAGAACGCGGACTACTTCAATGCGCTCGCTCCCTACAACACGCCGGCTACCAACTTTATTCCCACGACAGGGCCGCTCGCTATCGGCCAGGTTCGCTACGTCCTGAATCCCGGGCAGGGCGAAGCCCTGACGAACATACTGGCAGCGTATCCGGACAACGAATATGCGGTTGAATATGGCGCGGCTCCCGTTGCCGCAAATGTGAAGACGATCGCTTCGGTCTCCACAGTCACTTCTGGCGGGGTCACTTACTTCGGGCCGCAGTTCAAGTGGGTTCGCATCACCCCGGCCACGGAGCAATCCATCCAAACGGACGTGGACGGTGTGGGCGGTCTGAATAACACCACTCCTTTATATTACGATCCGTCGCATCTCCCCAAACCAAGCCTCATCGTTCCCCCGATGGTAGCAGGCGTTCCAAACCTTGCGGCCACTCCCAACGCAAGGCAGGCGCTGGAAGTTACTACTTTGGCGGTGCTGCCCAACGGCTCGCAGAAAATCCTGCAATACGTCGTGGCACCCGTATCCTATCCTCTCAATTTCCCTTCGGCGCTAACGCTTGCTGGCAATAACGTCCAATTCGGCGGAGCAAACTCCAATCAGTACTACGTCAATGGATCGGACGGGTCCGGCAATCCGCCGGCGGTAGCAGGCTGCAATCCCAATACGGGTAATGTGTACTCGGCGGTTGGCACTACCGGCGCAAACAATGTCACCAACATCGTTAACCCGGTCAATCCGGTTAATCCATATACCGGTATTCCGAGTAACCGCGACGATCACTATTTGGGTACGCTGCCCTCACCTCTTCCCCTTATCCCAAACCCGTACCCAAGCGTGGGCAATGTTTCCCTCACCACCGGGCTTCAGACGCCGGCCAGCTTAGACCAGATTGTCCAGACCATTACAAATAATGCGGATGTCGTTATAAACGGCAATGCAACGCAGGCCAACATGCCTGTTGGCATGTCCGCTACGAATCCCCAGACGATCGTCGTAAACGGCGATTTCAGCATGACCGGCAACTTCACCGGCTATGGCCTTCTTGTGGTTACCGGCAACTTCTCCTACAGCGGAACCACGGGGTGGGCAGGCATTATCCTGGTTGTGGGGCAAGGCACAACGACGTTCCTTGGCAACGGCGGTGGCAGCAATGAATTCGACGGCGCCATCTTCTCTGCCACGACTAAGGACGCCAACGGCAACGAACTTCCTGCGTTTGGAAACGTGGGCTTTGACATCTCCGGTGGCGGCGGAAACGGAATCTATTACAACAGCTGCTGGATCAACCAGGCGAACCAGCCGCCGACTTACCAAGTGCTTTCTTTCAGGGAATTACACTTCTAAGGATGCAGGACCGGAAAATGAAAATGAAAAATATGCTTGTCATTCGTGCAATACTGGCCGCGACGGCGGCGCTGGGACTTTCATCCGGGGGTTTCGCACAAAGTGATACACAAAAAAGCGCGACACCGTCGAAACAGCACAAGCAGGCGCCGAAGAAGGAGAAAGTCTGGACGAACGACGATTTCGCTTCGGTCCCCGCGCCTGTCGCTACGAAGGAAAATCAGACCGCTCAGTCTAATTCATCCGAGCAGCCCGCGGGGGCCAACCCAAGTGCGGATCCCAATCAACGTAAGGGCGGGGGACCACCTGTCCTTACAAATCCAAAATCGCTCGAGGATGCGGACAAAATGATCGCCTGGGAGCATCGTGACATCGACGCCCAGCAAGAATTCCTCGAGAAAGTAAAGAGGGAGATCGCTGAAGCTCCCGCGGATCAAGTAGACCGGCTGACCAAACTGCTCCAAGAGCGCACGCAAATCCTCGCCAACACCCGCAATGAGTTGAAGAACCTCGAGACGAAAAAGAAAGAGATGCAGAAGCCTCCAACGGATAACGCCACGGCCGCTGCGGAGCCGCCATCTCAGTAGCTCCAGACCTTGCTCTTTTGAATTAGGTTACCGCACGCGGCCGGAGCGGAGCTCTCCGCGCATTCCTGACCGTTGGTTGCCACACTCTTCTCTTTCTGCTCCAATATTTGCGTGACCATTGCGAAAAAGAGCTCGCCAACTAAAATTTTAATCTTTGATGTCGATGGCGTGCTCGTGGACGTGCGCCTGTCGTTCTGGCTCTCCGCGCTCGAAACCATGCGTTACCTCACGGGCAAGCGAGTCACCTGGTCGGCACTGCACAGATGGAAAAGCAAACCGGGCAACAACGACGACTGGCGGATGGTCTCGAACTGGGCCACCGCTCTGGGACGTCCCACAACATACGAAGAAGCCCGCGATGCGTTTCAGCAATTCTACTGGGGCAAAAACGGCAAAGCGGGCAACGTCCGCAGGGAAAAGCTCGTCGTGACGCCGCGGCAAATCGAACGCTGGGCGGCACGTTTTGAGCTCAACCTTTTCACCGGGCGCACGCGCCGGGAATTTTCGTACACCTTTGACGGCTGGCCGGCTACGCGGCGCTTCCGGACTGTGATTACCATGGACGACGTAAAGCATAAGAAGCCCCATCCCGATGGATTGCTGAAAATCCTTGGCCGGCGTGATCCCGCAAACGCGCTGTACGTTGGCGACAACGTCGACGACGCCCTCGCGGCCTCCGATGCGCATGTGCCGTTCGTAGCCATTCTTCCTGCTGGCACCTTTGAGTACCGCAAACGCGCCGCGCGGTTCCGCGAACTCGGAGCTCTGGCGCTCCTTCCCCGCGCAACCGCTCTCAATGATTGGCTGGGCTGACACGCCGCTCGGCTTGAAAACAGCTCTGGCACATTGACGCTTCTCCCCTTGAAGTCTAATATCCCCCATCGAACTGGCGCTGGCCGCGGAACATGAGGAGCATTCTTTGACAAGCGAGACGGAAACAAAGCCACAAAATCGCCCTGGGCGCCTGAAGCGCTGGCTCGGCCGCGGCTTGCTTGGCCTGCTCATCCTCGTCGTTTTGGCCGCGGGTGTGGGAGCGAGTTATCAGGCCATCGAAAACGGAGCGGATGCGCGCAGATTTCCTCAGCAAGGCAAATCCGTATTGCTCGGTCCGGCCTTTCACAATCTCACCCTAAATCTTGATTGCCGCGGACGGGGCGGCCCGACGGTTATTTTGGATAGCGGCCTCGGCGTTCCTGCGATCGGGTGGAATCCCGTCGAGACGGAAGTCGCCAAGTTTACACGCGTCTGTTCGTATGACCGCGCGGGCTACGGCTGGAGCAGCCCGAGCGAACTTCCTCGCACGAGCCTGCAGATTGTGAAGGAGCTGCACGCGCTGCTCGACGCCGGGCAGGAAAAGGGGCCGTACATTTTGGTCGGCCATTCCTTTGGCGGCTACAACGTGCGTGTTTATAACGGGCAGTACCCCGGCGACGTCGTTGGCATGGTGCTGGTCGATGCCTCGCACGAGGATCAAAACGAGCGCATGTCTCCGGCCATTCAAGCATTCATGAAAAAATCGATCGAGGATCTTAAGCGGCAGCAGAAGCTGGCTCCGCTCCTGATCCGCTTCGGCATTGCGCGGTTCGCTCAGCGCAACCAGGCGGAAGCTCCCGGCGTTTCGAAGGAGTTTGGGAAGGAAATGCTTTACTTGCAGCTTCAGCCGAAATTCATTGATGCGAGCGCTTCGGAAATGAGTTCGTTTGCAGAGAGCGCCAACGAAGTACGCGCAGCCGGCAATCTGGGTGACAAACCGCTTGTCGTGCTGACGGCCGGCAAATCGGCGGATGCATCACAGCTGCCTGCGGGATTTCCAAAGAAGGAGTTTGACGACTTCCATGAAGTCTGGGTCAATGAGCTGCAGATGAAGGAGGCCCAGCTCTCCACTCGGGGCAGACAAATCATGGTTCCCGATAGCGATCACATGATTCCGTTTGAGCGGCCTGACGCGATCGTTGCCGCTATCCGAGAAGTTTCCTCCGCTGCGAACGCCGGGATTGCTGGAAAACCCAGCGAAGTTGGCAGTCCCGGGTCACGTTGACCTGAAGCTGCGCTGGATGCTATAAAATAGTGTTCAATAGGCAGCGACAGGCCCACCGTATCGCCCCTTCCGGGTAGAGGGGGCACGGCGCGGCTGCCAATCTGGTGGCCGGTCCGTGGCCCCAAAGCGAGTTTTAGGCTACACAACTTAATGCAAGAAATTGTTCGCCAACTGGGAGAACTGTTCCTTCAGGCTGTGCCTACAGTCCTGATCATCCTCCTTTTTTACATCATCTTGCGGCTACTTTTCTTTAAGCCGCTGCTCAAGGTTTTGGCCGAACGCGATGCGCGCACGGCTGGCGCCCAGAGGGCCGCCGAACAAGCGCAAGCTGCCGCCACGGCAAAGGCCAAGCAGTACCAGGACGCCCTCAAGCAGGCCCGCGCGCAGGTATACACCGAGCAGGAATTCGCGCGTAAGAAACAGGTCGATGAGCGCGCTGCGGTCATCAAAGAGGCTCGCGCTGCGGCGACCGCGCAGATTGCTGCTGCAAAAGAGCGTATCGACGGTGAAGTCGCCGCCGCTCGACGCGAAATCGAAGCCACTATTGCACAGCTTTCCACCGAAATTGCGCGGCGCATTCTGCAAACTCCGCCACGTCCCGGCGGCTCCGCCAGAGAGGCCCGATGAGGCAAGCATCGATGAAGCAAAAAAGACTCTCTGCGTTCTCGAGTTTGGTCTTTGTCTTTTTCTGCGCCGCTCTCAGCGCGCATGCCGCGCAAGAAGGCGGCAATTCGTCTACGGAGAGCACAAACGAGATTTTCAAGTGGATCAACTTCGCGATTGTTGCGGCCGTCATGATTTGGCTCTTTGCGAAGAAATTGCCTGTGTGGTTTCGCGCAAACGCCGGCCGGATTAGTTCCGCGATTACCAAAGCCACAGCCGCGAAAAATGAGGCGGAACGCCAGGTGCGCGAAGCGGAGTCCAAGCTGGCGCATCTGCAACAGGACATCGCGGCGCTTCAGGCCCATGCGCAGCGCGAAACCGTCGAAGAAGGCGAGCGCATCCGCGCCCTGGCGCAAGGGGACGCGAAAAAAGTTGGCATTGCAGCCCATGCGGAAATCGAAGCCGCGGAACGCGCCGCGCGCCTGGAATTGAAAGCGCTGGCCGCATCGCTGGCCGTGGATGGCGCTGAATCCCTTCTCGCCAGGCAGCTCACGCCCACTGCGCAGGAGACGCTAGTCGATGCGTTCGTGAAGAGTCTTGAAGGGAGGCCGAATTGAAGTCTGCCAGCCTTCAATACGCCAATGCGCTCGCGGACGTGGCGCTGGCCCAGGGAGCGGCCGATGCCGCCGTCAAACAATTGGCCGAGTTTGCAGCGGCCTTCGGGGTCTCATCCGAGCTGCGAAATTTTCTTTCGAGTCCCGGCGTGGCGCGCGACGCGAAGCACGGCGTCATTGAAAAAATCTGCTCGCGCATCGGGGCGGGCAAAATCATTCGAAATTTTCTGTTCGTGATCGCTGATCACCAGCGCTCTCATGTTCTCCCGGAAATTGTGGCCGCATTTCAGGCGGTTATCCGGCGGCGGCAGGGCATCGCCGAGGCGGAGATCTCCTCCGCCGTCGAATTGAGCGCCGCGCAGAAGAAGAAGTTTACGCAAACGCTCGCGAAGCTTACAGGCAAGGAGATCCAGGCCAACTATTCGCTGGATCCGGCTTTGTTGGGTGGCGCCGTTGTGCGGGTTGGCGACACGATTTATGACGGTTCGGTGCGCAACAGCTTGAATGAGCTGCGCGCGCGTCTCGCGGCGGAATAGTGGAATAGCGGTCAGGAGCAGGCATGGCGAACATCAAAGCAGACGAAATTAGCAAGATTCTGCGCGAGCAGATCGAGAATTACGAGCAAACCGTTTCCGTTGACGAAGTCGGCGCCATCATCAGCGTCGGCGACGGCATCGCGCGCGTCCACGGCCTCGCAAAGGTCATGGCCGGCGAAATGCTCTCCTTCCCGAAAAACATTTTCGGTATCGCACTCAACCTCGAGGAAGAAGAAGTCGGCGTGGTGCTCCTCGGAGAGTCTTCCGAGCTGAAAGAGGGCGACGTCGTCAAGCGCACCAACACGATCATGTCCGTGCCCGTGGGAGACGCTCTCGTCGGCCGCGTCGTGAATCCCCTGGGCGAACCGCTCGACGGAAAAGGGCCCATCGTCTCGAAGCAGCGCAACCCCCTCGAGCGTATCGCTCCCGGCGTTCTGGACCGCCAGCCCGTGCGCGAGCCGCTGCAGACCGGCATCAAGGCTATCGACGCCATGATCCCCATCGGGCGCGGGCAGCGCGAGCTCATCATTGGCGACCGCCAGACCGGAAAGACCGCCGTCATCCTCGACACGATCATTAATCAAAAGGGCGGCGACGTTGTCTGCATCTACTGCGGCATCGGCCAAAAACGCTCGACGATTGCGCAGATCGTGAAAACTCTCGTCGATACCGGCGCCATGGAGTACACCATTGTGGTGGCCTCCAGCGCCGCTGAGCCCGCTTCGGTGCAGTACATCGCGCCTTACGCCGCGTGCGCCATGGGCGAATTTTTCCGCGACAACAAGCGCCACGCGGTCACTTTCTACGACGACCTTTCGAAACACGCGCAGGCCTACCGTGAAATTTCGTTGTTGCTGCGCCGCCCGCCAGGCCGTGAAGCCTTTCCGGGCGACGTGTTTTATCTCCACTCGCGCCTGCTTGAACGCGCCGCGAAGCTCAACGACAAGCTCGGCGCGGGCTCGCTCACCTCGCTCCCGGTGATTGAAACGCAAGCCGGCGACGTCTCCGCGTACATCCCGACGAACGTGATTTCCATTACCGACGGCCAGATCTACCTCGAAGCCGACCTCTTCAACGCCGGTATTCGCCCCGCCATCAACGTAGGCATCAGCGTCAGCCGCGTCGGCGGCAACGCACAGATCAAAGCCATGCGCCAGGTAGCCGGCACTTTGCGTCTGGACATGGCGCAATACCGCGAACTCGCGGCATTCGCCCAGTTTGGCTCCGACCAGCTCGATAAAGTCACCCAGGCGCAATTGGCACGCGGCCAGCGGCTCACGGAAATCCTGAAGCAGGACCAGTACGTGCCGCTGCCCATTGAAAAACAGGTTCTCAGCATCTTCGTGGCTACCACCGGCGCGATGGATAACGTGGCCGTCGCGGACGTTCGCCGCTTCGAGCGTGAATTTCTGCAATTCGCGGAAACCAACTATCCTTCGCTGCTCAAGAATATCGCCGCGAAAAAGGCTTTGGATGACGGCATCAAGGCTGAAATCAAAACCGCCGTGGACGGTTTCAAGGAGCGCTTTACGGCCGCAGCTGCAGTCGCGGCGAACTGAAGTTAGAAACCTGACAAACGACGATGCCCACACTTCTCGATTTTCGGCGCCGCATCCGCTCGGTGAAGAACACCCAGCAGATTACCCGCGCGATGAAGTTCGTCGCCGCCGCCCGCCTGCGCCGCGCGCAGGAAGCTGCGCTCGCCGCGCGGCCTTACGCCAGGGAACTCGCCCGCGTCTTGCGCTCCATCATGTCGCGCATCGAGCAGCCTGAGCATCCGCTTCTCGCGCATCGCCCGGAAGAAAAAATTCTCGCCGTCGTTCTCACCGGGGAGCGCGGCCTTGCGGGCGCCTTCAACTCCAATATCTTGCGCAAGGCCGGTGATTTCTTCCGCCCCAACAAGGGCAAGAAGCTTTCCGTGATTCCCGTGGGGAAAAAAGGACGCGACACTCTCAGAAAGGCCGGCTTTCACATCGCCGCCGAATACGTCAACGTCCTCGCTCGCGTCAATTTCGGGACCGCGCGCGATATCGCGACCGTGGTGACCGATCTCTACGCCAAAGAAGAAGCAGACGCGGTGTATATCGTCTTCAGCGAGTTCAAGACGGTCATGACGCCGAATCTCGTTCTCGAAAAACTTTTACCCGTCGAACCCATGCGCGCCGACGAGGAATCCGCCAACGAACGGGCCTCCGCGCAGATCGACTATATCTACGAACAGCCCAAAGAACTGCTTCTCGACCGGCTGCTTCCGCGCTACATCGAAACGCAGATTCTTCGCGCCATGCTGGAATCGTCCGCAGCCGAGCACGCTGCGCGCATGACCGCCATGGAATCGGCCACCAAAAACGCAGGCGACGTCATCGAAGCTCTCACGCTGCACATGAACAAAGTGCGCCAGGCCGCCATCACCAAAGAAATTATCGAGATTGTCAGCGGAGCTTCATCTACCGCGTAGGAGAAGGCATGGCAGAGAAATACGCAGCCGTCGGACACATCGTACAGATCATTGGGCCGGTGCTCGACGTTCAATTTGAAGCGGGGCACTTGCCCTCGATTTTCAACGCAGTGCGCATCACCAGCGAAGGCTTCGACGTTCCTGAACCGATCGACGTAACCGCCGAAGTGGAGCAACACCTTGGCGAAGGCCGCGTCCGTTGCGTTGCCATGGAGCCTACGGAAGGCCTCGTTCGCGGCATGAAGGCGTTCGATACCGGCGCAGGCATCACCGTTCCCGTTGGGCGTCCGACTCTGGGCCGGGTAATGAACGTGCTCGGCAAGCCCGTCGATCAGCTCGGTCCGCTGACAAGCAAAACAAATTACCCCATTCACCGCCCCGCGCCATTGCTCTCTGACCAATCCACCACTCTCGAAATGTTTGAGACCGGCATCAAGGTGATCGACCTGATCCAGCCGTTCTTGAAGGGCGGAAAAATCGGATTGTTCGGCGGGGCCGGCGTCGGAAAAACCGTGCTCATTCAAGAATTGATCAACAACGTGGCCATGCAGCACGGCGGCGTGTCCGTCTTCGCCGGCGTCGGCGAACGCACTCGTGAAGGAAACGACCTTTGGCTGGAATTTCAGGAAGCCGGTGTCGTTGTTCCGGGAAATTCTGAAAAATCGCGCGCCGCTTTGATTTACGGCCAGATGACGGAGCCGCCCGGCGCGCGTCTCCGCGTCGGCCTGACCGGCCTGACCGTCGCCGAATATTTCCGCGATGAAGAGCATCTCGATGTGCTTCTCTTCATCGACAACATTTTCCGTTTCGTCCAGGCGGGGTCGGAGGTTTCCGCTCTCCTCGGCCGCATGCCTTCCGCCGTCGGGTACCAGCCGAACCTCAACACGGAAATCGGCGAATTGCAGGAGCGCATCACCTCGACGAAGTCCGGCTCGATCACTTCCGTGCAGGCCATTTACGTGCCTGCCGACGACTACACGGACCCCGCTCCAGCCGCCACCTTCACGCACTTGGACGCCACCACCAACCTCAGCCGCCAGATCGTCGAGCGCGGCATTTATCCCGCTGTTGATCCGCTGGCCAGCTATTCGCGCATCCTCGACCCCCGCATCGTCGGCGCGGAACACTATGCGGTGGCTCGCGGCGTGAAATCCATTCTCCAACGTTACAAGGATTTGCAGGACATCATCGCCATTCTCGGCATCGAGGAGCTTTCCGACGAAGACAAGCGCACTGTGGCTCGCGCGCGCAAAATCGAAAAATTCCTATCGCAGCCCATGTTCGTGGCCGCGCAGTTCACCGGCCTCGAAGGCAAGTACGTCAAGATTGCCGACACCGTGCGCAGCTTCAAGGAAATCGTCGAGGGCAAGTACGACGACATCCCCGAGCAGGCCTTCTACATGGTCGGCACCATCGACGAGGCGCTCGCAAAGGCCGAAAAAATGAAGGCAGGCGTTTAAAATAAAATGCTGCCGGAATCCATCGAGTTGGTCATCGTCACCCCGGAGCGGCAATTCCTTCGCGAGAGCGTCGTGGAAGCCGTGCTGCCCGGCGCGCAAGGCGTGCTCGGCATCCTGCCTGGCCATGCTCCCTTGATGACGGAGCTCGGCATCGGTGAGCTGACTTATCGCGGCGCGGGCGCGAACCCCAGTGGAGCTCTCGCCATCATTCAGGGCTTTGCAGAAGTTTTGGGCGACCGCGTGACGGTCCTCGCGGAAACCGCCGAGCGCGCCGCCGAGATCGACCTCGCCCGTGCTGAAGCAGCAAAGGCTCGCGCGGAAAAACGCCTCTCCACCGGCGACCCGAATATCGATTGGGACCGCGCATCAATCGCCCTACAGCGCGCCCTCATTCGAATCCAGGTCGCGCGCAAATACCGGGGCGCTCCCGTAGAAGTCCGCTGAACCCGGCTTACAATTGTTCAGCGCTGGGTCTCTCGCGCCCCCTGCGACTCCAGCTATTTTTTGGCATCTAATGGAGTTGGAGACTTCGATGGGGCTCGTGACCATGTACACGACTAGCTGGTGTCCGGACTGCCGGCGCGCAAAATCATTTCTGAAAGAGCGCGGAGTGGAATTTCGCGAAGTGAATATCGAAACGAACCCCTCGGCGGAGGAAATCGTCATCAAAGCCAACGAGGGGAAGCGCAAAGTTCCTACCTTGGAGATGGGCGGACGCTATTTTGCCTGCAGCCCCTTCGACGCCGACCAGCTGGCCGAAGATCTCAATCTACCGCTCAACCCCTAAGCTTAACGCGCCAGTTTGGGTATTGCCGGGCAGCCCGTTTTGCGTGCTATACTTTGAAACCCGTCCCACGCCGCCTTTTGCCTGTGTGGATGGATTCGTCACGATTCGAGGCCCAGCCCGGCCAGGCGGGCAGCACGGCGCCTTTTAGCACTTAGGGGGGAATATCGCAGAACGCAGCTTCCGGCAGAGCGATCGCATCCGCGTCAACGAGCGGATTCGCGCTCGCGAGATCCGGGTAATTGATGAAGAGGGCGGCCAGCTTGGCGTCATGCAGCCATTCGAGGCCATGAAGTTGGCGCGCGAGCGCGGGCTTGACCTGGTGGAAATTTCGCCGACGGCGGATCCGCCAGTTTGCAAGATTACCGACTACGGCAAGTATCTCTATCAGGCCAACAAAAAAGCGCACGAACAGCGCAAGAGCAGCCGTGGTTCGCAGCTCAAGGAAGTAAAATTTCGTCCCGCGACCGCCGAGCACGATTATCAGGTTCGCAAGAATCAGATCATCCGCTTCCTCGGCGAGGGCCACAAAGTTCGCGCTATGATATTCCATCGCGGCCGCGAAATGGCGCACCAGGAAGTCGGCCGCGCGAAGATGAATCGCTTACTGGTGGAAATTGCCGACCAGTGCCAGATTGAGACGATGCCTCGCATGGAAGGCAACGTTCTGGTCTCTCTGCTCGCGCCGAAAAAGGGCGTCTCGGTCGCAAAGCCAAGCGGCCAATCGACGGCCAACGCTCAGCAATCGCAGTAGCAATTGAATTTGAATCGTGTAGTGGCGGGGCTTGCCCCGCCCACGGATCGCTTACCGGAAATATAGAATTGTAGCGGCGGCGCAATCCCGCCGGTCAAGGAGAGCATTTCAAGTCATGCCAAGGAATTCAACGAAGCCAAAATTGAAACTGAAAACCCATCGCGGCGCCAAAAAACGCTTCAAGATCACTGCGAACGGCAAAATCAAACGCATGCACTCCGGCAAGCGCCATTTGATGGGCACAAAAGCTCCCGGCCGCATGCGCAAGTTAAAGAAGCTGACGCTGGTCAGTCCCAGGGACGTGGCCGCCGTCAGGCAAATGCTCCCCTACGGCTAGAGCCGTAAAGGTTTTCTGTGCGTGCCATGGTTTAGCACGCGTAAAGATTTTCTTCGTAGGGGCACGATATATCGTGCCCTTCCGTCAGAAACGCAGGACGCAAGTCCCGCGCATCGTGTCAGGCAGCGCTTCACGGGTGCCTGCCGGCCGATAAAGCCGCAAAAAAAGTTTGCCGCAATGCAAACAAAGGCGGCTAGCAGGACCATCAGAGACAAACCCGCCGCCTAACGCGTATTTTCCCGCGTTCGCGCATCGCGTTTGTCTCCCAACTTAAGGAGAAAAACCCATGGCACGCGTAAAACGCGGCACAAAACGCCGCGCCCGTCGTAAAAAGTACCTCAAACGCACAAAAGGCTTCTTCCTAACAAAAAGCAAGCTCTACCAATCCGCACAGGAAGCAGCGAATCGCGCCGATCGTTACGCCAAGCGCGACCGTCGCGTAAAAAAGCGCGAGTATCGCAAACTCTGGATCCAGCGCATCGGAGCAGCCGCTCGCAATAATGGGCTTACCTACGGCCAGCTAATTCACGGCCTGAAAGCCGCCGGCGTCTCGCTCGATCGCAAAATCCTCGCGGATATCGCGGTCAAGGACTCCGCCGCGTTCACGAGCTTGGTAGCCAGCGCCAAAGCCGCCGCTCCGCCTCAAGTCAAAAAGGCGTCGTAGCTCTATTGTCGGTCCAACCCGGCCGTCATTTCGAACGGAGCGGGCCGACACTTTTTCTTTCGCGTTCGCTCCTGCCAACGCGTCGGCCTGCGGAGAGAGAAATCTCTCTTGGCCTTGTAAAGCCGCCCAGGCCCCCTGTTCATGCTTTTCTGATAGGGGCACAATACAACGTGCTCCTGAGATGTAATCTAACTCGCTAACTTATGGCAACGACTGATATCGGCATTGACAGAACGCTCGCCGACCTCGGCATCACCCAGCCTGATGAAGTCGAGCGTCGGTTCGCGAAGATACGCGCGCAGTTCACTGCGCAATTCAGCCTCGTTCACGCCGAATCTGACTGGAAAATCTTCCGTGATGGTTGGCTCGGCCGCAAATCCGGCGTCCTCGCCCAAATCACCGACAACTGGCTGAAACCCGCATCGCCTGACCTAAAACGCGCCGTCGGTGCTGGCCTGAACGAACTTCGCGCCCACGTCGAATCGCAAATCGAATCCCGCCGCCAGGCCATCGAATCTGGCTCCGACCAATCGGCATTGGCCCGTGAGCGCGTCGACCTCTCTCTTCCTGGCGTCACCCGCCCCATTGGCTCGCATCACCTCATTCGCCAGGTCTTGCAAGAAATTGAAGACATCTTCGTTTCTATCGGCTTCTCCGTCGTCGAAGGCCCCGAAATCGAAACGCCCTACTACAATTTCGAAGCTCTTAACATCCCCGAATTCCATCCTGTCCGCGACGACATGGACACCTTCTACCTCGAACTCCCGAAAGGCGCTCCCACGCCGCTGCTCCTCCGCACCCACACTTCCCCCATGCAAATCCGCACCATGGAGAAGCAAAGACCTCCCGTGCGCGTCATCGTCCCCGGCAAGGTCTATCGCCGCGACAATCCCGACGCCACACACTCCTTCATCTTCCATCAGGTCGAAGGGCTCGCCGTCGATTCGGACATCACCTTCTGCGATTTCACCGGCACCATCGAATATTTCGTCAAACAATTTTTCGGCCCCGGCGTAAAAACCCGTTTCCGCCCTAGCTATTTCCCGTTCACCGAGCCGAGCGTCGAGTTCGACGTCTCCTGTATCTTCTGCGGCGGCAGCGGCACAGCCGCAAGCGGCGGCACTTGCTCCAAGTGCAAAGGCGCCGGCTGGATTGAACTTTTCGGCGCCGGAATGGTCGATCCCGCTGTCTACGGCTTCGTCAACTACGACGCCAAAAAAGTCAGTGGCTTCGCCTTCGGCATGGGCATCGACCGCCTCGCTATGCTCAAATACCAGATCGACGACATTCAGATTTTCTTCCAAAACGATGTCCGCTTCCTCCGCCAATTCCCATGACGAGCCGACTAATCGCATCGCACTCATTTTCTGGGGCTCACCGCTCCGCCGCAAAACTGTCACTTGTGGGAACTCGCGGCCCAGCCAAAAAACCGTCATTTCGAACGGAGCAAGCCGACGTTTTTTCTTTCACGTTCGCTCCTGCGAACGTGTCGGCTTGCGGAGAGAGAAATCTCTCTTCGATCTCACCTCTGGGACGAACCTCGATCCCTGGCGCGGATTCCTCTTCGTCAGTCACGAGTCACCAGTCACGAGTCGCCTCCTCATGACCTTCACCGACGCCAAACAACGCTTCTCCACCCGCGTAGCCGACTATCTTCGCTACCGTCCTGGCTATCCTTCCGGCGTCCGCGACATTCTCCGCGCCGAATGCCTTCTGAAATCCGGACACGTCGTTGCAGACATGGGCTCAGGCACTGGTCTGTTAAGCGAGCTATTTTTGAAAAATGGCAACCACGTCTTCGGCATCGAGCCCAATGAATCCATGCGTCTGGCTGGCGAAGAATATCTCGCCTCTTACGACGGCTTCACAAGCGTAAACGGCTCGGCGGAAGCCACCACGCTCGAGGATGCCTGCGCGGACTTCGTCACCACGGGACAAGCCTTCCACTGGTTCGATCAGGACGCCTGTCGCCGGGAATTCACGCGCATCCTCAAACCCGCAGGCTGGGTCGTGGTCATCTGGAACGAGCGCCTGATCGACACGACTCCTTTTCTCCGCGATTACGAAGCCCTGCTTCGAAAATTTGGCACGGACTACGCCCGTGTGAAAGAAAGCTACCCGAACGAACAGCACATGCGCGACTTTTTTGGCGTTGGTGCTTATTCCTCACACGAGCTGCCGAATTTTCAGGAATTTGATTTCGACGGCCTCGCCGGCCGCCTGCGCAGCAGTTCCTTCAGCCCGGCTCCCGATCATCCAAACTACGTGCCCATGATGGCAGAGCTGCAAAGAATTTTCGATGCTCACCAGCAAGACGGCCGCGTGCGTCTCGAATATTCCACGCGCGTCTATTTTGGCAGGATGGGTGCTCCCGTGGATTCCCCGGCGATCATCCACGACAGGAACCCGGAATGAAGGTCGTCTACAACTGGCTGAAAGAATTCGTCGACGTCACCGCCTCGCCTGCCGAAATCGCCTCGCGTCTCGCTCTTTCTGGCACCAACATCGGCAGCGTGGAAAACGGCACGCACGGCGCCGTCATTGACGCGGAAGTTGGTTCGAACCGCCCCGATTGCCTCAGCCATTTTGGAATTGCCCGCGAACTCAGCGCTGTCTATAAACTTCCTCTCAAGCCTGTCTTGCCGAAGCCTGTTGAAGGCGCGGCAAAAGTATCGGAAGCCGCCCAAGTCGAAATTCAGTCTCCGGAGCTTTGCGGCCGTTTCACTGCTCGCGTAATCCGCGGCGCGAAAATCCAGCCTTCGCCAAAATGGTTGAAAGATCGCCTCGAAGCCAGCGGCGTCGCCAGCATCAGCAACGTTGTGGACATTTCCAACTACGTCATGCTCGAGCTCGGCCACCCGCTTCACGCCTTCGACTACGACAAAATCCGCGATCATCGCATCGTCGTCCGCCACGCTAAGCCCGGCGAAAAAATCCGTACCCTTGATGGCTTCGAGCGCACCGTCGATCCAAGCATCTGCATGGTCTGCGATGGCGACGGCTCCCGCGCCGTCGGCATCGGTGGCATCATGGGCGGCGCCGACACCGAAATCTCGTTCTCTACAAAAAATATCCTCATTGAGTGCGCGTGGTTCGAACCAATCGCCATTCGAAGGGCCGCCCGCTCTCTGAAGCTCCATACCGAAGCTTCGACGCGGTTTGGCCGAGGCGCCGACCCCGAAATGGCGGAGCTTGCTTCTCGTCGCGCCGCCGAATTAATTTTGCAGCTCGCCGGCGGCGAGCTCCTCTCCGGCGTCGTCGATGTCTATCCCGGCAAACGCCAGCCGAAGAAAATCCAGCTGACCCGAGCGGAACTTCTTCGCGTCATGGGCGCGGACGTTCCTGACAAGGATATCGAATCCATTTTGAGCGCCCTCGGCTTCGCTCCCATTCGAATCGACCAGAATCGCGGCGCGGCGGGTTCCGTCCTCGCCGCGTGGGAATGCACGCAGCCAAGTTGGCGTGCCGAAGTCGAACGCGAAATCGATTTGATCGAAGAAGTCGCGCGCATCTACGGCCTGGACAAATTTCCGCCGCGCCTCCCCGCCGCCCGCCAGGGCGCGCGGCATTTGCCCAAATTCGAAGCGGAACATCGCGTCCGCGAACGCCTCATTGGTCTCGGCTATCGCGAAGTCCTCACCATTCCTCACGTCGCCGAAGAACGCGACGCGCTTTTTCGTCCCGAAGGCATCGCTCCCGCGCGCCTTTCGAATCCACTCTCCGAAGAAGCCAGCGTCCTCCGTTCGAATGGCCTCGTCACCATGGCCGCCGCTCTCGAATGGAATCTCAACCACGGCCAGCGCAACGTGCGCCTCTTCGAAATCGGCCGAAGCTATCGCCTCAACGGGGCCAACTCCGTCGAAACGCCGATTCTCACCATCGGCGCGACGGGCGAAGCGCGCGAAAAAGGCATCTACGAAAATTCGCGCGAGTACGAATTCGCCGATCTCAAAGGCGACCTCGACGCGATCGGCGCCCTCGCCGGCAGTTTCGAATGGCGCGATGGCGGAGCAACATGGACTCATGCCGCCCGCCGCGGAACCATCCATCTGAACTCTGTCATTCTGAGCGAAGCGAATATTCCCGGCTTGATTGCCTCCGCAAGCACACCGCCGAATTCCGCGGCCCTCGGCGTTGCAGGGCAACTTGCGCGGCGTGTGGCGGACAAATTCAAATTGCGACAGGAAATATTTCTTGCCGAAATTCAGCTCGATCCAATTTACGCTGCGATTCGCGCGGCAAAAGAAGCGCGTCGCTACGAACCGCTTCCGCGTTTTCCAGCAGTCGAGCGTGATTTTTCTTTGCTACTCGCGGACGGGACTCCGTTTTCGGAGATTGTCAAAACGATTCGTTCGCTCAACATCGCGGAAATTTCGTCCATCGATGCGGCGGATTTGTTTCGCGGGAAAAATGTGCCCGCCGGAAAATATTCGCTGCTCGTGCGCGTGACGTTTCAGAGCCGCGAAGCGACGTTGACCGACGCGCAGACGAGTGACTTTTCTGCAAAAATCATCGCCGCGCTTGAAAAAAATCTCGGTGCGCAGCTTCGAGCGAGCTGAGGAGCGCCAGTTGATTGTTTTCGTCCACGCCGCTGTGCGCTACAATCCGGAGACATGAGCGGTCCCGTAAAAGTCGAGATCTTCGGGCAGCCGTACGCGATCCGCGGCGAGTTGGACGAAGAGTACGTCCACAAGCTGGCGGAGTATGTCGATGAAAAAATGCATACCATTGCGGCGGGCGGAGCGACGGTAGACACGCAAAAAGTAGCCGTGCTGGCGGCGCTGGCGATTGCCGATGAACTCCACAGCTCGCAAAAAGATCGCGGCGACCGCGAAGAGTTGTTGCGCGAACAAGCCGAGCGTTGCCTGACGCTCGTCGAGCGCGCCTTGAAGCAAACAGCGTAAGTTTCCTCGTTTTGTTTTTTCCTAAATCATAAAAAGTTTATTGGGACCACGTCGTTGGGGTGCGAATCCAGCGATGGTGGCGGAGTTCGGCGTGGAGGGCCGGGGGCAGAGGGCCTTTGGCGCTGGCGGAGATGTTGGATTCGACGTTACGGATTTTGCGCATGCCGGGGATGATGGTGGCGACGTCTTTGTTGTTGAGGATGAAGCGGAGCGCCATTTCGGGCATGGTCATGCCGTCCTTGAGAAGAGGCTTGAGCGCATCGGCGTGGGCGACGCTGGACTTGAGATTTTCCGCGACAAAATACGTGTTGCGCCAATCGCCTTTGAGCCAGGTACTCTCGAGCGTGAGAGTACCGGTGAGCGAGCCTTCATCGAAGGGGACGCGGGCAATGACGGCGACATCTTTTTCGCGGCACGCGGGAAAAAGTTCGTCTTCGGGATTCTGATCGAAGATGTTGTAGATGACCTGGACGGCGTCAACGAGGCCGGCGCGCACGGCGCGGATGCCATTCCACGGTTCCCAGCGATTGAGGCTGATGCCGACGGCGCGGACTTTGCCGCTGCTGCGCAAGTTTTCGATGGCGCGAGGAAGGCGCGCGTCGTCGAGCCAGTGGTCTTCCCAGGTGTGAAATTGAATGAGGTCGAGCTTCTCGACACCAATGTTGACGAGACTTTTGTCGACGTACTCGACGATGTAATCTGGCGGGAAGCAATCGTCGAGCGAAAATTCGCGGCGGCTGGGCCAGCGGCGATTTTTCGGCGGGACTTTTGTGGCGACGTAAAGTTTTTTGTCGGGGCCGGCGTTGGCGGAATTTTTGTTGGCGCGAAGAATTTTTCCGAGTAGCTGTTCACTGTGGCCGTCGCCGTAGGCCCAGGCGGTGTCGAAGAAATTGCAGCCGAGATCGACGGAGCGCTCGAGCGACGCGAGCGATTCTTTATCTTCCGAGCCGGTCCAACCGGCCATGCCCCACATACCGTAACCAATTTCGCTGACGTTCCATCCGGTGCGGCCGAAGCGGCGGTAGTGCATGGTGTGCTCTCCTTAGGGTGAGGGCACATTATACGGGGAAAGGAAAGTGAGTGGTGGGCGACCGGCGAGGAAGGGCGAAACTCGAAAATCGAAACTCGAAATTTGGACGGCTCGGGGAGGGCGTACCCCACCCCGGGTGTTTTTCTGTAAGAGTGGCAAGGAAAGGACTTATGCTTGACGCAGCTCGTAAGAGTGGTAGCGAAAGGACTTAAAGTGGCTGGTTTTTCAATGAGTTGCGAGCGGTTCGTAAGAGTGGCAAACAAAGGGCTTCGAAGACGAGTGTTGACGGTCAATGGACTAAATGCAGAGGGTATCGGAGAGTGGCACGGATCTGAAGGCCCGGCGCTACGAAAGCTTGGAAGGGAGCCGAACGCAGAGACGCTGAGTGCGCCGCGGGAAGAAGAATCGGGCGGAAAGGAGGGTGATGGAGTGGTCGTCGAGCGAAACCCTTCGGATTTACTCAGGGCAAGCATGGGATATGGTAGCAGGGATAGTTACCAGTTGTCAATAGTTTTGTCGTTTACTGAGTAGGTCATTCGAACGGAGAGGCGCGGATTCGAATGCGGGTGGCGGAAGTCGAGGGGATTGAGGGAGTTGGCGGGATTGAGACGGTTTGGTGAGACTGTGGAAATGTGTGGAAAAGTGTGAAAAGAACGTGGGTAGTGAATAGTGGGTAGTGAGTAGCGGCCTCTTGGCGAGACTCGTGGCACTCGCCGCGCGTCCGTGGAAGTGAAGAGGTAGAAAAAAAGAAGAGGAAAGACCCACCCTTGCAAAACCCAAACCCGCAAGGATGGGGCACCCTCCGGAAAAAGACAAAGTCAAAATCTCCTACGAGAGGGAAGGATGTTGCTGCCGGCGTTGGAGAGCCATTATGGGATGAGGATCGGGCGGGTGCGGTTGTGGAGGCGGTAGACGGAGAAATCGCGGCGGTCGACAGTGAATATTCTGCGGAGGCCCTCGCGTTCAGCGACGCGGATGAGCGCGGCGTCGGCGAGGTCCATGGGACGGTTGGCGTATTTGCGCATAAGCTCGCGGGTTCTGGGGATGTCGCCGGAATCGAAGGGGAGTAGAAGAACGGCGCCTCGCTCAAGCATTTCCCAGAGGGCCTCTTGCGCCGCAGGTTGGTCGGATAAGAGGTACATGGCTTCGACGAGCGGAGGCCAGACGGTGGCGAGAGGCTCGCGCAAAGGCTTGAGAGCGGCAACACACTTGGCATGGTGCTGGTCATCCGCGTCGACCAGGGCAACAAGCGGCCCGGCATCGATGAGAATCAAGAACGTTTCCCGCGGCGCTTGAGAAGTGCGGCGAAGCGGCGGCCGGTTTGCTCGGAGCGTTTGGGATTCCCGCCGCGGACAATTCCGATGAGGTCCATCATGGCTTCGTAAGGAGAAGCGACGGGCTCCTGACGATCCGCCCATGCCGCGATGGCCTGGCGAATCACTTCCGAGGTAGAAAGGCGTTTGCGGCGAGCCAGGCGCGCAATGCGCTGGCGAGTCTTGGGGTCAAGCCGGAGAGTGAGTGGTGATGCCATGGCAGAGCGTCCTAATGGTGTGAGTGTAACACGATTTGTAATACAGCGCAAAACTGGGATTACTGAGTAGGTCATTCGAACGGGGACGCGCGGATTCGGAGGAGAGTGGCGGAGGTTGAGGGGTTTGTGGGAGTTGGCCCTTCGGGACTCAGGTAAACGCGGATTGAGACGGTTTGATGAGAGTGCAGGAATGTGTGGAAAGGACAGCACGGCTCCCATATGCCTTCGGTCACTACATGGTCCTCCCACCCACCAGACATTGGCGACGATCCGAAGAACGTGGTTTAGGGTTAAATCCAGAATCTCGCCAGTTTCGTTTTGGGATTCCCCGCGAACCAAAACGGTGCGTTGAAAACAGGAGCATTGGATTCCTAGCTAGATCCAAAGCGTAAGCCATAGAAAATAAGAGGTTGATCAACCAGGATATCTGGCAATTGACTTGCCTTGAAGCGTTCGCAGGACCTACGTCAATCGAATTATTGGCTAAACTCGAGGAAACGCAATTTGAGCCGGATTCCAAAACTGTGCTGTCCGATCTGCGGACAGCTCAAACGGAGCGCGTTGAACTGGCGCTGAATTTTCTTCAGCTCGGATTCGATTTTCTTTTCTCAGAAGCTTCTGGTGCTACGGTGGCCGTTGCAAGAGGCGTGACAATCGAGCCTAGCTTAGCTGCGACTCGCCAAAATGTGAGCTTGGTGGTAGACCCTCGGGCAAAGTGGTCCAGCTATCAAGGAGCTCAACCAATAGGCTTGAGAAATCCTGTGCCAGTGGATAACATGCTAGCGCCAATGAAAAATCGACTGAAGAAGAAGCGCAAATCACCAGACGGGATCGCAACAAACAAACTGGTCTTCAGCGCACAGCAAGGAACGAACGATGGAATTTTTCCGAGCATTCTAAAGCTCTATGTGGCAACGGGCAGCAAGATTGCAGACATTACCTACGGGAGGGGAGTTTTTTGGCGTAACGTGCCAAAAGACCACTATCGACTTTTAGCCACCGACATCAAGACTGGGGTCGATTGTAGGACGTTACCTTACGAGGACAGTAGCGTAGATTGCGTAGTTTTCGACCCGCCATATATGCACACGCCGGGCGGCACGGCCCATGTCGATCATCAGAATTATGAGAATTATTACGGGAACAATGTCGCGGCAAACGGTTCAGAGAAAAAGTACCACGAGGCTGTCTTGGACTTGTATTTCAAGACGGCATATGAAGCCAAGCGTGTCCTGAAACCGGAGGGAATTTTCATCGTCAAGTGTATGGATGAGGTGTGCGCTAATCAGCAGCGGCTTACGCACGTTGAGCTTATCAACGAGTTTTACAATCACGGGTTCGTAGTGGAGGACCTATTTGTGTTGTTGAGGAACAATCGTCCAGGGGTTAGCAGAATTCTTCGACAGGTACACGCGCGGAAAAACCACTCGTATTTCTTAATCTTTAGAAAATCTGCCCGACTACGACGCGTGTCCAAGGTTCACAGCCTCACCGAGCACTTAGAAGTCCCCTTAGTTCGCCCAGCGCTTCGCCAAATGGCTTAACGTTTACGCGCGGAAAGGCATCCGCCAGTTCCAAATAAACTCTTGGCGGGTCCAAGTAATAGATTCGACTTATCTCCGTAACTCTGGCCTGGAACATTTGCAGCTGGCGCGGAACACAAATCTCTATAACTTCTCCGGTTCTGGTGTTCCGCTTCGTTTCAGATGCGACAACAAGAATGCCGCGATACATTCCCGCGCCAAAAATCCGCTCCAAGACAAGCTGGTGCACCCAAGCTTGCACAGCGCGTTCGCGCGTCGAAGTTTTAATCGGAAGATGAATTTTCCGGCTCTGGTCCCCAGGGTCGAAAATATAGTCCGTTGGAAGATCGGCTCCGGATTCAGGGATGCGGACCTTGTTTCGTGGTGAAACACCGATAGCCCTGGCAACAATATGACCAATTAAGACTTCGAAGAATGTTGCCGAAGCCTTTCGGCCAACCCCGCGAACGTCATGCGCCGCAAACACACTGTAGGCTATCGAATATGTCGCGCGGACAACATGCTCTGGGCTAGTACCAGCAAAGCCTTCGGCGAAGCTGCGCAGTAGTTGACCAAATTCCCGCTCGCCCTCGACGTACAACTCTAGATTTACTGGCCTCGATTGCTCCTCTTCACGAAAACTAAAGTAGTTCTTCCCCGTTTGGGACGTCAGTGATACTCGTTCAGAATGCTGCAGTATTTGACGGGCATGCAGCGCCATTTCGGAAATGAGTGTTCCTGTGGCTGCTCCCCCAAGGTTTACGAGGGAGGTGGCTTTCAGTCGACTGTACTGCCGATTCAGTTCTTCTGGCACGTAGCAGGAAGTTTACTTCAAATGCAGCTCCTGGTGAATGACGTTTCGGATCATTAGCATATCTTCGGACCCTCCGGCCATAGGTCCGTTTGAGGTCAGCTGCTTTGGTGTCCCGCAGAATCTACCGAGATCCAAAGTGCGCAAATGGCGGTGACGTTGCGTGGCGGGGCGGCGCGCGTGGGTTAGGTGATTGGGGGGATCGGTCTGTAGGCGGGCGAGGGATCCACGTGGTCCAGGTTTGCTTCTTCTACCAGGGGTTAGACGATACGTTCGATGATGGTTTCGACGACGAGGCTGGGGGCGTATTTCATGAGGGCGTCCAATAGGGCGGACATCGTTGCGCGCAGCCAAAAGCGAAGAGAGATTTCTCTCTGCGCAAGCCGACCATTTCACAGGAGTGAAATGGAAAGGAAAGGCATCGGCTTGCTAAGTTCGAAATGACGGTTTGGTCGGCGGTGGTGGGCGGGATTAGCGGGACTTTTTGATGCGGGGGTTGGCGGCTCTTCGGGAGGCTGGGCGGGGGCCCCCATGCATGGCTTGGCGGAGGAGGGCGTTGATGCGGGTCTGGTAGCCGGGGCCGGAGCGCTTGAGCCAGGCGAGGACGTCGGCATCGAGGCGGATGGTAACGGGGCTTTTGATGGGGCGGTAGAATTTCCCGACTACGGCCTTGCTCCAGTCTGTTATTTCGGGAATGTCGGAGGTATCGATGTCCTCGTCGCGGAGACGGAGAAGAGCCTGGAGTTCCGGATCAGGGGTTTTGGCGCCCCCGTTCATAGATTTCTCTTTCCCGGCGCGTAGCTTTTCGGGCTGAAATGATTCGGATTTCTTCCTCTTCATCTTTATTCTCACGTTTATGGGCCGACTCCCGCAGCGTGTGCACCACCACCAGGACGAGGACACCGTTTACCAGCCCAATAGTCAGCCACCTTTCCTCAAGTTCGTAATCGTCCAAGAGGCTGATGGCCCGGGGGTCGTCGAAGACGAGGACGGCGCGTTCGAAACTAACACCGTGCTTGGCGAGATTGCCGGCGTTCTTTTGCTCGTCCCAGGTAAAGCGCATTCAGACGGTGTACCTACAATTCTGCATGTACGCGAAGAGTACGTCAAGCGGAGGTTCTTCGGCAATGCGAACTCTCCGATATATTACGTAAGCTTAATATATTATGTCATTTATATTTGCTCTCGATTTCGCACTCACGCGACGCAGAAAATTCACCTGCTCATAAACCGGGATGGGGCAAACAATCCAGGGAAGAAAAAATGAGGGCACGATGTATCGTGCCCCTACAAGGGACACACCGAGGAGAAAAACAGATTCTCCTCGCGGAAGACGTTCGGAGGTGAACAGGTCCTCGCTACGCTCGGAATGACACCTTACGAGTGACCGAAGCGCGTTAGTAGCGCCAGCTCGAGGTGTCGGCGCCTGGGGGAGCGGTTTTTAGCATGTGGGCTTCGGAGGCGCGGAGGACGCGTTGGGTGAAGGTCAGGCCGCCTTCGCGGGTGGTGCTGCCTGGGGGGCCGGTGTAGCAGTGGGGCTGGTCGACGCCGTAGTCGAAGGTGGCGTCGCTATGGGGATTCGAGGTGGATTCGAGGGCGCGCTGCATGAGGTGGACGGCGCTGTCGAGATAGTAGGTGTCGGCGGTGCCGACGGTTACATGGAGTTTGCCTTGCAGCTTGGGGCCGAGGGTTTTCCAGTTGCGCTGGAGGATGGCATTTAGGTCGTAGTGCTCGCGCCAGTAGGCGGCGACTTCGTGATTGATTACGCCGGTGCGCTGATCCCAGATTTCGGCGGGGTAGCCATCGGGGCCGGCGGGGCTGAAGACAGCTTGCCAGATGTCCCACTGCTCGCCGGAGCGGCCGTGGGTGCCGAGGACGAGCTCCCAGCGATTCGTGCCTTCGGTGGTGGCGAGGATTTGGCCGGGCGGAGTGCGCATTTCTGGTTGTGCGATGCGGCCGAAGGGGCCGATGGTCCAGAAGGCGTTTTTGTCGTCGTAGATGTTGACCATCTGATAGGCGCGGAAATCGACGGGATCGGGACAGGCGCCCCAGGCGCCGTTGAAATCATCGGGATAGAAAATTTGCGTGGCGAGAGTTTCCCAGCCGCCGGTGGAACCGCCGTAGACGGCGCGAGCCCAGCCCTGGCCAATGCCGCGAAATTGTTTTTCGATGGCGGGGATGAGTTCGCGATTGATGGCTTCGCCGTAGGGTCCGACGTTGGCGGAATCGACGGCGTAGGAATCGTCATAGTAGGGATTGGCGTGCTGGATGAGGAGAAGCAGCATGCGGGGAAGCTTGCCGGTGGTCCAGTCCTGATAAAACTGGAATTGCGTTTGGGCGCGCTGGAGCGCGAAACCGGTGAGATCGGCGGAGGGCGGAGTGGTACGGAAGCCGTGAAAATCGTCGGGGAAATGGCCTTGATCGACGAGGAGCGGATAGCGGGCGTTGGGATGGGAGGCCCAGCCTTCGGGAATGACGACGATGGCGCCGAGGTACATGGGATGGCCCCAGAATTTGGTGAGTCCCTGGCTTTGGATTTTGATGTGCTTAACCCAGGCGGTGCCTTTGGGCGGGTCGATAGGCGGAACAATTTTGGTGAGATGGATTTGGACGGGGGATGCAACGGTGGCGGCGGGATCGAAGTGGATTTTTTCAGGGACGCTGTAGAAATTGCCGGGCTTGGAGTTCCAGTGCTGGCCTTCGCCTTCGTCCATGGGGAGCTTGACGGTGTGACCGTCTGAGCGATGGAACGTGGTGTATTTGTTGAGGACGGCCTGGACCCAGTAATCGCCGGCGGGGATGTCGCGGAAATTGGCGGTGGGGTAGCCGAGAGCGTCGTCCGCGATGATGGCGTTTTGGCCGGGGGTCAGGGAGTCGACATCGACGCCAAAAATTTGCTGAGATTTTATTTGGACTTCGAGGATCTGGTCGCGAGGCTCGGGTTCGTTGGTGGTGGAGAGGACAACGTAGACACGGCCGTCGAGGGGAGTGGGACTTAGATTCGATCCGAAAGAGATGACGAAACGAGGTTGCGCGGCGGAGGTCTTTGCGCGCGGGGGTTTTGGAGCGGCGAGGAGAATTGCGGAATACGCGGAGAGCGCGATGAGAGATACCAGTGCGCGAGTGATGAATTTGCGAGCGGCGTAAAGCGAGCGGCGGCAGAGATTTTGCGACGAACGCGGCATCAGAAATTACCTCGGCGATATGTGAATGGTGCTATGCGAGCCGCGTCATTGTAGCCGAGAGTGCGGGGAATGTCTGCCGCTGGCGATCAGGCCGCTATCGTAGCAGTTTTCTTCGGGGACCTCCGGGACTTTTGCAGGATTTCGTGTTCGGCGCGGACCCAATCTTCCAGTGGGTTGCCGGGAGCGCCGTTGCGCTCGAGATAGATTTCGTAAGCGCGTTGCGCGATCTTTTGCTGAGGGGAAAGTTTTTTGGGGGAGGGAGATTTGCTTTTCGTCGATGAACCGTTTCCGTTTGTTCGTGCCATAAGCTCCTCGTTCAGGCCCCGACCTGCGGCCTTGATTTCTACCGTGCTGGAAATCCTGGCCGCGGGCGGCCAAATCGCAAGTCTAAATTCGCCCCGAAGCAGACACGGCTGCCTCGAGAGGCGTCGCTATTATTATGAGAGCGAACGGCCCGTAGAAGGCAAATGAAATTTGAATAAATAGAATCGAATTCCACTATCATTGGGAAGCTTTGTAAGAGTGTCGTTAAGGGGCGCGATGGAAGCTGCTTGTCGCGCAGGCGGAGCGGGGGTATGCTGCTGGCGACCGAGTGGCGAGAAGGCTTCGGGACGGGGCGCAAGCGCTTTGTACAAAGGGGGAAAAGCTATGAAGCGATTTGGATTGATGATGGCGGCGGTGCTGGCGGCTGGTGGCGTATGCGCGGCGCAAGAAGCGGCACCGGGACCGGTGGCGAACCCGGTGACGACGACGGTGAAAGGGCAAATGACGCGTTACGAGAAAAATATGGTGGAGGCGGCGGATTTGATGCCGGCGGAGAAATTTAATTTCAAGCCGACGGCGGAAATGAATACTTTTGCGCACCTGACGATGCACATCGCGATGTCGAATAATTTTCTGTGTTCGAAGATTTCGGGGCAGGAGGCGCCGAAGGTGGAGCTGAAGGACACGGATCCGAAGGAAAAACTGGTGGCGGCGCTGAAGGCTTCGTTTGAGTATTGCAGCACGGCTTTGGCGGGAGTGGACGACTCGAAGCTGGGCGATTCACTGACGCTGTTTGGCGGGCGGCAGATGTCGCGAGCAGGAGCGTTAATCACGTTGAGCGACGATTGGTACGACCACTATGGGGCGCAGGCGGTGTATTTGCGGTTGAACGGGATCATGCCGCCGACGGCGCAGCCCGCGAAAAAGTAGAATTCAAGCGGGTTAGTAGCTAAGGGGACAGACCGGCGTCCGGCGAGAGATGAAGATATCGCAGGGAACATCTCAATGTGAAACATGGAGTTGAGGGGACCTTGAGAAAGTAACGATGTGAACTGCCGGAGCGCCAGCGATTGGATTCCCTGTAGACCGCGCAATTTATACTAAGTGATTTACATACAATAACTTACAGTGTAGCCCGCGGCACGATGCGGGGGCGGAACAGGCCTACCAAAAAGGCGAAGGGTTGGTTAGAAGACTGCAAGCTTAGCCGGGCAAGAGGAAGAGACAAGGGTGTGGCTTGTCCCAAAGCCAGACCCTAGACGGCTGTTCGAAGGCTCCACTATGACGAGAAACAAAGGCAGGAATCTTTACGCCGGAATTTTATGCAGCCTGTCGTTGACGCTGCTATTCGTTTCGCCAGGGCGCGCGCAAGACGCTGACCGTAAGATATTGAAGAAGGTCGAAGCGCAATATCCTTCCATCCTGAAGAGAAGGGGAATCGGCGGGACTGTGAAGTTGAAGGTGCTCGTCCGCGCCGATGGGACCGTGAAGGAAATTGAGGTGCTGGGTGGGAACCCGGCTTTGGCTGACGCTGCGGAGAAGGCGGTGCGCCAGTGGAGATTTGCGCCCGGCGGCGAGAGCACGATTTCCGTGGCAGTAGAGTTCGATCCGAATTCCTAAGCGAACTGGGCGAATCCTACGTGGATTTCCCGCAAGGCAACGTCAAGCTCCTCGGGTATTTCTGCGTTCTGAAACTCAAACGACACTTAGAATTGGACGGCTCCCAATAGAACGCGAGGAAACTAGCATGGCTGTACTTGGTGAACAAGGGCCCGGCTGAACGTAGGGGCAAAGCTCGGTAGGGAGTGTTGAAACTAGAGATGTGGCATTGGGCAACTACATCAGACCTGGAGGAGGTCGCCTTCGCGAGCGGTTGACTGGTACAGGACAGGGATGATGAAAAAGCCGAGGAGCAGACGGGAGAGCAAGCCCGCAACGATGACGATGGCGAAGGGCTTTTGCGTGTCGGAACCGACGCCGGTGGACAAGGCGGCCGGGAGGAGGCCGAGGCAGGCGACCAGCGCGGTCATCATGATGGGGCGGAGGCGCATGAGGGCAGCTTCGCGGGTGGCTTTGCGGATGTCCATGCCTTCGAGACGGAGTTTATTGATATAGCTGACGAGGATGACGGAGGTTTCGACAGAGACGCCCATGAGGGCGAGTAAGCCAAGGATGCTGGAAACACTGAGGGGAGTGTGCGTGAGTTTGAGAGCGATGAGAGCGCCGACGGGCTCGGTCAGAACCACTTCGAGGGCAATGATGACGGGGAACTTTAAATTGCCGTACAGGGCAAAGAGAATCATGAAGATGAGCAGGATGGTGAGAGGCCCAATGACGTAGAGCTGGGATCTGGCTTCCACTAGCTCGCTGTACTCGCCGCCCCAATCGAGATGATAGCCCTCGGGGAGTTGCACGGCCTTGGCGACGGCAGCCTGGCCGGCGTTGACGGTGCCCTCGAGGTTGCGGCCTTCCACGGAAAACTGAATGCCGATGTAGCGGGAATTGTTTTCGCGGTAGATGAAGGAAGCTCCGGTGCTTTGCTTGATGGTGGCAAGCTCGGAGAGCGGGATCTGCTGCCCGGCGGGAGCGGTGACGAGGAGATCGCCGATGTCGCGGGCGCTGGAGCGGTACTGGGGCTCCATGCGGACAACGAGGTCGAAAAGTTTTTCTCCCTGGATGACCTGGGTGGCAGCTTGTCCGCCGATGGCGGCTTGCACGACGGCTTCGACATCGGCGACATTGATGCCGTAGCGGGCGATTTTGGCGCGGTCGGCGTCGATGATGAGGCTGGGCTGGCCGAGCTCGCGAACAACGGTGAGTTCCTTGAAGCCGGGAGTCTTGTCGAGAACGTTGCGAATTTCGACGGCCATTTTCTCGAGAACATCAAGATCCGGGCCGAAGACTTTGACGGCGAGAGAAGACTTGAGCCCAGTGAGAGCTTCGTCGACGGCATCCTCGGCAGGCTGGGTAAAGTTGAAGATAACGCCCGGATAGGCAGAGAGTTTTTTGTCCAGGTCGCGGGTTAGATCTTCCTTGGTGTTAATGGAACCGGATTTCCATGAAGCGTCCCCGTAAGGTTTCAATCCGACATAAAACTCGCAATTGAAGAAAGCGGTGGGGTCGGTGCCGTCATCGGGGCGGCCGAGCTCCGAGCCGACGACGGTGACTTGCGGGTATTTCGAAATAATGTCGCGGACCTGCGGAGCGAATTTGGCGGCTTCTTCGAAAGAGATGGTGTAGGGCATGGTGGCGCGGACCCACAGCGCGCCTTCGTCGAGATGCGGAAGGAACTCGCCGCCGATGAAGGGGACGAGAAACAAAACACTTCCGAAGATAAGGACTGCGGCTATCAGAGTGAGTGCCGGGTGACGGAGGCACCAATCGAGGCGGCCGGCGTAAAAATTACGAATGCGTTCGAAGACGGGATTCTTTTTTTCGCGAACGCCCTTCGTGAACCAGTAGGAGGCGAGCACGGGGACGAGGGTGAGAGTGAGGATGAGAGCGCCGACGAGAGCGAAGGCCATGGTGTCGGCCATGGGATGGAAAAGTTTTCCGGCGGGTCCAGTCAAAGCGTAGATGGGCAGGTAACCGGCGATGATGACGGCGACAGAGTAAAAGATGGGGCGGTCTACATCGCGAGCAGCGGCGAGAATGACCTCGTTGAGCTTGTACTCCTGGCCGCGACGCTCATTCAGCTCGCGATAGATGTTCTCGACCATGACGATGGTGCCGTCAATGATGATGCCGAAATCAATGGCACCGATGGAGAGGAGGTTGGCCGCTTCCCCGGTGGCGTGCAAAAAAATAAAAGCGAAAAGGAGGGCCAGAGGAATTGTTAGGGCGGTGATGACGGCGGCGCGGAAGCTGACCAAGAAAAATAGCAGCACGAGGAGAACGAGAACCATGCCCCGGAGCAGGTTCCATTCCACAGTGTCGGTGGTGACCCGGACAAGATCGCTGCGGTCATAAAAGGGGCGAACTTTAACGTCCGGCGGCAGGATAGTTTTGTTAAGCTCCTCGGTTTTCTTCTGAACACCTTCAAGGACGTTTTGGGTCTGCTCACCACGGCGCATGAGGATGACGCCTTCGACCGCGTCGTTGTTGATTTTCTCTTTTTCCTGGAAGCCGAAAATGCCGAGGCGCGGGGCGTTCCCGATGACGACTCGGCCGATATCCTTCACGCGAATGGGAACGCCATTGGAGCTTCCGACGACGACTTCGCCGATGTCGTCGGTGTTCCTAATGAGACCGAGGCCGCGGACGTAGTAAAACTGGCCGCCCTGGGAGTAAAAGCCACCGCCAGTGTTGGAGTTATTAGCGGTAAGAGAGTTGAGGACCTGCACGACCGGCAGGTGATAGTTGGAGAGCTTAACGGGGTCGAGCAGGACGTGGTACTGCATTGTGGGGCCGCCGAACCCGGAATCGTCGGCAACGCCGGGAACGCTGCGATAGGCGCGCTCGATAATCCAGTCTTCGTAAGTGTGCAGCTCCGTCGGAGAGCGATCGGGGCTTTCGATAACGTAGCGATAGACGAGGCCGCTGGGGCTGAAGAGAGGGGCCATGCTGGGCGCGACGCCGGCGGGAAGTGTGGCATCGCTGAGGCGCTGGAAAACGACGTTGCGAGCGAAGTACGGGTCCGTACTTTCCTCGAAAGTGAGTCGGACGTCCGAAAGACCGTAGAGAGAGATGGAACGCATGACCTTGAGGTTCGGCGTGCCGTTCATGGCGAGCTCGAGGGGAAGAGTGGTGAGGCGCTCGACCTCTTCAGCAGCGTGGCCGGGCCACTGGGTGATCAACTCGACCATGGGCGGAGAAAGATCGGGGTAGGCGTCGACGGGCATGCGGCGGAAGGATTCCGCACCGGCGACGACGATCAACAGCGTGATCATCAGCACGAGGAAGCGCTGGCGCAGAGCGAATTGGACAATGTGATGGATCATCTTGAGTTCTTCCGGCCGCGTCTCCTTCTAGTGCTGTAAGGAATTCTTGAACTGCAAAAAGAGGCTGCCGTTGCCGACAACGTGCTCACCTACCTTCAGACCGTCGGTAATCTGGGTGCGACCGGCATGGTTATCGCCAAGCTGGACGGAACGGCGAGCGAATTCGTTTTGTTTCACCGTGGATTGAACGTAGACGAAGGGCTGATTTTCAGCGTCGCGGAGAACGGCAGCGTCCGGAACCGTCAAAGCGTCGGCGATGGCACCGGCATTGACGGATGCGGTGACGTACATATCCTTCTTCAGCCTCTTACCGGGATTCTCCGTAACGATGCGCGCCTGAAGAGTACGTGTGGCAGGATCGATCGCCGACGCAAGGTAGGAAATTCGGCCGTGAAAGGTGTCCGGATAAGCGTCAGTGGTGATTCCCACGGTGTCGCCGGGGTGCACGTAAGCGACTTCACCCTGATAGACATTGACGAGCACCCAAACGGTGCTCATGTCAGAGATTGTGAAGACCTGGGTGGCACCGGCCTGAAGCAGTTGGCCGGGGCCGACAAGGCGCTCGACAATTTCTCCACCCACGGGAGCGAGAACGGGAATTTGAGAAGTGGTTTTCGACGGATTCTTGGCGAGCGATTCCGGATCGTTGACGCCCAGAACGCGAAGAGCGTCTTCGCTGGATTGGAGATCGGCCTGGGCCTGGTTGCGGGTGGATTCAGCCTGCTGAAAGTCAGCCTCGGCGATAGCGCCGTGAGAGAGGAGGTCTTGCGCGCGAGTGTAGAACTTGTCCGCGAGGAGAAACGCCGTGCGGGCTTTGATGTAGGCGGAGCGCGCTACGGAGTAGTCCGGGCTGTTGACAGTGAGAAGCGGCTGCCCCTGGCGGACGGTTTCACCCGGGGCGACGAGGAGTTCGTGGACGGGCCCGCCGATGGCAGAGAAAACAGGAGTGGTCTTGAAGGCATTGTAGGCCACTGCTCCGGTGAGGCGCAGCACACGCGGGAGGGCCGATTTTTCGACGGAGACCACCTGGAGGTGCGCCAGTTGGTCTTGAGGAACGGAGAAGAGCGAGGCCGTTTCCGCTTTTGACTCGCTTGACGAGTAGGAAGTCATACTGGACTCGGGCTTATCGGCGCCGCAACCCGCGAGCGATACAACGAGTAAGCTCGTGGCTAAGACAGAGCCAGGGAAGGTCAAGTCACGAAACTGGATTTTGCACTTCACGGCAGATTCCTCGTTCCTACGGCCTGGCGCATCTGTTCGAGGGCCGTCATATAGCTGGCGAGCGCCTGGCGGTAAGCAAGCTGGTTGGAGCGATAGGTGCGCTCGGCATCGAGAAAATCAAGAAGGCTTGCGGCCCCTTTTTTGTAGGCGTACTCGCTGATGTCCCGGGATTTCTGAGCGGCGTCGACGTAACCGCTGCGGTAAAGCTGGACGATTTGGTCGTTAGTACGAAGGGCTTCATAAGCGTCGACGACGTCGGACATGACTTGCTGGGAAGCCTCACTGGCTTGCTCTTGGGACTGGGTGATGGCGTAACGGGTGCGGGCGATTTCACCCTGATTACGGTCGAAGATGGGGAGTTGGATGTTGAAAAAGAAGGCGCCGGTGTTCGTGGCGGCAACGTGGGAGTAATTAAAGCTGGCGCCGAGATCGCGTTTACCGTTAGCTTCGGCGAGCAGTTCTTGACTTCGCGCGGCGATGAGGCCCTGTTGCGCGGCAAGCAAGTCCGGCCGTGTGCGCATGGCCAGCGCCCTCAGGTCTTCTAGGCCAGCGTGGACCGGCTGGTAATCGAGCTTCCCTTCCACATCAAACACGTCAGGGACGGATTCAAAACCGACCAGTTGGCGCAGGGCTGCGATGGCCTGGACCTTTGCCAGGGCGGCGGCGGAAAGGTCAGTCTGGAATTGCAGAAGCTGAAGTTTGATTTTGAGGAAGTCGCCCTCGCTCATGGCTCCGGCTTTGTAGCGTTCCTCGCTGATGTCGACGGTTTTCTGGAAACTATCGAGATCCTGCTCCGCAAAATCGATGGTGGACTGGGCGAGGACGACAGCGATGAACTGCTGCGAAACGTTGAAGACGAGCTGGCGCTCGCTATCGGCGACCTGCGAGCGTGAGACGGTGGTCACATCCTTTGCCGCCTGGAGGCGACGCTGGCGTTTCTTGCCGCGTTCAAAAAGGTAGCCCACGCCCAAATCGAACTGGGCCGCATTGTTGATGTAATCGGCGCTGAACTGGCTTGGCTGAAAGATGGGCAAGAACTGGGCGTCCCAGGAAAGCGTAGGATTGGGACGGAGATTGGCAGTAGTTTCGAGGGCCTGGTTTTGAAGAATGGTGGTGCGAGCGGCTTGAAGAGCGTGGTTGTGTTGCAGAGCGAGGCGGATAGCCTCGTCCAGGGAGATGCGCATAGCCGGAGTCTGCGGGACAGGCGAGGCGGGAGAGGCAACCGGAGCAGACGAGGGATTCTGCTGGGCCAGGACGCAGACAGGCAAGGCCAAAAGCGCGGTGGCCCATGCCATTCCTTTCCTCATTTTGGTGCTCCTCTAAAGTCCCATGCGATAGGGACGGGTCGTTGCGGTTATCGTGGAACCGACGAAATGGAAAAAGTGCGAAGAACTACAGTGCGGGGGGCGCGCGAGGAGAGGTTGCGCGTGAAGCTGCTATGGAGGGAGTGAGAAGTTTTGCGAAAACTTCGAGCCGGCCCAACACCGGGACAATTGCCAGCGTCAAAGTCTGAGTAGCAACGGCAGAGCCGGCAGTGGAGCAGAGCTGGCAAGGATGCGAGCCAGCGGGCCCGGAGTTTAGATCGGCGCAGAAGTGGAATTGTGCCGCCAGGAAGATAATCCCGAGCAGCAGCGCGCAAAAACGGAGCCTATTGCGGTTAACGAACATCTTTGTACTAAGACGAAGCTTAGGCTGGAATGGTTGCGGGGTCAAGCAACGGGATAGGGTTGGGGTCCACTTTATGCACCGGAGGAACTGGCATTTGTGCGTAAGAAAGGGGAGGTTCGCCAAGTGATGACGCTGACTAGAAGAGGTGGAGATTGAGGCACACCGTGACCTCGAGGACCTTCCGGTTTGAGGTCTCTAAACGGACAATAGAGGCGATATCGTCTGGCTGGGAAAAGGGCGCAGTACGCTCGCCAATCCGACTAAGCCACAAAACCTAAGGAAAGAACGCACACATAGACAGCGCGCTGATCAGCCAGACCATGAATCCATCTTTAAAGGAAATTCTCAGGCTCGTAGCAAGCCACTTAGTCGCGGGCATTGCCGTGAGGTGGGGCTCATTTGGCTGGGTGGGGCGAGGAGCGCTCCTGTTTGTACTGCTGGCAGCCGCTGGCCCGACGTTCGGGCAGGGAAGGAGCACTGTAAGCGATATGCGGCAGACTGGGTCCATCCACGGAACTATTTCGACCACGCAGGAGAACGCGCCGGCTGGATTGGAAGGCATCCCTGTAAAGCTGGTAGCAGCGCCGCCTAATGGCGCGACGCTCACTGCCGATACTGATGACGCCGGGAAGTATGAGTTCCAGAGCCTCGAGCCGGGAAGCTATACGATTTCGATTGGTCAGGCAGGGTTCAAGGCAGTTACCAAGCAGGTGGCGGTGGCTCCGGGACAGATTGTGGTACTAGACATCACGCTGGAACTCGAAACCGTCGCTGAGCAGGTCGAGGTTCACGAACAGACTCAGGTGATCTCAACGGAGAGCGTTTCCAACCCAGCGGCCACAGTAACCCATCGCGAGTTGGTGGCACTGCCAACGCCGGAGGAAAAGATCCGGGAAGTGATTCCCATAACTCCGGGAGTAGTGAAAACGCAGGACGGAAAACTCACTTTCAAGGGTGCTGACGAGAATCAGAGCCTGTTTCTGGTGAATTCCGCACAGACTGCCGATCCGGTGACCGGAAGCTTTTCCATTGCGGTGCCCACGGATGCGGTGCAATCGTTCGCGGTTCATAAGACGCCGTATAACGCGGGCCTTGGGAGTTACTCTGGCGGTTTGACAACCATCGAGACTAAACCTCCGCTAGAGAAATGGAATTTCTATTTGAAGAATTTCGTGCCTTCCGTTCTTGGCAAGAACGGATCGATGATCGGCGTCGCGCAAGCGACACCTGGGGTTGATTTTGGAGGACCGCTGCTCGGCGACAAACTATTTTTCTCGGAAGTCTTCCAGTACGACATGAAAAAGACCACGGTTCGCGGACTACCTTGGCCAGACGACATCACGAAGAAACAAGGCTTTAACTCCTTTACGACCCTCGAGCTCATTCTTTCGGCTAAGCAAATCCTGACCCTTACGGTCAACGCTTTTCCGCTGCGGCAGCAGCGCGTCGGCATTAATGCCCTTGTTCCAGAACCTGCCTCGAACGACTTGAATCAAAAGGGTGTGGCCGTACATTTATCCGATAAATACCAGATGGAGTCCGGCGCGATTTTCAGCGTGATTGGGCAGTACACGCGGTTCGATAGCAATGCACATGGGCAGGGATTGGATGACATGCTGATTTCGCCGCAGGGGTGGGGCGGAAGCTTCTTCAACCGCTGGTCCAGGAGAGGCAAGCAGTTCCAGTTTCTGCCTAGCTATCAATTAGCGGAAAAACATTGGCTGGGGCGGCACGAGATTCACGTGGGTGTAGATCTAAACTATCGATCCTATTTCGGCGTGAGCACGGCTAGTGCGGTTCACCTCCTCGAGCAGGACGGCACGTTGGATGGGGAGATTAACTTTCAACCAGCGGCGGCGCAGAATACGTCCGATACGGCCGTCGCCGAGTTCGTCCAGGATCATTGGATACTAAACCCCCACTGGACGGTCGATGCCGGAGCGCGTTTGTCCAGCGAAACCGCTGGCTGGTCCGCGGCGTTCGCTCCGCGCGTGGCCATCGCGTACTCACCAAATAAGAACGGCAAGACCGTCCTTCGAGCAGGGGCGGGCTTGTTCTATAGCATGCTGCCTCTGCTGGCCGCCGACTTTGAGGTGAACCCAACTCGTGTGGTGAGCCAGTTTGATTCCACTGGGCTATTGATCGGGCCGCCGGTAACCTACACCAATGCCTACGTGGGCGGGATGAATCCGCTCAATCCCGGCATTTTGCCGCAGGGGCCGGGCACAACGCCGCGCAATTTCACGTGGAATCTCGAGGGGGATCGCGAGTTGCGGAGAAACGTGGTGTTGCAGGTCGGCTACATCGACAGCCACACGACCTACTTATTTGTCGTCAATCCCTTCACTGGTGCGGCGGGCGAGAACTCTTTCCTCGGTCTCACGAACACAGGCTCCTCTCATTATCGCGAACTGGAGAGCACCGTGCGCTTCGCCGTTCACGGGCACCATGAGGTGAACGCGTCTTATGTCTGGAGCCGCACACGGGGAGATCTGAATAACCTTTCTGATGTAATGATTCCGTTCTTGCAGCCGGTCATTCAGCCGAACGTCTACGGCATCCTTCCTTACGACGTCCCCCAGCGGGTTATCGCCTGGGGGGTTTTTTCACTGCCTAAGAAGTTCACGTTCAGTCCCATCCTGGATGTGCACTCTGGCTATCCATACTCCGATGTAAATGTGTTGCAGAACTATGTGGGCACGCCGAACGGGCAACGGTTCGCCACGTATCTCTCTTTGGATGTGAAAATCTACCGCGTAATCCAAATCCCGTTTCTTGGGGCGAAAAGCGGGAAAACCCACCACATTCGGCTGGGGTTCTATTCACTTAACGTCACTAATCACGGCAATTTTAACGCGGTATACAACAACGTGACGGCACCAAACTTTGGCCAATTTGTGGGATTCTTGGACCGGCGCGACGGTGCGATCATTGATTTCATCGACTGAGTCTTTCCAAAATGCTTCGCTCCGCTACGGTGATACATTTCTCGACTCTCCTCACTGCTCCCTCTGCGTAGATTTGAACGGGCATCCTGCTAGAATAGGGGACGGAGCGGTCCTTCGAAGCAGGTGAAGGAGCGAAAGCTGTTTGAACCAATGACGAATCTCTGAGGAGCCGCGGATAGACAGCCTGTGTGCACGGCCTGTCCCGCTGGAGCGTCTCTGTTGCGAAGTTGGAAGCAGGCGATCGGAGACGGGCGAGCGGGGCAGGAAAGCCTAACGGTTGGCTCGTGGCGCCCACCTAATTCAGAGGTTCACAGCCTAGCTCCTCACGGCCAAGCAGTCCGCTCCTTTTTTGCATAAACGAGCTTAGTGCCTGAACAACAGTTCTTTCGTTTTTTCATCTCAAGCCAGGAGTGAAGAAATTGATTGGCGGCTGGTCTCGCGAATTAGAGCCGGCTTTCGCTAGCAGCCGCGAGTCCTGATAGAACATGCGCGTCCTTTTCATTGGAGACATTGTCGGTTCGCCGGGGCGGCAGATTGTTCGCGATCGCCTGGCGGATATCGTTGCGCAGCGAAAGATCGATCTGGTCATCGCCAACGGCGAGAATTCCGCTTCGGGATTCGGCATTACACCGCGGCTGGCGGAGGAGTTGCTCGCCATGGGGATTGAGGTCCTCACTGGCGGCAATCATAGCTGGGACCGCAAGGAAATCCTCGAATTCATGCCGCACGAGCCGCGGCTGCTGAGGCCTGCGAATTTTCCGGAAGGAAACGTCGGCAGCGGGCTATACATTGGCGCGGCTAAAAATGGCGTGAAGTACGCGGTGCTGAATCTGCAGGGTCGCGTTTTCATGACGCCCATCGATGATCCATTTCGCAAAGCCGACAGCGAGCTGGCCAAGCTGCCCGAAGACGTGGCGTTTGTTCTCGTAGACATGCACGGCGAGACCACCAGCGAGAAGCTGGCATTGGGGTGGTACCTCGATGGGCGCGTCACAGCGGTCGTGGGGACGCACACGCACGTGACGACGGCAGACGAGCACGTGCTGCCGGGCGGGACGGCGTTTATTACGGACGTCGGCATGAGCGGACCGCATGGCGGGGTGATCGGGATGGACCGCGACGGCATCATCAAGAAGTTTCTGAATGGATTACCGGCGCGATTCGAAGTTGCCTCCGGCGACGTACAGATGAATTGCGTGTTGATCGAAACGGACGACGGAGGGACGCGCAATGCCGCCGGCAGACTCCGCGCGAAGTCCATCGAACGCCTCCGCTTCATGATTGACTGATTGGCACTCCAAGGAGCTCCGGCGCGGGGCAACCTGAACGCTTCCGTCGTACTCTGATGACTCATGATAAAAAGGGGCTGGGAATAACGTGAGAATTCTTGCGGGGATGTGTCTGCTGGCCTGTGTTGCGGGCCCGGCATTTGGCCAAGACGAAGGGGATTTGACGGCCACTAAGCGAATCCTGCCAGGAGTAGGTCCGGGGCTGCGGGCGGTGAAGCGCGGTGCAGACGGAAATTTTTATGTGTTGACCGCGCCGGGATCGTTCGCTTTGGTTTTCGATGCAGCCGGAAAACTCCTAAGAAAAGTTCCCGCGTACGAAACAGGCAAGGGCCCGAGCCCTCAGACGCCAGAGTTGGCAGGCATAACATACGGCGAGGACTTGGACGTAGACGCGCAGGGCACCGTGTATGTGGCGGACCGCGGCGCAAACGCGATCAAGATCTGGAGCTCCAAAGGGGATGCGCGGCTGATTAGAGTTATCGCACCAGTATCCGTCGCTGCGCTTCCGGATGGAGAAGTGGCCGTCGCCACTTTGCGGGAGCCACACCTGGTTATGGTGTTCGATAAGAATGGACACGATGTGCGGGAGTTTGGCGACCCTGAACCAATTTCCGAGCGCCCAGAGTTGAACCGTTTTCTGAATATTGGAATCCTCGTAACTGACGGCGGAGAGCATCTCTACTACGCGTTTCCATATCTTCCGGAAGCGACTGTTCGCGAATTCGACCGCAACGGCTACGGTGGACAGGACATTCAGTACACAGGAGTGGACGCCTGGCCAGCCGCGCAGGCCACCCGTAAAGAGATCGAGAGGCAGGAGAAGCGCGGAGAACCACCCGTGTTCAAGAGGATCCTGACGGCCACGGGCGTAGACCGCAAACGAGGGGAAGTGTGGATGGCACTCGGCAATACTTTGCTGCACTTCGACAAGGAAGGAAATCGTCGGGCGACTTACAGGATTTACACCCCGGCGGGAGCACGGCTCGAAGCGACCACAATTCTCGTCGACAACGATCATCTGATCCTAGGAAGCGACCCGCTGGGCATCTACGAATTCGACCGGCCTGGAAAAAAATCTGAACAATAAGGGAATTATCCTCAGGGCGATTTGGATTGATCCTGTGCAAATATGTGCGCCGTCGCGAAAATTATGTGAAAATTGCCGCGAAAAACCTCATTAAGACTCGCTGTTGCACAAAGATTGTGCTTGTGGAAAAACTGTGAATGGTGTGTGCACTCCGGTGAATCCGTTCGCACACTTTTCGCTTGCCCCAACCGGTCCAATCGGCGACAATCCCGCGCTGTCTCATAACGGCGGAACGAGGGGCCGGCAATTCCAGAAGGGCCGCGCACGGGGCGACACGGGGAAGCAAAGCGCTCCGGCACGGGCATGAATCCCGAAACCTGAAGAAAGATTCGAATGGGCCCGCTTTCCACAGCTTTTTCACATCTGTGGAAATAATAGGGAGAGATTTTCTCTTGTGATGACTACTGCGACGAATTTCTGGGAGCGGTTTCTAGAGCACGTGAAGTCCCGGGTCAGCATCAACACATACACTACCTGGTTCCAACCCACGAAGCTGCACCGAGCCGAGGGGGAAAACCTTTTTGTGCAGATCCCCAGCACGGTCTTCCGGCAGGTCCTGACGAGGACTTATGGCGAGATTGTCAAAGCGGTATTCCACGAACTTGGGACCCCCAATGTGAAAGTGCAATACGTCTGTACGGAGGAAGAGCCCGTGCCAGCCGCCCCAGCAACATCTGGCGTGAAACAAGCGAAACTCGATTTTGAAAGCAGCGATCACCAACTGAATCTGCGTTACAGCTTCGATTCCTTTGTCGTCGGCAAATCCAACGAGTTTGCGCACGCAGCGGCGCGCGCTGTAGCCGAGCAGCCCTCGAAAGCCTACAACCCACTGTTCCTCTATGGTGGCGTGGGCATGGGCAAGACGCACTTGATGCATGCCATCGGGCACACTATCAAGAAGCGCAATCCAGCCATGCGGCTGAGCTATGTGAGCGCGGAGAAATTCACCATCGAAGTGATCAATTCGCTGCGTTTCGACCGCATGACGAGTTTCCGCGACCGTTTCCATACCGTAGACGTGCTGCTCGTGGACGATATCCAGTTCATCGCGGGGAAAGAGCGGACGCAGGAGGAATTCTTTCATACGTTTAATGCGCTCTATGAACAGCAGAAGCAGATTGTGATTTCTTCCGATTGCCTTCCGAAGGAAATCAATTCGATCGAGGAGCGGCTGCGCTCCCGGTTTGAATGGGGCTTGATCGCCGACATTCAGCCGCCGGATCTGGAAACCAAGATTGCGATTCTCCAGAAGAAAGCGGAGAACGAGCGGTTCAGCTTGCCGGACGAAGTTGCGGAGTACATTGCGCGTGCCATCAAATCGAATGTTCGGGAATTGGAAGGGGCATTGACGCGGCTAATGGCGTATGCGTCCTTGACCGGAGCGACGATTTCCCTGGCGACAGCGCAGCAGGTGCTGCGCAACATCATTGCCTCACAGGAAAAGCGCGTCACTATCGATCTGATTCAGAAGCGCGTGAGCGAGCATTACAACATGCGCGAGCAGGATTTAAAGGTGCGCAGCAACACGCGGGCAATCGCGTTTCCCCGCCAGGTGGCGATGTACATCGTGAAGCAACTCACGACTGCCTCGTTGCCGGAAATTGGCCGGCAATTTGGCGGCAAACACCACACCACCGTGCTGCATTCAATCAACAAGATCGAGGAAATGCGGCGTTCGGACAAGGATTTAAACCGGACTATTACGCGTTTGATGGACACATTACAGTAGAAACGGCGTTTTCGCTCCTCTGGCAATCCGTAGACTCGCTCCATTTAACAACATACTTTTTGACGAATGCCACACGTCGGCGTATTCAGATCGCGTCCCTAGGCACCCGCTTCATTTTCCTGCGACAGCGGCGCGCGCAAATTCTTGCGTGTACGCCCTGTGAATAGATGTCGGAGAAGGTGGGGAAATTCTGTTGAGAGTAGTGGAGGAAATCTTGCATTGTGGCGCGCATCCGGGATGGAACGGCTCGTTTTCACAGTTTCCCACAACTCGCCACCTTGGAAGAGCAATGCTAGCCCGTTGCAACAAGAGCGGTTCCCATGATTTCCACAATTCCACCGCACTCATCACAACAACAAGTTTTATAGTTCTCAAAACTAATAACTGCTCTTGTCGTGATGATTGTTGTTGTGGGAAAAAAGCGAAGGTTCTCTGACAACCGCTCGAAGTTAGAGAGTTCTGATTCCCACGTATTTCCACAGGTTTTACGTGTCTTGTGGGCTTTATACTTTGCGAAAAAGCGAGTACAGTACGACAGCGGTAGAACGTGGCGAGGAAACCGAATGAGCGCACCAGGAACCGCACGCGAGGAACATCAAGCGATGGAATTCAGCGTTAGCAAATCAGCGCTTTTGAATGAACTGAACACGACCCAGGGCGTAGTTGAACGCAAGACGACGATCCCTATTCTTTCGAATTTGCTCGTAGAGGCTAAGGGCAGTCAGTTGACGATCACGGCCACGGACCTGGAGTTAAGTGTCCGCACCTCCTGCGAAGCGAAGATCAAAAAGGAGGGTGCGGGGACGATTCCAGCAAAAAAACTGCTGGAACTCGTGCGCTTATTGCCTGAAGGCGAGATTAAGGTCAAACTGCTCGAGAATCATTGGGTGGAAATAGTCAGCGACAGAAAGAAATACAAGCTCGTGGGCATGGCCAAGGAAAATTTTCCGGCGCTGCCCTCGATGCCCCATACCCTCGTTAAAATTCCTGCTGCGGTCATCGAAAGCCTGATCGCCAAGACTAAGTTTGCCATCTCCATGGAGGAGTCGCGCTACACATTAAACGGCGGATTGCTGATATTAAAGCCCGACTCTCTCGCAATGGTGGCGACGGATGGGCACCGTTTGGCACTTGCGGAGACGGACCAGAAGCTTGCGGGCTTGAATGGTGAAGTGAAAGTTCTGATTCCAAAAAAGGCGATGGACGAAGTAGAAAAACTGGCGAGCGCGGCTGGCTCTGATGCCTCCATCGAGTTCGCCAAGGATGAGAGCCATTTGTTTTTTCAGGTAGGCCACCGGCTTTTGATCTCGCGAATTCTCACCGGCCAATTCCCGAATTACGAAGCAGTGCTTCCGCGCGACAACAACAAAACTGTAGTGCTGGAGCGCGCGGAACTCAGCGATGCAGTGCGGCGTGTGTCGCAGCTTGCCGATCAGCGGTCGCATGCCGTGAAGCTGGCTGTTTCGAAAGAAGGTGTGGAAATTTCCGCGTCGAGCCCAGAATACGGCGAAGCCAAAGAAAATATCGAAAAGGAATACAAGGGCGATGCCATCAGCATCGGTTTTAACTCCTCGTACATGCTCGATTTTCTTGCCGCCGCGGCCGATGGCCCCGTGAGCATCGAGTTGAAGGACGAACAATCCGCCGGGCAGATGCGCCCACTTGCGGATGAATCTTATCGGTATCGCTACATCATTATGCCGATGCGCATTTGAGACGAACTGCCTAAGCCGAAGATTTCGCAAAACGCGATAAAATAGGCACCTTACTGGGTGCCTTTTTCATTCCTAACACAACTCAGTCATTTCTCTGTAACATACTATAAACACAGCCTTTATCGTAGCGTGGCAAGCATCCTTGCTCTTGAGAAAGTCATGCCGTTCAGGTACACTGGAGTGGCTGTCGATTCGCAGTTCGGTAACCTCCAAATCGGCACGTCGGCCAAGCAAATTCGGCCCAGTCATATAGCTTCGCGCCAGGAGCTAGGGAGCCGGAAGCTTGGAGTAAAGAAGTCTTCGCCACGTCTCGCTGCGCGAGACGGGATGGAGCAGGAACCCTACGAGTTCTGGATTCGCTCGATGAATCCGGAATCAAAGGGTAAGGCGACGTACGGAGCATTCCGCGAGCACGCCTTTCCTAGCTTCAAAAAAGTTTGAGCAAAGTTTTTGAGCGCTGAAGCTCACCGCATGGCTCGGGGTCCGTCTTTGCGCGGTAAGAGTTTTGTCAGGAGCGTACATGGGCGATAAAGAAGCGGTGACCGGAAAAGCTCCGGGCCACCAATACGACGCGAAGTCGATCAAAGTGCTCGGCGGGCTTGAAGCGGTGCGGTTGCGCCCCGCGATGTACATCGGCTCGACCGGAGAGATGGGACTGCATCACCTGGTTTGGGAAGTCGTCGACAATTCCGTGGACGAAGCGATGGCCGGCTACGCGGACGAAATCAACGTCACCGTGCACGCCGATGATTCTGTCACGGTGGTCGATAACGGCCGGGGCATTCCCGTCGATATGCACGCTACAGAAAAGCGTCCAGCGGCTGAGGTCGTGCTGACGGTGCTGCACGCCGGCGGAAAATTCGACAGCGACACCTACAAAGTCTCGGGCGGTTTGCACGGCGTAGGAGTTTCCGTTGTCAATGCCCTCTCTGACCGGCTCGAACTGGAGATCTCGCGCGATGGCGCGGTGTGGGAACAGTCCTACGAAAAAGGCAAACCAACCTCCAAGCTCAAGCAGACTGGCAAAACGCGAAAGACCGGGACGACGGTGACGTTTCATCCCGACCCGGCCATCTTTGATAAGACGACCTTCAGCTTCGACACGCTCTCGCAACGCTTGCGCGAGCTCGCTTTCCTGAACAAGGGCCTGAAAATCACGCTCACAGATGAGCGCACAGAGAAGACATCGGAGTTCCGATTTACCGGCGGCATCGGCGAGTTCGTTAAACATTTGAATCGCGGCAAGGCCACGCTGCACGATTCGCCGATCTACATTGAAGGGAAGCGCGGCGCGGTGGAGATCGAGATCGCGCTGCAATACAACGACACGTACGGCGAGAATATTTTCGCTTTCGCGAATACCATCAACACTGTGGATGGCGGCACGCATCTTTCCGGTTTTCGCTCCGCGCTGACGCGCACGATTAACAATTTCGCGTCGTCGGCGGGAATGCTGAAAGAGCAAAAAGATGAAGTGACCATTACCGGCGACGACGTTCGCGAAGGCCTCGTGGCGGTTGTGTCCGTGCGCCTGCCGCAGCCGCAGTTTGAAGGGCAGACCAAAGGCAAGCTGAACAGCGATATAAAGGGCGACGTCGAGCAACTTGTTAACGAGAAGCTTGGCGAATGGTTCGACAAGCATTCCACCGTGGCTCGGCGCATCATTTCCAAGTGCATCGACGCGGCGCGCGCCCGCGAAGCTGCGCGCAAAGCCCGCGAACTGACGCGGCGCAAGTCCGCCATGGATTCGAGCGGCTTGCCGGGCAAACTCGCCGATTGCCAGGAGCGAGATCCCGCGAGATGCGAACTTTTCGTGGTCGAGGGCGAATCCGCCGGCGGCTCGGCAAAAATGGGCCGAGACCGAAAATACCAGGCGATCCTGCCCCTCAAGGGCAAGATTCTGAACGTCGAAAAAGCGCGTTACGACAAAATGCTGGGCCACGAAGAAATTCGCGCCATCATCACCGCGCTTGGCACGGGGATCGGCAAGGATGACTTCGACGCCGGCAAGTTGCGCTATCACAAAGTGATTCTCATGACCGATGCGGACGTCGACGGTTCGCACATCCGCACGCTCTTGCTGACGTTTTTCTTCCGACATATGAAAGAACTGATCGACCGCGGACACATCTACATCGCGCAACCGCCGCTGTACCGCGTGAAGCGCGGCAAAACTGAAAAATATATCCGCGATGAGCGCGAATTCGCGCACGAGTTGATGAAGCGCGCCACGGAAGATCATGTCGTGAAGGCGAAAGAAGGCGTATCGCTCGAAGGCGCAGGTCTGACGAAATTTCTCCTGAATGTGCAGGAGTATGAAGCCGCCGCGGCGAAATTGGGCCGGCGTTTGCGTGACCACGGCCTGGTCGAATTGCTCGCGGAGAGCGGCCTCGAGAAAAAAACGGATTTCGAGGACAAGAAGGCGCTCGAAAAACTTGTGAAAGAAATCGAGAAGGCTAAGCTCAAGCTCGAAGGCAAGGTTGCTTTCGATGAAGAGCATAGCCTCTATGAAATCCAGTTCGGCCCGCCGCACAACCAAAAAGTAAACTGGGCGCTGGCGTCGACGGCGGACTACAAGCGCTTGCGCGGGCTGGCCAAGCAGATCGATGAGTTCAATAAGCCGCCTTTCACCGTGGCGCGCAACGGCGACAAAGCGACCAAGGAAAACGTACACGAAGTGCTGAACTACGTCGTGGAAGATGCCAAGAAGGACTTCACGATCACGCGATTCAAAGGCCTGGGAGAAATGAACGCCGAACAACTCTGGGAAACCACGATGAACGCGGAGACGCGGACGCTGCTCCAGGTAAAGCTAGAAGACGCTGTCGCCGCCGAGGATATTTTCACCACGCTGATGGGCGAAAACGTCGAGGCGCGGCGCAAGTTCATCGAGGAAAACGCGCTCGAAGTCGTAAATCTGGATATCTAATCTTGCTTGCATGCTTTACCAACTTGGTTGGACGACATTGCCGGGGCTGCGTGGATTGAGCTGCAGCGAATTTCGTGCGACGCCGACTTCGACGCCGGACAATGAGCGGGGCGTGACGATTGAGTTTGCAAGCGACGCAGAGCGCGACGGTTTTTTGAAGCAACTTGAGGAACACTTTGGGCCACGGCGCTTTACAAATGCGGCGGACGCCTTCGATTCAGTAAAGGGCTGGGCGTTGGAGCACGTTGGCAAAAGCAAGGGAGGGCGAGTTTTATGACCGATCCGAGCGAAAAGAGCGTGCGAATCCTCAAGTGCAACACGGAAAGCCTCTTGCAGTCCAAGGATGAGGAGTACATCTACTGGCAGAGCCGGCCGCCGATTGAGCGCCTGGTGGCCATGCAGGAGCTTAGCTTTGCTTTCTTCGAGGAGCGCGGCAATGAAACTGAAATTAGACGGCAATTTTTGCGATCTCCTGTCTGCCTTCCGCGCTTGTAGTGTGAGGTATCTGATTATTGGAGGCTGGGCCGTGAGCATTCATGCCCAACCCCGTGCTACCAAGGATATGGACATCTTTGTGAGTCCTGACCGGGGCAACATTGAGGCCGTGTATGAAGCGTTGCTACGCTTCGGAGCACCGCTGAAAAACATGGGTAAGAATCAATTTCTGGAACCAGGCACTTTTTTTCGCATCGGCGCGCCGCCTTGCCAAGTAGACATTTTTCCGGGGATTCCCGGCGTGCAATTTGAGGCGTGTTGGGCAAACCGTGTGGAGGTACTCATGGATGCGGAAAGCGCTCTATCTGCGAATGTCATCTCAGCAGAGGATTTGATTGCTGCAAAAATCGCAAGTGGAAGAGATCAGGACATTGCGGATGCGCATGCCATTAGAAGGGCCCAGCGGAAATATCCGGAGGCCTAAGAGTTATGTCAAAAGTGCCTGGCGGCTGGGTCCGAATGGCGGCGTGTCTCAAACGCGCAGAACGCTGGCGACGTTGTCCTGGCTAAAGGCGTAAAAGCGAGGGGAAATGGCGGACGAGACAAACAAGTCGATACTGCTTCCGGTCGATATCGAAGCCGAGATGAAGAAATCCTATCTCGACTACGCGATGAGCGTGATCATTGCGCGCGCGTTGCCGGACGTGCGCGACGGCCTGAAGCCTGTGCAGCGGCGCATCCTCGTGGCCATGAACGACCTGGGCCTGGCCTCGAACCGCGGCTATCGCAAATGCGCCAAGATCTGCGGCGACACCTCTGGCAACTACCATCCGCATGGTGAAGCCGTCATCTATCCCGCGCTGGTGCGCCTGGCGCAGGACTTCAACATGCGGTACCCATTGATCGACGGCCAGGGAAATTTCGGCTCTGTCGACGGCGATCCTCCGGCGGCCATGCGGTACACCGAAGCGCGCCTGGCGAAGATCAGTGAAGACATTCTCGCCGACCTCGAAAAAGAAACCGTCGACTTCGTTCCGAACTTTGACCAGACCCGCGAAGAGCCGTTCGTTCTTCCTTCACGAATCCCCAATCTCTTGGTGAACGGCGCCAGTGGCATCGCCGTCGGCATGGCCACCAACATTCCGCCGCACAACCTGCGCGAGATTGTGGAAGCGGCCGTGATCCTGCTCGACAAACCGGATACGCCGCTCAAAGAGATTATGAAGCTCGTGCCCGGCCCAGATTTTCCGACCGGCGCGTACATCGCCGGCCGAGAGGGCATCGAAGCCGCGTACAAGACGGGCCGCGGCAGCTTCATGATGCGGGCCAAAGCCGCCATCGAGGAAGTCGGCAAGGACCGCGAAAACATCGTGGTTACGGAGATCCCGTACCAGGTCAACAAATCGAAGATGATCGAGCGCATCGCCGAGCTGGTGCAGACCAAGAAAATCGAAGGCATCGCCGACGTCCGCGACGAATCCTCCCGCGAAGGCATGCGCATCGTGATCGAAATCAAACGCGGGGAAGAATCGCAGCTCATCCTCAACAACCTTTTCAAGCATACGCAGATGCAGGAATCGTTCGGCATGATCCTGCTCGCCATCGTGGGTGGCCAGCCGCGCGAGTTGGGCCTGATTCCGCTGATCAAGCTGTTTCTCGAACACCGGCGCGACGTCGTCATTCGCCGCACGCGTTACGAATTGCGCAAAGCCGAAGAGCGGGAGCACATTCTCGTCGGCTATCAGGTTGCTCTCGATCATCTGGACGCTGTCATCCGCATCATTCGTGGTTCCTCGAGCCGTGCCGAAGCCAAGCAGAACTTGCTCAACTATTTTTCCGAGCAAGACGTCACCATCACGGAGAACGGGAAATCCAGAAAGCTCGAAGGCGTCAAGCTGGAAGGCCGGAAATACCGCGTCGCTGCACTCGAAGGGGAAATCACACGCTCCGTATCCGATGGCCTGACGCCGATTCAAGTCGATGCCATCCTTGAGCTGCAACTCCACCGCCTCACGCAGCTGTCCGTCGACGAAATTCTCAAGGAATTGAAGTCCATCCGCGAGCAGATTGCGGAGCTGAAGGAAATTCTTTCCAGCGAGAAAAAGCTGAAGCAGGTCATCACCGCGGAGTTGCGCGAAGTCCAAAAGGCCTATGGCGATGACCGCCGCACGCAAATCGTGGACAAAGTCGACGAGATCAAACTCGAAGACCTGATCGCCGATACCGACATGCTGATCACCGTGAGCCACGCGGGCTACATCAAGCGCACTGCGGCGGACACCTACCGGCATCAGTCGCGCGGCGGCAAGGGCCGCATCGGCGCGCGCACCAAGGAAGAGGATTTCGTCGAGCATCTCTTCATCGCGTCCGCGCACAGTTACATCCTGCTCTTCACCTCGAAGGGCCGCGTCTACTGGCTCAAGGTTTACGAACTTCCAGAAGCCGCCGCAGCCACGCGGGGCAAAGCGATTTCCAGCCTCGTGAAATTCCAGGAAGATGAAAAACTGACCGCGCTCGTCGCGGCGCAGAACCTCGAAGAAGAGGGCCGCTTCGTCTTCATGGCCACCAAGAGCGGAACCGTAAAGAAATCGACGCTGACGGAATTTTCCAATCCGCGTTCCACGGGAATTATTGCCATCAACCTCGACGGCAAAGATGAACTCATCGGCGCGAAGCTCACCGACGGCAAAAAAATGATCTTCCTTGCCAGCCATGAAGGCCAGGCCATCCTTTTCCGCGAAACCGAAGTCCGCCCGATGGGCCGCAACGCCGGCGGAGTGAATGGGATGGACCTCGATAAAGAGGACTACGTTGTCAGCATGGACGCGGTCCAGCCCGATTTCGAAATCATCGCCAAGGAACATAAGACCACCACGCAAAATCTCGAAGAACTGGAAAACGAGCAGATCAAGGACTCGCTGGTCACGCTGATGCTCACGGTTGCGGAAAAGGGTTTCGGCAAGCGCACCCCGCTCGCCGAATACCGCATCACTTCTCGCGGCGGCAAAGGCGTCACCAACATGAAGACCACGGACCGCAACGGCTACGTTGTCGCCACGCTGCAAGTAACGGAAGAGTCCGACGTCATGATCATCACGCACGATGGAAAAGTGATTCGCGTCCACGCCAACGAAATTCGCGAAGCGGGCCGCTCGACCCAAGGCGTGCGTCTGCTGCGCCTCGAGGATGGCGACTCCGTCGCGGCCGCTGCCGTCCTTCAGGAAGAGCAAGAAGAAGAAAAGAAGTAGCTGCGCCGTCGAGGGCGGCTTCGATCTGGTCTGGGCGCCCCTACAACTTACATAGTTAGTGCTAGAATTCTTTTCCTTATGAAGATCACAGTACGATTGTTCTTACTCCTTGCCCTTGTTTGCTCGCCATTGCTCTTGTCTTCGCGGGCGCAAACCGCCGATAAGCCTGCTGCGAAGAGCCAGTACATCGCTTTCGTCGGGACGTACACCACAAAAACTACCAGCAAAGGGATCTATGCGTACCGGTTTGACCCCGCCAATGGCCAGCTCACTTCTTCCGGCGTTGCCGCGGAAACGGCGGATCCTTCCTTCCTGGCCGTGCACTCAGGGGGCAAATACTTGTATGCCGTCAACGAAATCAACAAATTTAACGGAGAAGTGAGCGGCGCTGTCAGTGCTTTTGCCGTTGATGCCAAAACCGGCTCCCTGAAATTCCTGAATCAGGTTCCCACTCGCGGCGCCGGACCATGCTATGTTTCGCTCGACAAGTCTGGCGCCTATTTGCTCGTCGCCAATTACGACAGCGGCAGCATCGCTTCTTTTCCGGTGCGCGGCGACGGCAGTCTGGGCACCGCCTCCGGCTTCGTGCAGCATTCCGGCTCCGGCCCCAACAAGGACCGTCAGGAAGGCCCGCACGCCCATTGGATCGGCACCTCGCCCGACAATCGCTTCGCCCTCGCCGTGGATTTGGGGCTCGATCAGGTCATTGTCTACGGCTTCAACGCCAGTACCGGCGTCTTCACGCCCATGCTTTCCGGTTTTGCGAAGGTGAAACCCGGCTCGGGCCCGCGCCATCTCGCTTTTCATCCTAACGACAAATTTGCTTACGTCCTCAGCGAGATGGCTTCCACGGTCACCGTCTTTTCCTTCCATGCAAAGGACGGCTCCTTCTCCCACCTGCAAACCGTATCGACCCTTCCCTCGGATTATTCGGCTCCGAACGACGCCGCTGAAATTGTGGTCCATCCCTCCGGCAAATTTCTCTACGCCTCGAACCGAGGTCACGACAGCATCGCCATTTTCGCGATAAATCAAAAAACGGGCACGCTGAAATCCCTCGGACAGGTTCTGACAGGCGGCAAAACGCCCCGCCATTTCGCCATCGATCCAACGGGCGCGTACCTGCTGGCCGAAAACCAGGAATCGAATAACATTGTTGTCTTTCACATCGATCCCGCAAGCGGCAGTCTGACCCCGACCGGCCAGACGGTCGAAGTGCCTTCGCCCGTGTGCCTGACGTTCGTCCGCGCGCAATGAGCCCGGAAAGGAAAGAGAGTTGACGCCGCAAGAAGAGATAGAGCTGCTGTTGCGCGTCGTGGCTCGCATTGCTCAAACGCAACTGGAAAAAGGAGGATTCATTCCCTTCGGAGCCACCCTGGGATCGGGCCGGGACGTCCAATTGTTGATTCCGAACAGTGCGAAGGGAGAGATGACGATCGAGCTGGTCGATGCCTACTGGAAAAAACAGATGAGCAGGGCTATCGAGACCGGCGATGTAAAGGCACTGTGCACGGTAGCCGATGTGCGCGTCACGGACGCTGATGCGAAACTCGTCCCGGGCGTGTTCATTCACATAGAACACTCCGGCGGAGATTCAGAAGACCTTCTGTACCCTTACGCCAAAGACGCAGACTCGAAAGTCACTTTCCTGGAGGTTACGCGCGCAGCGGCGAATCTCCAGTTTTTCACCTCTTCTACGGATCAAGCTCCACGAGCTTAGGCCATACTCTTGATAAGTGGTTAGGATTCTCGATCATAAATACGGGCAAAACATTCGAATTAGAATTTGGGCTTAGCCGGCCGATTACCCGCGCCACAGAGAAACTTGTCTTCTACACTTCACATCTGCGTTAAAATCTCGCGTTTGCCGTCGTTCCGAGGGAGATAGTCATGATCCGAGCGTCATGGTTCAAAGTTATTGTAAACCCGCTGTTGGTATTTGCTCTTGCCACCACCGCATGGGCGGATGGCGAGACAGCGCCGGCGCGGGATCCCAAACAGCCCGTGGACGAGGCGTACACGGCGAAAATTCATAAGTACACCACGCAGCCCTTCTTTACTTCGCCGCTTGTCGACTATTTGCCTGCTTCGAAAAATGTCCCGACTCCCGAAGCCGTTCTCGGCGACGTGGCTGGCGCGCCCGGAATCTTGCCCTATGCGGAAGAAGTCTACAAGTACATGCGCCTTCTTGAAAAAGCAAGCCCACGCGTAAAGGTCTTCTCGATCGGCACGACGGAGGAAGGCCGCGAAATGATCGCCGTGGCCGTCTCTTCTCCGGAAAACTTAAAAAACCTAGAAGAAAACCGCGCGCGCCTGGCGAAGCTCGCTGATCCCCGTACCATCAAACTGGACGACGCGGAAGCGGACAAAATCGTGGCACAAGCTGTGCCCGTCTACTACATCACCGGAACGATTCATTCGCCCGAAACAGGAGCACCCACAGCTTTGATGGAACTGGCCTATCGCCTGGCCGTCGACGAAAGCCCCTACATCCGCGAAATTCGCGAGGGCATGATTACGCTTATCACTCCGGTCGTCGAAGTTGACGGCCGCGATCGCATGGTGGACATCTATCATTGGCATCTCTCCCATCCCAAGGATTTTTATCCTCCGCTGATTTACTGGGGCAAGTACGTGGCTCACGACAACAACCGCGACGCCATGGGTATGACCCTCAAGCTTACGGAAAATGTGCTCAAGACGTACGTCGGTTGGAAGGCTCAGGTTATGCACGACCTGCACGAATCCGTGCCCTATCTTTACGACAACACCGCCGGAGACGGCCCGTTCAACGCCTGGGTTGATCCGATTCTCACCGACGAGTGGGAAATGATTGGCTGGCGCAACGTCTCGGACATGACTAAGTTCGGCATGCCCGGCGTTTTCACGCACGGCGTGTTCGACACATGGTCGCCGGGCTATCTGATGTTTATCGCCGCGATGCACAACGGCATCAGCCGACTGTACGAGACATTCGGCAATGGCGGCGCGGATACGCTCGAGCGCACGCTCGATCCAGAGGAGTACGCGCGCACCTGGTACAGGCAAAATCCTCCCCTTGCCAAGACGCTTTGGTCGCAGCGCGACAACAACAACTATGAAGAGACCGGCTTGCTCACCTCACTGCATTATTTCACTGAAAACAAGCGGCTCTTCCTGAAGAATTTTTATCTCAAGGCAAAACGTTCGGTCACGAAGCCCGGCGCGGAAGGGCCCGCCGCGTATGTCTTGCCTGCCGAGGACTCACGGGCGGACTCACAAGCCGAGCTGTTGCGCGTCCTGCAAAAGCAGGCGGTCGAAATTTCGCGCGCGACGAGCGCTTTCACCGTGACGTTGCCCGTCAAGAAGTCCGCGAAAGCCAAAACAGAAAAGAATGAGAAAGAAAAAGAGGCGGCACCCGCTCCAACAACGCGAGAATTTTCCGCCGGCAGTTATATCATTCGCATGGACCAGCCCTACTCGCGTATCGCCGATGCGCTCCTCGATTACCAATATTGGAGCCCAGATGATCCGCAGAAAACGCCCTACGACGATACCGGCTGGACGTTCGGCGAATTGTTCCGCGTGCAAGTGACGCGCGTAACCGATGCCAAAGTCCTCGACGTCCCGATGGAACGCGTGAACGAAATTCGCGCTCCTGGAGGTGTGACTGGCGAAGGCACGATTTTTGCGATTGATAACAACGCCGAGCCTACCCTGGCGACACTACGATACAAACTGCGTGACGCTTCCATCGAAGCCGTCGAGGAACCGTTCGAAAGCGGAGGCAAGAAGTTCAGCCGCGGCACGTTTCTGCTTCACAATGTAACCCGCGCGCAGCTCAATGACGCCGTTTCCGGCCTTGGCTTGCAGGCGGTTCCGGTCTCATCGATGCCGTCCGTCAAAACCCATCCAGTGCGCGCCGCTCGGCTGGCCCTTGTGCACACCTGGCTCAGCACGCAAGCAGAAGGCTGGTGGCGCATCGCGCTCGACAATCTCGGAATTCCATATGACTACATCAGCACGCAGACTGTTTCGAAGACCAGCGATCTCAATACCAAGTACGACGTCATCCTCTTTCCGCCCGTCGGCTTTTTCGTGGGCCCGACCCTTGTTATCAACGGTCTGCCCAGCGCCTGGGGTAATCCGCTCCCGTGGAAGAACACTCCCGAAACGCCAAACCTGGTCGGCAAGAATGATTCGACGGACGACATGCGCCCCGGCCTCGGCTGGGACGGCGTGGAACATCTCCAATCCTTCGTGCAAAAGGGCGGCGTGCTCCTGACCGCGACGGACACCTCGCGCTTTGCACTTTCCATCGGGCTCGCCGATGGCGTCAGCGTAGGTAACGCCCAGAAAATGAAGATTGTCGGTTCTGTCGTCGGCACGCGGCTCGTTGATGGCGCAAGCCCTATCGCCTACGGCTACGACGAAAAGCTTGCCGCTTATTGCGACAACGGACCTATTTTTTCGCTGAGCAGCATCTCCGGTGGACGCGGCTTCCGGCGCTTGGGCGGCCCAATGCACACGCGTCCCACGGGCCGCGGCACTATGGACGATCCGGATTTTACGGTGGGACGTCCCAGTGTTGAAGTTCCCGAAGAACCAAAATCCGAAATCTGGGAAACCCCACCGGTCACCGACGAGCAAATGCACAACAATTTTCGCGTGATCCCTCCCGCGGATCGCGCGCGCGTCATCTTCCGCTATGCGGATGGCAAGGATCTGCTCATTTCGGGACTCGTCGAAGGCGGCGATGAAATTGCGCAGCATCCCGCCGTCGTGGACGTGCCCACAGGGAAGGGCCACGTCGTGCTCTTTTCCATCAACCCGGTGTACCGCGGCGAAACGCGTGGCACGTATTCGCTCGTGCTCAACACCATCCTGAATTTTGATAGCCTCAACGCCGGGCGCAAGCTGGCTGAGAAATAATGCAAGTTGATGGCGCCACATGGCGCCTGAAGTAAAGTCGCCGTTCTCATACATTGGGATTTTCTGGCCTTCTTGGAGTAGAATCCCGCCCACTATGGCGAAGCACAAAACTAAGAAAAGGCCAGCTCGTTCACCCCAATCCCGGCCATCTAAGAGCAGCAAGCTCCCGAAAGAGGCCGTGACACTCGTCGTGCAACTTCGCCCGCGCGAAGGGCAGGAGACACTCTTGGAAGCCGAATTGCGCGCTCTGGTTGGCCCTACGCGCAAGGAAGATGGATGTCTGACGTATGACCTGCACCGCTCGGTGGAAGCGCCGAGCGCCTTCTTGCTTCATGAAGTTTGGGCCAGCCGCGATGCTCATTCCCGGCACACCAACACGCCACACTTTCTGCGTTGGAACGCCCGCAAGGACTCCCTTTTAGCCTCTCGCGATCTTACCTTTTGGAAGCAGGTTGTTTGATTTTGCTGCGTGCAATGGTCAGTTTGCCGGCGACGCTATGTAGTACCCAGGCCGTGCGCGGACCTTCAACTCCTTGCGGTCCACCTGCACTTTAATCTCGTGGTACCCGAAGTCGTTCCCATCCGTGGGTGCGTAACTGATGGTGTACTGCGCGTGCAGTTCGCCGCCGATTTCATCGATCGCTTGCTCGATCGAGCGGTCCTTGTAGGTGGAGATATATGCGCCCCCCGTGGCCGTCGTAGCCACTTCCAGCGGACGGTCTTTCACCTCATCCTTGATGTGCTGTACGGCCCAGATCGCCAGCCCCAGCAAATCAACGCCCTCGCTTGTGGATTCGTTCCCGGGACTCGGCGCCCTCCCTGGCGGTGGCGGCATGGTATTAATACCCGGAGGCGCGATTGGCGCTGGCGCGTTGTCTCTCGGTTTGCCTTTCAACTCCGAACGCGTCGTCGATAGCCCCACGGTATAGATCGTCACGTTTTCGAGTTGCGCCTTCCGCAGCACTTCGCCAAGCTTTGCCTCGCTGCCGGTGTCCTTTGCTTCAGAGACAATCAGCAGCACACGCCGCCGCCCGGGCTTTTCTGGTGTTGGCTGCGGCCGGTCGCTGAACATCTCGACCGCCACGGCCATGGCATCGTAAAGCTTCGACCCGGATGTTCCCGTTTGCAACTGCGAGACGGTATTCTCGATCGAATCAGCGCTGGTCGTAAAATCCTGCAGCTTATCCACGGAATCGTTGAAGCCTACCACCGCGCCTTCGCCATATGGCCCCATCACCGTTTGGGTGAAAAGAATGCCGGTTCTGCGAATCTCCGCAAGGAGTGGGTCGATGCGGGAGCTTGTCTCGAGCAAGATCACCACGGAAACAGGGTCTCCTCCCAGATCGAAATGCGAGATTTTCTGCTCGACGCCGTTATCGGTGATTTGGAAGTCTTTCGCTTCCAGGTCGTGCACCATGCTGCCCTTTCTATTGCGCACCGTTACCGGCATGTTCACCAGCGCCACCCCAAATTTCAGTTTTGCTTGCGCGTCCGGCGGAGCTTTCTGAACCGGCTGGTCTGGCCTTGGAGCAATCGGACCTTCGGGAGCTTGTGCTCGCAGTGCTGCCGCCCCTGCAAAGAGAGCCACGAGCAGTACCGCGCATTTACCCATGTTTTGCATCATTTCATCACCCTGATAGCAAAGGCCCCGCTACCGCAGTGTACTCAATTCGACGCACCCGCGTCGGAAGACGTTGCCGCGAGCCGCCGAGCTTCCTACAATGATGGATTGCATCTTCCGGAGACAAAAACCAATGTCCGCAGGACAGCTCAAGCTCAAGCCCCAGCACGCGCCAAAGGCGCCACATGAGGATCCCAGGTTTCTTGAAAGCACGCCCGCGAGGCCCCTCCGCATCCTGGCCGAATATCTCCATCCCCTCGTGCAGCTTAAAAGAGAGGGTATTGCCGACACTATCGTAATGTTCGGCTCGGCTCGAATCGAATCACATGAAACAGCGCAGGCACGCTGCACGCGGCTGAAACGAGAGAACGTCAAGAAGCTTTCTGCGGCGACGCGAGCCAGACACCGCGGCGAAGTGCGTCACGCCAAAAGTCTTCTCGAAATGTCTCGATATTACGAGGAGGCCCGGCAACTCTCGCACAAAATTACTTCGTGGTCGCTGACGCTCGGACCAAAGCCGCGCCGCTTCGTCATTTGCTCCGGCGGTGGCCCAGGCATCATGGAGGCCGCCAACCGCGGCGCCATCGAAGCCGGCGGCAAATCCATCGGCCTTTCCATCGAACTGCCCCACGAGCAGTTCGCCAACGCCTACATCAGTCCCGAGCTCAGCTTCAATTTTCATTATTTTTTCATGCGCAAACTTTGGTTCGCGCAAATTGCCAAAGCCCTCGTTGTTTTTCCGGGCGGCTTCGGCACGATGGACGAGCTTTGGGAAATGCTCACTTTGTTGCAAACGGGCAAGCTTGCCAAGCACAACATCATTCTCATTTACGGGCGTAAATACTGGGACAAAGTGCTGAACTGGAAAGCCATGGTCAATTGGGGCACCATCAACGAAGACGAGTACAAAATGTTGCAGTTCGCGGACAGCGTGGATGAGGCCTTTGACCACATCCGTGCCGGGCTCGAGAAGTACCACATGGAAGTCGATCCCTTCCTGCAGGCCTATTGAATACAGGCTGTTCTAAACTGTTTTTATTCACTTGGTTACAAGAAAACCGAGATTTTTGCAGCGCACGGGTGTTTTATCCCCTGAAGGCCCCCACTCCGGCAGGGGAAAATTCAGGAGGGAAGTCACAATGGGAAAGTTCTTGAATGGACGACCGAAGTTTCTTGGTAAGGTGGCGCTGGCCACGGCCGCCCTGGCGGGTTTGCTCGCGTTCACGGGCGCTCCTCGCGCGATGGCCGACTCTGATGATTGTCAGCGGCGCATCTCCAAGGCCGACTACAAACTGCATCAGGCCGCCGAGCGGCACGGCTGGGACAGCAGACAAGCAGACCACTGGCGTCATGAATTGCGCGAGGCCAGAGAGCGCTGCTGGCGCGAGCGCCATCGCTGGTGGGATGCGGATGGCCGTCGCTGGCGCACCGATCGCGATTGGGATGATCGCGATCACGACCGCCACTAACTTCCATGCCGAGTAACTTGAAGGGCGCAGCTGTTTTATAGCTGCGCCCTTTCTTGTCCGCAATTCAGTGCGATAGTGCGGTCAAACAGACCGGACCGACGAGGATACTGAAAAAAAAGCGCAGGGAGCAAACATTTGCGCCCCGCTGGTATTTTCTGAATCGCGTACGAGTCAGTTCCTCGCGCCAGTCAGCTCCTCGGAAAAAACCGCTTCAAAGCGGCGCTCTTCGTCCTGGTCGTGCAGCAGCACTACCGGAACCACACGCAGAGATCGCTTACAAGAGTGACATTGCGTTACTTCGCCCTGCAAATCCTGTAGAAAGCCGTCCGTAAAACGATAAAGAGTCCGCTCGCGCCTGGCATTCTTCTCGTCCCGCGCACCGCAGTACGGACAGACGAACTCGACCTTGTCCTGCTGCGGATCGCGGTCAAGAGCAGCCCAGCCCGTGCGGCGCACGCCAATTGTTTCCACATTACGCCGGTCCATCGGGATAACCCTCCTTCAGATCCACGTCCACAGGCATGGGATGCGCGCGAGGGCAATTCCGATTCAACGAAATAAGCACTGTATTATCAATGAGATATGATTACCTTGGGAAGCTCCAGTTTCCGCTACACGTCGACGCATTGCAGTATCGCCTCGCGATCCTCACATCGGCGTGTGGATTCTTCGCAAGCTTGTATCGCAAATCAACCGGCTTCTGCGTCCTCCGCTAAGTAGTGGGTCAGTTTCCGGTAACTTTCCAGGCACAGACAATCTGTTCCAGCAAATTCACAATCAACTACTGCCACTTGGCGCTCTCTGTCTTCGCTTCCTTCTACCTGTTTCTCGTTTTAACCTTTCTCTTTTCCATTCCCACCATCATCCCCGATGGTGGGTCCTTCTTGTTCAGTTTCGCCGCCTCTGCAATCAATTTCTTCACTCCCGGCCTCTTCACTTCGGCAACGCTCCGCAGTTTTACGTGTCGCACGCCCTTCCCTGTTCCCTCCAGGAGCGTCTCCGGGTCCGGCAGTGCCGCCCCGCGCATGAAAGCAAACGTCACATGCTCTTTGCCCACCATGAAGCAGCACAGCGGTCCGTTCGAATCAAACGACGGAATCTTCCATGGATTCACGTATTCCTCGCACCCCTTTAGTGTCTTTTTCACCAGTGCCCGTACCGCCTTCGTCACACCCTCAAGCTTCCCCGCCTCCTTCACATAAGCATCAATCCAAACTCGTGCTTGTTTCCCCTCAATCGTCGGCATTGGTTCCTCTTACTCCTTCTGCGCCATTCTACCTCCCAAGTCCGTACTAGACCAAACCTTACCGATCAGCCGACTTTCCAGAAACTTGCTGAGTAAGTCCTTTCAGATCAACAAGTCTGTCTAGACAGGTTTCTGGCACTAGCGCGGATTTCTCACCAGATGTGGATTGATGCTCAGGAGAGGGTCATGGGAGCTTGTTTTTATTGCGCGGGATAGGGGCCACGGGTCGCTGTTGATTTTTTCAGCGTGAATAGGGGGCCCGGT
>Ga0247680_1000035_pt1 | contig 86304 bp, 69 predicted proteins | sample CNK21_metaG_FD_182803 | JGI IMG/M metagenome (GOLD analysis project Ga0247680, IMG submission 182803) | Soil microbial communities from Purdue University Martell Research Forest, Indiana, United States - CNK21 | ecosystem: Environmental > Terrestrial > Soil > Temperate forest > Bulk soil...
CAGTTCATACACGGTGTTGACCACGAATACATGATTACGGTTGAAGTCGTCCGGCCCCCACGCAAATTTCTTGTCCACCGAGAAATAGCCGGCGTCATAGAAATAAGCCTTGGAGTAGGTGTAGTGTGCCAGGAATTGCAGTCCGCTGCTGACCCGCTTCTCTACCTTAACCTGCAAGGCGTTGTATTTGTTGTCTGCGTCGTTGCCGAAGTAGTCTCCCGGACTATCCGAACAACACGTCACTCCCGGAAAATTCGGATACGTAAAAGCGGGTACTCCGTTCAGGAAAAGCCGGCGCCGGAATGCTTGTGGACTAAAGGGCTTGAAGCTTTGTTTGCAATCAAACGTCGTTGCGGGCGCTGGATTGGGAGTGCAGCCGTATGCAAAAGACCCACCACCAATTGCCGCTTCGTTGGTGTTGTAGGACGGTCCGTTGCCCGCAAACACGTGCGTGCCCTTATTGCCCACGTAACCGACGGAAATGTTCAGCGTTGGCGTGAGTTGCCGTTGCAGTGTGGCATTCCACTGATCAATGGTCGGAAGCCGCTGAACGGTCGGCCGGATTCTCGGGCTCACGTTCCCCAGTGGCCCCCTGAGTGGCAATGTGCCGTCTGAGCCAATCTGACTCAGGAGCGTGGAAAAACTGAAAGCCGGCGGGCCTTGCGCAAGCGTAAATACCGCACTTCGATCATTCGTCGCGCTCGAGCCACAAGTTGGCTGTTGCGAACAGTTGGTGTCCGTAAGACTCTGGTTCGCGAGAACCGGCAAGTTCTGTGTGACCACATGGCCAAAGTTGGAACCGAACACACCGATATCAAAGCCTCGGCCGTAACCAATGCGAAGCACAGTTTTCGGATCGAACTGGTAGGCAAAGCTGAGACGCGGCGCAAAAGCCTTCCATGTATTGTTGATATTGCCGTCCAAACCGATGGGGCCGTTGCCAGCAACGCGTATCACGCCCTGATCCAGATTTGCAAATCCACCGTTATTTTTGCCATTTACGGACTCCGGGAAGTAAATCTCCCAGCGTAGGCCGTAGGTCATCGTGAATTTCGGTGAGATGCGCCACGAATCCTGTCCGTAGAAGAACCATCGCTTCTGGCGCTCGGCGGCGGTCAAACTGCTGCTCACGAACCTCTCAAAGGAAGTGACATCCCCCAGCAGGAACGTAGCAAAGCTGAGGCCGCCTACGCCACTATTTGCGGTGTCTCCTGAATTAATGTGCAACAATCCTGTCCGGCTGGCATCGCTCGGCACGCGCAGATTTAAGGCATAGCGGATGTCTGCGCCAAACTTCAACGTGTGGTTGCCTTGGGTCTTCGTCCAGTTGTTGACAAACTGAACTTGCTGTTCGCTTTCGGTTAGCGGGCAGTTGCAACGGCCAATATTCAAGCCGTCGCCGAAGGCGGAAAACCCGCCGGTACCGCCAAAATCAATGCCGGCCAAGCCCCCCGTTGTCGGTGGGCCAACAATTCCCTGAGCGCAACTTGTGCCTGCAGCAGTGCTGTTGCTATTTAGACAGGGAACTCCAAACCCGTCCATCGGCGAAGCGCTGGCGTCGGAGTAAGCCGTCTGCGGGTTGTACTTGAACCAGCCGAACCGGAAGTCCGTCAACCATTTCGTTCCGATGGGCTTCGTGAAACCTGTGGCGAGGCTGTAGTTGTGAACATTGGAACTGCCGTTCAAGCCGCCAGGTCCGAAACCCAGCCCGCCGAGCTTACCCAATCCACCTGTGCCGGAGAGGGAGAAGTAGTCAAGGCTGAACCGCCCAAAGACTTGATAATTGCGTGGAGCGCTGTAATCAATGCGCGTGTCAAAAGAGTTCTGCTTGAAGGGGCCCGCACCTGTCGTGACTAGGTTATTCGTCACGCCCCCCGAAGTAGGTGCTGGGAACAACGCAAGCATCGCTGTGGCCTGCTGCGAAATCCTTGTGTTCGGGATCTGATTATTCGCGAACGGCGTCCGGCCGGTTCCCGCGGAACGGTTGCCCGTGAGTGGGTCGTAAATTTGACCGTTTATAGGACCTAATGCAGTCAAATACTCGCTGAGATCGCAGTTGCCCGGCTTTCCGAACCCGCAGGTGCTCAGGACTTTAGCGGTAGGAATCGTGTACTGGTTCGTGATGCCCTGTTGCTGCTTGGTTCCTTGATAGTCGCCGAAAAAGAAGAGCTTGTTCTTGATGATGGGCCCGCCGACCGATCCACCGAACTGCTTCCACGTAGCTGCGGCGAGAGAAACTCCGGGCTTGTTCGTGAACGGATCACGCGCCTGCTGGTCGCTGTTGCGGTAGTAGTAAAAGCCGCTGCCATGCAGATCATTTGAACCGGATTTGGTCTGCACCTTGACGATTCCCGCAGTGGCCTTGCCCGATTCCGCGTCATAGTCCTGCAGCGAAACCTTCGCTTCGCCTACGGCGTCAAGATTGGGATTGACGACAATAATCCCAAGGATCGGATCTTGGTTATCGGTCCCATCAAGCTCGAAATTCGTCCCGGAAAAGTGCTGTCCGTTGACGAAAATCTGGCCTCCGCCCTGCGGATTCTCGGTAGCCGCATGGCTCCAACCCACGAGCTTTTGCGTTCCAGGTGACAATAGTTCGAAGTTCGTGAAGTTGCGGTTGAGCACAGGCAGCTCTTGGACGTAGGTTTGGCTGAACTCAACGTCCACGTCCGCTCGGTCGGTCTGAAGTTGAGGAATGTCGCCCGTGACTTCGACGGTTTGCGTAACCGCACCAACCTGCAGTTGGGCATCTACCTTTGCGGCTGTGTCTGCGGAAACCACGACGCTCGCAATCGTATTGATCTTAAAACCCGTGGCCTCGACCTTTATTGAGTATGTGTCTGGAATGAGGTGCGTAACGCCGTAGTTTCCGCTCTCGTTCGTCGTGGCCTCAAACGTGAAGCTCTTGGTCACCGACGTTACTGTAACTTTGGCGCCCACAACCGCATTGCCCTGCTGGTCCGTTACAGTTCCGATGATGCTTCCAAAGACCGCCTGCCCCAGTGACGTGCTCGCACTAACCCCAAGTACGAGACAGAAAACCAGAAACCCTGCAACCATCGCTTGCTTCTTCATCCCACCCCTCCTTACCCACCCGTTTCCTTAATCCCTTAGATCCTGAACTCAATCCTCAAAATGCAATCTCTCGACCGGGCTAACCACAGCCCTGCCAAGCTTTCCTGCGCTTACGTTTTAGCAGAAAGTTTCTAAGGAAGGCTGCGCCCAAACTCGTCAAGATCGAGCCAGGCTCAACCAGTAAAGGCACCCCCACAGAGTATTCAAGCGCCCTCGACCTGCGCCTCGCACTAAAGCACCCAGCCTAAAAAGGCCACCGCAATCCCGCCCCAAACGTGATCCACACGTCGGCACCAGAATAGAGACGGCTTATGCGGCAATATTGATGCGTACTATTCGTTTTTTGGCTTCCAGATAGAAGTTTCAATGCGTCTGATACGGTTACATCAATTAACTCTCCGTCTTGCAGAGAGATGCGTGGCTTGTTACACTCCTGTTACTTCGACGTATCAAGGAATGCTGTGAGCGAACAGGAAATGCTTCTCCAGCAGATTGACCGGCTCGTCGCCAGCCATGCTCTGCATGGTTCTGAATCCCTTTGCAAATTGCTCCGGTATTTGGCTAAGCACGCCGTGGAGCATCCCGGCACCCCAATTAAAGAGTTCCAGATTGCGACCGAAGTATTTGGCCGGTCCTCCGATTTCGATCCTCAGCTCGATTCCATGGTCCGTGTCCAGGCTGGACGCCTGCGCTCCAAGCTTGCCGATTATTACAATTCCGATGGGCTCGGCGACCCCGTTGTGGTGGAGCTCCCGAAGGGAACCTATCTGCTTTCCTTCCATCACCGCAACTCCTCCGCATCAAAATCTCTAGGGAACACCCAAAACGGCATCGTCCGAACGGAATCCCTTGAAAAGAGCACCGAGCGTAGATGGGGCACCGAAGTCATTTCACTCTCTATATTCCTGGCCGCCGCCATCCTTGTTATTGTGTGGCTGCTGGCCACCCGCAACTCTCCTCCGGTGAGTCTGGCCAGCCAAAGTGAGCCGGTGCCGGCTGCATTCCGAGTCTTCTGGAAGGGTTTTACCTCGGGCCCCGACGAGCCGTGGGTCGTGTTTAGCAATGCCGCTTTTGTTGGCCGCCCCGAGACGGGAATGCGTTACCGGGACGCAAAACGAGACGCCGGCGCGCCCATCCTGGATCACTACACTGGAGTCGGCGAGGTCCTGGCGGTACACCAACTCGACGGCGTCTTTGCCCTTTTGCACCACCGCATCCGCGTGAAACGCGGCAGCCTCTTCTCTCTGGACGATGGCAAGAACAACAATCTCATATTCATCGGTTCGCCTTCTGAGAATCTCTCTCTTCTCGAAATGCCCGGGACTCAGGAATTCGTTTTCCAGAGACTCACCTCCGGCCCACGCAAAGGCGATCAAGCCATAATCAATGTGCATCCGCTCCCTGACGAAGCCAAGGAATTCCTGGCCACTCCTTCGGGTTTGCCCCTCACAGAGGACTATGCAGTTCTCGGGCTCGTACGGGGTATGACCCAAGGCCAATATGTGCTCATTCTGGCGGGAACCACGACGATCGGCACGCAAGCTGCTGTCGAGTACGTCTGCCGGCAAAGCTCTGTCGAGGAGTTGCTCTTGCGTCTTTCCGTTTCGCAGGATGGCGAACTGAAGCCCTTTGAGGCCGTCATACGTGTAAAGGTAGCCCGTGGCGTGCCAGTAGAAACTGAACTGGTGGCTATTCGCAAGACTGCTACCTGAAAGAGCGGTGCGGTTTCCCTTCCATCTGCTTACTGCACTGGAGCCTTTAAGTGTGGATCGAATTCTGCAGCCTTCTGAAATTCCTTTGACGCCTCCTCTTTGTTTCCCTTTCGCTCCAGCGCCAATCCTAGCTGGTAATGCGCTTGAGCGTACGCAGGCAGCGACTGAATCGCTGAGCGGAATTGGGCTATGGCGCCATCAAGATCACCCGCTTTCAACAATCTCCGGCCCGAGTTTGTAGCGAAAGTCGCCGCTTGCTCGCTTGACTTTTGCTTCAATAACTCCATGCCCTTGCGGCTCTCGGTAGCCGCTCCCTCAGCATCACCGAGCTGCCGCAGAACGCCTGCGAGATTCGTGTGCGCTCCCGCAAAATCCGGCTGCAATCGAATGGCTTCCCGCAACACATCCGCCGCCTGCTGCAAGTCGCCCTTTTGTTTCAACACCGAGCCCAGTGTGTAGTACGCCTCCGCATAATCCGGTTTTGCCTGGACGGCCGCGCGCAGTTCTTCAGCCCCCGCTGGTAAATCTCCCTGCTGCCACAACGTCACGCCGAGCGTGTAGTGAGCATCAGCCAGTTCCGGGTTCAACTGCGTTGCTTTTCTGAATTCCACAATCGCTTGGGGTAATTGATCTTTCATCTTCAGCGCCAGCCCCAAGTCGTAGTGAAATGTTGCATCTTGCGGGGCAATTTTGAGCGCTGCTTGAAAATACCACGCGGCAGAATCAAAATCGGTCTTCTGCAAATAAGCAACTCCCAGGTTGCCGGTATAGCCGGCGTCGCGCGGTTTCAGTTTCAGCGCCTCCTGAAATTCCCGGATGCTGTCTTGCGCATCGCCTATTTGCAGCAGTGCAAGTCCGAGATCGTTGTGCGCATCTGGACTCTCGGGACGCAGCTTGGCCACTTCCCTGAACGCGGCTACGGCTCCGTCTCCATTGCCGGATCGCTCGAGCAAAATCCCCAATTGCTTCTGAGCATCAGCATTGCCGGGATCGAGTTTCGCCGCTTCCTGAAATTCCTGCAGCGCCTCATCAGCCGCCCCTTTCGATTCCAGCGCCTGCCCCAGGTAGTAATGCGCCAGCGAATTGCCCGGCTCCAAGTCCGTGGCGGCACGCAACTCAGACTCGGCCTTCTCGATGTCCTTCTGCTGTAGCCGCAAAACACCAAGATGCAAATGAGCTTGCGCGAATTGCGGCTGAAGCTTCAACGCTTCGGTAAACTCGGCAGCCCCTTCTTCCAACTTCGATTGTTGAACCAGAACTGACCCGAAATCGTCATGTAGTTCGGGCCTTTTCGGCTCCAGCTCGGCGGCAGTCTTTAGTTCCTGTGCCGCTCCCGGTATATCGCCCGCAATGGAAAGCGCTCGCCCCAAGATGTGGTGCGTCTCCGAGTCCTTCGGTGCCAGCCGCACCGATTCCCGCGATTCGCGCACCGCTCCCTGCCGGTCTCCCTTTTGCAGCAGAGCGCTCGAAAGATTCATGTGCGCTTGGGCAAAATCCGGTTTCAATCTAACGGCGGTCTTGAACTCCGCAATCGCGGCGTCCGTTTCTCCCTGCGCCAGTAACACCCATCCGAGCGAATTGTGCGGCTCCGGACTACGCGGAATCAAATGAACAGTCTTTTCAAATGCCGCTCGTGCCCCGCTCAAATCACGCCGCTGCAGTGCGAGCATTCCTTCGCCGTAAGACAAGTTTGCCGTCTTATCATCATCGCTGGTCTTTACGTTCTGTGCTTGCGAAGGCGCGCTCGTACCTGCGAGTAACACCACCACAACAAGCACGCGTAATTTCAGCCACGTCCTCAGCCCGCGATGCATGTCGGAAGTGTGTAAGTCAAGTCTCGTACAAATCCCCCAAGGAAAGACGTCCGCCTAAACAACTGGCATCCCATTTTGCCAGACGACGCTTTACCGCCCCACCGCCTTGACCCTGCTTTTCCCGCACCTTAGTATGCCAAGAGTTCATGATTTCCGGTCCGACCCATCGTTCGCTTTTCCGTTTCTATCGCTCCTGCATTTTTCTTGCCCTGCTCCAGCCTTTTTCTTTGCTTTTCTTCACTCAGCAGCTCCCCAAGAGTAATTCCAAACCCATCGCCCATTTCACTGACATCGCCAAAAAAGCGGGTCTCACTGCCACGGAAGTCTTCGGCGGCGTGAACACTAAAAAGTACATCATCGAAACTACCGGGACCGGCGTCGCCATCTTCGACTACGACAACGACGGCTGGCCGGACATCTTCATCGTTAACGGCACTACCCTCGATGCGTCGTCCTTTGTAAGAACCCCCACCAGTCATCTCTACCACAACAATCATGACGGCACTTTTACGGATGTCACGCAAAAAGCCGGCTTGTCCCACACCGGCTGGGGCCAGGGAGTTTGCGTCGGAGACTATGACAACGACGGCTGGCAAGATCTCTACGTCACCTACTACGGAAAAAACGTCCTCTACCGCAACAACGGCGACGGAACGTTCTTCGACGTCAGCGGAAAAGCGGGCGTGTCCGGCACCGGCAAGTCCTGGGGAAATGGCTGCGCCTTTGTCGACTACGACCGAGACGGCCATCTTGATCTCATGGTTGCCAATTACGTCGACTTTGATCTCTCCACCGCACCCCCTCCCGGCGATCGCCCTTCCTGTATGTGGAAAGGCGTCCCCGTGATGTGCGGCCCGCGCGGCCTGCCTCCCGCAAAAAATATCCTCTACCACAACCGCGGCGACGGCACCTTTGAAGACGTCTCCGCAAAATCCCACATCGATCAAGCTGACGGCCATTACTCCTTGAGCGTCTCCACACTCGACTATGACGACGATGGCTGGCCCGACATTTTCGTTGCCTGTGACAGTACCGCCAGCATTCTCTACCATAACAATCGCGACGGCACTTTCACTGACCTCGCCATCACCGCCGGTGCCGCCTTCAACGATGACGGCCGCGCGCAAGCCGGCATGGGCTCAACCGTTGCCGACTACAACGGCGACGGCCACCTCGATATCTTCAAAACCAATTTCTCTGACGACACTTCCACTCTCTACCGCAACAATGGCAACGGCACTTTCGACGACGTTACTTTCCCCGCAGGCCTCGGCCTCAACACCAAATACCTCGGCTGGGGCGCCATGTTTTTCGATTTCGACAACGACGGCTGGCCCGACCTCCTCCTCGTCAACGGCCACGTCTACCCAGAAGTCGATAGCCAGCATCTCGGCAGCACCTTCCAGGAACCGCGCATCCTTTATCACAACAACGGCAACGCCAAATTCACTGACATTTCCGCCGACGCCGGTCCCGGCATCACCACCCCGAATTCTTCCCGCGGCCTGGCCATCGGCGATCTCTGGAACGACGGCCGCCTCTCCGCCGTCATCAGCAATATGAACGCCCCGCCCAGCCTCCTCGTGAACGACGTCCGCACGCCCAATCACTGGATCTCCTTCCATCTCATCGGCACTTCTTACGCCGCAGTCTCCCAGAAACTCCGCACCTCTCGTGACGCTATCGGCGCTCGCATCACCATGAAAGCCGGCTCCCGCCTCTTCGTTGACGAAGTCCGCAGCGGCTCCAGCTACGATTCGAACAGCGACATGCGCGTCCACTTCGGCCTCGGCTCCGCTACAAAGCTCGATCTTGTCGAAGTCCGTTGGCCGAGCGGTCTCCTCGAAAATTTCGCTAATCTGGCAGTCGACAAGATTCACACCATCAAGGAAGGCTCGGGCATCCCGGTCAAACCCCAGCAGCAGAAGTATCTCGCTGCTTTTCAGCACTCATACTAAAATCCCCCCGTCCCCTGCGCCGCCGCTATGAAAACGAAAACCAAACCAAAACCCAAGCCCGTCACAAAAATCGTCAAAAAATCCTTCGAAGCCACTCTCGAGCGCCTCCGCTCCAATCTCGGTTGGGTGATCGTGTGGATTCCGTTCGACGTCCACAAAGTTTGGGGCAGCCGCGGCCGCCTCAAGGTCCGGGGCGAAATCAATGGCTTCGCCTTCCGCACCTCCCTCTTCCCCACTCGCAAGCGCGACCACTTCCTACTCGTAAACAAAAAAATGCAGGAAGGTGCCGGCGCCAAGGAAGGCTCCCTCGCGGAATTCCTCCTCGAGCCGGATACGGAAGAGCGCTTCGTCATCATCCCCGCCGAGCTCAACCGCATCCTTTCCGAGGACCGCTCTTTCCGGCGGTGGTTTGAAGCCCTGAATTATTCCATCCGCAAGTGGCTCGCCGACTGGATCACGCAGCCCAAGAGCTCCGCCTCCCGCGTCCGCCGCGCCGAACAAGTTGCCGAGCAGCTTTTCTCAGCCATGGAAGCCGAGCGCGATCTTCCGCCCGCTCTGAAACTGGCTTTCTCGCGCGATCCCCGCGCCCTCCAAGGTTGGAACCTCATGTCGCCGTCGCATCGCCGCGGGCTGCTCATCGCCATCTTTTACTATCGCTCCCCCGATTCCCGCGCACGCCGCGTCGACAAAGTAATCGAAGAAGCTATCGCCCTCGCAGAAAAACATTCCGCGAACTGATTCTCGCTCAGTTCCGCGCTTCTCGCTGCCTGCTTCCGCTTCATTCCAATCCTCTGCTACAATCCCCTCCATGAAACGACGCACATTGCTCCAATCCATTCCTGTCGCAGCTCTTCTCCCCGGTGCAGCCTGGGCCGCTGCTTCGGCGCCGAACTCCGCCTCGCCGGGAGATCCCGTGCCGCCACAATCTTCCACAACCGTCTACGAACTCCGCGTCTATCACACCTTCGAAGGCAAGCTCGACGACCTCCTCCGCCGTTTCCGCGATCACACCATGCAGCTCTTCGAAAAGCATGGCATCAAAAATATCGCCTATTGGCTTCCCACCGACGAGCCTCTCAAAGGCAAAACTCTCGTTTACATCATCTCCCACCCCAGCCGCGAAGCCGCCACCGCCAACTGGAAAACCTTCCGCGACGATCCCGATTGGATCAGCGTCAGGGACAAATCCGAAGCCAACGGCAAACTCGTGGAAAAGGTTGACTCCACTTTCCTAACGCTCACCGACTTCTCCCCTCCACTCCGCTAGCCCCGGCCCGCATGCTTTAGCCTCGCGAAGTGTTAGACTTCGGCTTGACGAATCCAAAGCTTGCTAACCATCGGGGGCTCGCATGTCAACTAACGCCGTTGCCGCGCGTAATCCAGGCAGGAACTCCAGCACACTGGGATCATTGTGGATCGTCTACGCGATCCTCCGTCTGGTAGCCGTAATCCTGCTCGTTCTTTACAGCGGTACAGCCACGGTGATGTTTGGCTCGCTCCTCACCCGCGTCGCCGACCCTTTCACCCTCATGGCCATTTTCCACGTCCTTTACATAGCGGCCATCATCCTGACCGCCCTCTCCGGCCTCTTCGGTCTTTTCGCGGGCTTGGCTCTTCTTTCCGGAAAGTCTTCTGCCCGCGGGCTTTCTCTCGTCGCCGCCTTCCTTTCCCTCGCCGACCTCCCCCTCGGCACAACTCTGGGAATCTACACCCTGGTCCTTTTCCTCCCCTGAACCTCTTCCTCTTCTCCTTCGCCTCACACCTTGTGCGAGCGATGAATTTCCCTTCGCCAACCGATCCGCCCGCCCGCCACGTCATTCCGAACGCAGCAGCCCGACGCTTTTTCTTACCGCTTTGCTCCTGCAAAGCGGTCGGGCTGCGCAGTGAGGAATCTCTCTTCCTCTTCTCCTTCGCCTCACACCTTGTGCGCGCGATGAATTTCCCTTCGCCAACCGATCCGCCCGCCCGCCACGTCATTCCGAACGCAGCAGCCCGACGCTTTTTCTTGCCGCTTTGCTCCTGCAAAGCGGTCGGGCTGCGCAGTGAGGAATCTCTCTTCCTCTTCTCCTTTCCCAACCTGCAAATCAGCGACCACTTTTATGATAGTCTTCCGCTCACCTCCGCCATGACTATCGTCGTCTGGAACTGCAAAATGGCCCTGTCGCGCAAACGACAGCACCTCTACAACCTTCGCCCCGATATCGCTGTCATCCCCGAATGCTCCCAGAATTGTCTAAAGCTTTGCATGGAAGACGGTCTCGAAGGCCGCTGGTTCGGGGACAATCCGCGCAAAGGACTCGGCGTTCTCGTCGCCAATCCTCTTCATATCGTGCGCGCAGGAAAACCTCGCGGCAGGTGGGTCGTTCCTATAGAAATAACGGGAGGCCCGGGCGACTTTCGGCTAATTGCAGTCTGGACCATGCCCGTTCAAGGCAGTCACGTCAGCAGCTATATCGGCCAGCTCTACGAAGCTATCGTCAACAATCCGCAATGGTTCACCGGCAAACCCACTATCGTCTGCGGCGATTTCAATAGCAATAAGTTTTGGGACCACGTCCGTAAAATCAATAATCATTCTGCCGTGGTCAAAGCGTTAGAAAAACGCCGCCTCGCCAGCGCCTACCATCATTTCTTTTCCGAGTCCCAGGGCCAGGAGACTCAGCCCACTTACTATTTCTGGCACCACAAAAATCGACCCTACCACATCGACTACGTCTTCCTCCCCCAACAATGGGCCTCCCAAATCAAAACCGTCGAACTCGGCTCCCACGCCGCCTGGTCCAAGCTCAGCGACCACGTTCCTCTCTTTGTCGATGTCACCGTGTCCCCCTTTTAAGCTACCCAACAACTCAGCATTCGCTTTTTAACCGGTCTGGGCGTTCCGCTCTGCTCCGAAAGGACCAGCGGCTCGCTGCATTCCCTCCACTAGCGGAACGGTGCAATCGCGGCGGAGATTTGTTTATCCATGCACTCATCGGTCGACTTTTTGAGCGGTGAGTGCATGGATAAATGAATCGGAGCCGCGATTGCACCCAGGCCAAAGCTCGCCTCGCACTCGAACCAGCCGGGAGTTATTCGACTTATGTATTAGTGCGTGGCGGTTGGCGGAGAGACAGCTGGGTGCTGCATCCCTTCTGTCCCCTCGCCACGACGCGACCCACCGTCATTTCGAACGAAGCAACCCGACGCTTTTTCCTTCACGTTTGCTCCTGCAAACGTGTCACCCTCCCGCCACCTTCTCCAGTCGCTCCAGCGTATCGGGATAATTCCGCACCAGAAGCACTAGCGCCGCCGCCTGCGGATTCGGCTTGGCCCGCCCCTGCTCCCACTTCTCCAGCGTTCTCACATTTATTCGCAGCTTCCGCGCAAAGACCGCCCGCGAACACCGCATTCTCTTCCGCGTCTCCCGGATGAACTTAGAATTCACCGCCGGAAGCGGCGCCGCTTCCACTTTGTAGCTCCGCAGCGTCAGTTTCCCTTCGCGATGCTTCTTCATCGCTTCGACGCCCTCGATCAATTCCGCAATAATCTTTCTCTTTGCCATTACCGTTTCCTCCTGGCCGCCTCGCGCGCTTCGCATTCTCGTTCAATCGCCGCCTTCAACGCCTTCTTTTCTCGTGGTAACAGGTCCGCCGCCTCATTCTTGCTATACAACGTCATCAGCCAAATTTGATGCTCTGCGGCAAAGTGGGAGTAGATCACCCGTAGACCGCCTCGCCGCCCTTGGCCGCGCCGAATGTCGCCCCAGCGAACCTTCCGGAATCCGCCGGTTCCGGAAATCAGGTCTCCTGCTTCTGGCTTGCGTGCCAGCTCTTGCTGAAGTTCCCGGTATCCTTCGTCGTCCAGATGCCCCGACAGATAACGCGTGAATGCTGGAGCCTCAATGAATACCATTCCCGCTCACCCTACGCTATTGGCGTATAATAAAATACTATACGCTATCGGCGTATATAAAAGCAAGACTGGCTTCGGCGGGGGCATTCTTAACGCGGGTGCCGCGACCCTTGGCATTTGGATTTTCAAGGGTGCGGGGTTTTTGCTTGGCGGCTAGTGCTTCCCTCACTTCAACGGGTTAATCCTCCGCACATCTATCGCCGCCGAACGCTCAACCGTTCACCGCTCAAAAAACGCCGTTCAACCCCGAATTTCTACCATTCCCTGTAAAATACTTTACTTGTCTGCCAACGAGATGCTACCCTGTCCCATGTTCTCGCCGCAATCTATCCAATCACCTTCCCCTTCGCCTGTTTCTTCCGCCCTCTGCGGTTCTTCTCCTCGCTGTTGTAGGTGTGGGGCTTCAGCCCCGCGTCTCTCCCCGATCTTCTACGCATCTGACGCCACTCGCCACTCATCACTCGCCACTATCCCCTTTAGAATCACATCTTTTGCAGACCCTTACCTCTTAACCCCCATCGAATCACATCTTTACAAAAAACAGGGGAGGGGGGTATCCAAAATTGCGACCCAAGTACTTCCTCTTTTATCCACAGCGAGTAAACATCCGACACGCAGCTACGCCTGCAACTCCATTCCTTTCAAGCCTTTATTTAACAGTTCCCGTCACACCGGGGGGTGGGGTTACATGCTTCAACCCAAATCTTCGTTCTGTGGTTCTCAAGTCCTGGAACTATTCCGAGTGTTGCGCGCGGACCACGGTGCACGGATCACCGTTCACCGCTCAAACCTTCGCGACCTGCAAATCTTTCAACCTTCAAACGCTACTTCGTTATTTCCTCGGCCTCTGCCACTCCCACAAATTTATCCGCGCCGCCGTAGTAGAACAGAAACTTACCGCCCAGCCTCACCATGCCCTCAACAAACACCACATTCGGAACCTGCCCAAACTTCTCCCAATCCTTTTCCGGCGCGAAGACCGGCTCATCGGTTCGCGAAATCACTTTCCGCGGGTCGGCTCGGTCAAAGACGGCAACTCCCGTTCGATACACCAGCTTGTCGTCCGCGCCGTTGTATACCAGCACGATTCCCGAAGGAGTCAGAATGGGCGGCGGTCCCGGCTCCACCACCCGCGAATCAAATTTTCCCGGCCGCCGCGGAAGCACCGGAGTTTTCGTCGCCTCCGTCCAATGTATCAGGTCGTCCGAAGACGACAGTCCCATCTGGTCGGTCTTATCCGCTGCGGTCCCCAACCAGTACATCCAATACTTCCCGTCGATTTTTTCGGGCACAATCGCGCCGGACTTCGTCCACGCCACGTTCCAGTTGCCCTTGTACGCGGGCAGAATCACTCCTTTGCGCTCCCAATGAATCAGGTCCTTCGACGTGGACAGGCAAAGCTGCGCATCTTTCTTGTTGTACCCGGTGTAAGTCAAATAATACGTGTCGCCGAATTTCTGCAGCCGCGGATCTTCTACTCCGCCGTCTTTTTCATAGTCTGTTTCGGGAGAGAGCACCGGCTCCGCTCGTCGCGTAAAATGAATTCCATCCGTGCTGTCCGCATATCCGATCCTCGAAGTCCCTTTCGCGTCTTGGGCCCGGTAGAGCATGACGATTTTCCGCGCCACGAATTTCGTCTCGTGGAGCAGCCAGAACGGCGACTCGAAGCTCACGACCGTTGGGTTGAAGGTGCCTGCCGATTCCCAACCGCGGCCTTGCGGCGAAAGAATCGGAGTCTCCGATGCTCTTTTCCACGCCCCGAACGGCAACTGCGACCGCCGCTGTTCTGCGGACCGCGCGAAGGCGATGGCTGCGCCCGCAAAAACTACCGCGGCGAAAATCGGCAGCAATATTCTGGCAGTCTCTCGCCCGCGAAAACGCATTCTGTGCAGCCCCTTACTTCTAAAATTTCGTCGGCTTGGCCGATTTCGACTTGTCGAATTGCACCGACCGCACGATTCCTTCGCCCTCTTTTATTACGATCATCTGATTGGGCTTCACATCCTTCAACGTGTCGACTGCGCCGCTCGGCCAGCGGATTTCGAGCAGCTCGACCTTCTCCGCTTTTCCGATGCCGAAATGCACGCGCATATCATTTTGCGAAATGTAGCTGCCGCCGCTGCGCACCTCGTCGATTTGCTGGTGCGGCTTCGATTCGCCGGGCGGATGCGTCACGCAACGCAAACGCGCCCCGATGCCGCTGCGATTCGATTTTGTGCCGATGGTTTTTATTTTCAGCCAGTTGTTCTCGAGCCGCGAATCGCACCGCAGTAACTGAGGAAAATCATTAACCGTGTTCACGACCACGTCGATATCGCCATCGTTGTCGAAATCGCCGAACGCAGCGCCGCGCGACGCGACCGGGACCATGATGCCGGAGCCTCCTTGCGACGAAACGTCTTCAAAATGGCCGTTGCGCAAATTGCGATACAGAATCTTTTGCTGCGCGTATCCCGCTTCGGTGCGCAGTTGCTCGACTTCGGGATAAACGTGGCCGTTGCAAATTAAAATGTCCGCCCAGCCGTCGTTGTCCATGTCGAAAAAGCCGCAGCCCCACCCGAGGTATTGCGTGTGCTTGCCAAGGCCCGCGGGGAATGTAGCGTCCTCGAAATTTCCGCCGCCGATGTTGTGGTACAGCGACGGCGTGTCGCCCGCGAAATTCGTTTTGACGATGTCGAGGTTTCCATCGAGATCGTAATCCGCTGCGGAAACGCCCATGCCGGCCTGGGGTTTGCCGTCGGCGCTGAGCGCGCATCCCGCTTCCATGGCCACGTCGGAGAAGGTGCCGTTTTTTTTGTTTTGATAAAGCGCGCTGGCCGTCGAATCATTGGCCACGTAAATATCCGGCCAGCCGTCGTTGTTAAAATCGGCGGTGAGCACACCCAGCCCGTAGGTTCCATTGGCCTGGAAAATTCCGGCGCGTTCGGAAACATCGGAGAACGTGCCGTCGCCGTTGTTGTGAAACAAAATATTTTTGCCGCCGAGAAGTCCCGGCGGCCCGCACGCGACGAGGATTCCTTTGTATTCGCAAGGGCCGGATTCGGGCACGGGTGCGGTCGCTAAATCCATATCAATATAATTCGCGACAAAAAGATCGAGGCGGCCGTCGCGGTCGTAATCGAGAAAAGCACAGCCGGTGTTCCAGCGTTTGCCGTTCGTGCCCACGCCGGCTTTTTCCGTGACGTCGGTGAACGTTCCGTTCCCGTTGTTGTGAAACAACGCGTTCTTGCCGAAAGATGTGATGTAAATATCGTCGAAGCCGTCGTTGTCGTAATCGCCGACGCAAACGCCTTGTCCCCAGCCGTAATGGATAAGGCCTGATTTTGCAGTGACGTCAGTGAAGGTGCCGTCGCGATTATTCTTGAAAAGGTGAGAGATGGGTTCCTGGCCCTTGGGAAAACCTTCGAGGCGCCAGCCGTTCACAAGAAAAATGTCAAGCCAGTCGTCGTTGTCGTAATCGTAGAAGGCGACGCCGCAACCCGTTGTTTCGAGCAAGTATTTATTCTTGTGTTCGCCGCCAAATATCGTTTTGGCGTTGAGGCCGGATTCGCGGGCGACGTTGATAAAACGGAGGCCGATTTCCTTCGGAGGCGGGGGATACGGATTTGCGTTGGTCGGAGGAGCTTGCTTCGAATCAGGGGCGGGAGATTGGCTCGAAGCCTTCAGTGGCCAGACCGCATTATGGTTCGAATGCAGAGGACGCGCGAGCGCAAGGATGCTTTCTAGCGGCAAGACAAGCGCGGAACGACTGAGAGATTTAAGAAAAGCGCGACGCGAAGAAGACAAATGGAATGGTACCTTCCCAGGATTTGCTCATGCTAAGCTTTGGTGCCGCTGTTTATTGTAAGGCCAAAGTGGAGATTCAGACTTAGGAGCGCGAGAGAATCAGGGAGATTCCTGCGCGACGGACCTTCCTACAGTGATCAGCAAAAAAGACAAAATTCGAAATTCGCTATTATTTGGCGCTGCCTTTTGCGGCACGGCTCTGCTCGTGTTGGCGGCGGCAGCGACGGCGCAGACGCGAGACTCGGCCCGGGCGCAGGAATTGGCGAAAACTCAGGCATCAGCACGCGGACAGGAAACTCTGCAGGCGCAAGAATCGGCGCGTTCATTGGAACTGACACGGCCTGTCCGTCCGTGGGAATTCCTATCGGCTGTGGGAACGAGAGCTGGGCTGCTCGGGAATGAATCCGGGCGGATGGAAGCATGGGTTTATCCACTGAAGATTTTTCGCGATTTCCATCTGAAATTTCATGTGGATGGCAGAACGCTGCCCGCAGAAACTCTTGCGAGGACGCTGATTACGCGGCCGGAATCGAGCACGATTGTTTACAGTGGCGATACGTTTTCGGTGCGAGAGACATTTTTTGTGCCGGTGCGGGAACCAGGCGCGGTGATCTCGCTGGAAGTGGAGACGGAGAGCCCGCTGGAGATCGAAGCGATTTTTCACCGTGATTTTCAACTGGAATGGCCCGCGGCGCTGGGGGCCACGTATGAGAGCTGGGATGCGAAAGTGCGCGCTTTCGCCCTCGGCGAAGAGACAAAGAAATTCGAGGCGATTGTGGGGTCGCCGAGCGCGACAGACGCGCGTGAAGAATTTCAGACGAACTATTCCGAATCGCAAGAGAGTTCCTTCCGGCTGGGAGTCATACCCAAAGGAAAAGAAACCAAGGTGATCGTGATCGCTGGATCAACGACAAGCCTGGCCGATGCGGAGACAACGTACCGGCGTCTTTCGTCGGATTATAGCGAGCTGCTGCGAGAATCGGAGGACTACTACCAGACCTATCTGAACCAAACGGTAAGCGTGCAACTTCCTGACAAAGAGATTCAGCGGGCGTACGACTGGTCGCGGATCAGTTTGGTTCAGGGTATGGTAACGAACCCGTTTTTGGGAACGGGTTTAGTAGCGGGATATCGAACGTCGGGAGAGAGTCAGAGGCCGGGATTTGCGTGGTATTTCGGGCGGGATTCGTTCTGGAGTTCTTTTGCGCTTAATGCGGAGGGAGATTTCGAAAATGCGAAGACGGCATTGGAGTTTGTGAGCAAATTTCAACGAGAAGATGGGAAGATTCCGCACGAGATTTCGCAGGGCGCGAATTTCGTGGACTGGTTCAAGGGATATCCTTATCCCTACGCGTCGGCAGATGCGACGCCGCTCTACATCATTGCGGCGAACGATTACGTGGTGAGCAGCGGGGACAAAACTTTTATAAAAGAGAAATGGGCCAGCCTGTGGAAGGCGTACCAGTTTCTGAAATCGACCAATGACGCGGCTGGGCTGCCGCAAAATCAGGGAGTGGGACACGGCTGGGTGGAAGGCGGGCCGCTGCTGCCGGTGAAGTCGGAGTTTTACCAGAGCGGGTTAGGCGCGGAAGCACTGCGAGCGCTTTCGAATTTGGCGAAGATTGCGGGGCGTGAAGATGCGGCCAATACATTGGAGAAGGAGTTTGAGAAGCAGCGGCCGCTGGTGAACGATAGTTTTTGGATTGCGGAAAAGAAACGATTTGCATTTGCGCTGGACAAGAATGACAAGCAAGTGGATGAGCCGACGGTGCTGGCGACAGTGCCGATGTGGTTTGGACTGCCGAGCGAAGAACAGGCGGTCTCCACGATTCAACAGATTTCAGATGCCGATGTCCAGACCGACTGGGGGATGAGAATTATTTCAAACCGTTCGCCGATATATAGCGGAGGAGGGTATCACTACGGATCGGTGTGGCCGCTGTTCACCGGATGGGCATCCGTCGCGGAATACCGGTATCACCAGGAATTTCCGGCGTATGAGAACCTGCGAGCGAATGCGCTGCTGGCACTCGACGGATCGCTGGGGCATGTGACAGAAGTGCTTTCCGGCGACTACTACCAGCCGCTCTCGACGAGTTCGCCGCACCAGATCTGGTCGGCGGCGATGGTGGTGAGCCCCCTGCTGAAAGGAATGTTCGGTCTTTCGTCCGACGCTAAGACACGAACGCTGGTATTCGAGCCGCACGTGTCAGGCTGGCCGTGGTTCACGATCGACAACGTGCCCGTCGGCGACAACAAGTTGTCGTTGAGATACCAGAAGGAATTGCTGGCTGTCGACTCAACGTTTCCTGGAGGGATCGCGCTGGAGGTGGTTCGAAAGTCGGGGAAGGACGAATGCACGGTTGAATTTCGGCCCGCGATCAGTTTGCGGACTAAAGTGCAGAGAGTCGAATGGAATAGCAAGCCGATTCCTTTTCAGATCGAAGCCAATGACACGGACCAACATGTTGTGGTGCGATTTCCGATCACGGAAGGGAAGAACGTCCTTCGCATTTGGATTGCGAAGGATCTAGAAATCTTCGCAGACTCCAGCTTGCCTGCGCTGGGCGGTGCCAGCCGAGGGTTGCGGGTTCTTTCGCAGATGTGGTCGCTCTCGCGAGACCAGTTGACGCTAGAAGTTTCTGGGGCGGCAGGGGCCGAATACCACATCCAGTTAGGAGAGAAAAGTGAGATTCAAAATGTCGAGGGAGCGACTTTTGACCACGGTCTCAGTCAATGGAAAGTTCACATTCCACCGAGCAATTCGGAGGCCTACGCACACCAGAAGCTAGTGATTCATTTCCGGACGGAAAAATCTGAGCGAAAGAGAGAATCGAGAGAATAGCTGCGGAGCGCGGCGCGTACCTCTGCTTCGAGGCTTTGTCCTGCTCGCGATCTGCCCGCGGCCAGCAAGGCATAAGCGGGACCCGAGAAGTTCCATATTTATGGCATCGGTGGCAAAATGGCATTATGAAAAAGCAAGCGGTTCGTACAACGGTCGACATACCTGCTCCCCTATACCGCAGGCTGAAAGCGCAGGCTGCCGCTCAGGGACGATCTCTTCGCGAATTAATCCTCCTGGGCGTGCGAGTAACTCTGGCGGAAGGCAAGCGCCCTCGTTCCAGAAGAGTGAAGTTCCCGTTGATTGTGTCCGACGGTCCAAGAGTCGATCTTACGAACGAACAAATCTATGAACACCTTGAATTTCCTTGATGCCAATGTTTGGTTGGCCCTTCTCTGGAGCCGGCACCTCCATTCCGACAAGGCGAAAAATGGTTTGAGAGTTCTGGGGAAGAGAGATTTCTTTTCTGCCGAATCACCCAAATAACAGTTCTCAGACTTCTCACGACGCAAGCCGTGATGGGCAAGGACGTGAAGAAGATGCACGAGGCCTGGGATTTGTGGGACCAAGTCTGTGCGGATGACCGAATCGAATTTCTCTCCGAACCCGAAGCAATCGAAAGGGAGTTCCGAAGTTTGTCCTCGCTTCGGAGTTCCTCTCCGAAAGTGTGTGTGGACGCCTATCTCTTAGCGTTTGCTTCCGTGGCGGCACTGAAGCTAATAACGTTTGACCGGGGGCTACGTTCCAGGAGTGCGGAGGTGCAGGTCCTTTAAAAGTTGAGTCTATCGCGGAAGACCGAAGGAAAAGAGATTTCTATTTCGATTTCAACGGCAACGGAGAAAGTCATGATTGGAAAAATGGTTGGAAGCGCATTTCTGGGTTTCAGCTTGTTTTTTGCCGCGGCTATTGTGAGCGCCCAGACAAAGGCGGTGGATGCAGAAGGGCACCAGTGGTGGCAGCATGCGGTGATTTACGAGGTGTATCCGCGAAGTTTTGCGGACAGCAATAACGATGGGATTGGCGACCTAAAGGGCATCACGTCGAAATTGGATTATTTGAAAGATCTGGGAGTGAATGCAATCTGGATCACGCCGTGTTTTCCATCGCCGCAGGTGGATTTCGGGTACGACGTTTCGGACTACGAGGCGATCGATCCGATGTACGGAACATTGGCGGACTTCGACAAGCTGGTGGCGGAGGGAAAGAAGAGGAACATCCGCGTAATCCTAGATTTTGTGGTGAACCATACGTCGGACAAACACAAGTGGTTTATTGACTCGGAGTCTTCGAAGACGGCGGACAAACGCGACTGGTACATCTGGCGGGACGGCAAAGCGCCGGGCCAGCCGCCGAACAATTGGCTCTCGACGTTTGGGCTGTCGGCGTGGAAGTTCGATCCAAAGACCAACCAGTATTACTACCACTACTTTTATCCCGAACAGCCGGACTTGAACTGGCGGAATCCCGCAGTGGAGAAGGCGATGCTGGACGTGACGCGATTCTGGTACAAGCGCGGCGTGGCGGGATTCCGGCTCGACGCAGTGGACACACTTTACGAAGATCCAAATCTTACGGACAACCCGGTGCTGCCAGGCACAGACAAGTTCGGCCGGCCGAACATGGAGGAGAAGTATGACAAAAAGCTGCCGGAAGTGCACGACGCGATGCGAAAACTGCGGAGTGTCGCGGATGAATACGGATCGGTGCTGATTGGGGAGACGTGGACGAGCAACGTGAATGAGCTGAAGGATTATTACGGCGCGAAGCACGACGAACTGCAAATGCCAATGGATTTGATGATGACCGGCTTCAAAGAGCTTTCCGCCGATCAGTATCGGAAGCACATTGCGGCGGTAAACGCGGCCGGACAATGGCCGACGTATGTGATTACAAATCACGACATCGTGAGGTCGTACACACGCTACGCGGATGGAAAGCACAATGACGACATCGCTAAAATGATGGCGGCGCTTTACCTGACGCTGCGCGGGTCGGCGATTATGTACTACGGCGAAGAGATTGGCATGGAGAACAACGATCCGAAGAGAAAAGAGGATGTGAAGGATCCGATAGGGAAACTCGGCTGGCCGAAAGAAATCGGGCGAGACGGCGAACGCACTCCGATGCAATGGAATGACAGCGCAAACGCGGGATTCAGCAAGACAAAGCCGTGGCTGCCGGTGCCTCCAAGCTACAAGACGCAGAATGTGGCGGACGAGATGAAGGACCCGAATTCGATGCTGAGCTTTTACCGGCAACTGCTCACGCTGCGGCACACGGAACCCGCGCTGCTTGATGGGAATTATGTTTCGATTGGCGAGGATCCGAACGTATTGATGTATGTGCGGCGGTATAAGGACGAGGCGATTCTGGTGGTGCTGAACATGTCGGCGAGCGAGCAGAAGGCGCGGTTGGATTTGTCCGGGGCGGGGTTTGCGGCGCCGAAGCTAAGCGTATTGTTGACCAGCTTTCACAAGCCGCTGACGGGGATCGCAGGCGAGTTGCCGATGGAGCCATACGGCGCGTTTATTGCGAAGATTACGAAATAGGGGCGCGCGGAATTTAACACTTAGGACACGAAGGTCACAGAGAGAAAGAAGAGAAAAAACAGATTCCTCGCTTCGCTCGGAATGACAATCGATACGGCTCGCTGACATTCCATCAAGCTTATGTACGTTGACGAAACGCTAGGTCTGGATTTGCGGCTTGGCGTTTGGCAGAGGTAAGGGTTCCGCGCCGGAGAGAGTTTTCCAGCCGCGGCGGGAGAGACTCCAGTAGATGAAGTAGCCGGAGAGTGCGGCGGCGATGAGCAGGAGAATGCCCATCAACCATTCGTGGAGAGCGAACTCACCGATAGAAAACATGCAGCAGTAGACGAGCGCGCAGCCCATAACCCAATCAAAAGTATTGGCGGTGAGGTCGCGGACGGGTGTGACCTCCGGAGCGAGAGCGGCGATGTGTTTCCATCCGTGGATGGTGGGGCGGACGCGGCGATAGAACTGGACGAGCTTGGCTTCTGGCTCGGGCTTGGTGATTAGCGTGGTTACTAGCCAGACGATGGTGGTGGCAGCGGTAGTGATGAGCGCGGTCTTCGCAAAGACGACCGAGTTGTTGCCGGCGAACTGGATGCGCGTCAGCGACATCGAGACGATGAACGCGGCGATCATCGAGGAGATTTCGCTCCACGCGTTGATGCGCCACCAATACCAGCGAAGCACGAGAACGGAGCCGGTGCCCGCACCCATGCCGAGGAGCAATTGCCAGGCGGATTGGATGCTCGTGATGTTCGCGGCGGCGTAACCGCTGAGGATTACCAGTAGGATAATGATGAGTTTGCTAACCAAAACGTAGTGCTTTTCGCCGGCCTTGCGAACGAGGAAGCGACGATAGAAATCATTGATGAGATAGGAAGTGCCCCAGTTTAGCTGGGTGCCAACGGTGGACATAAAGGCGGCGAGGAAGGCGGCGATCATCAGGCCGCGCAAGGCGGGCGGAAGAAAATCGCGCAGGACCATGACGTAACCTTTTTCAGGCTCGGCGGCAAATTCGGCGCTGGGATGAAGGCCTCCGTGGGGAGAATAGACGGCGACGGCGACAAGAGCGGTGACAATCCATGGCCAGGAGCGCATGGCGTAATGCGCGATGTTGAACCAGAGAGTCGCGCCGAGAGAATTCTTTTCGTCCTTGGCGCTGAACATGCGCTGGGCGACGTAGCCTCCGCCGCCGGGCTCGGCGCCGGGATACCAACTGGCCCACCATTGGACGGCGAGATAGAGCGCGAATGTGATGACGGGGAGAGTCCAGAGCGCGTCCGTGGTCCAGCCGAGATGGAATGAAGGAAAGAAGGAGAGAATCGAGCCGGTGGAGTCGCCGGACTGGCGCGCGAGAGAGTCGACGTGCGAGAGTTGAATTTTGAGTGCGGCGATGCCGCCGATTTTAGCGACGGCGATCCAGGCGAGGACGATGATCATGGACATTTTCAGGGCGAATTGGAAAAGGTCGGTGACGAGGACGCCCCAGAGGCCGCCGATGAAAGTGTAGATTCCGGTAAAGGGGACGAGAAGCAGGACACAGATAAGGAGGGCGGTGTGTTCCGGTGGGCCGAGGGTGTAATGCAAAAGCTGATGGCCGCCGAGAGAGAGTTGTGCGACGCGGCCTTGGGCGATGGCGTCACCGAGGAGGACGGTGGTGATGCTGATCATGGCCTTGATGACCCAGCCGAGGATGAGGCAGTTCATGAGGGCGCCGAGATAGATGGCGCGAAAGCCGCGGAGGAAAGCGGCGGGCTTGCCCTGGTAGCGGAGTTCGACGAATTCGACGTCCGTGAGAATTTCCGAACGGCGCCAGTAACGCGCGAAGAAGAAGACCGTCATCATGCCGCAGAGACATTGCGACCACCAGAGCCAGTTTCCGGCGATGCCATTTTTTGCGACGAGGCCGGTGACGAGAAGTGGAGTGTCGGCGGCGAATGTAGTGGCGACCATGGACGTGCCGGCGAGCCACCAGGAGACGTTGCGGCCGGAAACAAAAAATTCCTCGGTGCTACCGGAGGAGCGGCGGCGGTAGTAAAGGCTGATGAGGAGATTGAGGAGCAGGTAGGCGGCGACGACAACCCAATCGGTGGCGGTGAGGACCATTTTTCGTTTTACTCCGCGACAGACAAGTTCTCTTGGTGCGTATAGCGATCCAGTGTACTGCTATATAGCTCTAAAGCGTTATGGAAAATTGGATTGGCCATTCTACTCCAGAAGGGGCGATTTTCGCCGGTTTTTTGGAAAGCAGTTTCGAGTGGCGAAGACATGGTATATATAGCACTGACTGAGATCCTATTATAGCTGGTCGAATCGGAAGAGACCGTGGCGAGAGCGAAGCAGGCAGAGCCATTCTGTTTGTTATTCTACACGGAGATTGCGGAGAGGGCGGGAAAACGGAGCGGGGATGCTTGTCCACCTGAATCCAGGCCACGAAGAGCTTAGCCGTGAGGCGGCGCGGATTGTTGCTAGCGCGGTGAGGAACCATCCGTCGGCTACGCTGGGACTGGCGACGGGCAGCACGACGCTGGGGATGTACAGGGAACTTGTGAGGCTGCACAAACACGAAGGGCTAGATTTCTCGAAGGTGGTAACGTTTAATCTGGACGAATATTTGGGACTGGCGGCGGAGCATCCACAAAGTTTTCATTGTTTCATGCGGAAGAATTTTTTTGAGCAGGTGAATGTTAAGCAGGAGAACATACATATTCCAGATGGGATGATCGGCGGCGAGTATGAGGAGTATTGCAATTCGTACGAACGGGCGATTCGGGAGGCTGGAGGAATCGATCTGCAAATTCTGGGGATCGGGAGAAACGGACACATCGGATTTAATGAACCGACGTCGAGTTTTGGGTCGAGGACGAGGCTGAAAGTTTTGACCAGCGAGACGATCGAAGACAACCGGAAGTTTTTTGGCGCGGGAGAAGAGATGCCGGAGTGCGCGATAACGATGGGGATCGGGACGATTCTCGAAGCGAAGAGGATTCTGCTGATGGCGACTGGTGAAACGAAGGCGGAGACGGTTGCGGAGGCGATTGAGGGACCGATCACCGCGTCGGTGACGGCTTCGTGCTTGCAGTTACATCCGGACGTGACCTTTGTGATCGACGAAGCAGCAGGAGGGCGATTGAGACAGCGGGACTATTACCGGCGAGTGATGGAGATGACGGCGCGGTTCACACCGAACCGGCTGAGCTGAAGTCAGGTAGACTATTTATGTGGCGAAACATTTGCAGGGAGAGGACAACGCGATGGGCAACAGAGATGTGAGAAGCAGAGAGAAGAAGAAGCCGAAGAAAAAGGAAGTCAAGCTGACGTATCAGCCGGCGAGGCCCGCGACGGTCTACAAGCCGACGCCGCCATCCGCGCCGCCGCCTTCGAGTGAACCGGCGAAGTCATAGGATCGCTTATCGATTCTTGATACCTCGTTACACCAAACTTCGGAGGCGATCGCGGAAGCCTGCGTTAATTCGAACGAGGCCGGCGGCCTCTGCGGCTTTCACCGCTCAAGCATGGCGAGGTTTCGTGATTCAGGCGCCGAACTGAAACAGACCATTACCACACGCGGCAGATTTTTTCCGGCGGGTTGACCATGGGTTGGCCCGCTTTGCAAGCGAAGGCCTTGGCGAATTCCGGCATGTTGATCACAACTCCATTGATGCGGTATTGCGCGGGCGAATGCGGATCGACTTGCGCGCGCATGCGCATATCTTCTGGGCGCTCATTGGCACAGTCCCACTGAGCGTAGCCGATGAAGAAGCGCTGCTCGGGAGTGAGGCCGTCGATGGGCTGGAGATGTTTGTCCTTGTTCGCGCCTTGCCAAGCGATATAGGCGAGAATCTCGCCGCCAAGGTCCGCGACGTCTTCACCCATGGTGAGGCGACCGTTGATGTGCACATCATCCACGACTATATATTTTGAATACTGATCGCTGACACATTTCGTTCGCGCATCGAATTTTTCGCGGTCCTCTTCAGTCCACCAATTCTTGAGATTGCCGATGGCGTCAAACTGGCTGCCTTCATCATCAAAACCGTGTGTTAGCTCATGGCCGATCGTACCGCCTGTATCGCCATAATTGGGAGCGTCGTCTATTTTGGGATCAAAGAGCGGCGGCTGCAGTACACCGGCCGGGAAATTAATGTCGTTCATTTGCGGGTTGTAGTAGGCGTCTACTGTGGTGGGGCTGATTTCCCACTCGCCGTGGTCCACCGGCTTTCCGATTTTGGCGATTTGGCGGCGATGTTCGAACTCGGTGAGGCGCTGCACGTCGCCAAGAAAATCACCCGGCGAGATTTTGACGGAACTATAATCGCGCCATTTGTCTGGATAGCCAATTTTGTTGCGGATGCCGTGAAGTTTGACGAGCGCCTGCTGTTTGGTTTCGGGGCCCATCCAGTCCAGGGCGCGAATGCGCTGTTCCATCGCGGCTTCGATGCGCACCACCATGTCGAGCGTGCTCTGCTTAAGTTCAGGCGAGAAAACTTTGCGCACGTAGGCCTGGCCCAGGGCTTCGCCCAAATTGTGATCGGTGTACTGCACGCAGCGCTTCCAGCGCGGCTGGATCTCTTTGGCGCCACGCAAGTACCTGCGATAAAAGTCAAAGTTTTCCTCAACGAAGGGGGAGGATAGATACGGAGAAGAAGCATCAGTGATATGAAACCGTAGATAGTTCTTCCAATTCTCGAGGGGTTCGGCCGCCAGCTCCTGGTTGAGTTCCTTGAAGAACTCTGGAGGGGCAACATTTAGGATCTCAAACTTCGGATACTGCAACTGTGCGTAGTAAGTTTGCCAATCGAAATTCGGAGCGAGTTTGCCGAGCGCAGCAAGGTCGATTTTGTTTTTCAGTTTGTAGGGATCCCTCATCTCCACGCGCGTGAGCGAAGCCTTGGCTAGCGCAGTTTCCATGCGCATCAAATTGCCAGCAATATTTTTCGCAGTCTCCGTGCCGTCACCGAGCAGTTCAAAGATCTTTTGCACATGCTGGAGGTAGCGCTGGCGAATCTCTTTCGATTTCGCGTCGTCCTTGGTGTAGTAATCGCGATCGGGCAAACCGAGCCCGCCCTGGCCGAGTACGGCAATGACCTGTGAGGAATTGTCCGGGTCCTGGTCGGAACCCGCCCCAAACAGAAGCGATCTGTAGCCACCGACATAGAGCTGCAGCTTGGCAACGAGCGGGGCCAGTTCGCCCACGGAATTCAAGCGCGAAATAGCGTTCAATTGCGGATTGAGGGCGCTGACGCCGCGTCGATCCGCTTCCGACTCGTCGATGCAGGCCGCATAAAAGTCGCCAATTTCCTGGGTGACGGTGTCACGCGTAGCGCTGCTCTTTGCTGCCAGGTCCAAGATTCCGCGGAGGAAGTTCAAATTGTCCTGGTAGAGCTTGCCGTAAACGCTCCACGAGGTTTGATCAGAAGGGATGGGATTGTCCTTCTGCCAGCGGCCGCACGCGTACTGATAGAAATTCACGCAGGGATCGACGGACTTGTCGATGGAGCTGAGGTTCAAGCTCGGCGAGTAAGGGAGGGCAGGCTCCGCCTGACTCTGAGCAGCGGCAGGGACGGCCACCACTAGCCATAACAGCGGCGCGGAAAGACGAATCGCTATGTTCATGTTTGGCCTCGGCGGGATATTTTTGCGAATTACAAGCGCAGCATCATGGTAATGGCTGCGGCAGCATTTTCCTATCGTAAAAATTATTTCAGCGAGCCAAGCACACTGGCAATTGGGCGTATGCATCCAACTCGCGCGAGACACACCCACGATACGGAAAACCTTGCCGTCTGGAAAAGAGTTACGCGTCCTGCAAAACCTGCTCACTCATTGAATGCCGGGGCGTCTATGGCAACAAAGGGTGAGAAGGCGAAGCGGAGCTTTAGCTTTCCTACCTTGGTGACGAACGACGGAGGCGTGTGCTTATGCGCAAGAATTTTAGATTTCTTTTAGGTTTCGGGGTCGTTATCGTAGGTCTCGCGGGGCAGGCGGATGCTCAATTCAAGAATGGGAGCCAACCGACGGAGTTGAACATTCCGCGCGTGAGCCAGCGTGGAACGGTGTCGCAACGGATCGGGCTGACGGATATCACGATTAGCTATCACCGCCCGGAAGTAGGCGGGAGAGAAATCTGGGGCAAGACGGTGCCTTATGGGAAGGTGTGGCGTGCGGGGGCGAACGAAAACACGACCATCACCTTTTCCGACGATGTCAGTGTGGAAGGAAAGCCGCTATCGGCCGGGACATATGGGCTGCACACCATTCCGGACAAGGATCAATGGACAATCATTTTTTCAAAAAACTCGACTTCGTGGGGCAGCTTCAGCTACGACGAGAAGGAAGATGCGCTGCGCGTGACGACCAAACCGCAACCCGCGGATTTCCGTGAGGCTCTGACGTACACCTTCGAGGAAGTCAAGCCGGATTCAGCGGCGGCGACTCTGCGTTGGGAGAAACTGGCAGTTCCCTTTCATATCTCGGTGGACGTGAAGGCCGTTGTATTGCGAAGCATCAAAAACGAGCTGCGAAATGTCGGCGGATTCACATGGGCCGGATACGACGAGGCGGCGCAATGGTGCCTGGATAACAATTACAACCTGGAAGAAGCCCTGAAGTGGGAAGAAACGTCGATTCAAAATGAACAGCGTTTTGAAAATTGGGAGACTAAATCGCGGATCCTCGATGCCATGGGACGAAAAGAAGATTCGGCCAAGGCGCTTTCCACGGCGCTCGAAAAAGCCAACGCGATTCAAATGTATTCATATGCCCGCGGGCTGCAACGCCAGGGGAACACCAAGCGCGCCTTTGAGCTGTACCCGCTGGTCCCGAAGAAGGACGCAAAACACTGGATCAGCCACCTTGCTCTTGCGAGGGTCGATTCGAATTCAGGTGACTTTGCGGCAGCCACGAAAGAGATGACGGAGGCGATAAGCGGGGCGCCCGACGGGACAAAACCATTTCTTCAGCCGCTGCTGAAGCGGCTGGAAGCAAAGGATGACATCAACAAGTAGCATCGTTCCGCATCAAGAACGACTTCTCCGAGTCTAGGGGGTAATGCCGCCGAAACACAGATATTTGATTTCGACGAATTCATCCATGCCGTACTTGGAACCTTCGCGGCCCAAGCCGGACTCCTTGACGCCGCCGAAGGGCGCGACCTCGGTGGAAATAATTCCAGTGTTGATGCCGACAATGCCATATTCGAGCGCTTCGGCCACGCGCCAAACGCGGGCAATGTCGCGACCATAAAAGTAAGCAGCCAAGCCAAATTCCGTGTCGTTCGCGAGGGCAATGGCGTCCGCTTCCGTTTTGAAGCGGAAGAGCGGTGCGACGGGACCGAAGGTTTCTTCGCGCGCTACCGCCATTTGCGGCGTGACGCCGGTGAGAATCGTCGGTTCGAAGAAATTGCCGCCAAGAGCGTGACGATGTCCACCTACAAGAATTGTTGCACCTTTTGCCTGCGCGTCGCGGATGTGGCTTTCCACCTTTTCGACAGCGGCATCGTCAATCAGGGGACCTTGTGTTGCGCCTGGCTCCAATCCTGGAGCCGGTTTGAGTTTCTTCACGGCAGTGGCCAGCTTTTCGGAAAATATATCGTAAACGGAGTCATGCACGAGGAGGCGGTTGGTACACACGCAAGTTTGTCCAGTGTTGCGATATTTCGAGGCAATCGCGCCTTCGACAGCGGCATCCAAATCGGCATCCTCGAAGACAATAAACGGCGCGTTGCCTCCAAGCTCAAGCGAGAGCTTTTTGACCGTTCCGGCGCATTGGGCCATAAGGATCTTGCCGATTTCCGTGGAGCCCGTGAAGGAGAGCTTTCGAACAATGGGATTGGAGGTTAGCTCGGCGCCGATCTCCGTCGCTGAGCCCGTCACAATGTTCAACACGCCTTTTGGAACGCCAGCGCGTTCGGCAAGCTCGGCGAGAGCAAGCGCTGAAAACGGAGTTTGCGACGCGGGCTTTAGCACGACTGTGCAGCCGGAGCCGATCGCGGGTCCGGCTTTGCGCGTGATCATGGCGAGCGGAAAATTCCACGGAGTGATGCAAGCCACGACACCGATGGGCTGCTTGATGACGACAATTCTCTTGTCAGCCTGGTGCTGAGGAATGGTGTCGCCATAAACGCGTTTAGCTTCTTCGCCAAACCATTCGAGAAAGGCGGCGGCGTAGGCGACTTCTCCACGCGATTCGGTGAGGGGTTTGCCTTGCTCGAGGGTCATGAGCCGCGCGAGATCTTCCTGGTTGGCCATCATAAGGTCGAACCAGCGGCGCAAGACGGCGGCGCGTTCTTTCGCGGTTTTCTTGCTCCACGCGGGAAAGGCGCTGTTCGCGGCTTCGATGGCGCGGCGAGTTTCGGCGCCGCTTAGCTTCGGCACTTTGCCAATGATTTCCTTTGTTGCGGGATTATCCACACCTATCGTCTGGCCCGAATTTGCTTGGATCCATTGTCCATCGACGTAGCAAGCTTCACGGAAGAGCCGCGGATCTTTGAACTCTGCTGCGGTGCTTGCGGATTTTGTCAGTGTGTCTTGCATATTGAACTCCTAAAGGTTTCCACTTCTTAGATGCGGCCGCTCAGCATGAGGGCATGTCTTTGCGCTTTGTCGGCGGGCTCAAGCGTGGGAAAGCGCGGCCGGCTTGCGTTCCGCAACGCCTGCTAACGCAGATTCAATCACGTCCAGTCCTTCGTTCAACTGTTCGTTGGTGATGACGAGCGGCACGAGAATACGGATGACGTTGTTGAACGTGCCCGCGGTGATCATTATGAGGCCATGCTCGTAGCAATATTTTGCGATTTGCTTGGTCTCGGTGTCCGCCGGCTCGCGCGTCTCAGGGTCGCGCACGAGTTCGATGGCGCACATGCCGCCAAGACCGCGCACGTCGCCGACCAAAGACCACTTTTTCTGCCAGCCTCGTGCGCGTTTTTCAAAATGTTCGCCAATGGCCGTCGAGCGCGCAAGCAGACCATCTTTTTCGATGGTTTCGATCGCGGCGAGGGCCGCGGCGCAGGAAGCAGGATGTCCGCAGTAGGTGCCACCGAGAGAGCCCGGGCCCGAAGCGTCCATGATTTCGGCGCGGCCCGTCACGGCAGCGATGGGCATGCCACCCCCGAGCGATTTCGCCGTAGTGATCAAATCGGGCTCGATGCCGAAATGCTCGGAAGCAAACCATTTGCCGGTGCGCGCGAATCCAGACTGGATTTCGTCCGCAATGAAGAGGATGCCATGCTCGCGGCAAATGTTTTGGAGAAGCTTGAAGTAATCGCGGGGCGGAACAACGAATCCACCTTCGCCGAGAACGGGCTCGGCAATCACGGCAGCGACGGATTCCGGCGCGACGGAGCGCTTGAAGGCATCTTCGAGATGATGCGCAAAGTCCGCGGTGGCCGTCCCGGCTGCATGGCGATACGGGTACGCGAACGGGATGCGGTAGATGTCGCTTGCGAACGGTTGGAAACCCGCTTTGTAGGGATGCGTCTTGCTGGTCAGCGACATGGTGAGCAGAGTGCGGCCATGGAAAGCATCCTCGAAGCAAATCACGGCGGGTCGTTTTGTATAGGCGCGAGCGATTTTGACGGCATTTTCGATAGCCTCCGCGCCGGAATTGACAAGAATGGTTTTCTTCGCAAAATTGCCGGGCGCCAGCGAATTCAGTTTTTCCGCGACGGCGACGTAGCCTTCATACGGTGTGACGGCGAAACACAGATGCAAATATTTTTCGAGCTGTTCGCGGATCGCGGAAATGACGCGGGGAGAGCGATGGCCGATATTGAGGCAGCCGATACCACCGGCAAAATCGATATAACGGTTGCCGTCGACGTCTTCGATGACCGCGCCATCGGCGCGCTCGGCGAAAATGGGTGTGGCGTTGGCGGGTCCGCGGGGGATGGCGGCTTCGCGGCGCGCCATGAGGGCACGCGACCGCGGCCCTGGAATTTCCGTGCGAATTTGAATGGTAGCCATTTTCTCTTCCTTTTCGCGCGGCCCTAGACGCGGCCTGCATGAGGAATTCTAGTACCAGCCGATGGGCGTTTCGTCGAGATTCACAAAAACCTGTTTCGTTTCGAGATATTCTTCGAGGCCCCAGGGCCCCAGCTCGCGGCCGAAGCCAGACTGCTTGTAGCCGCCCCAGGGCGCTTCGACAAAGGTCGGTTGCATGTGATTCACCCACACGATGCCGGCGCGGAGCGCCTTCACAACGCGAAACGCTTTGTAGATGTCGCGCGTCCAAACGGCCGCGGCGAGCCCGTACGGGGTGTCGTTGGCTATCCGGATGGCGTCGGCTTCGCCGTCGAAGGGGATGACGGACGCGACCGGCCCGAAAATTTCTTCGCGAGCAATGCGGGCACTGTTTTCCACGTCGTAGAAAATCGTTGGCTCAACGTAATAGCCTTTGCCGAACTGCTTCGAGCGGCCGCCGCCGATGGCGACCTTTGCTTCTTTCTTGCCTAGCTCGAGATAAGAGCTGACGCGGTCATACTGTTCTTTGCTGACGAGCGGCCCCATTTTCGTATCGCGTTCGAGTGGCGGACCAAGCTTGATGCGTTTAGCCTTTTCGGTCATAGCCTCGACGAATTTGGAATAGATTTTCTCTTCGACAAGGATGCGGCTGCCCGCGGAACAGACTTCGCCCTGATTGATGAAGACGCCGAAGAGCGCGCCGTCGATAGACGCTTCCCAATCGGCGTCGGTAAAGAAAATGTTGGGAGATTTGCCGCCGAGCTCAAGCGTGACGCGCTTGAGTGTGTCTGCTGCGCTCTTGACGATGAGCTTGCCGACAGCGGCGCTTCCGGTGAACGCGATTTTGTCGACACCAGGGTGCGCAACGAGCGCGGCACCCGCGGTTTCGCCGAAACCATTAATGATGTTCACCACGCCCGGCGGCAAACCAACCTCCGTAAACCAGTTTGCGAATTCTAGCGCGGTCAGCGGAGTCTGTTCGGCGGGCTTCAGAATGCAAGTGCATCCTGCGGCAAGCGCTGGCGCGAGTTTCCATGCGGCCATCAGTAATGGATAGTTCCAGGGGATAATTTGGCCGGCCACGCCTACTGGCTCGCGGAGCGTTAAGCTGAGCGCGTTAGCGGGCACGGGATTCACGCTGCCGAGAACTTTGTTGGCGAGGCCGCCGTAGTATTCGAAGCATGTGGCAACGTCGGCGATGTCGTATTCGGCCTCGACGATAGGCTTGCCAGTGTTGCGGCATTCGATTTCCGCAAGAATAGCGGTGTTTTGACGGATTTTTTCGGCGAGCTTGAACAGGATGCGGCCGCGGTCTTGCGCTGTGGTGGTGGCCCAGGGTCCGGAATCGAAGGCGGCGCGCGCGGCTCTTACGGCGCGATCGACGTCAGCAGCACCAGCGGCGGCAACTTGCGCGATGACTTCCTCGGTCGAGGGATCATAGACTGGAAAGCTTTCTCCCGAAGCGCTGCTAACCCATTCGCCGTTGATGTAATTCTTGTACGTCCGAACACCCGCTGTCGCACTGCTGGACATCTCCACCTCCCAAAATCGTCATCGCGTCGGGCCCCGGTGAAGGCCCTCTATGTTCAAACAGCTGAGACGGCCTCCGCGAGTTTCCTTGCCGTCTTGCGCCGCCCGTAAATGAAAAAGAAAAACGCGGCCAGCCCGATGAAAAATAGCGTACCGCCAAACATCCAAACCTCGTAAGAAAGAATGGAGGTCACCTGCTGCGCGGGGAAGAAGGCCAGCGCGATTCCGAGGGATGTAGTGACAAGCCCACTGGCGCCGGATAGCAGCAGTGTCGTTTTGCCGTGGCAGCCTTTTGCAAACGAATGGCTGAATGCTATTTTCAATAGCGCGCCAAACATGTAAAGAAAAGGAATCAATTGAAGAACGACGGCGAGCGAGAGTAGCTTCTGAAAAGTTTCCTGCACTCCGGTTGGGCTGGCCGTTAGATTTGACACGACCAACCCGAACGCGTGCAACGCGTTCCCCACGAAGGCTAAACCAATCATTCTATTCCAGAGCCACCAGCCGCTGAAGTTCAGGACGACGAGCACCATCGATACCCCGGCGTGAACGATCAGTGCGGCGTATGGCGTGTGGTACCGCGGATGCACTTTGCCAAGCCAAGACGGCATATAGGAATCGAGCCCCGCGACAAACGGAATTCGAGCCGAGCCGCCGAGCCAGGCGGACGCGATGCCGGCGATCGAAAGGCTCAGCAGAAATGCAAATGGCGCGACGATCCAAGCGACCCCCACACTGCTGGCCATGTGGGCGACCGCCTGGACGATGCCTTGCAAAACATTGATGTCGCCCTTGCTGACAGCGATGAGCAGCGTCAGCGTCGCACCGATGTAGAGTGCGCCGGAGAGCACGCCGCCCCAGGCGACGGCTCCAGGCAGGGTCTTTTGCGGATTCTCAATTTCATCGCCCATAACTGAGGCGAGCTCGAGCCCCACCAGTCCGAAGCAAATCACGCCGAAAGAATTCAGGACAAATCTTGGATTGGCCGGGAATCGAAAGTCAGCCCAGCTCACGCTTGTGCCGAACCGCAACCATACAACGATGCCTAATCCGATCAGAACAACAGCGGCAATTCCAGTGCCGATAGCGCCGAGGTTGTTGATCCACTTTCCGACGCCAAGGCCGACAATGTTCAGAACGACGAGGACAATCAGCAGCAGAAGCGAAGCGGTCAGCGCAAATTTCTTATTGTCTCCCAAGGCCTCGTGTCCTGGTCCGAAGGCGAAGACGGAAACGCCGACGAAGTACAGCATGACGGTCGGAACATACATCATGTTGTTTGTCCAATAGCACCAGCCGGAGAGAAAACCGTGGAAGTCTCCGAAGACTTCCTTGGCCCAGAGGTAGACGCCGCCTTCGCCGGGGTACCTGTGCGCAAGCTCGATGACAGCAATGCCCTGCGGCCAGAAAAATAGCGCAAGCGAGATGATCCAGAGCCAGACGGTTACCCCGCCATTTGCGGCAATCGATGGAACGACATTCAGGTTGAAGACGGCGACGACGAAAAGCAGAACGAGGTCCATGCGCCCCAACACGCGCCGCAGATGAGGCGTGCCTTGAACAACCGGCGCGGCGGATGCGATGACGGCCTCGTTCGGCAATGAAGCGTTCTCCTGAGATTAGTGGCCCGCGGCACCGACAAATGCTACGCCGCGCTCCTGCTGCGCTTTTGCGAGAGCGGGCGCGACTTCATCGAAGACCGCGAGATGCTTTTCGATGTCGGCTTCGGTGTGTTGGACGGAGATGGTCCACTGCTCGTCCCACCAATAAGGCTGAGGCAGGACACCACGATTGACCATGGCGAACCAGTAGTGGCGCCAAAGATCGATATCGATTTTCGTCCAGTCGCGATAGTTGAGAATTTCCTTTGGGTAAAGCATCAGCGCGCCGTTGACGCCGGCGCTCGCGACGTAGGCTTGCAGGCCAGACTTCTTAACAATGGCGCGATAGCCCTCCGCAAGCTTCTTACCGAGCTTATCGACATGCTCATAGTTTTCGCGGGAAAGAACTTCGCGGAAGGTGGCAAGGCCGGCGGCCATGGAAACGCGATTGGTGTTGTATGTGCCGCCGTGAAAGACTTTGTGCTGAGCGATGAGATCCATCACTGGGCGACTCGCGCCAAATGCAGCAAGTGGTAAACCGCCGCCGATGGATTTCGCCAAGCAAATTATATCCGGCTTTACGCCGAAGTATTCGCTGGCACCTCCCCACGCTAGTTTTGCTCCGGTTTTTACTTCGTCGAAGATGAGCAGCGCGCCATTCTTTGTGGCAATCTCCCGCAAGCCCTGAAGAAATCCGGGCTGCGGCATGCAGAGCCCGACATTCATCAAAATGGGTTCCAGAATGATCGCGGCAATCTGTCCCCGGTTCTCGCGGAAACGGCGCTCGACGCTTCCGAGATTGTTGAACGATGCGACGAGCACGCTGGCAAGCGACGCTTTTGGCACGCCGGCTCCGCCGGGGACGGAGTTGGGCGCGTCGGGATCTCCGTATTCCTCGGCCTTTGGCTTAACGCTGACCAGCGCCGTGTCATGCAATCCATGGTAAGCGCCTTCGAACTTTAAAATCTTATCGCGGCCCGTGGCGGCGCGCGCTATGCGGCAAGCGTGCATCGTAGCTTCCGTGCCGCTTGAGCCGAAACGGACCATCTCGAGGGGGTAGCGCTTGCAAATTTCTTCGGCAAGCTCCCATTCCATGTCATGCGGCATGCCGAATGTCGTGCCTTCGTGCAGCTCTTGCTCGACGGCCTTCACCACGGCAGGATGACAGTGGCCGGCCATCAGCGCGCCGAAGCACAGGTTGTGATCGATGTATTCATTTCCGTCGAGGTCGTGAATCTTGCTGCCTTTTCCATCTCTAGCAAACAGCGGATAGGGCTCGTAATGGCGATAATTGCTGGCAACGCCGAGCGGGATGCGGTCGAGCGCCCGCCTGTGTGCCGCTGCCGATTTCGGAGTGCGCTTCTCATAGGTGGCGATTTCTCTCTGGAGTGCTTCGTGCATTTCTTTATTCCATGTTCCGTGTGGCCAAACGCGGCCAACGCTCGCAGGTCTGTTCCCTGCAGTCAGTATGTGCGAGGAAAAGTCCTGAAAGCAGCGTTTCCCTCGTAGTTTTATTAAACGTGCGAAGGCGCGGCCCTCTCGAGCCGCGCCTCGAGAAGCACGGTGAAACTGCAAGTTTACGCTAGAAGCGAAACTTAAGCGCGAACTGCAACAGGCGGGGGTCGCGTACATGAAGTACCTGGCCAAACGTCCCGCCTTGATTCGATATGTTGCCATCTACCGTGTAGAACTGAGCGTGGTTCCAGATGTTGAAGACGTCCGCCCGAAACTCCATCTGCCACCTCTCGCCAAACCTGGTTTGTTTGGAGAAGCTCATGTCCCAGTTGTTGATACCCGGCCCGCAACAGATTGAGCGCGGAGCGTTGCCAATAGTTCCCGGTGCAACCGTAGCATTCGTGAACAGATTGGGATCAAAGGCATAGCCGGAAACAGGCTGGCAATCGGGAGAAGTGGGATCAATTGCTTGGGCCAGCGGACCGGTGAAGGCCGCGCAGACCGTGCTCCGCGGGTTAACTTTTTTGAAGGTGCCGGCGAGGTTTGGTTGACCGGGCGCCTCGAAGTCAAACGTGGTGTCGAGCAACTCAACGTCGTCTTGCGAGGTGATGCGAACCGGGAAGCCGCTCTGAAAACTCAGAATTCCTGATACTTCCCAACCATCCAGGAGTTTGCCTTTGAAGCCATCGAATTTCGGCACCGGCAAATCCCAGACGTAATTGAAAACGAAGCGGTTCCGTGCATCGTAATTGGACAAACCATAAGTCGCGTTAAAGTTGAGAGGATTCAAGGCGCTCTCAAAGCTCGAGGCGTTGTCCAGAGATTTGCTGAATGTATAAGACGCCTGAAATTGCAGGCCATGAGAGAAGCGCTTCTCAAAGAGCGCCTGCAGTGAGTTGTAGTTCGAGTGCGCAATCGTGTCCTCGCTGAATATTCCGGAAAAAACCGGGGCGCCAGTCGCCGGGCAGCCCGCGCCCGTGAGTGGATCACAGAGCGGAGAAGAGTATGGGCGGGTTCCCACGAGGGTAATCGGAGTGCCTCCTGCGGCTCCTGTGATGATGCACGCAGGGGCAGGTTTCAGAATTGAACAGGGAATGTTTTGTCCGTTGGGCCCTCCTCCAACGTAAGGTAGGTGAAGAACCTGCCCCTGCGGAAGTGTAAACGAATACGGACTGTCTTCGCCAAAAGGGCCGCAGCCTTGCCCAAGCGCAGCGAGGTCGAGACAAGTCTGAGGATTTCCGGGGTTCACTTCATAAGTGGCAAGCAACCTGTGGCCCTGCGAACCAACGTAGGCCACCTGCAGAAGAGTGTTACCGGGAAGCTCTCGCTTGATGGTTAAGTTGTATTGGTCCTGATATTGCGGCCGCATGTTCGCCGGAAACTGCCCGAAATAAACACTGCTCGCAAAGTTGGACCAATCGAGAGCTTGCGTCCGCTTTGGATTGAGAATCCCGGTAAAGGGATTGGCAAAGACGGCGCCGGTTTGATCCACGTAAGGCATCTGAAGGAACGAGGACCCGATGAAGTTGCTTCCACCGAACGGTGGCTCGGCGCTGAACTGCTCAAGGACCAACTGCTCGATGGGGTTATAAAAGATGCCATAGCCTATGCTGATGCTGGTCTTGCTAGGTCCGCCAGTCAAGGCACCAAGCAAACCGTCATGCCAGCCCGGGCTCCAGTTGAGGCCAAGACGCGGAGCGAATCCTTTGTAGTACGTGTTGGTCAAACCATTGGGCACGCCTTTGTCTCCCGGAAAAACCAAACCGATGGGTGTGACTCCCGCTGCATCACATCCCGCCTCTCCCGGTCCATAAGTAGCGAACAGAGGATTGCTCGGATCAAGGCTGCATGGATAGACGGTCGAACGCTGTCCTGGCCGGAACGTTTGAACTTTTTGGCCGCTATCGGACAGCGGCGTGTTCATTTCCCAGCGGACACCGTAATTCAACGTCAGGCTGGGCCTGATCTTCCAGCTATCCTGCGCAAAGAGATAGGCGGACTTACTTCGCACCAGTTCGTGCTGCGCAGAGCCTTGAATGTAGCTGTTTGCCAGGCCAAGGAAATAATTGGGATAAACGCTATCGGAACCTACGTCATCTCCAGTAGGTCCGGCAGTCGTGGAATTGAAAGTCATCCATCCGTTGACGTCGAAGTACAGGAGTTGGTCGAATTTTTGGTAGCGCCCATCGCCGCCAAACTTGAAATTATGATTTCCGATGATTTTGCTGAAGTTATCGCTGACCTGAAACGTGTTGCCAACCTGCGGAAGTTGGCCTCCAGCGTTATTCCCGATAGAGAATCCGCCGTTCAATTGGATGAAGGGCACGCCCTCTATTTTGGAGCCAAGCCCGGAATGAATGCCGCAATCCGCCGCGTTCGTGGCTCCCGCGGCGCAGGCTGCGTTCAGGGTCGCGGAATCGCTTAAACCTGTAAAACAGAATTTTGAGGCCGTTCCAGTCCCGCAGGAAGCCTGAATAGCGTTCGTTTTTGTCGGAGTATCAAACTTCAATTGGCCTTCTCGGAAAAATGTAAAGCGAAACTCGTTGACGGACGTCGCGCCGATGGTCGAGGTGTGGCTTACGTTGATTTGCTGGGTGCGCGTTGCATAAACGCCGGGGAAATTTCCCAGCGGAGCCCCTTCCGCTTGAAATTTCGCGAATGGGTCGAGCGTGTTGTCGTCATCAAAATAGTAGTAAATCGAGGTTTTTTGATTGTTGTTGAACGAGTGGTCGACCTTGATCTGGAACTGATCGCCCCGGTCTCGCTTCTTAGGAACGGTTACTACCTGGGATGAGCTTCCCCCGGCTCCGGGCACGTACTGAAGCAAGCTAAGTGCCACCGGATCAAAACAGCCGGTGGGAATTTGATTTCCGGGGAAAATATTGCTGTAAGGAGCTGGGTTGCCACCCCCGGCTACTCCGGCAACTAGAACCTGCGCCGCAGGCGTGAGTCGTTGATTCGCAGGAAGCGAAGAACCGCTCCCGCACCGGTCCTGCAAAACGCCCGCAACCGTAGCATCCGTGAGCGATCCTGTGAATGTAGTTCCACCCGAGAAGTCCCCATTGACGTCCGATGCGGTGGGCACTGTGACCGGTTGAGAGACAATCCCCTGCACAATTCGCCGGCCCTCGTAGGAGGCGAAAAAGAAAGTCTTGTCCTTTTTAATCGGCCCTCCGAGTGTGCCGCCAAACTGGTTTTGCTTGAACGCTGGTTTCGGTGAGGGACTGAAGGAAAAGGGATGCGTGTTCAGAACGTCGTTGCGGAAAAACTCGTAGAAGCTGCCGTGTAAATCATTCGTGCCGGATTTGGTGACCACATTGACGACTGCGCCCGAGTTCCGTCCGTACTCCGCATCAAAAGAATTCGAGATGACGCGAAACTCCTCAATGCTGTCCGGCGAAGGTTCCACGGCAGGCAGGTTTGCGAAAAGATCGTTGCCGTCCCCGCCGTTCACCGTGTAATTGTTTGAGCGGCCGCGGCCACCATTCACCGTCACTACTCCTGCTCGATCCGATCCATAGAACAAGTCATTGCCAAGCTGCGATTGAACGCCAGGCTGCAGCTGAAGCAGTTGATAAACATCGCGTTGATTTAGGGGCAGTTGCGTGGAAGAGCGTTCGTTGACGACGGCGCCGAGCTGCGTCGAACTCGTATCCACCACGGGCGGCGCTCCAGTGACCTCTACAGTCTCCGTTGCAGTGCCGAGCTGCATCGTGATATCGACGCTGACGACCTGATTCAAGTCCAGCGCGACTCCCTTTCGCACATATTTCTTGAACCCCGCCTGCGTAACATCGATTTCATAGCTGCCGACTGGCACTTCGATGAAGATATATTCTCCGCTCGCCCCGCTTTGCACGTCGCGGGTTGCATGCGTCGCCTCATTGATAAGCGTAACAGTTGCGGTGGTTACCGAGGCTCCGCTGGGATCGCTGATCGTGCCGCGAATGCGGCCGCCGGTGCTCTGCGCGCCGGCGAACGGGACTGCCAGCAGGACGCTTACGGTAAGAACGAGTGGAGAAAGAGCGTTGCGACGGCCGTGCGCAAGGCTCTGCCAGGATCCTGCAGCCGATTTCATGAACTCACCCCTTGTCTCGAAGAATTTCTTAGCAACGGAATCTTCGAGGTTGCTGTGCCCCCGAAACCTTACTATAATCCTGCAAACTTAGAGAAAGACGGGACCGGTGTCAAGCGGAAAACATTTCTCCAAGCCATCAGCAATTCGAACGGGGCATCGCTTGCTGCGCATTAGCGAGGTGGCGCGCCGCTTGGGGATTTCGTCTTCCGCACTCCGCGCCTGGGAAGCGCTGGGCCTCGTCTCTCCGCAACGCACGAAAAGCCGCTACCGTATGTACGCCGAGTCCGATGTGCGACTGTTGCAGCGCGCCCTTTTTTTGCGTCGCGCCCGCGGGCTGAATCCTCCGGCCATCGTTCACGTCTTAAAGCGCCAGGGCACCGTCTCGGCGCCGGCAGAGATCGATCCCCATCCTGGGCGACGATTTCGCAGGCTACGCATGCGGCGTGGACTGTCACTCGCGCAGGTGGCACGCGCCACGAAGCTTTCGGTGGGCTTTCTCAGCGCCCTCGAACGCGGCCAAATGCGCTCTTCCGTTTCCACGCTGCGCCGAATTGCCCGTTTTTACGGTACAAATATTCTGTCCCTCTTCGAGACCGCGGCGGAAAATCCACGGCTCGTGCGGCCCGGCCAGCGAAAGGTCCTCGAGACCACGCCCGGCGTGCGCATGGAACTTCTCGCCTGGGGTCAAACCGCAATGGAACCCCATCTCTTTCGCATAAAACCTGGCGGCGGCAGCGGCGAATCGTATTCCCACGAAGGAGAAGAGTTTTTGCACATTTTGCGCGGTGAATTCGAAATTTGGCTGAACGGCAATGAACATTACCGGCTCAAACCCGGCGACAGCCTCTATTTCGAAAGCTCGACGCCGCACCGGTGGAAGAATCCCGGACGGTCCGAAGCCTGGCTGCTGTGGGTGAACACGCCGCCGACGTTCTGAAAAGAAGCGACTCGTGAATAGTGACAGGTGACTCGTGAATCCCGAAAAAAATCAGCAGTGGAGCTGTTAGTGATCACATCGCGCAAATTCGTAATCGCCTTGACGCTTGTCTTTGTCTATGTTTTGGGCATCTCTACGACAATCGCCGCTCAGGATGCAAGGCTCCAGCCCGCGGACACGGTTCTGCTCAACGCTAAGGTCTACACCGAGAACGCGCAACAGTACTGGGCGCAAGCGGTAGCCATTCGCGGCGAAAAGATCGTCGCAGTGGGTGATAATGCCGAAATCGACAAACTGCGCGGGCCGGGCACGAAAGTCATCGACGCCGGAGGAAAGCTCGTCCTTCCCGGCTTCGTGGATTGCCACATTCATTTTCTGGAAGGCTCGATCAGCCTCGGTCAAGCGAATCTCGAGGGCGCCAAAAACCCGGCTGACATCCAACGCATTTTGCGCGAATACGCGGAAAAACATTCCGGCGACGGCTGGATCCTCGGCGCCGGATGGAACTACGCGATGTTCGGCGAAGAAAATCTGCCTAATAAGAAATACCTCGACGAGCTGTTCCAGGACCGCCCGGTTTTTCTTGTTGGCTACGACGGGCACACTTCGTGGGCTAATTCGAAAGCGCTCGCGCTAGCTGGAATCAAAAAGGACACCACGAATCCCCCCAACGGGACCATTGTGCGTGACCCGAAAACCGGCGAAGCAACGGGAGCTCTGAAAGAATCAGCTGCGCATCTTGTCGTCAAATTCGTTCCGAAACCGACGCGCGAAGAAAAACTCGCCGCCCTTCGTGCCGGAATGCGCTGGGGTAACGAAAATGGATTGACGCGCGTGCATAGCGCGGGCGGCGATTTCGAATCATTCGACCTTTATGATGAGTTGCGCCGCCATGGCGATCTCACCTTGCGCATGTATATCGCCTACTTTCTGGACCCGCCGGAACTTCGTCCGAGGGATCTCGCCGCAATTGAAGAGGCGCGCAAGAAGTACGCCAGCGACTGGCTCGCCGCCGGCGTCGTGAAGATGATGATCGATGGCGTGGTGGAATCGCACACCGCAGCGATGCTTGAGCCTTACACGGACGATTCATCCGCAAAGGGAACATTGTTTTGGGACCCCGAGAAATACAAGGCGGCCGTCGCGGAACTCGACAAACGCGGGTTGCAACTCTTCACCCACGCCATAGGCGATTACGCCGTGCGGACGGCCCTCGACGCTTACGAGAACGCCGAAAAAATGAATCACACACGAGACCGGCGGCCTCGCATCGAGCACATCGAAACGGTTACAACTGTGGACATTCCGCGCTTCGGAAAACTCGGCGCAATTGCAAGCATGCAGCCGCTGCACGCTTATCCCGACGAAGACACTCTGCGCGTCTGGGCAGGCAATGTCGGACCGGACCGCGCCTCGCGCGCCTGGGCCTGGAATAGCATCGCGAAAGCCGGCGGGCATCTGGCCTTCGGCAGCGATTGGAATGTGGTGACTCTGAATCCCTGGGAAGGCTTGCAAATGGCTGTGACGCGCCAAACCACGGAGGGCAAGCCCGAGGGCGGATGGCTTCCGCAACAGCGCATCACGCTGGGCCAAGCCATCGAAGCCTATACGCTCGGGGCAGCGTATGCTGGCCGCCGCGAAAAAACAGAAGGTTCGATCGAACCAGGCAAATTGGCTGATATGATCATCGTTTCGCAGAATATTTTTGGGGTTGACCCGCACGAAATCGCGAAAACAAAGGTTGTCGAGACTATCGTTGGCGGTAGAGTGGTCTTTCAGGCGAAAACGAAATAGGGAAAATATTCCCCGCCCTACATGAGGCAGAGAAAATCCGGGCGCAGGGGATTTCACATGCTACGGAAGCGAGAGACATTATGAATAGGCGCACAATCGTCCTCGAAATCCTGGCGCTCGCCATGATTTGCGGCGCTTGCAGCAAGAAAGAAGCAACGCTCAGCTTGCTCGTTTGGGAGGGTTACGCGGATCCATCGTTCGTGCGCCCGTTCGAAGAGGCTCACCATTGCAAAATCGTTGCGTCGTATATGGGCTCAAGCGACGAATTGGTAGCCAAACTGCGTGGCGGCAGCGCTTCTAACTATGATGTGATTTCGCCTTCGAGCGACATCGCCACCTCGATCGCGCGCGCGGGCCTTGCCGCGCCGCTTGACCTCTCTAAGTTTCCTTCCTACAACCAGCTCTCCGCCGGTCTGCGAAACTCTCCGCTCGTTAAAACCAACGGACAAACCTATGGAGTTCCGTTTGTGTGGGGCCCTAATCCTCTGCTCTATGACACCACCGCTTTCAAACAACCTCCTGATTCCTGGAGTATTCTCTGGGATCCGCGGTACAAAGAGAAAATCTCCCTGTGGGACGAGCTCTCCAGCATTTACATGGCAGCGCAAGTGCTCGGATATGACAAGCCCGATCCCTATCAGATTTACAAGCTGAGCGACGACCAGCTCGAAGCGGTGAAGAAAAAACTGATCGAACTCAAACCAAATATTCGAAAGTACTGGTCCACCGGAGGCGAGCTTACGAATCTCTTCCAGAACCACGAAATCATCGCGGCCATGGGCTGGCCTTTGATGACTAATCAGCTCCGCAAACTCGGATTCCCGATTGGAGAAATCATCCCTAAAGAAAACTCCACTGGATGGATCGATCACCTGATGATCACCGCGGCGAGTCAGCAGAAAGAACTAGCGGGTCAGTTCCTGGAATACATGATCGAAGCAAAGATCCAAAAAATGGTGACGGACGTGACGGGCTACTCTCCTGCGAATCCACTATCGGCCAACTTTATGAGTGAAAGCGAAACGAAAAATCTGCACATGGACGATCCGGACGCCTACATGCGGCGAATTTATTTCTGGCAGGACGTCCCGCGCCGCGCCAAATACAATGAAATCTGGAACGAGGTGAAAGCCGCGCAGTGAGTTCCGCAGCCATTTCGCAGCCAACTTCCATGGGCGAACATGCCCCCCTGCTCGAATTGCGCGCAGTGGCCAAGCATTTCGGCGCGCGCGACGTGCTGAAAAACGTTTTGTTGAATATCGCCTCCGGAGAATTTCTCACTTTGCTAGGCGAAAGCGGCTCGGGCAAAACCACGCTCCTGCGGCTCATCGCCGGTTTCGAACAACCCACAGCAGGTGAAATCTGGATGTCCGGCGAGCGGCTGGACGTGCTGCCCCCCTACAAACGCCGAGTAAACACCGTTTTTCAGAACTACGCCCTCTTCCCGCACTTGAGCGTGCGAGATAACGTCGCGTATGGCTTGCGTGTGCAAGGAGCCCCCAAAAACGAGATCCCCGGGCGCGTAGCAGAAGCTTTGAGCATGGTGAAAATGACGGCGTTCACTGCTGCGCGGCCTTCCCGCTTGAGCGGAGGACAGCAACAGCGAGTGGCTCTGGCTCGCGCCCTGGTGAACCGTCCGCAGCTTCTGCTTCTCGATGAACCGCTTTCCGCGCTGGACGCCAATCTCCGCAAGGAGATGCAGAGCGAATTGAAGGCCTTGCAGCGCGAAATCGGCATCACCTTCCTCTTCGTCACGCACGACCAGGAAGAAGCCATGGCCCTCTCCGACCGCATCGCGCTGCTTCGCGATGGCTCGCTCGAGCAAGTCGCCTCGCCGCGTGATATTTACGCGCGCCCCGCCACGGCCTACACGGCGCAGTTCATCGGCCAAACCAATTTGCTGCGCAGTGAAATCCGCGGCAGCATCGCAACCTGCGGTGTACTGCGGTGGCCCGTCGAGGACGCGGATGGTCCGGCGGTTTTCTCGCTCCGGCCGGAGGCGATTCGCCTGAGCCCGGAGGGTAAGCGGCAGACAAACGAAGTAAAGTTTCGCGGTTCTATTCGCCAGCAAATCTATGGCGGAGCCAGCGAACTGCTCGAAGTAGATTGCGGGGCGGGTCAGTTGTTGCGCGTCAGACTTCCGGCGTGCGGTCCGCTCAATGGCGAACGCGATTTTGTATTCTCGATTGCGGACGCAATCCCCGTCACGGACTGACCTCACGCATGTACTCGCGCACCTACAAGACACTCGTCTCCACGCCGCCGCTTCTCTGGGTGGGGCTCTTCCTCCTGCTGCCCTACGCGCTGATGTTCGCGCACAGCTTCTGGGCCGTGCAGGACGGCGTTCTCGTCCATCACTGGAATCTCGCCAACTACCAAAAACTGTTCGCGAAATCACTCTATGCCGAAGTCCTCTTCCGCACTATGCGTATCGCCGTGTCCGTAATGCTGTGTTCTCTCCTCCTCGGCTACCCACTCGCCTACTACCTCTCGTTCCGGTCCGGCGCGCGCAAGAAATTGCTCTATCAACTCGTCATCGTGCCGCTGTGGGTCAGCTACCTCGTACGCGGGTACGCCTGGAAAACAATCCTCGGCAGCGAGGGCGTGCTGAATGGGTTCCTGCAATACTTTCATATCACTCACGAGCCCGTCAGCTTCCTCCTCTACAGCCCCTTCGCCGTCGTGCTCGTGCTCAGTCATATCTACACACCCTTCGTCTTCCTTCCCATCTACGCATCGCTCGAGCACATCCCCCGCCCCCTTGTCGAAGCCTCGCAGGATCTCGGCGCAGGTTCTATTTCTACTTTTTTTCGCGTAATTCTTCCGCTTTCGATGCCCGGCCTCCTGGCGGGAGCAACCTTTGCGTTCGTCCTCTCCCTGGGCGATTTCCTCGCTCCGCTACTTGTCGGCGGCTCCTCCGGTACTATGATCGCCAACATCGTGCAAACTCTGTTCGGCGCAACTTACGACTGGCCGCTCGGCGCCGCGATCTCCGTCTGCATCCTGCTCATTACGCTTTCACTGCTCTTCTTGACCGAACGCCTCGAAAGGCGCTGGTCATTCAAATGAGCCGCAACTCTCCTACGCGCCGCTCTCCCCTGCTTGCCCTTTACGCGGCGCTCGTCTTTGCTTTTATTTATCTGCCCATCCTCGTGCTCATTCTTTATTCCTTCAATCGCGATGGCGTCGGAGGATTTCCGCCGCGTCAGCTTACGCTCGATTGGTACACCCAACTCTTCGCCGACACTCCCATTTGGGATTCTGTAGTCAACAGTCTCCTCGTTGCATCAGGCGCGGTCACGCTGTCGCTCATCCTGGGATTGCTCGCTGCGCTGGCGCTCGACCGCGCCAGCTTCCCCGGCAAAGCACTTTTCCGCAGGCTCGTTCTTCTTCCACTCATTCTTCCGGGCATCATCACGGGCCTTTCGTTGGAGATGCTTGCTGTGTTTGCTGGCATGCAGCTGAGCTTGTTCACGGTTTTTCTCGGTCACGGCACGGCCCTCATTTCTGTTGCCACCACCGAGATCTTCGCCGGCCTTCAAAAAATCGACCGTAGGCAGGAAGAAGCCTCGCTCGATCTCGGCGCGACGCCTTGGCAAACTTTCTGGCAGATCACGCTGCCAAATCTCAAGATCTCGCTCATCGCCGCGGGGCTGCTAATCTTCACGCTCTCGATGGACGAAATCGCTGTCACTTTTTTTCTGACCGGCCGCGACAACACGCTCCCGCTCGAAATCTGGGGCCGCTTGCGCCGCGGCATCACGCCGGAGATTAACGCCATCTCCACGATTATCTTTGCCGTTTCCGTTGCGCTCATCATCATTTGGTATCGCATTCGCTTGCGCAGCGTCGGCACGGAAGCGCAGCAACTGCTCGACAGGCCCTAGGAGGGTAAATGTCTCACTCGCGCCGCGAATTCATAAAATTTGTGGTTGCAGGTTCGGTCGCTTCGGGCTGTCCAGTTGAATCGGCTCTGGTCCCTGCGCTGGATTCCAAGGCCACCTGTGCGCCGCGCGTCGATGGCGAGCATTTCGAAATTTGCCACCAGGTCCGCGATGGCCAACATTTCGGCCGCCCTGCCGCCACCTCGAAAGCTGACATCGTGATCGTTGGCGGAGGCGTTGCTGGTCTTTCCGCCGCTTATTTTCTGGATGGCACAGATTGGCTGCTCCTCGAAAAAGAAGACCACTTTGGCGGCAACGCCTACCAGGAAGAATTCGACGGCCAACCTTTCTCCACCGGTGCTGCCTATGCCTATCGAGGTGATGAAGGCGACCAGCTCGCCATCGAGCTCGGCCTGAAACTCCCGCTCGTCAGCATGCCCGATCCCACGCTCGTAAATAAAACTTACGTCCCGGACACTTGGAAAACCGGCATCACCCAGCTTCCCTACCCCAAGGAAGTTGTTGCCAGCTTCCTGAAATTTCGCGAAGACATTTTGAAAATGAAAATTAATGAGCGCATGACCGAGCTGGACGCCCTGCCCCTCTCGAAATTTACTGCTGGCTACGCGCCGGAAGTTCAGCAGTGGTGGGATATGTTTGGCCCGTCCAACTGGGGCGCCACCACCCCAAACACTTCCGCGTATGTCGGCCTTTACAACGCCAAGGATCTCTTTATCGGCGGCGACGGCAAGCGCGCCATCTTGCCGGGAGGTCTTGGCTGCATCACGCACAAGCTCGTCGAAGTTCTGCTGCCAGAATACAAGGAGCGCATGCTCGGCGACGCCACAGTCATCGCAGTCGTCCAGAACAAAAGCTCGGTTAACGTCACTTATCTCCGCGAAGGAAAGCTCACGACCGTGTCCGCAAAAGCCGTTTTGATGTGCACTCCCAAGCAAATCACTTCGCGCATCGTGCTGGACTTGCCTGCCGATCAGAAGACCGCTATGCGCCGCATGCGTTATGTGCCCTATCCTGTCGTCAACCTCATCTTTGACAGGCCCGTGTACAATCGCGGTTACGACAATTGGTGTCCTGGCAATTCCTTCACCGACTTCATCGTGGCCGACTGGACAGTCCGCAACAATCCTGGCTACAAGCAAAAAAACAACATTCTTACCTTTTACACTCCGCTGCGCGAGGAGCAGCGCTCCACTCTCCTCGAGATCGAGGATTGCAAGACGCTCGCCGCTCGCGTTCTCACCGATTTTCAGAAAGTTCTTCCGGAGTCCAGCGTCGATCCGGTCGAGGTGAGAATTTATCGCCGTGGCCATCCCATGTTCGTGGCAACGCCGGGTCAATACACGAAAAATCGCATTGCAGCCGCCCACCCGATGGACCGCATTTATTTTGGCAATACCGATTCCGGGGGTCCGGAATCGCTTACTAGTGAGGCCGTTCGTCTATCGCAAGTCGGCGTGGAATGGGCAAATCTTGTTTTGGCTGGCAAGCCCGGCGCAAAAGAACTCACGGAGAAGGCTCTCGCGCCCGTGGCCAGCTGATAGCTTCGCGCGAGTACAAGCCGCCTGCTGCTTCACCAAACGGATTTGGTCCATAATAAGATCGCCACTTCCGGAGGAATCATGGCGGATCGCCTCGAAGATTTTCAAAAGTTTCGCGCCGACTTAAACGCGGAAATTCTCGATTGCGGCCATCTCGGCATCAAGCGCTTTTTCGCCCTGGATCATCAAGCTTACGAGCCCGGCGCCCTTGGCACGAAAACAAAAGAGCTTCTGGGCCTCGTCGCTTCCGCCGTCCTCCGCTGCGACGACTGCATCACCTACCATCTTGTCCGCTGCGGCGAAGAAGGGTGGAACCGCGAAGAGGTAATTGAAGCTCTAAACGTCGCCCTCATCGTCGGCGGCTCCATCACCATTCCCCACGTCCGCCGCGCTTTCGCACGTATGCGCGAAATCAGTTCATTGAAACCCTGACGCGGGCGGCGTAGTCTAACTAGCTAGCAGAAGGAAGCAAGATGAGTTCGCCCCCGGCCGCTGCGGTTCCGCAAGACGCCGGAACACTTGCGCGTCTGCGCAATGCAGTCATCGGTGCTTTGTTTGCTCTCGTACTCCTGATTCCCAAACTTCTCCGCATCCGCAGCAGAGCTCAATCCTGGATGGCCTTCCGCATTATTCTAGCCTTTGCTGGCGCGGCGCTTGTCATCCTGCCGCTCAGTCTTTGGAACAGCTGGCTTGCCGCTATTGCCGGTCTTGCGATGTTTCTCGCCGCCATCCTTTTGCCTCCTGCCAAACCTCATACGACTCCTGACGACAAAGCTCGCGAACTCGGCGCGCTCGTCATCGTAAATGGTGGACAATTTCAGCCGGGCAGTTCCACGCCGGCGCCCGTTCAGCTCTACGTTGGCGCGGAGCAAATTTGGGCCCTCGATCCGCGCTTTCACCCGCTCCTTGTGATTCCCGCCGCCGAGATCGCTTCGGCAATAGCTCTGCAGGAAGGAAACCGCTGGATCTTGCAGGTTCGCTGGTTGGATAATTCCGCCGATTTCATTTATGAGGGCATGTTTGCGGAGCACCTTGCTCGCGTCGCGGAGAGCACCCTCGCCAGCGTGAAGCATTCTCCGCTCACCGTTTTGCCCAGAAGCCGCGCCGCCAGCGTCTAGAAGGTTAGAATATCCAACTCTCTTTCGCCGGCTAGGAGAAGATCTTTTGAGCGCGCCAGCAAACTCCCCAAACGAATATACCGTTCTCGTCGGAGCCACGATCTACGTCAGCCCAACAGAAGATCCTATCCGCGACGGCGTCGTCCTCATCGAAGACGAAAAGATCGTTGCCGTGGGAAGCCGGGCACAGATGCAGTTCCCGGAAACCGCGCGCGTCCTCGACTGTTTCGGCTTCACGGTCATCGCCGGCCTCTGCAACAGCCACGTCCATTTCTTCGAACGCAAATGGTCCAACGTCGCAGACATCCCCGCGGCCGAGGTAACCCGCCAGCTCCAGGACATGCTCACTCGCTACGGTTTCACAAGCGTGTTCGACATCGGCTCCATGTGGGATAACACTCGCCACCTTCGCGATCGCATCGACTCCGGCGAAGTGCTCGGCCCAAAAATTCGCTCGACGGGCGCGGGCCTCGTCCCCCCCGGCGCTCTTCCCTCGGATCAAGTTCTCAGCCTCATGGGTCTTATGAAATTTCCGGCTCCTGAAGTAGCGGACGCCACGCAAGCTGCTGCCGCTGCCAGGAAGCTCCTCGAGGAGGGCGTCGACGGCATAAAGCTTTTTGCTTCTTCCCCCCGCAGCGCCCCGTTTCCGCAAAGCGCCTTCCAGGCTGCCGCGGACGAAGCTCATCGCGCTGGCAAACCCGTCTTCGTTCATCCAAACAGCGCTACTGACCTTCTCACCGCGGTGCGAGGCGGCGTAGATATAGTCGCTCACACAACTCCCCATTCCGGCCCCTGGGACGATAACCTCCTCGCTGCGATGAAAGACCGCCGCATAGCACTTACGCCCACTCTCACTCTCTGGAAGTACTACATGCGCCACGACCGCTTTTCAGCGCAGGAAAAAGTCACCAACACGGAAGTCGGCCAGTTGCGCGCTTGGAATGCTGCGGGTGGCACGGTTCTTTTCGGCACGGATCTCGGCGCCGTCGAATATGATCCGAGTGAGGAATACGCTTTAATGGCCGAGGCCGGGATGACCTTTCGCCAGATTCTTGCATCGCTAACCACCGCTCCCGCCGAGCGGTTTGGCGACGCAAACAAACTCGGACGCATCGCCGCAGGCCTTCATGCCGACCTGGTCGTCCTCAATCAAGACCCATCCAAGAATATTCGTGCGCTGACTTCCGTTCAGTACACCATGCGCGCCGGAAATCTCATCTACCGCTCAGAGGAATAACGCCGGCTTGGCCGCTCCAGGCTGGGCCGCAGCAGAATCCATTTTCCATGTTTATCTCTGATAATCGCCCGCTGTTGCCCCGAAATGTGTCAAACTATTGATATGGCACGAGGATGGGAAAGCAAAGACGTAGAAGCACAGGTGGAATCCGGCCAGGCACCCAAAGGGCACTACGGCAATAACACCAAGAGCGCGGAACAGATCAGCCGCGAACAGGAACGCAAAGATTTGCAGTTATCGCGCACCCGCATCGCGCACGACCTCGAGTCCGCTACTCACCCGAACCATCGCAAGTCTCTCGAAGCCGCTCTAGCTCATCTCGACAAGAAAATCTCTGACCTCAAATAGAAATCTGCAACAGGGCGTTGGCCTCGACACGGTTGCTAGCGGATAAAATCGCTTGCCAATCCCCAAAAATCATTCAGGTAGTAATGCGAAAGTACGTTTCCGAACAAATAGCAGATCCCCTGGCACGGCGGAATGTCTCTATAGATTTTCTTCCCCCGCGCGAAAATTTTTCTCAATGATCCATCCTTCAATAAATTCCCCGCAACTTTACGCAATGGCTCGCAAGGATAGAACACGTCTCCATTTGGATACACACGCGGAAACATCGTCGGATAACACTGAAACTCGCGAAATCGCAGCAGCGTTTCGATCGTCCGCGGCGTCCCGTTGATAGGCTGCGCCCCGTGCCGTCGCCTCTCGATGATCTTATCCACCAGCGCCTGATACTTCGGATTCTGCAACAGCTTCAAATTCGGCATCTTTTCCAGCTGCGCCGACTGTGCCGCAAAAACAAATCCTTCCTCACCGCACCACTCCAGTAATTTCTCAGCTTCCCCTATGTTCCATTCCTCAATCACAGTGCTGATCGTAATCCGCTGCGGGCTTCCCAGAATTTCCTTTGCCAGCGCCAGATTTTGCATTACTTTCGGCAGCGCTGCCGGCTTTGAAAGTGGATTCGACGGATCAGCCGCCAGCGCATCCAAGCTAACCACCAGTCCAGTCACTGCAGTCAAAACCGCCGGCTTGCGATCCAGCAAAGTTCCATTGGTAATCAGCAGCACAGATCGAAACTTGCAATAATATCTCGCCGCGTCCACCAGCTCCTCGATGTCCGCGCGCAGTGTCGGCTCGCCGCCGGTAATCACGATCGAGTCCGTCTCTTTGTGAATCCGCCGCAGCAACCGAATCGTTTCTCCCGTGTTTAGCTCGTCGCTGAATACGTCCGGTTCCTTCTGCGTGCAATACGAACACGCCAAATTGCATTTGTGCGTCACATAGAACGTCACCGCATACGGCGCTACAACATTCGTGCCAAGAACGTTTCTTCGCCACCCGTTTCGAAAGTACAACCGGAAGTTCTTCATCACAAACGGCGCTTGCCGCACCAATCCGCGAATCAGCGCGACCTTCGACAGCCGTCTCTTATCGAGAACACTTGCTGGAACAAAATTGGCTGTTCGCGAACCCGGCATGGACATGACGCCACGATTGTAGCGCACCGTGGTCCTCGCGGCCCGTTTTGAAAAAATGCTGGGGTTTTCTGCAGTCTAGTCTTGTGGAAGGACAACTTTATGCTAAATGGAATCTAATCCGTGAAGACCACCCCTACCGCGCTGTGCCCCTTTTCCGCGCCTGCATCGATGCGCACCACATAGCCCCTCAACCGCATCGACGATTGCGATCCGTCCTCGCCCGGCGTCTCCATCGTGACCTGCAATTCCGATTGCAGCCGCGGCATGTTTTGCAGCGATATCAGAGCGCCTTGCAGCGATATGTCGCGCACCACCGTTTCTTCTTGAAACTCTTTCCCGCCTTCCGTCACTCCCGTAACTTTCGCGCGGAATTGGGCTTCGCGCCGTAAAGACGTCCGCGTTCCCGGCAAATGTGCCTGCACGCTATCGCCTGTGGAACCCAGCGTGATCACCATGCCTTCGCTCGCCGCAAACACGGAATCAAACTCTTCCCGCGCCTGCCGCAGAATCGAATCCACCATACGGTCCGTCGAGTCCGGATCGTGATGAAAGAGCACCAAAGTTTTCGCGCCAGCATCCCGCGCCAGCTTCACCCCTTCCTTCCACGACGAATGTCCCCATCCCTTTCGCGTCGTCGCCAATTGCTCCGGGGTGAATTGTGCATCGTTGATCAGTATGTCCGCGCCAGCGGCCAATTCCCGCAAACTTTCATCCAGCTTCGGATCGCCAGGCTCATTGTCCGTCGCGTAAACCACCGTCCCCGCCGGAGTCTCGATGCGAAACCCAAGGCATCCTTGTGGATGATTCAACCATCGCGCGGTGATCTTATTATCTCGAATCGTAAATGTATCTCCGCCATCCACTTCCTTGAACTTGCGCTTTGCATTCATCGCGGACATGTCGACGGGGAAATATGGCAGCGCCATCTGCGCTTCGAACACTTGTTTCAAGCTGTCGCGCCCCAGAAATTTCGAGCGAAAGCTATAAAAATGAAATTCGTTGTTCTCCGCATAGAGCGGCGAAAAAAACGGAATTCCCTGAATATGATCCCAGTGGTAATGCGTCACGAAAATATGCGTCTCCGGATTGCCACCGCCATTCGGCGTTCCCCAGCGGCTGCCCAGCATGCGCAGCCCCGTCCCGCAATCCAGGATGAATTGCGTGCCGTCCGGCGCGCACAGTTCGAGGCACGGCGTGTTGCCGCCGTAACGCCACGTGGCAGGATCCACCGTTGGCGTCGACCCTCGAACACCCCAGAAACTCAATTTTGCAATGGGAACCGTCATGTCCCTCGGCGCACACCCTGCGCGTGGGCCATTCCCGCTGCCTCTCCTGCGGAAAAGGAAACTAGTTCGATGTTGGCAGCCGAAGGGAAATGCGTCAATGAAATCACGCTGAGGACGTGTCAAACTTCCCACTACGCTCGAGGGGGCTGCGCGCAGCCCTGCGGATGCGTAAAATGGAGCCGATGGACGAGCATTCCCACGATCGCGGTCATGTCCACGATCCCGAGCATGGTCATCACGATGGGCACGTGCACCATCCCCACGATCCTCATGGTCACGCCCACCCACCGTTGCGGCCTGCGGTGCTCGGCTGGGCCATGGTTGCCACCCTTGCCCTAGTCGTCGCCGAAATTTTTGGCGGCTTCCTCGGCAGGTCTGTCGCCCTCCTGAATGACGCGGTGCACAATCTCTCCGACGTGCCCGCATTAGGAATTTCCTGGCTAGCGATGCGCTGGGCCGAACGTCCCGCCGACAGCGAAAAAACCTACGGCTATCACCGCGCAGGTATCCTCGCTGCGTTTACCAACGCTATCTTGCTTGTCCTGCTCTCGCTCTGGTTGGGCTACGAGGCATTCGAACGCTTCCGTTCTCCCGTCCGCGTTGTCGAGAGCTGGATGATCTGGACCTCGCTTGCGGCTCTCGCCGTGAATGGCGGCATAACTTTCGCCCTCGTTCGCGGGCGCGGTGACCTGAACCTGCGCAGCATCTTCATTCACAATTTCGGCGATGCTCTTTCAAATATCGCCATCATTGTTGGCGCAATTGCTATTCGAATGACCGGCGCTCTCTGGATCGATCCACTCCTCGGCATCGCCATCGGCCTGCTCGTACTCTGGTCCAGCATCGGCATTCTCCGAGAATCCGCGCACATTCTTCTCGAGGGCCGCCCGCGCGAAATGCGCGTCGAACAAGTTGCTCGCGCCATCCTCCAGGTCGAAGGCGTGGAGGAAGTGCACGATGTGCACATCTGGTCGCTCGGCGGCGGCCACAACGCTCTGAGCTTGCACGCGCGCATTCCGGACATGCACCTCGATCAATGCGAGCGTCTGCTTGCTGCGATTCAGGAGAAAGCCGCGAAGGAATTCAGCATCGATCACACAACCGTCCAGCTCGAGAGAGCGGGATTGCCGGCGCGCTCAGGCTACGTCATGCCCGAACCAGCAAAGAAATAAAGTTTCGCCGGTATTGCGTCTTGAAAACATTTTCTGTCGCTGTCGAAGTAGTAGTCCCGCACCGCCGCCAGGCACTTTTCATGGAATCCCCGGTGTCAGCATACGTACCCGCGCTGACGCAGATTGCACGAGTCACCAGTCACGAATCACGACTCACGGCATTTCAGGCAGGCAGACGGAAGCTCAACCCCCGCTGTTCGTTGAACTGTTGCGTGGCATCCAAATCGAGCTTATCCGCGGTGACGGTGTGGCGAATTCCTTCGCCGGTAATGTAGCGCAGCGTACCGTTCTCCCACGCATAAGCAACCGCAAAAAATAGCGTTCCATCACGGCGAACAAAAACGTACTGATCGGATTCTTGGGGGGAAACAGGCTGCGGCGCTGCCGCGTAGCTCTGCGGCGGTTCCACAACGCGCTCTCTCCGAGGCGCCGGGGCCGCTGGTGCCTCCCCGGTCTCTATCTGCTGCGCCTCGGCAGCCGGGGCTTCCTCTCCATCTTCGGGAAAGAGGGGCATGTAATATCCGCCCCCGCCAAACAACGGGATAAACGCGCCGCCAAACTGGCGATTCCGGTCCCTATCATGACTCCCCTGCGGATGCGTTGCCGCAAAGTGTGGGTAATCGAATCCCAGCCCTGGCACGTCTTGAGAAAGGATCGCCCCGCTCGAGCCACTGCTCCGCATCTGTCCATTCATGTGCCGCGCGGGCCGCGGGACTGCCGCTCCCGAGCGCGTGCGGACGAGTCGCATGCCAGTCACCGTGCCGGTTCCGGCGGTCGTGTGAATTACAACACTGGGAGAGGCATGCATGGAGGCTTGCGGCCCAGCCATAGCGGGTCGAGCCATGCCCGAAATCGTTCCTCGGCCCATGCCTCGGCCTTGCGCGAAAGCTATCGCGGGAAGAATCGCGAGAGAAGCTGCGAAGATCAGGAAGCGGCGCATGGTCTGTACCTGGGTTCCCGGGCCGCCGGGCCTTTCCTACTTCTACAGATATAAGGATGCGCGCTTGAGGGCATCGGTTTCAAGTGGCAGCGCGTGGGCAGTAGATGAAAAGCGGTGGGCGTTCGATGGGACGTGAGCCAGTTTACCGAGATCGTGGCCCTTCGGCTCTGCCAAGCGCAAGTTTTTGATCTTTCGAGCACCTCGGCTATAAGCACCCAAGCATGCGGCACTCGGCAGACTGCTCGCCTTGACATTCTACTGGAAGGGATGTAACCTCACCTAGAATGTCTACTAAAGAACAGCGCGAACGCATCGAGCTTCTGCAAGGCACTCTGGATTTGCTGGTTCTCCGTACGCTTCTGCTGGGCCCGGCCCACGGCCATGCTATCGCCAAAGCCATCGAATTCAATTCCGAAGACGTGCTTCAAGTCGAGCAGGGCTCGCTTTATCCGGCGCTGCATCGCCTCATCAAACGCGGATGGATCTCGGTCGAAGAAGGCACCTCCGAAAACAACCGCCGCGCCAAGTTTTACAAACTGACCCCCAAGGGCCGTCGCCAACTGGCGCTCGAGACGCGCAAATGGGACAAGCTTGCAGGAGCCATTGCAAGAATTCTGCGGCCGGCGTAGCAGGAGTGTGAACCGTGAGCCAACGCAAGCGCATGCTCGAGGATCTCGACGCGGACATTCGCGACCATATCGAGCGGGAGACCCAGGACAACATCGAACGCGGCATGTCCCCCGAGGAAGCCCGCTATGCCGCTCATCGTAAGTTCGGCAACGTAACACACGTCAAGGAAGAAACGCGCCTGGTCTGGAGCTTCGTTTGGCTTGAACAACTCATCGAGGACATCCGCTTTGGCCTGCGCTTGCTTCGCAAGAATCCTGGCTTCACCGTCGTCGCCATGCTGACTCTGGCTCTCGGCATCGGCGCGAACACGGCCGTCTTCTCTTTGCTATACGCCGTTCTCCTTCAGCCATTGCCATACAAAGACCCATCGAGTCTCATCGTCCTGAACGAAACCACGCCTAAAGTTGGCACCGTCAGCGTTTCGTATCCGAACTTCCTCGATTGGCGCTCCCAGACCCGCTCCTTTTCGCAGATGGCCGCCGTTCATGGGATGGACTTCAATCTTGCCGGCGTAGCTCAGCCGGAAAGTATCAGCGGCGACGCGGTATCGCCAAATTTTCTTCCCATGATGGGCGTCCGCCCGCTCCTCGGACGGGACTTCGATTCGTCGGAAGAGAAAGCCGGGACGCCGCCCGTGGTCCTTCTGAGTTATTCGCTGTGGCAATCCCATTTCGGTGGCGATCCGAAGGCTGTCGGCAGAATCATTACCCTCGATGGCCGCGGTTTCACGGTTGTCGGCGTGCTACCACCAAATTACCGGGCACCGGACAAAACGGATGTCCTGCTGCCGCTCGGTGTTTGGGTCACGGACAATCCCGAGGGGGCCGCCGTACGGGGCGACCGCGGCGATATGGTTGTGATCGGGAGGCTCGCGCCCCGAGTCGCCTTCGCGCGTGCACGCGCGGAAATGGAAGGCATTGCCGCGCGGCTGGCGAAGGAATTTCCGGCGAGCAACGATCAATTTGGCGTGGCGCTCCAGCCAATTCGTGATGCCTTCGTTGGCGATATGAAGACTCCCATTTTGGTCCTTTTTGGCGCGGTGCTCTTTGTGCTTCTGATCGCGTGCGCCAATGTCGCGAACCTCTTTCTTGTTCGTGGCGCAGGCCGCACCAAGGAAGTTGCCCTGCGCATGGCCCTCGGCGCCAGCACTGGCCGCATCATCTGCCAAATGCTTACGGAGAGTTTTGTTCTATCGCTCTTTGGTGGGGTTCTTGGGGTGGCGCTCGCGGTTGCCGGGAATCGTGGATTGTCGCACTTGATTTCTGCGGACATGCTGTCTGGTTCAACTTTAAATCTAAACGGCGCGGTCCTTTTGTTTGTGGCGGGCGTCGTCGTGCTGGCCGCTTTTATTTTCGGTTTGACTCCTGCCATCCATTCGGCCAAGCCCGATGTGCAATCGGAATTGAAAGAAGGCGGGCGGACCACCGGTGGCGGCGCCGCTCAAAATCGGCTGCGTGGTGCGCTGGCGATTGCGGAAATTTCCCTTGCCCTGATTCTCCTGGTGGCCGCGGGGCTGATGATGAAAAGTCTCTACCGCTTGCTGGAAGTAGATCCTGGCTTTCGGCCCGATCGCGTACTCAAAATGGGCATGGAATTGCGCACACAGCAATATTCCAAGGATCCCGCTGTGCTGAATTTTTGGCAACAGGTGCTGGATCGCGTGCGCACGCTGCCAGGGGTTGAAAGCGCAGCGGTGGCAACGGTCATTCCGCTTACCGACAATCACAGCCGCTCGGACGTTACGATCGAGGGGATGCCCGCCTCCGCACCGGGTGACTATCCACATCCCGATGTTCACTCCGTCAGTCCCGAGTACGTGGAGACGCTTGGAATAACACTGCTCCGTGGCCGTAGCTTTACCGAGCAAGACAACGAGAACGCGCCGCTCGCAGGGATGATTAACGCGATGGTCGCCCGGCGTTTTTTTCCAAATGTGGATCCCATCGGCAGGCGTTTCATGTTTGGCCATCCCTCCGCCACCAAGCCATCCAAGTGGTACACCATTGTCGGTGTTGTTGGCGACACGAAACTGTATGGTCTGGCAAATCCAGCGCGGCTCGAAGTGTATGTCCCGTACAGGCAGAGTCCCAGGAACGGAATGGGTTTGCTTGTGAAATCGGCCGCTGATCCCGCGGCGCTGACTTCGGCCATCCGCGACGCCGTGCACGCGATTGACAAGGATCAGCCCGTCTTCGCCGTCGTGACCATGAAACAATTGGTAAGCGACTCGGTGGCCACGCGGCGGATGACTTTGGTGCTGCTCGGCTTGTTTAGCGGGCTGGCGCTGCTTCTCGGGGCCATCGGGATTTACGGCGTGATTTCGTACTCGGTGGCGCAGCGCACTCACGAAATTGGCATTCGCATGGCGCTCGGCGCACCCCGCGGCGAGGTGTTCCGATTAGTCCTCGGCCAAGGCCTGAAACTCGCGGGAGTTGGGATTGCCATTGGCATTGTCGCGGCGTTCGGGCTCGCGCGCCTGCTGTCCAGCCTGCTCTATGGTGTTAGCGCGACCGATTTCGAAACGTTTGCTGGCGTCGCCATTTTACTCGTGCTTGTGGCCCTGCTGGCTTGCTACGTTCCGGCCCGGCGCGCGATGCGCGTGGATCCAATCGTGGCGTTGCGGTACGAATAGGGCGGCACACCCGTGACAGCTGGATTCCAATTTTGGATCAGCTCCTCTCGAATTCGCCACGTCCCGTAGTAACACAACCTGCTTTCGGGTGCTGGCACTGAAGCGCCGAATTGGCGCGGACGGTTTACATTCATCGGCGTCGATCGACAAGGCAGACGATCAGTCTCCAAATTGTTCAACTCTTTGCGCCTTTTTTCTTTTTGCTTGCACGAATAAAGAAGTAAGCAAGAACGATCGCGACACTCAACCCAACCACTGCTAGCAACACCGGGTGGGCGTGATGCAATAGCAAAGGCATCATTTTTTGTCCATACCGCTCGGCCAGATACGCCAAAATCAGGTACCTTACAATCCGTCCCAGCGTCATCGCTAGCAGGAATTTCATCAAGGAATATTGCATGGCTCCCGCTGCCAGCAGAAACGGCACAATGGGTATTGGGGGCGGCAACACCGCGGGAATAGCAATGGCGGCAAATCCCCATCGCTCGAATATCGCGTAGACCCTCTTCATCGTCTTGGCCGAAAACCTGCGCGAGAGCGATTCCTTCCCTCCCTTGCGCGCCAGCCTGTACGTGACAAACCCTCCGATCACCGAACCAATCGTCGCCATCACCGCGTAGTACAGCCACAACTGCGGGTGCCGCCCCGCCAGGACAATTGTCAACACATCCATACTGCCCGGCATGGGAATCACGGAACTGTCGATCAGTCCAAGGGGTATGAATCCCAGGCCGCCAAGACGGTATACCCAGCGGCTGAAGCTGCGCGCTGCGGTGGGCGCCACGGCAGTGATAAGCAGGCGAGTGATCATTCTCTTCAAATGTCAGCGCCCATTCTCGCATGCGGTCAACCTGGAACTCTAAACTGTTTTCCCCTTTTCCAGGCAGGCCACGCAATCAAGCCCAGCCGCGCACACACTTCCGCGGCAACGAGCGCATATTTGCGGTGTCGTCGTGATAGTACATCTTCGAAAGTGCATGGACTGCCAAAAGGGCTGGCGAACAGACGGCGAAACGGCTTGAAGAACGGTTGCAATTTTGTTGGGGCTAATTCCTTTCCCCTTCAGTGGAACTAATTAGATGTTAGCAACAACATCCAACCCGGCAACAGCTGGCCTAAGCCCAAATCTCCATATCTCGTTGTAAACACAGAAGTAAGAAGGCCGTTTAGATATCGTTTCCGCCCTGCGTTGGCTCCGCGATTGCTATGACAATCTCCGACCGAGTCCCCGGCTGGTGACCATGTTCCCCGGAAAGGGCAAACTACATTGAACCGCTTGACACTCCTAATTTCCTTGGCAGTATTACTTACCCCTAACTTCGCCAACGCTACCAGCGGAAAAGACCGCAGCGAACGCGATCATCACAGAAAGATCAGTGCCGACGAAATAACTTTGGCTGGCGTTGGCCTGGCGGCGGCGCTAGGCGCGGCGGGCTTTCTCGTTTTGCGCCGGCGCAAGACCGCATAAAGCGCGGCTGCTTCGTTGTTCGAATTCCGTGCAACGCTGTCTGAAAACAAGTGCCACGAGTGTCTCTGACTCTCACACCCGATTCGAATCTTCGCTCCCCGATTTCTTTTCGAGTGGCTAACCTTTCAGTTCCCCCTCTCTCTCTTCTCACCCTTCTGATCACCCTGATTGCGGTTGCGTTGGATCAATTCGCCGCGCCGGCTCTTTATACCTCATCGCCGCTATGGGCCGTTGCCGCAGCCATGGCTCTTGTGTGGCGCAGGGGCGGAATTAACTTTGGACGAGAAACAAAATCGGGCAGCCCTGGCTTTTCGTTACAACGAGAACCCGGAGCGCGCAAAATTGGTTTTTCGCTCGTCAGGATCACTTTGTTCGTCGGAGCGCACGTTGTGCTCGTCTCCGCGGCGCGCTTCCTTCACGGCCTTCTGGAACCAATTGCCGGTACTGATTCGTTCGCGGGTTGGATTACTGCTGCGGTGAAATTGTTCGTGCTCTTGCCGACGCTGCTGCTTTTGCCGGTGAAGCGCTGGCTAATTCTGGCGAGGACCTACGCAGCAGAGGGCCTTGCCGCGCTTGTCGTGCTCTTTACTTTTTTCCCCGGCCGGATTCTCACGGCGCTCTGGCCGTGGTATGGCCAGGTGCTTGGCAGGCTTGTTTTCTTTATCGCAGGGTTCTTCGTGCCCGGGCTCACTTACACGAGCGCTTTGACTCCCACTCTTGATGGCCCGGACCTCGACGTCAACATCCTCCTGGCGTGCTCCGGGATCAGCGGAATCGAGCTTTTTGATTGCCTGTTTGCGTTCGTGGCCCTTCTTGATTGGAATCGCCTGCGCAAGGGCCGCGCTTTGTTTGCTTACGTCGGAGGAGTTGCGGCCATGTTCCTGGGAAATGCGTTTCGAATCTCTGCTTTTGTTATCTTCGGCAACCGCGGATTCGCCGATGTTGTCGCGCGCTTTCATCTTTCTGCGGGCTGGATCTTTTTCTCTGTGCTGTTTCTTCTATATCTTTCACTTACCTATCGCAAACTTCTCATCACTCCCGGCTGAAACTCCCCCTGTCTCCATGGATATTCATTCCATGCATTGAAAGTGAATTGCCTTGGATAAAAAAATTATCTATGTGCTGAAAACTCCGCTTCTCGGATTCCTGAGTCGCAAGAATCCTGGAATCATTTGAGGAAGCCTCAGCGCGCCGGGGTCCGCCCGAACAGCGCATGGCACTTCCGCGTAAACCTGATGTTAGTTTGGAAACTGCGTAGAGTTCCCACATTGTCTGCTAGCCCTCTATCCGCAGGAGTTGCCGGACTCGCGGTGTGCCTAAGTGTACAGACATTTCATTTTGAGAGGCGCAAATTGGGTCTGCAAAGGGCTACACCGAATTTTGACTTGGGCGCTGCGCGCGGCTTTAGAGATGGCTCGGTTCCCGCGCAGCTATAAGGAGACAAAATCATGTTGGGGATCATCGCAGCTATTTTGATTATTGCCTGGTTGCTTGGGCTTTTCGCATTTCACGTTTCTACCGGTTTATTCCACATTTTGCTTGTCATCGGCCTGATTCTTCTCGTCTTGCATTTCGTTTCCGGGAGAAGGGTAAGCGTCTAAGAGACGCCTGTTACTGGCGGGGATCGGTTTGAGTTGTGGTGTGTTCGTTGCAGGGTTATCTCTGCACCAAGTCTGCGGATGCGGACCTGCACATTCTTGCGCTCGGTTAAGGGACTTGACCAAGAAAAAAAGAGGCAATTGAAATGAGCACAATGGCATTAGTCATTATTTTCAGCGTGATATTGGTTGTTGTTGTGGGCATGGCAGCGATAATTCTTCTAGGGAAGCGCAAGACAGGAAGACTGCGCACCCGATTCGGGCCCGAGTATGCGCGGGCCGTTGAGGAAGGCGGAAGCCGGCGAAAGGCGGAAGCCGGGCTCCAGGAGCGAGAAAAACGCGTCGAGGGTTTTGCGATCCGTCCGCTTGCGTCGAGCGACCGGGAGCGCTATATCGCGGCCTGGCGCAAGGTTCAAGCAGATTTCGTTGACAACCCCCAAAGTTCCGTTAGCCAAGCCGACCAGTTGCTCGGCGACGTGATGTCTACGCGCGGTTATTCCGTGGGCGACTTTGAACAACGCTCGGCGGATATCTCCGTGGATTATCCACTGGTTGTCGAAAATTACCGGGCTGGCCATGAAATCGCCGTCCGGCACGCGGCTGGTAAAGCCAGCACGGAAGACTTACGGCAAGCCATGATTCATTACCGTGCGCTTTTTGATGACCTTGTCAGCGAGCCAGAAATGGCTCGCGCGAAAGCGGCAGCATCGTAGACTTCTGCTGATGAAGGGGTCAGGAGAAGGAAGGGACGTTAGATCGTGAAGGGTGCAAGACACAAAGACGAGGCAATCCAATGGACGAAGCAAAACAAATAAAAGAAGAAGTGGCTACCAACACGGGGCTAACCACGGCGACTCTGGCTGGTGTCGTCGCAAAGCCTGAGGTGCGAGCTGTGGCTGCACCAAGCTTCGGCGTTGGCGGAGGTTCTTCCGCGGGAGCCGCGACCGCCCCGGCTATGGACAAACAGGCGGTGCCGCTCTTTTCGACCGACGAAGCGAAGGAGTTTCGCGCCCGGTGGGACGCTATCCAAGCAAGTTTTGTTGACGAGCCTCGGCGCGTCGTGGAGCAAGCCGATAGCCTTGTCGCCGTGGCGATGAAGCGATTGGCTGAAATGTTCGCGGCGGAAAGAGCGAGACTCGAGGGCCAATGGGATCGCGGCGATGATGTCTCGACCGAAGATCTCCGCCTTGCATTGCAGCGCTACAGGTCGTTCTTCGGCCGCATTCTCTCGGTCTAGTAAGGCTGGAAGAGCCGCGGGCATTCATTGGGGGCGCGGTGTGCCTAGCTGCTCGGGGAACGGCGGCGATCGACGAGATAGGCGAGCAAGGCAAAAATCGCAAAGTAGAAGGCGGCATTGACGCCGATAGCGATGCGAAGAAACCAGCCGAACGTCCAAGCGAGAGATTCGTGAGCGGCGGGCATGACGAGTTCCGCGAGTTTCAGGCCCGGCGAAAAAAGAGAGACAATCGAAACGGGAAGCGTCGATTCGCTCGGCACGGCCAGGGCTAAGGCGAGAAATCCGGCGAGCAGCCCCGCAGCAGCAGGCAATATCCAGCGGAAGAATGGGCGCGGGGGCATCTCAACGGATTTTATCAGAACGCACAAGGCATCCGGGTAGAAGAGACCCATCAATGTGCCAACAAATACTCTTGGTGGCCTGATTCCTGGCGTGAAACGATTTCCCGCCTTTTTGCACCGTATGTGCGGTAAGGCCCATCCCACTTCAAAAGCCCCCCCATACTAAGCAATGGGGCACCCTTGTTCCAGGTGCCAGGCGTGGGGCTAATTGTTCGGGAGACGCGCTGGGAGCGTTTCAGGGAGAGTTGCACTCCCCGCGTGTTCCGCGCTTGCATACGTCGCGCACATCAAGCGTTCAAAACTCATCTTCAAATATTCCTGTCCTTCTTGTTTCTAGACAAGTTTAGATGGACGAGCTCCAACCCCGTGTCTTGTGCGAAGATAGGCCCGCAATCAATCTCGCGGGGCGGACAATGAAATTCCAGCCTGGTTTTGGATTCCTTCCATTGATCCCCCCTGAAATCGAGTTCGATTCCTAGAGGAGCGAAACCATGAAGCGGCGTTTTGCGTTTGCGTGGACGTGCGCGTGTTTGTTGGCCGGGTATCTATCCATCTTCGCAGGAACCATTTTTGCTGCCGGACCCGCGCGCTTGAAAGTGACGGAGAACCATCGCTATTTGGAGTACGAAAACGGCAAGCCGTTTTTCTATCTGGGCGATACGGCGTGGGAGCTGTTTCACAAGTTGAATCGCGAGGAAGCGACTAAGTACCTGACCAATCGCGCGCAAAAGGGATTTACCGTGATTCAGGCGACCGTGCTCGCGGCAGGGAGCGGCCTGACAGTGCCGAATGCCTACGGCGACTTGCCGTTCTTCGATAAAGATGCGACGCGGCCGAATGAGGCGTATTTCCGGCATGTTGATTTCATCGTGAACAAAGCGGAGGAGTTGGGCTTGTTCATCGGAATGCTGCCGAGCTGGGGAAATTATTGGACGACGAAGACGGCGTTTTTCACTCCGGAAACAGCGAAGGAGTATGGAAAATTTCTCGGAGCGCGATACAAGGCCAAACCGATCATCTGGATTCTTGGCGGCGATCATTCGATCACGGATGAAAAAGAGCGGGCGATTGTGGATGCGCTGGCCGCGGGCCTGACGGAAGGAGACGGCGGCGCGCACTTGAAGACTTTCCATCCCGTGGGGCCGGGATTTTCTTCGATCAAACTGAACGACGCGAGTTGGCTGGATTTCAATATGTATCAGTCGTCGCATTCGTCGCGTGACCATGACAACGGGCTCTACGCCGAGCACGACTACGCGCTAAAGCCGGAGAAACCGACGCTGGACGGCGAGAATCGCTATGAACAAATTCCGGTTGGATTTCATTTCCGCGGAATGAGCGGGCTGGACCGCTTTGACGATTACGATGTGCGGCAATCCGCGTATTGGTCGATTCTCGCCGGTGCTTGCGGCCACACCTACGGAGACAACAACATCTGGCAGATGTACAAACCGGCGGTGCACAACGCGAACGCGCCGGATGTGCCGGTGCAAGACCGGATCGCCGGGGGACGGCTCGGCGATCCCTGGATGGGAGGCGAAGGCGGAATCCTGGGAGCGAATATTCCCTGGGACGAAGCGATGGACCATCCAGGCGCGTTTCAAATGGGGTTCGTGAGGAGACTCTTCGAGTCCGTGCCGTTCACAAAGATCGTGCCGGACCAGAAAATGATGCTCAACGGGCCACTGACGGGCGGAGGAAAGATTCGTGCGGCGCGATCTTCGGACGGTTCCTTCGCGATCATTTACTCGCCACTCGGAGAAAGCTTCACGATCGACAAGAGCGTGATCAAGGGCGAACGGCTGAAGGAAATCTGGTATGACCCGCGATACGGCGTTTCCTATGAGTTTCACCAGTCGGATTGCTGGGGAATTCAAACGTATACTCCGCCGACGAATGGCCGCGGAAATGATTGGGTGTTATTGCTAGAGGACGTTTCCAGAGGCCACGCGCTGCCGTGAGTGCTTCTCTCGTTGAAAACTTGATACAGAATTGCCTTGGACGAAAAATGGCAGCGAAGACAAGCAAAAGCAAAAAGACGGGGAATGCGTATGTGCGAGACGATAACCCTGCATTGCAAAAAGTGGTGCGAGGATTGCGAAGCCTGGTGAAGGCTGCCGTGCCGGGAACGAAAATCACCCTGAATTCGTGGGGCATTCCGACGTTTGAAACAAAAGATCCGTTTTGCTTTTACATGGCCGGGAAGAATCACATCACGTTTGGATTTCACTATGGCACGTCGTTGAATGATCCCGAAGGATTGCTGGAGGGCACGGGAAAAAACATTCGGCACGTGAAACTGCGCGCGGTACAGGACCTGGAGCAAAAGGGCTTAAAGAATTTGGTGCTGGCCGCTGCGCGGCTAGAAGGAAAACCGCCGATGAAGGGGATGAGCGGGAAACGAAAATAGCGTTGGGACAACCAGGTATCGTGCATTAGTTCAACTCCAGACGGAGAAGATTGTCGAAGGCCGCTCTACTAAAACCAAGTGGACGCCTTATAGCGGTGATATTCGTCGCCGAAGCGCTCTTCGAGGACGCGTGACTCGGCGCGAGCGCGAGTGATCTGCAAAATTACCACCGGCACGATGAGCAAGAGGAAAAGGGGCCTCTCGAGGAAGAGAAAAAGTCCCCCGATAACAAAGGCGCCGAAAACGTAGATGGGATTGCGAATGCGGGAGTAGATGCCGTGAGTGACAAGTTTTTTTGCCTGTGGCGAGACGGAGAAGGAATTGCCGAGTTGAAAGCGGGAAACCGTGAGAAGGACGATGGATGGAAACAGGACGGCAAGTCCGGCGATGCGCATGGGGCTCCAGGGCGGGCGCGCGAACTCGTAAATCAGAACCGCGATTCCGACGAGCGGGACGAAAATGACGAAGATAACGCTGCGGTTCAGGCTCATTGGTGGATTCCGCCAGATGGTGCCGCCGCCGGAGAGCGAGGCGCGCCGGCGCTTTTCACTTCGACGAGGACGTAGACCAGAGTGGTCTTGCCGACGTTTTCGGCGGTGTGGGGAGCTTTGGTTTGTAGCCAGCCGCCTTCGCCTTCTTTAGCTTCCCACGTTGCCACTTTGCCGTCGGCGAACACAATCTTCATCGTTCCCGGCTTGGTAACGTAATACCAGCCGGAGGGATGGGTGTGCATGGCGTCTTTCTCGCCCGGAGCAAGTGTGTTTTCAATGACGCGCACATCGGCGTTTTCAAGGATGATCTTGTTGTGGTCGGAAGCGACTTTGACGACGTCCTGGGCGCGGCAAATTCCTGCAAGGGGGAGTAAACCCAGGGCAGTGAGAGCTAGGCAAAGTTTCCGCAAGGCTATCCTCCGTTTTCCTTGGCATCGTACCACGCGCGGTGAGACGGATTACCGCTTGAGAGAGGGCGGAGAAATCCTTCGTCGCGGTGCTCCTCGGGACTGACACGCTGCATCGCGTGCCGGGTTAAGCACACCCCCTCCCCGGATTTTTTGGAAGTGTTCATTCAAAAGGGTTTTAAGTCCTGTGTTTTGGAAGTGCGGATTATAAACGGGTTAGAGGAGGATTTTTCGTAAGTGCGGATTATAAAGGAGATAGTGACTTGTGACTGGTGACTTCTGACTCGTGGAAGAGCAGGAGACGACTTTGACGAAGGGTTGTCGTGTTGAGAGGGAGGTCGGCGGGTCGGAGAAAGACGCGGGTCTGAAGACCCGCCAGTACACAAACTCGAAAAAGAGCTGAAGGCGGAGACGTTGAGCCCAACAGAGGGAGAGAAACCAAGTGAAGAGGAGGGCCATTGGCTGGATTGCGACGAGAACATGAGACAGGGTAGCATGGGTGTCGATTACTGTCAAGGACTATTATTGAGTGGTATCGTTCGAATGAGACAGGCGGAAGTTGAGTGGTTGGAAGGAGTTGGCGGGAATTTTGTAGTTTGGTGAGACAGTAAAAAGTGTGAAAAGGTCAAAACACCCAGGTGCAGGACTAACACTTGAGGTACCTGGCGGCATATCCGATCCTAAGCGGGCGTACCTCAGGATTTTGGAATGAAATCCACGGTGCCGAGCCGTTCTCTCAACTTCTCAGCTTCTGAGATCGAATAAAGGAACGCAAGAAATCCTGCTTCCTTAGTCACATCCTTCATTGTTTCGGCCGGATCGAATCCACCATAAAGCAAAAACATCTCCGGTTCCGGGCCGAGCCTGGCAATCGCCTCGCAAGTGATGGCGAGCACATGCCGGGCGTTTGCATTCGGGCTGGCAAACATACACGCGTTTCTTTGGATTCCATCAGGATCCACCATGAGAATTGTCGGTCCGATGGTGGGCGTGGGATTGTTGAAACGCAGTTTGTTTACGTCAAACCAGTGACCGGCGAATTTGATCGCTTCAGGAGATTCCATAGCGAACTCGACGAGGGCACGCTTTGAAGAGGTTAGCGAGTCTCTTGCTGGGTCGGCGACTTCGAGGGCTTCCAAACCCTGAATAAGTAGTGAAAAAATATGGCCGTGCTGTTTATCGAGAGCGATCGACTGCCGCTTGATGGCAGTGATTATTTTCCCTGCTTGGGAAAAATGAGCGCTTCCGTCGGTGTGATGGGAGTATTTGACGAGATGCGATGTGACTTTGCCACGCTGTTCAAGGTTGACTTGCGATTCGCGGGTTCCTGTGGCGGCAATTGCGGATGCGGAAAGAATACCCATCCGGTGCTGAAAATAAGGGAATGTAATAAATAAACTCCCATCGCCCCCGAAAACTACCTGAAATGACTTTACGCGCAGATCGCCAGATTTGACGACGCAGACCACTCGTTCGCTGCGGATCGCATCGATGTTCCCAGCTTGAAAACCTTCCATACGCGCAATTGTAGTATTGACTAAGAGAAGAGAGATTTCTCTCTGCGCAGGCCGACACGTTCGCAGGAGCGAACGTGAAAGAAAAAGCGTCGGCCTGCTCCGTTCGAAATGACGGTGCGGGGTGGCGGCCGCGATGATGGGCAGAGCGGCAGTCGAAATGACGGCGCGGGGTGGCGGCCGCGATGATGGGCAGAGCGGCAGTCGAAATGACGGTGGGGGTGGCTGGCGTGGCGGAAGAGGTGCTCAGAGGGTTCGGCTCAAGTCATCCCACTGCGGATTAAGAGATTCGATTAGGGCGATCTTTTTGGCGCGATTCCAGCGTTTGATTTCTTTTTCGCGGGAGATGGCAGAGCGGGCAGTGGGATGCGGTTCGAACCAGACAAGTCTGGTGACGTTGTATTTTTGGGTGAAGCCGGGGATGAGTTTCTCTTTGTGCTGGAAGACGCGTTTGACGAGGTTGCCAGTTACGCCGATGTAGAGAACGCCGGATTTGCTGGCCATGAAGTAGACGTGGAAGGTGCGTTCCATGGGGGCGGATTGTGACATCGGAGAGTGTGTTGTTCAAAGGGCAAGGGGAGGAAATCGAAGACGAAGAGAGATTTCTCACTGCGCAGGCCGACACGTTCGCAGGAGCGAACGTGAAAGAAAAAACGTCGGCCCGCTCCGTTCGAAATGACGGTGTGGGGCGTGCGGGCCAACTGTGATACTGGTGGCGTACGGAGACGATGTTTGCATTCAGTTGCCGTGGCGTATTGTTTGGCGTGGGTTATTTCGGCGAATCGGATTTGGCGCGTCTGCTCAGGCGGAGACGACGGAGAGGGCGCCGTGTTGCTTGCGGGAGGGGCGGACGGTAATTTCTACGTCTTGACGGAGGGCGGTGAGAAATTCCATGAGGCGGCCGACGCTGAAGTTGCCCGCGCGGTTGCGCATGAGCAGGGAGACCTGAGGCTGCTGAACGCCGAGAATTTTGGCGAGCTCGACCTGGGTCATGCCGCTGGCTTTGAGGATGGAATAGATTTGCAGGGTGAGTTGGGCCTTGAGCAGTTCCTGCTCGGGATTGGGGAGACCAAGGTCCGCGAAGACGTTGCTGCTGCCTTCCGTCACGCGAGCGACGCGTTTCTGTGTCTTTTTTGTTTTGGCTTTCATTTTAGTTCTGTCTTTCTCGATGATCCCGCTCGGCTTCCGCGAGGCGCCGCTTGATTAACTCGATCTCCCTGGCTGGCGTAGCAATACATTTCGTAGATTTTTTCTGAAATACATGCAAGACATAGACGGCGTCCTCAAAACGCACGGTGTAGACGGCACGCCATGAGTTGCCGTGGTGCGAGGCCACAGTTTCGAGCACGCTGGCACCGCCAAAGCCTTTAAGAGGCTTGGCGGCAGGATCGATTTTACCTTCCTGGGCCGCAAAGAGCGCGTGTCCGATGTCGATCCTGACGGGGCGAGGGCAAGAACGCAAATCCCGAAGTGACGATCCAACCCACCGGACGGGTTTCGGGGCGCTTTCCATCGCTATACTAGTATACATATATGCATATACAATTTCCAGCGAAAAACGGTCACGACATGTCGTGCCCCTACGCGGAGAAACGGCGAGAAGGGCCGGGCTTAAGCCCGGTGCCAACAAAAGGCGGAGAACAAGAACACGCTGGCGATGTAAACTCGCCGCTACGGAAGCGAAACGGTTCGACGAAGCGGAGGGCATGATGCAAAGGCACGGACATGGCGGGATCGGCTGGGCAGTGGTTGCAGGATTTTTGGTGGCGGCGTCCGCGATGGCGCTTGGCACCGCGGCGGCGGGGCAAAGCGAAAACAAAACGCTGAGCCAGAGCGCGGAAAAAACACAAACCAAGGTGGTGCTGCTGGGTACGGGGACGCCACGGCCGTTTCCGGACCGGTCGGGGCCCGCGACTGCGATTGTGGTGGGCCAGCGGGCCTATCTGGTGGATTTTGGGCCGGGTGTGGTGCGGCGTGCGTCAGCCGCGGCAGCCCAGGGCACGCCGCAGCTGGAATCCACGAATCTGAAGATCGCGTTCCTTACGCATCTGCATTCGGACCACACGGCGGGTTATCCGGACTTGATCCTGACTCCATGGGTGATGGGGCGCACGGAATTGGATGTATACGGGCCGGAAGGTCTGGAGGAGATGACCAAGCACGTCCTGGAGGCCTGGCGGCGGGACATCGAGATTCGCACCACAGGGCTTGAGCAACGGCACGCGCTGGTGGTGCGGGCGCACGACGTGAGGGCGGGCGTGGTGTACAAGGACGAGGGCGTGACGGTGACGGCGTTTCGCGTGGCGCACGGGCAGTGGCCGGAAGCATTCGGCTACCGCTTCGACACGCCGGGAAAAAGCATTGTGATTTCCGGGGACACCAGCCCGAGCGAAGAAGTCGTGGCCCATTGCCAGCCGTGCGACGTTCTCATCCACGAGGTCTATTCACCGGAGAGCGTGTTGAGCATGCCCAACTACAAAACGTACCGGGCAAAGTACCACACGTCTACCAGCGAACTGGCGGAGATTGCCAATCGCGCGAAGCCGGGAATTTTGGTGGTTTATCACACGTCAGGGAAAGGACCGAACGGCCCCATCCCCGATGAGCAATTGTTGCGAGAGATTCAGAAGACCTATCACGGAAAAGTGGCGATCGGCCACGATCTAGAAGTCTATTGAAAATACGGGTCTGAAGACCCGCCCCCCAAATCGCGCACTTGCCGGTAGACCAAGACCCGAATGCCGCACGCCGGGTACGTGCCGTGCCTACAGCGCTCGGAATTTCTTGCTATCGCTCCCAGTCTTACGGGCTGGGCTAACTTCTGCCACTCCTACGGCGCGGCGGCGCGAGTGCCAATGCGGATCTTGCTGCAACGCATCCCAGAAGCATAGGCTGCGGCTGACCTCAGGAATGGGTTGAAAGCGGATAGCGGGCTCGATGTATCGGGCCCCTACAATGGCATGGATTAGAGTTAGAGAGGGATGGAGGAGAAGAACCATGGCGGGGAAAAATCAGGTGCGGGATTCGGTTTTGCAGGCGATTGGAAATACGCCAGTAGTGCGGCTCAGGAAGCTGGTGACGCCGGGGATGGCGGAGGTGCTGGTGAAGCTGGAGTACTACAATCCAACGGGGTCGTACAAAGATCGCATGGCGCTGGCAATGATTGAAGGGGCGGAGGAGCGAGGCGAGCTGCGTCCGGGCATGCGCGTGGTGGAGTGGACGGGAGGAAGCACGGGATCGTCGCTGGCGATGGTCTGCGCGATCAAGGGCTACCGCTTCACGCCCATCTCGTCGGACGGATTTTCGGACGAAAAGCTCCGCACGATGCGTCTTTTCGGCGGGGACCTGGAGATTTTTCCGGCCGAGGACGGCAAGCTTGTGCCGGAGCTTTACCAGAGGATGAAGAAGCGCGCGGAAGAATTGGCGCAGCAGCCGGGCACGTTCTACACGAACCAATTCAATAACCAGGACGCGATTCGCGCGTACATGGGAATCGGCAGGGAGCTGGCCGAACAGGCGGGCACCGGGCTGGCCGCGTATTGCGAGGGAGTGGGAACTGGCGGAATGATTGTGGGCGTGTCGCGCGCGCTGAAGGAGGCAGGATGCAAAGCGCGCATTGTGGCGCTCGAGCCGGCATCCTCGCCGACGCTCACCACGGGGAAAGGCGGTGCACACCGGGTGGAGGGGATCGCCGCAGGCTTCCGGCCACCGCACTTAAAGGACGGGGACTTTGATGAAGTGCGCACGGTGGAGGAAGGCGAAGCGCGGGAGATGGCGCGACGGTTGGCGAAGGAGGAAGGAATATTCGCGGGCACGTCGTCCGGGTTGAACGTTACTGCGGCGCTGCAACTCGCGCAGGAGCTTGGGAGTGGGAGTACAGTGGCTACGGTGGCTGTGGATAGTGGTTTTAAGTATCTGGCGGGGGATTTGTATCGGTAAACGAATATCCGGGCGCGTGACTGGGAGTCCGAGACGCGGGCCAATTCGGAGAGCGGGCGGCGCCCCTCGAGGATCCCTTCGTTCCTCAAGGCAAGCAGGGTAAAGAATTGCGGCCAGGATGGCAGAGGATGACGTCCGCGTGATGAAACGGGCAGGACTTTCGCGCGTCAGTATACTTGTCGGCTGTCCAATCCGTTGGCGGTCAAGTGTGGTCGGGAGGTGCCCAAATGGCCGGAACTCTTACTCAAGACCTGCGCAGCGGCGTGCGCATGTTGAAGAAAAGCCCGGGCTTCACCGTGGTCGCGATTCTTTCGCTCGCACTCGGCATCGGCGCCAATACGGCCATCTTCACCATCATCAACGCCGTCTTCCTCCATCCTCTCCCCGTTCAGGATCCCGCCCAGCTCGTCGAGATGTTCACTCGCGACACTAAAACGGTCAACGCCAACGCCAACTTCCAGCTCACGCCCACTTCCCTCCCCAATTACGAGGACTATCGCGACCAGAACACGGTGTTCACTGGCCTCGCCGCCGCAACGTTTCCCCTTCCGCTCAACTGGGGCGGCCAAGCTGAGCCTCAGCAGTTGCAAGCTTCGATGGTCAGCCCGAACTTCTTCGACGTTCTGGGGGTGAAGGCCTATCGCGGCCGATTTTTCTATCCCGACGAGGGCAAGAAAGTCGGCGCCGATCCCCTCGCTGTGCTGAGCTACGCCCTCTGGGTCCGCCGTTTTGGCTCGGACCCCGGCATCGTCGGCCAGACCATCACGCTCAATGCGACCTCTTACACCGTCATCGGCATCGCGCCGCCTAATTTCAAAGGCATTGTCTCGCTCGCGCCGCCCGATGTCCTCTGGGTTCCCCTCAGCATGCGCGATTACGTAGTTTCCGGTCAGCTCAAGGCTTATGAAAATCATCGCCGCATGCGCTGGATCTCCATAGTCGGCCGCTTGAAACCGGGAGTCACCGTGGAGCAGGCGCGCACCGCCATGAAGACCATCGCCTCTGCTCTCGAAAAGGAATATCCCCGCGACAACCCTGGCCGCACCTGCGAGCTCTATCCGCTGAATCAATCCGCGCTCGGCATCAATCAACGCGGCCAGTTCTCCCTTGCCGGCGGAGTCCTAATGGGGGTCGTCGGCTTGGTGCTGCTCATCGCCTGTGTCAATCTGGCGAATCTCTTGCTTGCGCAGGCAGCTAAACGCGAAAAAGAGCTTACACTTCGCGCTGCTCTCGGCGCAGGCCGTTCGCGCTTGGTCCGCCAACTCTTGACCGAAAGCACTCTGCTCTCGCTTCTCGGCGGCCTGGCCGGTCTTCTTATCGCATACTGGGGCCGCAAACTTCTCTGGTCATTCCGCCCGCCGTTTCTCGCCGATGGCTCGATTGATCTTTCCTTCGACTCACGCGTTCTTTTCTTCACCCTCGCCATCTCTGTTCTAACCGGTCTGGTCTTCGGCATCATTCCCGCGCTCAAGGCTTCCAACACGGACCTCAACGAAGTATTGAAAGCTGGCGGACGTGGCGGAACAATGGGCTGGGCTCACAATCGCATGCGCAGCTTGTTGGTCGTCTCGGAAATTGCGCTGGCTCTCGTCGCTCTGATTGGCGCCGGACTATTCCTTCGCAGTATGCAGAAGGCTCAGGAAATCAATCCGGGCTTCGAGTCGAAAAATCTTTTCCAATACAACTTCGATCTCGGCGCCCTCCGCTACGACGAGAATCATGGCCAGCAATTCTTCCGCGATGCGCTCGAGCGCGTCAAGACCGTTCCCGGCGTTGCCGACGCCACCATTTCAGGCAATGGCGTCATTGGCGGTGGCATTGCGGGAACTATCTTCCGCGAAGGCGAGCAGACCGATCCCAACAACCGCGGGACCCTCGTCGGCTTTGACGACGTCATGCCCGGCTACTTCTCCGCTCTTCGTATCCCCACTTTGGGTGGCCGCGATTTCACGGATTTCGACCGCGAGGATACCAAAGCGGTCGTGGTCATCAACAAGGCCATGGCCGATCTCGTTTGGCCCGGCCAGGAGGCTCTCGGCAAGCGCTTCACCATCGTCGTTGACCCTCATCAATACGAAGTCATCGGCGTCGTAGGCACAACGCTCGTCGGTCAGGTCGGAGAAGATCCCCAGCCCGTGGCCTATTTCCCCATGCGCCAGCAATACGCTCCGGCAGCTTCTCTCATGGTGCGGACCAACGGAAATCCGGAAGCGCTCATGGGCGCCGTCCGCGCTCAGGTGAATCAGCTTGATCGCAACCTCGCCCTCACGAACGGCCAAACTATCGGGCAACTTCTCGCGCAAGGCCTCTGGGCCGCGCGCATGGGGGCTGCGCTTCTCGGCCTGTTCGGCCTACTCGCCCTGATCCTTGCCTCTGTCGGCATCTACGGCGTCTTGTCGTATTCCGTCACGCAGCGCACCAGCGAAATCGGCATCCGCATGGCCCTTGGTGCCCAATCGCAACAAGTCTTGAAGCTTGTCCTCCGTCAGGGCATGCTCCTCGCCGCAGTCGGCGTTCTCGTGGGCATCGCGGTTGCGCTGCCCGTCACACGTTTCGCATCCACTCTGCTTTACGGCGTCAGCGTTTGGGACCCCATCACCTATATCGCCATCACGCTTCTTTTAATAACCGTCTCTTTCCTGGCATGCTACGTTCCCGCGCGGCGCGCGACTCGTATCGACCCGCTCGTCGCTCTGCGCTTCGAGTAACCCCATGCCCCAAAACGCGAGGCTCCGAGCCCGAAGGGCTCGAGCCTCGTCAATGCCGGCTACCGATTGAGCGAGGATCTTCTGTGGGGCTACAGACGCGCAGACACGCTCCCCTGCCACATCCAATCCACGTCGATTCCGTTTCGCCACTGTAAGTAGCCTGTTTTCAGCATTTTATGAAGTGAAACGTTCTCGATTTTCCCGGCAGCCGGCATGCACTCCCCTCGTTCGAGTATGCACCACAAACGTACGCAACGAGGGCTGCAACAATGTCAGCCAAAAAATTCACCCGCAATTTCCCACGAGCCATCGCTGCGACTCCGTTCTCCGGACGTGCGCTTGCAGCACTTGCATTCTTGGCACTTGCGCTATCTTCATGGACTGCCGATCGCCTTTGGCCACGGCACTTGCGCGTTACGACGCAACATCGACATCTCCGTCCGAAAGTACATGGACGAAACATCTTACTTCCCTTTTCCAACGAGATCGCTTGCGCCGCGATTGCGTCATTCGACGATCAGCTCGAAGCCTTTCTTCGCTACGAATACCTTCGCGGGCGCGATCCCGACGATGCTTCGAGAATTTTTCTGACGGCAGACCACAGCGGCAAACGAACGACCTACAAAATTTCCCTGCTCGTGGAAAACGATCAGCTCACGGCGATCCCTCGCCTCAACCGTATGGAATCTCATGGCCTGATCACGCGCTTCGAGCTCGTCGCTTGGACCAAGCAGGATCTCGCTCTTGCGCAGCAACAAACCCGTATGTTCGAAAATGTCTACAACGTTCCCACTGAACAGAAATTGGAAACCCTTCCTTCGTTTCAGCTGCTTCCCGCTCTCGCGGACTTTCTCGTCTTCAAGTCCCAAACCGACTGGCGCGTCGTCGGCCAAGGGACCCGCGCGCCGAAGCCGCTCACACATCATCAAGCGCTACGCCTCGCTTCTGACATTCTCGACGTCGCACATTTTTATGATCTGCCGCTTGATTATTTTCTCGGTGTCGGCGCCATGGAAAATAACTACATGAACGTCGACGGCGATCTCACGCACGCGGTTTGGAAAAAACGCGCGGAACGCGGCGACATTATCCTCAAGCGCCGAAGCAAACGCGTCCTCGTAAGCGATTACTCGATCGGTGCGTGGCAAGTGTCCCGCGAAACCCTGCGCGCCGCCCACCAGCTCTACTTGAAAGACAAGCGCAATTACGATCTGCTTCCGCCGCGCCTGCGACCACCCCGCGAACTCGACGTAAATTCCGTCAGCACGGAAGTCCTTACGACGTATGCGGGTCTCGTGCTGCGCAATTTACTGGACCGCTTCGGCGGCGACGTTGATCAAGCCATTGGCGCGTACAATGGCGGCGCTCGAAACCCCAATCCCGCTTACGCTGCCGGCGTGAGGAACGTCGCACTCTATGCCCGGAAAGTGCTCGAACACGCGCCGCTTCCCGTGGCAAAATCTCCTTCGGGCCTTCTTCCGAATGGCACAGTGCTCTAGAAATGCGCTCGCGCACGGCAAAACACTCGATGGTATGAGCACGCCTAACGGAGTTATTCGCCCTGCCTGTCCGGACGGTCAGGTTCTTGAATCGCACGAACCTGTACGTTTTCGCTGTTGCCTCGATCCGCAGCGGGCGCCTAAAGTACTTGGTGCACAGTTCTCTCGTACGCATCATGAAATCACTCCTGGGCGTGTCGACAAGCAAGACAAAACCCTCGCCTCTCGAGGGCTCCGGGAATTTCCGTGTGCAACCAGAAGGCACCAGCCCGCAGCACATTTCGCGGCGCGAGTGGTGGCTCTGGTTCTCCGCTTTACTCGTCACAGCTCTTTCGGCCATCGCGTTTCTGCTTTCCTCGATTCGCTCTTTTTTTCGGCATGCGGATCATTTTTACGAAATACGGTCTGATCAAGCGCGCTGGGCCACGCTCTGTTTGCTTCTCGTGTTCAACGCCTGGCTAATTTATCGCCAGTGGTCCTTTCGCTGTCTTAGAAAACAATTCCCGGGGGAGTCTCTCGATTCTCAATCTTCTCCGCAACAGTTTATGGAGACGTCTGGCATTGATCCGGTCACGGGCTTGTACACGCGATTGGCACTGGAGCAACATCTCGGAAAAGAGGTCGCTCGCGCGCGCCGTCAAAACATGGCGCTAAGCCTCGCCACAGTTCATGTGGAAGAGTTATTGCGGCTCACCGCGCGCTGTGGCAACAGCGCCGTGGACAACGCACTGAAGGAACTGGCCCGCCGCCTCAAGAAGGCGAGCCGGGGCTCCGACATTGCCGCGCGCTTGAGCGACGACGACTTTCTTCTATTACTCCCGGAATGCGGGGTGAATGAAGTCAAACAAGTCTTGAACCGTCTGGGTCCCATCGAACTGAGCGTCTCGGGCGAAAAGATTCCTCTCAGCTACACTACCGGCTGGGTTGATTACCAGCCCGGCGAGCTTCCCGTCAATTTGCTCAAGCGCGCTGCCGACCTTCTTCATCTATACGACACGGCCGCGCACGACAGTTTCTCCGCAACGCTCGCGGCTCGCTAATCTGCGGTCCGTTTCGCACGAATGCATCGCGAATCTTCTGTTAACGCCGTCGCCTTTTCCGCCTCTGAGCGGAGTTTAAGCGAGAGAATTCGCTTCGTTGCATCGAAGGTTCCCTCTAGAATTCCCAGTGCGTCGCGCAAAGGCATGCACAGAGTCGGTCCACTGGAGGAGCGGTGATGAAAGCGAAACGAACGGCGAAATCTGCGAAGGTTCTCGTGATCGACGTAGGCGGGACAAATGTGAAGATGCTGGCGACGGGGCAAAAAGTGCCGAGAAAATATCCGTCTGGACCGACGATGACGCCCCGGAAGATGGTGAGCCTAGTCAAGAAGGCCGTCGCGGATTGGAAGTTCGACTGCATTTCGCTTGGGTACCCTGGGCCAATCATCAATGGGCATCCGCTGCGAGAGCCGCACAATTTGGGGCACGGATGGGTGGGATTCAACTTTCAGAAAGCGTTTGGGTGTCCGGTGAAGATTCTCAACGATGCCGCGATGCAGGCGGTTGGGAGCTACAAAGGCGGGCGGATGCTGTTTCTTGGACTGGGGACGGGGCTGGGATCGGCGATGATCGTCGACGGAATCCTGCAGCCCATGGAATTGGCGCATTTGGCCTACAAGAACGGGAAATCCTACGAGGATTATCTTGGATTGCGTGGGCTCGAACGAATGGGAAAGAAAAAATGGCGGCGCTGCGTGGCCAAAGTCACCAAACAATTGAAGTCCGCGTTGGAAGCGAATTATGTTGTCTTGGGCGGAGGAAACAGCAAAAAACTAAAGAAGCTGCCTCCGGGTATGCGACTCGGCAGCAATGAAAACGCATTTCTCGGCGGGTTTCGCATGTGGCAGAAGAATCAGGTAGCCAACCCTTTTTGAATTGGCTGGTATGCATGTCACCGGTTAAAGCGGTCCGCCTCGAAAGGCGGACCCTACAACTTCCAATCTCAAGCTTCCGCTTGTATATTTTCTCCGCACATCTAGGAGGCAACCCATGAAGCTGTGGTCACGCCGGAAATTTTTTCTCACATCTCTTGCCAGCAGTTTTGCCGCGGGAGCCGGTAAACTTTTTGCACGTTCGCTGCCTGGGGACGCGGTTGGTTTGCCCTCCGCGGCTGGGCCAGCGTTTTCGCCGGGGACTCGGCCGATCATCCTCGCGAGCGCCAACGGACTGCATGCGCTTGGGAAGGGCATGGACATTCTAAAGAAAGGCGGCGACACGCTTGACGCCGTGGTGGCGACGGTGAGCGTCGTGGAGGACGATCCTAACGATGATTCCGTGGGCTACGGCGGACTTCCCAACGAGGAAGGTGAAGTCGAGCTGGACGCGTGCGTGATGCACGGACCGACGCACCGCGCGGGGTCGGTGGCGGCGCTGCGACGGATTAAGAACGCGGCGCGGCTGGCGCAGACGGTGATGGAAAAAACGAATCACGTGATGATCGTCGGAGAAGGCGCGCACCGATTTGCGGTGGACGAGGGATTCGAGGATGTGAACATGCTTACCGAGCATTCGCGCAAGATCTGGCTGGCGTGGAAGGCGTCGAGTTCGGTGAATTGGAGGCCCGGCATCGATAGCCCGGAATGGAAAGAACAGCTTTCGGGGATTTTTGGCGACGACGATGAGGCGATTGCTTATGCGGAGCGCGTGATTGCGCATCCACCCACAGGAACGATTCCCTGCATGGCGGTGAATGAAAAGGGAGACATCTCCGCGACGACCACCACGGCGGGGTTGGCGTGGAAAATTCCGGGGCGCGTGGGCGATTCGCCGATCATCGGGGCTGGATGTTTTGTGGATAACGAGGTGGGCGCGGCGGGCTCGACGGGCAAGGGCGAGGAGAATATCAAGATTGCCGGCGGGCATACGATTGTGGAAATGATGCGGCGCGGGAAATCACCCGAGGAGGCGTGCCTCGAAGCGCTGTCGCGCGTGGCGCATAATTACAATAACGACAAGAAAAAGCTCGCGACGTTTCACATTTTCTTCTATGCGCTGAATAAGGACGGCGCGCACGGCGCGGCTTCGCTTTGGCGGAATCACTACGAAGAACCGAAGCATGCCGTCTACGCGGTGCATGACGGGACGCAAGCGCGGCTTGCCGAATGCAAACCGTACTTTGACGAAGTCAATGTCCATGGGTGAGGCTCGCGGATAAAATCGATATATGGATCAAGCGAATATTCTGATTATCGGCGGCGGCGTAGTGGGGTGCGCTATTGCGCGCGCGGTTTCCACGCGCTGGCAAGACGTTTTCCTTGTGGAGCAAAATCCGAAGCTGGGAATGGCAACAAGCTCGCGAAACAGCGGCGTGATCCATTCCGGAATTTATTATCCGAAGAATTCGTTGAAGGCGCGGCACTGCATCGAGGGGAATCGCCTGACCTATGAATTCTGCAAGAAGCACAACGTTCCGTTCCGGCATACGGGAAAGATTGTGGTTGCGGCGAACGAGCATGAAGAAGCGGACCTCGAAGCGCTGAAGAAAAAGGGCGAAGACAATGGCGTGGAAGGATTGAGGCTGATCGGGCCGGCGGAAATTCGCAAACGCGAGCCGCACATCGCCGGGGCGGCGGCGATCGAGGTGCCTTCGACAGGGATTGTTTCCGCGGAGGAACTGGTGCACGCGTGTGCGCGCGTGGCTGCGGGGCAAGGCGCAAACATTGTGACACGCGCACGCGTGGTTTCCCTGGAGTCCGTGGGAGGCGCGATCCGCGTTGGATTGCGCATCGGCGACGAAGAAGACGCACAGGATGAGACGATTGAAGCGCGTTGTGTGATCAATGCGGCTGGGCTTTACTCCGATGAAATCGCGGCCTTGCTGGGAAACAAGTCGTGGACAATTTATCCGGTGCGCGGAGAGTACTGCGAAATTCGCGGGCCGCGGGCTTCGCTGATTAATGACCTCGTTTATCCCTTGCCGCATGCGCACGGGCTTAGTCTTGGGGTTCATTTTACGAAGACGCTTTGGGGAACGGTCTTGGTGGGTCCGACAGCGACATACGTCGACGCAAAAGATAATTACGAGCGCGGCCGCTTGCCCATTGCGGATTTTGCGCACAGCGCGAAAACCTTGTTGCCGGAAGTCGAGGAGAAGGATTTGCAGCTTGGGTATTCGGGGTTGAGGCCGAAGCTGGTGCCACCGGAAGGAAAAGGAATCGCGGATTTTGTGATTACGCGCGATCCGGGAGTGCCGCAGGCGATTCAGCTTGTGGGGATCGAGTCGCCGGGATTGACGGCGGCGCCGTCGATCGCGGAACACGTGGCGCAATTAGCGGCTGAAGTCCTCGCTTAGATCGACGCTTCTTTTGCAACTGTAGGGGTATGATATATCGTGCCCCTACATCCCCTTCAATCAATGATGATGCGCAGGAATTTTTTCTTGCCAGCGCGTAACAAAAACTCGGCGGGCTTGCTCAAATCAATGTCTTTGCGAGGATCGTCCACGCGGACGCCGTCGATTTCCACTCCGCCTTGCTCGATAAGCCGGGAGGCTTCACTTTTTGATGGCGCCAGTTTCAACTCCGCGAGCAACGTGACGAGCTTTTTTGCCGGCCCCCGCCGAACCCTTTGTATCTCCGCCTCCGTAGGCGCTTGACGATCGCGGAAGACGCGCTGGAAATTTTCGGCGGCTTTGCGGGCGGCTTCTTCGCCGTGGAAACCGGCGATCACTTCTTGAGCGAGGCGCATTTTCACGTCCATGGGATGCTTTGCGCCGCTTGCGACTTCTTTTTTGAGCGCGGCGATTTCGGCGGGCGTGCGGTCGGTGACGAGGTCGTAGTAGGTCCACATGAGCTCATCAGGGATGGACATGATTTTGCCGAAGATTTCGGCGGGCGGCTCGGTGATGCCGATGTAGTTGCCGAGGCTCTTGGACATTTTGCGCTGGCCGTCTAGGCCGACGAGGATGGGCATGGTGAGGGCGACTTCGCCCGAAAGGCCGTAGGCGCGCTGGATATCGCGGTGGACCAGGATATTGAATTTCTGCTCGGTGGCGCCGATTTCGACGTCGGATTTGAGGGCGACGGCATCATAGGCGGTGAGAAGCGGGTAGAGGAGTTCGTGGACGGAGATGGGCTGGTGGTGTTCGAGGCGGGAGCGGAAGTCTTCGCGCTCGAGCATGCGGGCGAGGCTGTAGTGGCCACAGATGCGCACGACTTCCTGGCTGGAAAGTTTGTCGAGCCACTCGCTGTTGTAGCGGACCTCGGTTCTTTGCGGATCGAGAAGCTTGAAAACTTGCGCGAGGTAGGTTTTGGAGTTGGCGTCGACCTGCTCGCGGGTCAGCGGCGGGCGAGTTTCGGAGACGCCCGTGGGATCGCCAATCATCGCGGAGAAATCGCCAATCAAGAAAATCGCAGTGTGGCCGAGGTCCTGAAAATGTTTCAGCTTACGAAGGACGACGGTGTGGCCGAGATGGATGTCGGGCGCGGTGGGGTCCACGCCCAAGTAAGCGCGCAGCGGAACACCGGTCTTCAGCGAATTCTCCAGCTTCGCTTTCAGGTCGGCTTCGGGAATGATTTCGGCAGCGCCTTTTTTCAGGTAGGCGAGCTGTTCTTCCACTGGTTTGAATTTAGTTTCGGCCATTTGTCTTTCAGACAGTTCGAACGACGCGACGGCCTACGATTTTATAGCGGCCTTCGAGCACGATTCGCACGGCTTCAGAATAAATTCTGTGTTCCTCCTGCAAAATTCTCGCGGAGAGCGTGTCCTCCGTGTCGTCGTCCTCTACGGGTACAACTGCTTGCAAAACGATGGGTCCGGCATCGAGATTTTCGTCCACAAAGTGCACGGTGCAGCCCGCGAATTTTACGCCATATTCGAGAGCTTGCCGCTGCGACTCCAGTCCGGGAAATGAGGGCAGCAGCGAGGGGTGAATATTCAGGATGCGGTTCGGGAAAGCAGCCACAAAATACGGCGACAGCAACCGCATATAGCCGGCCAGACAGACCAAGTCGACTTTGTGCGCGTGCAAGACAGCGACAACCTGGCGGTCATACGTTTCCCGCTCTAGTCCTTTCGAAGGAATCACGTGCGTGAGGATGCCTCGAGCTTTGGCGCGTTCGATCCCAGGCGCGCCTTCGCGGTTGCTGATTACGCTCGCGATTTCCGCGTTGGGCATTCGCCCGGATGCAATGCTCTCCGCCAGCGCGTCGAAGTTCGAACCGCGCCCGCTCAAGAGCACGCCTATGCGCTTGTTCATAAACGAAAAACGTTAACACATCCGCGGGTGCCGGCAAAACGTCCGTGCGTAACCAAAGCGCGCAATTACGTCGCAAAGTGTGTGCGAGAGAGTTAGAATCCCGGGGCCGAAACGGGCGACTTCAAATGGAAGGCGACCACGATGAATAAATGCTGGACCAGAGCTGGCGAAGAATTGAGACGAGCGGCAATTTTTGCGGGGCTGAGCGTAATATGCGCCGCAGTAGCCGGAGCGCAAACCGGCGTGCCCGGCGCTGCGAAAAATGCGGGAGCGGGAGCGGCGGTGTCCACTCACGATCCTGCGGAGCCGCTGACGGGAAAGCCGCATCCGAAAATATTACCGCGGCCAGCGGGTGCTATTGCGCGGCAGAGCATTGATGAAAAGGCGATGCGCAAAATCATCCACGAAGAAGTGAGTTGCGGGACGCGGCTTACGCTTTCCTCGTGGACGGATCCAAAGCGTGGGGCCGGCTGCGGCCGGGACTTCATCGTGACGCGATTCAACGAGATCGTAAGAGAGTCAGGGGGCAAGCTGGAAATCGTGGTGGATAAATTCGAGTCAAAGTCGGAACGGACCGGGCCAAACCCCGTGCATCTCGAAAATGTGTACGGGATTTTGAAGGGCTCGGATCCAAATCTGGCAAAGAATGTTTTCATTGTCGTAGGCGACTTCGATTCCCGGCCTTCAAACGTGATGGATCCGGAGGCCGATGCACCGGGAGCGGACGACGACTCGTCCGGGGTCGCAGTGATACTGGAGTCAGCGCGGGTGCTCAGCAAGGCAGCCGCGGGGGGGCACGGAGGCCGCGCGACAGTGTTGTTTGGCGCGCTTTCCGGCGAAGAACAGGGATTATTGGGAGCGTACCGGCTGCTGGAATGGACGAAGGAGCAGGGATACACGGTCGGGGCGATGATGGACAACGATATTGTCGGCGCCGACCCGGCGCCAGGGGGACCGCATCGCGTGCGGGTCTTCTCTGGAAACGGCGAGATCGAAGATTGCGATTCGCCGGCGCGCGAGCTGGCCCGCGCGATCGAGGAGATTGACGGGCGCTCGGCCATTCGCATGATTTTCCGGCAAGACCGCTATGGGCGCGGCGGAGATCACTATCCGTTCTACAAAGCGGGGCTGCCTGGAGTACGGTTTACGGAACCGCTCGAAGACTACAACCACCAACACCAGACGCCGCGAACGGAGAACGGCGTTGAATACGGGGACTACGAAAAGTATTTGAATTTTAGATTCATGGGAAATGTGGCGCGGGATAATGCCGAGGTGTTGCGGCAACTAGCGCTCGCTCCTGCCCCACCTACAAATGTGAAACTGACGGGAGCGGTTACGCCGGATGCGAAGGTTTCGTGGTCGGCCGAAGAGGACGCGGAGCGGGCAGGATTTGAGATTTTGTGGCGCGAGACGACCGAAGCCCGCTGGAGCGTTTACGATTTTGCAGAAGCGCCGGGAAAGACCGCGTTAAAGGGCGTCTCGACCGACAATCATTTTTTTGCGGTGCGGTCGGTGGGGAAGAATGGAGCGCGGTCGATTGCGGTGGTGTCCGAACCGGAACGCCGCCCGCCGCCGCTGCCGTCCACGGCGAAGCAATGATCTCAGATTGTTGAAGATATTTCCTTAGCAACTGCGCGCGATGAGAGCTTGGTGAAACGGGGCAACGCGCCAGCCAAACCTTGACCGCACAGGGCCGCGCGGGGCATAATTTTGGCGGAGATAGTTCCGGTCCCCGCCCTCGAACTCCCCACCAAGGTTCCTGAGCTGTAATGGAGATTCGTCATGCTAAACCTGCTGGTTGTATTTTCGCGCGCGCGGTGTCTTCGAACGGCCATATTGATCGTTGCCCTTGCTAGTGCAGTAACCTTGATGGTGACTTGCAGCGGGACGACAACTCCCCCCATGAACAATGCTATGGGCACAATAAATGTGAGCTTGAGCGACCCGCCGAGCTGCTCGGGCACATCCGGGGGTTACACACACGTATTCATTACCGTGCGATCCGTACAGGCGCATATCAGCCCAACAGCGGATTCCAATACCCCTGGCTGGCAGGAGCTGGCGCCCCAATTGGCGACACAACCAATGCAGATCGATTTGTTCTCAGCGGCCCAGACGAACTGCGTGCTGGCACAACTCGGCTCTGCAGAGCTACCCGCGGGGAATTACCAGCAAATCCGGCTGATTTTGCTTTCGAACACGCCCAGTGTAGGGAGTGCCGTGCCCACAAATAACGCGTGCGCAGGAAATGGTTTCAATTGTGTGGTGTTGAATGACGGTACGGGGACGATTCACGAACTGACGTTGAGCAGCCAGGATCAAACAGGGCTGAAAATTCCGCCGGGACAGATTCTGGGCGGGCCTATTCAAGTTTCGGCCGGGCAGAGCGTCGACCTGAACATCGATTTCAATGCTTGCGCTTCGATCATCCGGCAAGGGAACGGGCAATACCGCTTAAAGCCCACGCTGACGGCAGGGCAGGTGAGCCCAAATAACTCTGGAATCAGCGGCCAGATCGTGGATTCCCTGACCAAAACGCCAATCTCTGGCCCGGTGCTGGTGGCGATTGAAACGACGGACAATACCGGAACAGACCACATCCTGATGGAAGCGTCCGCCGATGCCAACGGGAATTTCCGCTTTTGCCCTTTGCCAGCGGGCACGTTTGACATCGTTGCGGTCGCGCTGGGTCCAAATAATCTTCCCTATAACGCGACGGCCGTAGTGGGCGTGCCCAACGGCCAAAGTCTTGGTCTAATTCCTCTCGTGGCGGAGACGGGTGCCAGCGGGCCTGCGCTCTTGCAGGGTTTTGTGACGGCCACGTCGGGGACCGCTCCTGCACAGATTGATGCAGCGATGTTCGCGCTGCAAACGATTTCCGTGCCGGGAGGGACTTCGCGGCAGTTGAGCGTCCCACTGGAAAGCGCTCCGGCAACCACCACTACTCCATCGCAAGCTTCCACGAGTCCGCTCGCGGTAGCATCCAACACCGCCTGTCCTGCAGGAAGTCCCACGAATGCGAATTGCGCGCAGTACACCCTTGTTGTACCGGCCAGCAATCCGAGTGTCGGCGTGTTCTCTACTTCCGGATTCACATACAGCGTGCCCGCGGCGGGAGACGTGCTGTTCACCGTCGATGCGATATCCACGCAGCCGGGCAGTGGAGGAGCAACCATCTGCACGCCTGCGGAACACATGACGTCATTGGATGCAAATGGACAGCCACTAAAAGTGCTGCCGGGAACAATTACAAATGTAGCGGAGCTGGACTTTTCTGTTTGCATGTGACGAGGGCGGAGTTGGCCTACCGTCAGCCCTCTTCCAAAAGTAAGGAGCGCCTAAGTCCCGCAAGTTGAAACGAGCAGTTTCGCGTGGCTGCCGCTATGCTCTAGCCCGGATTTCTCACCAGGATTGTGCAAGGACATCTGATTTGAAGTAGAAAAAGGCCGCTTTCTCAGGCATAACTGCGTTGTCTAGGCGAAGTAAATGCCAAGAGAAGGGCGGCCTTTCTAATGACAGAGTGTAACCAGTCGCAGTTCGAGTTTGA
>Ga0247680_1000036_pt1 | contig 85096 bp, 67 predicted proteins | sample CNK21_metaG_FD_182803 | JGI IMG/M metagenome (GOLD analysis project Ga0247680, IMG submission 182803) | Soil microbial communities from Purdue University Martell Research Forest, Indiana, United States - CNK21 | ecosystem: Environmental > Terrestrial > Soil > Temperate forest > Bulk soil...
ACAGTAAAGCTCACACCGTTGCTGGCCACGCCGCCAACCGTCACCACGACGTTGCCCGTGGTCGCGCCTGCTGGCACAGTCACACCGATGCTCGTAGCGCTCCAGCTTGCCGGTGTCGCAGAAATTCCGTTGAAGGTCACCGCACTGATTCCCTGTGTTGTACCGAAATTTGCTCCTGAAATCGTCACCGCAGTGCCCCCAAGGCCCGAGGTGGGATTCAAGGTCGCGATGCTGGGAGCAGGAGTCGTTACTGTAAAGCTCACACCGTTGCTAGCCACGCCGCCAACCGTCACCACAACATTTCCAGTCGCGGTTCCTGCAGGGACGGGCGCGACGATGCTTGTCGCGCTCCAGTTCGTTACGGCTGCAACCGTTCCGTTGAATTTGACTGCGCTTGTTCCTTGAGTCGCGCCGAAATTTGCACCTGAAATGGTCACCGATGAACCGATCAACCCAGAGGCCGGATTCAAGCTAATGATACTCGGGGCTGGAACCACGACAGTAAACGGCACACCATTACTGGCTATCCCAGGGTCGGTGAGCACAACATTTCCCGTTGTTGCTCCGCTCGGCACGGGTACCACTACACTCGTTAGACTCCAACTTGTCGGAGTCGCCGCCGTCCCATTGAAGGTAACTGTTCCCAGCGCCGTTCCGAAGTTCGTCCCCGTTATCGTCACTAGCGTTCCCACTGTTCCTGACGTCGGGCTAAGACTGGTGATATTCGGAGTCAGGATGCCACCCACGTTTGACTTGAACGCCGCCAAAACCGCACCCCAGGCGTCGGATGCTCCGAGCGTGGCATGCGCTGATTCAGTCCCTGAAGTGGTTTGTAACTGCTGCTCTACAAACAGCTTTGTGCCGGGCTCGAGCGGAACTCTTTCCAGGGCCGAAAATCCACTCCCCGCCGTGTAGCTTGCAGGATTGGCGGTTGACATGGCACTGAGAAACAAATCTCCGCCCGCTGTCGTTGCGTTCCCGGTGCTCGGTGACGCACTGGTGCCTTGGGCCATCGCGATCACATCCAACGAGTTTGCGGTGGCCACTCCCGAATACTCAACGATTGCCAAACGCATCGTTCCCGATATCGACTCGGACACGGCAATCGTGTTCGCGCCGCCAGCGATGTTCTCTGCGTAGAAGATTCCGAGCGTATGCCCATTGGGAGCGTCCAGGGTGACGTCGAGCTGAAGAGCTTTGTGGTAGGCGTTACCCCTGGAGTCTGTAACTGTGAACAATTCTCCGGAGCGTCCTCCACGGACGCACACACCGATCCAGTTTCCTGGGGTGTTAATCGAATTGAAGGCAAGCGTGGTCGAGTTCACCGCACCGGCATCCTTGCCGGCGTGCTGAACCAGAGCGATCGTTGATGTTTGCGCACGAGCAACGCATGGTATGCACCCGACAAAGAAAAAAAGCGTCAACAAGAATTTGAAGTACTTCATGGTCTGACTGTCCGCCAATTCTGTGATTGCTTGCATTCCCAGCCAGAACCTTAACAAGTTCATTGATTGAACGCTGTCCAATGTAGGACAACAATTGTTATTTCTTGCTTATAAACGGTTGAACCGTTTCGAGGACCGTACAAAAGAGAACAATGCAGAACCGAATGAGTCGGTTCATTCTTTCAGGAGACTGACAATTTGTTTGGCGACAATCGAAAATCACTCGGTACCAAGAGAAAAGAGTCAATTCTTCCGAACTGGCTCTCTTCTTGGCGGGACTACTGAAGTATCGCGACTTAAAGACCGGTTCCAAGCTGAGGAATTGAATCAGGTGCTTATCGCTGGGAACATCTGGTGAGGTCCAGTGGAATCCGTTGGACTTTTGCATTTGTGCTGGCGTTGTCTCAATGTCCTGGACTAGATACAAATGGTGATCCGAGTTGAGAAAGGTTTGGACGGCGCTTCCTTGATCCCGTCGTGGATCACTTGCTGCCAGCTGCAGATGACTAAAGAAAGCTCTCGAAACATTGGAACGCCACAACGGGCATCCGCGCGTTGTAGCAGTAGGATCGTGGACAACTTCCGGTCACAACTTGCCGAATCACGTCCGGAACTGTGATGTGGGCTGGAGAGAAAGACGTGTGAATCCGAAGACACTCAATCGGTGGAGTAATCGGCAGGTCGCGAGTTCAACTCTGCCCCCCGGCTCCAGAACCGTCTAACTTCCGTAGCTTCAATCAGTTTACTGTTTGGTCCTACCGGCTAAGATGTTGCCATTGAGCTACCAGTTGAACATCGTACCGTCCAATTTCCTGTTCACCGGAAGATAGGCACGCTCGTATGAAAATTTTTCAGCGAGTTTCTCGTCGTAGTCAACTCCCAATCCGGGACCGTCTCCCGGATGCAGAAATCCGTCGCTGAAGGAATACGTGTGCGGGAAGACTTCGTCGGTTTCCTTGGTATGATGCATGAATTCTTGGATTCCAAAATTGTTCACGGAGATGTCGAAATGCAGCGCGGCGGCCAAGGACACCGGCGACAGGTCCGTCGCTCCATGGCAGCCCGTTAGCACGTGATACATCTCCGCGAGTGAAGCGACTTTCCTAAGATGTGTGAGACCGCCGCCGTGGACCGTGGCCATCCGGATGAAGTCGATCAGTTGTTCGGTGATGACGGTTTGAGCGTCCCAAATCGTATTGAAAACTTCCCCTAGAGCAAGCGGCGTCGTCGTGTGCTGGCGGATTATGCGAAATCCTTCCTGCAATTCCGCCGCGACGGCATCTTCGAGCCAAAAGAGGTGATAGGGCTCGAGGCTCTTCCCGAGGCGCGCCGCTTCGATGGGTGTGAGCCGGTGATGCGCGTCATGCAGCAAATGAACGTCGTCGCCGAATTTCAAGCGAAGGGTTTCGAAGAGCTTAGGAACCATCATCAAATATTTTTCCGTGGACCAGATATTTTCGGGCGGGAGACCCTTTTCCGCGGGTTCGTAGAAGAGCTTGTCTTTTGCTACACCGTAAGTCGAAGGAATCCCGGGAATTCCAGACTGCGCGCGAATGGCGCGGTAGCCCATCTCCGCGAATTTGGCGACTTCATCGACGGTCTCTTCGATGTCGCGGCCATTCGCGTGGCCGTAGACCATGACCCCTTTTCGGCTCTTTCCGCCGAGTAGGTTGTAGACAGGAGTGTTGAGAGCTTTGCCCTTGATGTCCCAGAGCGCGACATCGATGGCCCCAATCGAGGCCATGGTCACCGGCCCACGCCGCCAGTAAGCGCCGCGATAAAAATATTGCCAAATGTCTTCGGACTGAAAGGGATCGCGGCCAATCAGGCAGGGAAGCAGGTGATCCGAGAGATAGGAGGCCACGGCCAGTTCGCGCCCGTTAAGCGTCGCATCGCCGAGGCCGTAGATGCCCGCGTCGGTGTAGACCTTCAGCGTGACGAAATTTCTTCCCGGCGAGGATATCAGTACTTTTGCATCAGTTATTTTCACCTATCCTCCTCATGTCTCAGTCGAGTTTGCCTGCATCGATGTTGATGTTCTCTTCAGCATGCGCAATCAGCCAGGCGAGAACATTTCAAATCCGACGGACCAGGCCTTGATTTGTAGCCTTGGTATTTCGCACGAGCAGCAGCACTAGAACCATCCCCGCGAAGGGAATCAGCCCCGCGATGACCATGAGCGGGTCGAATAAGTGCGTTCCAGTAGCGATTCGCGCATCGGAAAGATGTCCCGCCAATTCGAAAACGATAATTGTACCAAGTGCGGCGCCTGTCCCGCTCAGTCCGCTTACGGTGGCCACGGACTCGTTTTTGTAAAGGTCAGAAGGTAGCACGTTGGCGATGGTCGTGAAAGATGCGTAAGAGAACGTAGCTAGGCCGAAGAGGAGAGTAAGCATATAGAGATTCACCGTGAAAATGGTGGGAATGAGCAAGGTCACTCCGAAGCCGCCGAAAATCACCAGTGCTTTGCGCGCGCTTCCCACGGACCAGCCGCGCTTAATCAAACGGCCGGAAAGCCAGCCGCTGAAGAAATTGCCCAGATCGGCCGCGATGAACGGAATCCAGATGGCGATCAAGCCGCTTTTGAGCGCAATGCCTTTGGCGACGAGATAGATAGGAAACCAATCGGCGATGAAGAACCAGACTGGGTCCGTAAAGCTCCGGGCGATGACGGTTCCCCAGGTTTGGGGGAGCTTCAGGATATCGCGCCAGCGCGGCGGTGTTACAGGGAGCGGATCATCCTCTTTGTGGTCGGCAAGAATCATCTGCCGTTCCGCGGCACTAATCCGAGGATGGTCCTGAGGGAGGTGAAAGAACAAGCGCCAAACAATAAGCCACAGGAATCCGAGCAAACCAGGAACGACGAACGCGGGACGAACGCCCCAGCGGAAATACAACCATAGGACGAGGAAAGGAGCGACAGCACCGCCGATGGAGGAGCCGCTGTCGAATAGCGCCGTGGCGAGGCCGCGTTCTTGCTTTGGAAACCACTCCGAGACGGCCTTGGTTGCGCCCGGCCAGTTGCCGGATTCTCCAAGTCCGAGACAGAAACGAAAACCCATTAAGGAGTAAAAGCCTGTGGCAAGCGGCGTGAGAACGGAGACAATTGAATACCATAGAACGGTGAGCGTGAGTCCGCGCTTTGTTCCGAGGCGATCCATCAGCCTACCATTGAGGGTTTGTCCAATGGCATAGGCAACGCGGAACGCGATGACCAGACTGGCGTAATCCGTATTGGTCCATTGGAAATCTTGCTTGAGATAGGGAGCGAGCAGGGAGAGAGTCTGACGATCGATATAGTTGATGACCGTCGAACCAAAAAGAAGCGCGCCAATCCACCAACGCAGGGAAGAAAAGGTGCGCCCGCTTCGCAGGCTTGGTCCAGGGGACCTTGTTTCCGCGTGGAAGTCCATTAGGCAGCCGATCCAGTCCTGCGTGGAAGGAGAGCCATCTGTCAGCCGGAAACCGCGAGAGCAGAGAGTGTCGCTGGGCTTAGCAGCGATGCGGATTGTCCGTCGAGATAAATCGCCGTATCCGGATGCATGCGCAGGATCGATGCCGGAGCCATCGGACTGATGGGCCCTTCGATACAGGCTTTAACAGCCTTTGCCTTGCGGGCATCAGGAACGACCGCGATGATTTCTTTCGCGGTCAGAATTTGCCGAACGGACATGGAGATCGCTCGCTTCGGCACCTCCGAGAGATTTGCAAACCAGCCCTCTCCGACTTGTTGTCTCCGGCAATCTTCATCCAGATTCACAATGATGTAGGCATCCTTCGTTTCGAAATCGGCTGGCGGATCGTTAAACGCTAGGTGCCCGTTTTCACCGATGCCTACGAATGCAACATCGATTGGATCAGCCTTTAACTCGTCGCCCACGCGGCGGATGAGTTCTGCCGGTTTGTCCGTTCCATTTAACAAATGATGCCGAGTGATTCCCGTCTTAGCTATCAAACGCTCCTGCAGATACTTGCAGAAGCTGGTCGGATGATTCATGGGAAGACCGATGTATTCATCAAGATGGAATAATTCTACTTTTTGCCAGTCGATGCCGGTCGTTGTGGTCAAGGCATCCAGAAAATCGAACTGAGAAGCACCTGTTGCAGCGATAATGCGTGCCAGCCCCCGATCACTGATCGCATTGCGGATCGCCCTCGCGGCGTGTGCCGCAGACGCCTTGCCAAGCTCTTCTTTCTCCGCAAACACTTTAAGCTTCACGCGTGACACCGTTCTTTCGTAATAGCGTTTGGTCCTGGCATGGGGATAGACATGTTCGTGTCGAAGTTTCGTCCGTGCGAATCACAAAGTCTACCTCACACCTACTTCCACTTATATTGTATTTGGCGCAGCGAGTCATTCCGCCTGCCCTTAGAAATTCATATCAAAATGTCACGCGACTTCTCCATCTTCTTGCTGACTCTTTTTGATATAGTCCCTCGCACGATGCTTAGCGATTCGTTGAACGGGCCCAAGACTGGGTATACCCCGCTCACGCGCAATCAAGTCCGAGGTTTTTGGGCTGCTTGGGGTGGTTGGACTCTCGACGGCATGGATTCTTTCATCTATGCGCTCGTGCTTTTGCCTTCGCTTCGCGACCTCCTGCCTCGCTCCGGCATCGCCGCGACAAAAAGCAACATCGGCTACTACGGTGGTCTGCTGTTCGCTCTCTTCCTGGTGGGCTGGGGCCTCGCTTTCTTGTGGGGCCCAATCGGTGACCAGTTCGGACGCGTTCGTACATTGATGCTGACCATCGTGTGGTATTCGGTGTTCACGTTTCTTAGCGCGCTCGTCACCAGTGTCTGGCAGTTGGCGATTTTTCGATTCCTTGCCGGAATTGGAATCGGCGGTGAGTGGGCCATGGGCGGCACATTCGTCGCGGAAGAGTGGCCGGAAAGTCGCCGCCGTGCTGGAGCGGGCTACATGCACACAGGCTATTACGTCGGCATTTTTCTCGCGGCCATCGTCAACTACGTCATCGGCAGCCGCTATGGCTGGCGCGCCATGTTTGCCGTCGGAGGCTTGCCCGCGCTCCTCCTGGCATGGGTGCGTCACGGCGTAACCGAACCAGCGCGGTGGTCCAACAAATTGGACGTCGTTCGCTCCTGGCGGTTTTATCGCCCCTTTGCGGCGCTTTTTTCTCCTGCGTTGCGCCGCCGTACAATTTTGAACTCGCTTCTTATGTTCGTTTCGATAAGTGGCCTGTGGGCCGGAACGGTCTATGTTCCTGCTGCAGTAAGTTCTCTGGCGGAGGCTGCGGGAAGTGCCGGCCCTGCTGCTGCACAGCTTGCTTCTCGCGCCACGATGCTCGTGGCATTCGCCACCATTCTGGGATGCCTGGCGGTGCCGTGGCTCGCAGAACGACTCGGCCGCCGAGGCGCCCTGAGCTTTTTCTTCGCATTGATGGCGGTTTTCATCGCTCTCACGTTCGGCAAAGTTTTCTATCTCGGTCCCTCCGCGCTTCCCTGGTTTTTTGTCTGTCTGTTTTTCCTTGGGCTGGGCGGCGCGAACTTTGCGGTCTACACCCTGTGGCTGCCGGAACAATATCCCACGGAATGCCGCGCAAGCGCCTTCGCCTTCTGCACATCCTTTGCGCGTTTCGGCGGAGCGGCGATCACATTTCTTGTGGGCAGCGGGGTACAACGCTACGGCTCACTCGGGATCCCCGTGGCAATCACTTCGCTGGCGTTTGCCGTCGGGCTGCTGTTGATTCCCCTTGGAGCTGAAACTCGTGGACAAGTTCTGCCAGCCTAGTGGCAAAGTGACACTCAGTTCAACGCGAGGGAATGGAGCAAACTTTGGCTACAATGAGAGCCCGTCAGCTCCGGATCGGCAAAGGTTTATCGCGCGCACATGACAGACTCGGCCGCTCGCTCAACTTCAAACGCACGCCACGCCCTTCTTGCCGGATTCCTCGGGTGGACGCTCGACGCCTTCGATTTTTTCGTCATCACGTTCATGTATGACGTGCTCGCCCGCCACTTTGGGGTCTCCAAGAGTCAAATCATTCTAACCACGTTCGCCACTCTCGCCATGCGTCCGATCGGGGCACTTCTCTTTGGCCTGCTGTCTGACCGCTACGGCCGTCGCGTTCCGCTGATGGCCAACGTCATTTATTTTTCTCTCATCGAGCTCCTGTGCGGTTTTTCGCCGAACTACAAATTCTTTTTCGTGATGCGAGCCTTGTTCGGTATCGGCATGGGCGGCGAGTGGGGTGTAGGCGCATCGCTTGCGATGGAAGCCGCTCCCATCCGTTGGCGAGGCGTATTGAGCGGAATTCTCCAGAGCGGCTACCCCATCGGCAATATGCTGGCTGCGCTGGCTGCTCGATTCATTCTGCCTGCCTGGGGTTGGCGCCCCATGTTCTGGATTGGCGCCCTGCCCGCCTTGCTGGCCCTTTACATCCGTGCCAAGGTGCCAGAGTCCGAAGCCTGGAAACAGAATCGCGTGGCAAGCACTGGGCAGGTTCTTCGCATCGTAGCTGCGGAATGGAAACGGGTTATCTACCTGGTGGTCTTGATGACTTTCATGATGTTCCTCTCGCACGGCACGCAGGACTTGTACCCGGATTTCTTGCAGGAAGTCCATCGCGCCTCGTCCGCCGTGCGAGCGAATATTGCGATTATTTACAACATCGGCGCCGTCGTCGGCGCGATTATCTTTGGGCAACTTTCGCAAGTCGCTGGCCGCCGCAAGGGCATGATTGCGGCGCTCGGGCTATCCTTGGTCATGATTCCCCTGTGGGCGTTTGGCGGGAACCTCACAATCCTCATGTGCGCTGCATTTGTGATGCAGGCGGGTGTGCAGGGTGCCTGGGGAGTGATCCCCGTGCATCTGAATGAATTGTCCGCGGACGCGACGCGGGGCTTGATGCCCGGTCTCACCTATCAGTTGGGAATTCTTTTTGCGTCGCCTACAAACACGATTCAATACGCTCTGCGCGACCGTGTCGGCTACCAGTGGGCCATGGCCGGCTTTGAAATCGTGACCATTCTGACGCTAACTGTTCTCCTTCTGTTCGGTGCGGAGCGCCACGGGCGCAGCTTTGTGCGAGAGCCGCTCAAGAATGCAGCTTCAGGTTTGGATTAAATGGCACGGTTCGTGAAAACCTATTTGCACTCCTCAGTGTTCACGGTGATTGAATGAAAGCTGCTGTTTTGCACGAATTCAAGAAACCTCTCGTGATCACAGATGTCCCTCAGCCCGAGCCCGGCCGCGGTGAACTCCTGATTGCCGTGGAAGCCTGTGGCGTGTGCCATTCCGATCTGCACGTGGCTGATGGCGACTGGCCGCAATTCTCTCGCATCACCAAGATGCCGTTGATACTCGGCCACGAAATTGCCGGCCACATTGTCGAACTCGGCGAGGGAGTGAAAGAATTCCAAGTGGGCGATCGCGTCGGTGTTCCCTGGATTTACTGGACATGCGGAGAATGCGAAGCCTGCCGCGAGGGCAACGAAAACCTGTGCTCGAAGCAGTTAATCACCGGAGTGAGCGTGGACGGGGGCTACGCGGAATTTATGAAGGCTCGCGCAAGTCACGTTCAAAAAATCCCGGACGGTCTTTTGTCCAGGGACGTTGCACCACTATTCTGCGCCGGAGTCACTGTCTATCGTGCGCTCAGTCAAGCCAGAATTCAGCCCGGCCAGCGGCTAGCCGTTTTTGGAGTCGGTGGTCTGGGCCACCTTGCTGTTCAAATTGGCGCGGGCCTCGGGGCAGAAGTTACCGCCGTCGACATCGCCGAGGAAAAGCTTGCAGTGGCGGCCAAACTTGGCGCCGTTCGAACGCTGAGCTCTTCTTCGAACAATGTTGTTAAAGAATTTCGCGCGACCGGCGGCGCACATGTTGCCATTGTTACTTCCGCATCGAAAGCCGCCTACGACACGGCGTTCGGCTGCTTGCGGTTTCGTGGAACTCTGCTGGTCGTAGGCTTGCCCGCGGAGAATCTCTGTTTCCCGCCGATTATGATGGCCGCAGGTGAAGCCCGTATCCAGGCCTCCGCCGTAGGCACGCGGCAGGATCTTGGAGAAGTTCTTGCATTGGCCGCTTCCGGCAAAGTTCGATGCCAGGTGACAGCGCGCCCGCTTGCGCAGGCCAATGACGTGTTGGAAGAGATGCGCGCAGGACGAATCGCAGGCCGCGTGGTTTTGACGCCTCAATAAACCCAGCTAGCCGGCTCCCTAACAAAAAACGCCCCTTCCCACCAGTACCGAATTCCAGCTTGGCGTATGCTTCTGACTCTAGTATTTTCCAATGCGCGGATCTGTAAGCTCCATTCGTGTGCTGGATAAGTTTTTGCGAATCGGTACAACACATTGGAAAGTGTCTCGTCTGTCATGAATGTTCGACAACTCTTCGATCTCACTGGACGCATGGCCATCATCACCGGCGGATCCATCGGCCTCGGCCGTCAAATGGCGGAAGGCCTCGCGGAAATGGGCGCAAACGTCGTGCTCTGCGCCCGCAAAAAAGAGCGTTGCGAGCAAGCGGCTGTAGAACTGCAAAAACTGGGTGTAAAAGCCCTCGCGCTCGCATGCGACGTAAAAAATCCAAGCGACGTCCAGTCGGTTGTCGGCAGCGCCTTCTCTCATTTTGGGCGCATCGATATCCTGATCAATAATGCCGGAACCTCCTGGGGCGCTCCCGTGGAAGAAATGCGCCTTGAGCATTGGAACAAAGTCATCGAGACGAATCTGACCGGTACGTTTCTCTTCTCGCAGGCCGTCGGAAAGTATATGGTTCCTCAGCGCCGCGGAAAAATTATCAATATCGCATCCGTGGCTGGCCTGCGCGGTGCTCCACCGGAATTACAGGCCATCGGCTACCATGCCAGCAAAGGCGGTGTCATCGCTTTTACCAAAGATCTGGCCTGCAAATGGGGCATTCACAATATTCAGGTCAACTCCATTGCTCCGGGGTGGTTTCCCACAAATATGTCGCAAGTCGTGATAGAACAAAACAAAGAGGCTTTCTTGAGTAAAATCCCGTTAAGGCGATTCGGAAATGACCACGATTTGAAGGGCGCGGCTGTTTTCCTTGCTTCGGATGCGTCCGATTACGTCACTGGCCACGTCTTGGTTGTCGATGGAGGGCAAACCGCGTGATGCGCGTTTGATACGCCATGAACATACCTCTCACACCGCTGCGCTGTTTGCGGTACGCCGAGCAGCAGTATCCGCGCAGGACCGCGGTCGTTTGCGGCGACTTGCGCTTCACTTATGCTCAATTTGCCGACCGTGCAGCTCGCCTCGCTGGCGCGTTGCGCGCAGCCGGTGTAAATCCCGGCGACCGCGTCGCTTTCCTCAGTATGAATTGCCATCGGTTGCTGGAGGCCTACTACGGCGTTCTCGATGCAGGCGCCGTCCTGCTCCCCTTGAATATCCGGCTAGCGCCTCATGAGCTTGCTTTTATTTTGAACGACGCCGGAGCCAAAGTGCTCTTTCTCGAAAAGGAGTTTCTTTCCGCCGTCGATTCCTTTCGTCAAAGTGTTTCGACGGTGGAATGTTTTTATTTGCTCGATGGCATGCCTCAAACAGACTGGCTCGCTCCCAAAAATTACGACGAATTCCTCGCCGCCGCTTCCCCTTACCGCACCGACATCCTGCAAGTCGACGAGAATGCCGTCGCGGGACTTTTCTATACCAGCGGCACCAGTGCCAACCCCAAAGGCGTGATGCTCACTCATCGCAATACGTACATGCACGCGCTGTACGCCTGCCTCACCGACGATCCCACCGCCAATGGCGCTCAATTGCACACCATTCCTCTTTTCCACGCCAATGGCTGGGGCATGCCCCACACCCTGGCTTTGACCGGCGGAAAACACGTAATGTTGCAGCGTTTCGAAACCACTCGAATTTTCCGTTTAATCGAGCAAGAGCGAATTCGCAACATGTGTCTTGTGCCCGCCATGGCCACGGCTCTAGTCAATTGCCCCGAGCGTCCAAAATATGACTTGAGCAGCTTGCGCATCATCAATATCGGCGGCGCCGCGTCCTCCCCAACTTTGGTTCGCGAAGTAGAGGAAAAGCTCGGTGCTTCCTGCCGCTCCGGCTACGGCCTCACGGAAACTTCGCCGACGCTATCCATCTCCAGAATGAAGCCGGGCCTCGATTGGCAAGGCGACCAAAAATATATCGGCCAGGCGATGACCGGCTTCGCAATCGCCGGCGTCGAGCTTCGCGTCGTCGATCAAAACGATAAGGACCTCCCCCACGACGGACAAAGCATTGGCGAAGTCGTGGCCCGCAGCGACGTGGTGATGGCGGGCTATTGGCGCCAACCGCAAGCCACTGCCGAAGCCATGCGCGGCGGATGGTTTCACACCGGCGATATGGCCACCATCAATGAAGACGGCTACATTTTGGTGGTCGATCGCAAGAAAGAGATTATCGTCAGCGGCGGCGAAAATATCTCTTCGCTTGAAGTTGAAAAAACGCTCCTGGCTCATCCAAACGTTTACGAGGTTGCCGTGGTCGCTGTCCCCGACGCCAAATGGGGAGAAGTGCCCAAGGCTTTGGTCGTGCTGAAGCCCGGTTCGCAGGTCGTGGAAGCGGAGTTGATCGACTTTTGCCGTGCTCGCATCGCGCATTATAAATGTCCGCGCTCCGTCGAATTCTTCGATGCTCTGCCCAAAACGGGCACCGGAAAAATTCTGAAAAGGGAATTGCGCAAGAAATATTGGGGCGGCCAGGACACCATCCGCCCTGAATTTGCCAGCCGTAAGTGAGAAGACTTATAAATAGAATCCTAGACTGAGCGGCTGCGACCCCATGAGACATTTCTCCGTGAGTACTTGGATTCATTCCATTAGAAAGAGCGGCCACCGATGAGCGATTTGGTTCAGCTTGCGAATGAAAATGGTATTGCCGTCATCACCATCAACAATCCTCCCGTGAACGCTCTTAGCCCCGGCGTTCCAGAAGGCATCGCCGCCGCGATTGAGCAAATCGACAAAGACGGCTCGATCAAAGCTGCAGTACTCATCGGTGGAGGCAAGACTTTCATCGCTGGAGCGGACATCAAGGAATTCGGCAAGATCACTTCCGGCAAGGCCAGCGGCGGCGGCTTGGAGCTGCCATTGCTCCTCTTGAAAATCGAGGATTGCCACAAGCCCATTGTCATGGCCATTCATGGGAGCGCCTTTGGCGGCGGCCTTGAACTTGCCATGTCTGGCCATTACCGCGTCGCGGTCCCCAGCGCGCAAGTCGGCCAGCCCGAAGTGAAGCTCGGCATTATTCCAGGCGCCGCAGGCACGCAACGCTTGCCCCGACTCGCGGGCGTGGGCAAGGCTGTAGACATGTGCGCGATCGGCAACCCGATCAAAGCCGAAGAAGCTCTCCAGCACGGCATCCTCGACCGCCTGATCGAAGGCGATCTGTTAAAGGGCGCCGTCGCCTTTGCTCGTGAGATCGCGGACAAACCCGTTCGCAAAACACGCGACAGGAATGGCAAACTCGGCTCTGCGGAACAAAACGCCACAATCTTCGCCGCCGCGCGTGACAACGCCGGCAAAAAACAGCGCGGAATAATCGCGCCCCTCGCCGCTATCGACGCGGTCGAAGCCGCCACTAAACTCCCTTTCGAAGAAGGTTGCAAAGTTGAGCGCAAACTATTCATGGACTGCTTTTTTTCCGATCAATCGAATGCTCTCATTCACGTTTTCTTTGGCGAGCGCGAAGTCGCCAAAATCCCCGACATTCCGAAGGAAACTCCGCTCGTCCCCGTCAACACGGCAGCCGTCGTCGGCGCGGGAACAATGGGCGGCGGCATCGCTATGGTCCTGGCAAACGCCGGCATTCCCGTGCTTTTGAAGGAAGCCGACCAGGCCGCGCTCGACAAGGGTCTCGCGAACATTCAAAAGAATTACGCGACTTCCGTGAAGCGCGGCCGCTTCACCCAAGCATTCGTTGACGAGCGTCTCAAGCTGATTCAGCCAACACTCACGTACGATTCCTTCGCAAACGCCGACATAGTCATCGAAGCCGTGTTTGAAGGCATGTCTCTCAAGAAAGAAGTCTTCTCTGAACTTGACCGCGTCTGCAAACCCGGCGCCATTCTGGCGAGCAACACCTCCACTTTGAACATCGACGAGATTGCTTCCGCGACTCCGCGTCCCCAGGCCGTGATAGGTACGCATTTCTTCAGTCCTGCAAACGTGATGCGGCTCCTCGAAATTGTCCGTGGCAAAGCCACCGGCAAGGAAGTCATCGCCACCTGCATGCAGCTTTCGAAAAAGCTTGGCAAAGTCGGCGTCCTGGTTGGGAACTGCCGCGGATTTGTCGGCAACCGGATGTTTCATCCGTATGTCCGCGAGTCCGTGTTCCTCCTCGAAGAGGGCGCGAGCGTCGAAGCGATCGATTCCGCGCTCTACGATTTTGGCATGGCCATGGGACCGCTCGCTGTCGGCGATCTTGCGGGTCTTGATGTCGGCTGGCGAATCCGCAAGGAATATCGCCACCTCGAAAAGCCCGGCCTTCGTCATGCTTTTGCCGGGGACAAGCTCTGCGAAATGGGCCGCTACGGCCAGAAAACCGGCGCTGGCTGGTACAAGTACGACGAAAATCGCCGCGCAATTCCTGATCCCGAAATCGCGCAGCTCGTCCGCAAATGGGCCGCGGAAGCAGGCATTTCTCAACATCATGTTTCGAAGGAAGAGATCGTCGACCGCTGCGTTTACGCTCTCGTGAACGAAGGCGCCCGCATCCTCGAGGAAGGCTTCGCCCTGCGCGCCGTTGATATCGACATCATCTATCTCAACGGCTACGGCTTTCCTGCCTATCGCGGCGGACCGATGTGGTATGCCGACACGGTTGGTTTGAAAAGAGTCTTCGACCGCATCGAGGAATTCCACAGGCAGCACGGCGAACTCTGGGAGCCGGCTCCGCTGTTGAAGCGGCTCGCTCAAGAGGGCAAGAAGTTCGCGGACTTCAATAAGGAACAGAGCGCGACTGCCTAGGGACTCACAGTTTCACCGCGGACAGCTTTTTTGTTTTCCATCAACGACCGTTCTTTTGCCAGGCAGTTGCAGTCCTTTCAGGTGACTCATGGGACGCGTTTTTCTGGTTCGCCACGCACAGGCTTCTTTTCTCGAGCCGGATTACGACAAGCTCTCCGCCACTGGCGAGGCTCAGGCTCATGTGTTGGGCGAGTATTGGGTTCGCCGCAAAGTCGCCTTCGACCGCGTTTGCACCGGGCCGCGCCTCCGCCATCGAGATACCGAGAAAGCCGTGCGCGAAATCTACTCGAAGAACGGCCTAAAACTTCCCGGGCCCGTCGTGTTCGACGAATTCGACGAATTCCAGGGCGATGTGGTACTGGGAAAAAGTCTTCCTCGGCTTACTGAGACCAACTCGCACATCCGCGATCTCGAAAACGCAGTTCGAAATGCTAACAGTCCGCCCCAGCGCCGCAGGAATTTCCAAAAACTCTTCGAAACGGTGGTCACCATGTGGGTCAATGGGGAATTAAGCGTAAATGGCGTTGAATCCTGGGAGGCCTTTATCTCCCGCGTCAATCGCGGTCTTTCGCAATTTCTGTCAAGCGCAAGCAAGAGCGAAACCTGCGCCATCTTTACTTCCGGTGGCCCCGTCGCTGTGGCTGTCCAGCGCGCTTTGCGCCTTTCACCTTACGATACGTTGCGAGTCGCCTGGATGCCTCGCAACTGCTCTTATAGTGAATTTCTGTTTACAGGCGATCGTTTCACGCTCAGCACGTTTAACTCGTTTCAGCATTTGGACGATCCCGCTTTGCTGACTTATAGATAGATGCGCGTCGCAAGAGATATATGGCTGACCTCCAAGATCCAACGGCTGCTGTACGACCCGGAGAAGAGCTCGACGTCGCTAAGCTTGAACCTTTCCTTCGCGTGCAATTCCCCGGTGAAACTGAGGCCCTGGTCGTTCGCCAATACCCCTGCGGCCATTCGAATCTCACCTATTCCGTGCAAGTCGGTCAGCGCGATATGGTGCTTCGGCGTCCTCCATTTGGAAGTAAGGTCAAGTCGGCTCATGACATGGGCCGCGAGTTTCGCGTGCTCTCCAAGCTTCATGCTCACTATCCTCCGGCGCCGCGCGTCCTGCTCTTCTGCGACGACGTATCCGTGCTAGGCGCTCCCTTCTATCTGATGGAGCCCATTCACGGGATCATCCTGCGGCGAGACGTTCCGCCGGGCTTGGATTTTTCCCCGGTAACGGCGTTGCGCTTGAGTGAATCCTTCCTCGACAACCTCGCTCTTCTTCATAGCCTCGATTACGACGCGATTGGCTTGGCCGATTTGGGCAAACCGCAGGGCTATCTCGAACGCCAGGTACGCGGTTGGATCGAGCGCTACCATGCCTCCAAGACGCACGATATCCCTGAGATCGCGCCGATTTTCAATTGGATTCAACAGCACGTGCCTGCTTTAAGCGCCGCCGCGCTCATTCACAACGACTACAAATACGACAACGTAGTTCTCGATCCCAGCGATCTCACCAAGATCATCGGTGTCTTGGATTGGGAAATGTGCACTATCGGCGATCCGCTCACGGATTTGGGTTCAGCTCTCGCCTATTGGATCGATGCGAACGATCCCCAGGAGATGCTCGAAACGCGTTGGGGGCCTACGACCTATCCCGGCAGTATTACACGCGCTCAACTCGTCCACCGCTATGCGCTGAAAACCGGCCGTGACGTTTCCAATCTGCCTTTCTATCTAGCTTTTGCGCGTTTAAAAATTGCCGTGATCGTCCAGCAGATTTACTATCGCTATCACCAAGGTTTGACTCACGACGAACGCTTCGCCAGCATGCCGCAACTCATCAAACTTCTTTTGCGCGCCTCGTTGCGAACTGCTGAGACGGGCGCAATCTGACACTTTCTCTAGTCTGGGATTTTTATATCCGACATTGCATTGAACTTCGCACCTAGGCTAGTGGTAATAACGCACGATCGATTCCGCAACGCAGCAAGGCTTCTCGCTACCTTCCGTCTCCACCGTCACTGAGAATGCAGCCTCGTGTGCTCCAGACACTTCTTTCAGACTCAACAAACTGAACCGCGCTCGAATTCGCGAACCGCTGCGAACGGGGGCAGGGAAGCGCACTCGATTGAGCCCGTAGTTAATTGCCATTCCAACGCCGCTCCGAACTTGCATCACGTCCCTCATAAACCGGCTGATCAGCGAAAGTGTCAAGAATCCATGCGCAATCGTCGCCCCGAACGAAGATTCCTTCTCCGCTCGCTCGCGATCAATATGGATCCATTGCCGGTCCTCGGTAGCATCCGCGAATTGCGTGATGCGTTCTTGCCTGACGATGAGCCATTCGCTCACACCGATTTCCTTCCCCACATACTGCTTCAAAGAATCTGGCGTATCCACGACGACAGGCGCCACACTAATCTCCACGAAAACATTGCGAACGTAGCATCACTTCCCGGCCAACATTACTCCGAATGTTTGTTCGTCCGCTGCGGGGTCCCCTTTTTGAGCTCTCTTCTTGCAATGGATTCCGCGTGCACCTCATCCGGTCCGTCCGCCAGCCGCAATGTCCGCACATTCGCCCAGGCGCTTGCCAGGAACGTGTCGCCGGAAACTCCCGCCCCCCCATGCGCCTGAATGGCCCGGTCCAAAACGCGCAACGCCATGTTCGGCGCAACGACCTTGATCATCGCGATTTCCGCTCTAGCTTCCTTATTCCCGACTGTGTCCATCATGTGAGCCGCCTTAAGCGTCAGCAGCCGTGCCTGCTCAATTTCCATACGAGATGCCGCAATGTCGGCGCGAATCGTTCCTTGTTCCGCCAGCGTTTTCCCAAATGCGACGCGCGCCTGCACACGCCTGCACATCGCCTCCAGCGCGCGCTCGGCTACTCCTATGCATCTCATACAATGATGAATTCGTCCCGGTCCCAGCCTCCCTTGCGCAATTTCAAATCCTCGCCCTTGACCCAGCAGTATGTTTGACACCGGCACGCGAACGTTTTCGAATGCGATCTCCGCGTGCCCGTGCGGCGCATGGTCATATCCAAATACGCTAAGCAGTCGCACGATCTTGACTCCCGCTGTATCCAGCGGCACTAAAATCATGGATTGTTGTTTGTGCACCGCAGCGCTTGCATCGGTTTTGCCCATAAAGATCGCAACTTTGCACCGCGGATCTCCTGCTCCGGACGCCCACCACTTCCGGCCGTTGATGACGTACTCATCGCCATCCCTTACGATGCTGGCGCGAATGTTCGTTGCATCCGAAGAAGCCACCTCCGGCTCCGTCATCGCATAACACGAACGGATCTTCCCTTCAAGCAGTGGCTTCAGCCATTTCTCCTTTTGTTCCGGCGTTCCGTATCGCGCCAGCACCTCCATATTCCCCGTGTCCGGCGCCGAGCAGTTAAACACTTCGGGCGCCATCACGCTACGGCCCATGATCTCGCATAATGGCGCGTATTCGAGATTTGTCAGTCCCACGCCACTTTCATCATTCGGTAGAAAAAGATTCCAAAGCCCGGCCGCGCGCGCTTTCGGTTTGAGCTCTTCGATGACTCGCGTCGGCTTCCAGCGGTCTCGATCGATTTCCTCCTGAAATCGTTGCTCGTTCCCATAGATATGATCGTCCATGAAAGCCTGCAACCGCCGTTGCCGCTCTTTCGTCTTCTCGCTGAATTCGAAGTTCACGCTTCCCGCCTCTGCACCTGCATGTGTCTCAGTGTTCTCTCGGGTAAATCTCAACGCACTCGCAAGGTGCAAACGATTAGTTGCCGCTCCCTTTTTCTTCTGACGTAGCCGCGGTTCGTTCCGCACACTGCCGGCGATTATATATGACATCCGCTTCTTGAAAAGACCACCCAGCGAAAGGACCCCGTTGTTCTGTTTCTCGGATTCCGTGCCTCGCTCGCGGCATTCTCTGTTGTGCAGCTGCCGCTTCAGCAGTTAACATTGCGCAGATCGCTTTCACTCATTATCACGAGGCGCAGACTTGGCCGACAAAGAGTCTCCCGCACACTCCTCATCAAGTGCGAGTGCAGGACCACTGATTCGCAACGTCTCGGACACCGCCCGTTGGGTCGCCGTTTATCGTGCCCGTGAGACCGAGCGCCCCGACGCCCACTTCCGCGATCCTTTCGCACGCCGTCTCGCGGGCGAACGCGGCGAACAAATCGCGCAGTCCATGCCCCTTGGCCGTAACAATGACTGGAGCATGATCACACGTACCTGGCTGGGCGACGATCTCATCAACGAACAGGTTCAACAAGGCGTCGACATGGTCATCAACCTCGCTGCTGGGCTCGACGCGCGTCCCTACCGTATGCAGCTTCCCGCGTCCCTAAAATGGGTCGAAGTCGATCTCCCCGAAATCCTCTCTTACAAAGAGGAAACTCTTCGCGACGAAAAACCCGTCTGCTCCCTAGACCGAATTCGTCTTGATTTATCAAACGCTCCGGCCCGCCGCGATCTTTTCGCCCAGCTCGGCGGCAGATGCACCAAAGCTCTCATCATCAGCGAGGGTCTGCTCATCTATTTGACTCCCGATGACGTCGCTGGCCTTGCCAAAGACCTCGCCGCGCCACCCAGTTTTCAATCCTGGATTCTCGATATCGCATCGCCCGGTCTTCTCCGCATGTTAGCCAAAAGAATGGCCAAGCAGCTCCATCATGCTGCGCCGTTCAGATTTGCGCCTCCCGAAGGACCCAACTTCTTCATACCTTACGGCTGGAAGCCGGTCGACGTGCGCTCTCTTCTCAAAAACGCCGCGCGTCTCAAGCGCCTCTCCTTTTTCATGAGATTGATTGCGCTGCTCCCCGAAACAGAAAAAACCCGCCGCGACCGCCCCTGGTCCGGTGTGTGCCTCCTCAAAAAGCAGTAACACACCGTCCTTCTCGGCCGCTCCACCCGAATCAGTAACTCAAATGTTTAACGAGAGAGAAAGATTAATGCTCAACAGAAGGGGTCTTTGCGTTTCCGCCAGGAAAAATGCTCTTCACAATCACGTACAGCACAGGGATAAATAAGAGGTTTAACGTAGTCGCCGCTATCATTCCGCCGAACACCGTCGTTCCCACGGAAATTCTTCCCGCGCGCCCCGCTCCTCGCGCAAGCACCAGCGGCACAACGCCTAGAATAAACGCAAACGATGTCATCAAGATCGGCCGCAGCCGGATTCGCGCAGCTTCGATCGCTGCCTCTACGATCGTCATTCCGTGCCCGCGGAGCTGCTCCGCGAATTCCACGATCAAGATTGCGTTCTTGCTGGCAAGTCCAATCAGCATCACCAACCCAATCTGGCAATACACATCATTCTGCAATCCACGCATCGCCTGCGCCCCAATCGCGCCCAAGATCGCAATCGGTACCGCCATCAAAACTATAAACGGCAGCACAAAACTCTCGTACTGCGCCGCCAGCGTCAGATACACCACAATCAATCCGAGCCCGAAAAGAATCAGCGCCTTCCCTCCAGATTGAATCTCCTCCAGCGACAAGCCGCTCCATTCGAACGCCATTCCTTGTGGCAGCACTTTCTTTGACAGTGCCTCCATAGCCGCTATACCTTCGCCCGAACTTTGCCCGGGCGCCGCCGATCCGTCGATTTCCGCAGAGCGGAACAAGTTATAGTGGCTAATCACTTGTGCGCTCGCCGTCGGCGCCACTGTCACCAGATTGTCCAGCGGAATCATCCTGCCCGCGTCCGATCGCAAGTAGTATTGCTGGATGTCCTTGGGCTGCGAGCGGTACTTGCTGTCTGCTTGCACGTAGACGCGATACGACCGGTTGTTGAAATCGAAATCGTTCACGTACTCCGATCCCATGTACACCTGTAGGGCATCCGTCACCTGGTTCAGCGGCACTTGCAAGCTCTTCGCTTTTTCTCGGTCGATTTTTACGAGATACTGAGGATCGTTCGCCGTAAAACTCGTGAACAGTCCCACCAAGTCCTTGCTCGCATTTCCTTGCGCCACAAGATTATTCGCCGTTGTCGCTATCGTTTGAAGCGAATTCCGCCCCAGGTCTTCCAGCTCATACTGAAATCCACCGAATTGTCCCAATCCTTGCACTGCGGGCGGATTGAACGGAATGATCAGAGCCCCCTGGATGGCAAAAAGCTGCAGTCGCAATCGCTGAATCACCGCTCCTGCAGAATGTTCCAGTCCCTTGCGCTGCGCGAATGGCTTCAGGCTGCTGAACACCACGCCACGATTTGGCGCGGCGCCGAACTGGCTGAACCCCGGTAGCGAAAACGCGCCCGCAATCTCCGGAATATGCGAAAGCGTCTCTTCCACTTTGCCGCAAATGTCCGTTGTGTACTGCAACGACGCCCCTTGCGGCGCCTGCACCGCGATGATGATGTAGCCCTGATCGTCTTCCGGAATAAACGCACGCGGAACCTTGTTATAAATCCAGTAAGTCAAACCCAGTGCAGCGAAGAAAACCAAAAGCGCCGCAAACCGCCAGCCAATGACATGCCGCACCGTATTGCGGTACAAATTCGTTCCGCCGGTCACCATGCGATTGAACGCATGAAAAATTCTTCCTTCCGCGCGCTCGCGGTGATGACCCAGCAAAATCGCCGAGAGCGCCGGAGTCAAAGTCAGTGCATTAAAAGCGGATATCGACACCGAGAAGGCAATGGTCAGCGCGAATTGCCGGAACAAAATTCCCGTTGTTCCCGGAAACAGCGCCACGGGCACGAACACGGCTACCAGCACGAGCGAAGTTGCGATGACTGCTCCAGCCACTTCTTTCATTGCCACGGACGCTGCATTGTGCGGCTCCGTCAGGCCTTCCATGATGTGCCGTTCTACGTTTTCGATCACCACGATCGCGTCGTCAACTACCAATCCCGTCGCCAGAGTGATCCCAAAAAGCGTCAGCGTGTTGATCGAAAAGCCCAGCAGCTTGATGAAAACGAACGTGCCAATCAGGGATACGGGGATAGTGACCGCCGGTATCAGCGTGCTCCGCCAATCTTGCAAAAATATATAGATCACCGTAATGACGAGAATAATCGCTTCCACAAGTGTGATCAGCACGTCTTGAATCGATTCGCCAATCACAGTCGTCGAATCGAACGCCACAGCGTACTTCAATCCCGGCGGAAAACTCTTCGACAGTTTCAGCAGTTCGGCTTTCGCGGCGCGGTCCACGTCCAGAGCGTTGGCGCCCGGAAGCTGCGTTACGCCAAATCCGATCGCGTCGTGTCCGTTGAAGCGCACGCGTACATCATAGTTTTCGGCTCCCAGCTCGGCCCGCCCAACGTCTTTCACACGTACGAGCGTTCCATCCGTCCCGGACTTCAAAATAATATTGTCGAATTCCGCCGGACTGGTGAGCCGTCCGACGGCCCTCACGCTGATCTGGAATGCTTGCTCTCCCGCGTTCGGCGGCTGCCCGATCTGCCCGGCCGCCACTTGCACGTTCTGCTCTTGCAGTGCACCGATGACGTTTGTCGCCGTCAAACCGCGTTGCGCCATCCTTGCCGGATCGAGCCATACGCGCATCGCGTACTTTCGCTCGCCGAAAATAAACGCGTCATTCACGCCGGGCACACGCTTCAGCGCGTCACGCACATACACGTCAATGTAGTTGCTTAAGAACAGGCTGTCGTACTCACCGTTTTCCGAATAAACGCCCGCGCCAAACACGAATCCGCTGGCCTGCTTGGTGATAATCACGCCCGTATTTTTCACTTCATTCGGCAATCGGCCCAGTGCCTGGCTGACGCGGTTCTGAACGTCCACCGATGCCAAATCCACGTCGCGCGTCACGTCGAACGTCACGATGATCGTGCTGACGCCGCTGTTGCTGCTTGTCGACGAGATGTATTTCATTCCCGGCACGCCGTTGATCGCCTGCTCCAGGGGAATCGTCACCGCCGATTCCACCGTTTGCGCGTTGGCGCCGATGTAAACGCTCGTCACCACCACCTGAGGTGGTGCCAGATTTGGAAATTGCGCTATCGGCAGCGTGGGAATCGAAATCGCGCCTGCCAAAATAATCATCAGCGCACAAACTGTCGCAAACACCGGTCGCTCGATGAAGAAATCAACAAACAAGGCCTGGTTCCGCCTTTAGTTGGATTGGGAGAGGACCGCTCATCGGGTAGGTGGCACCTAGCGCGCCGCGGCGCTCTTTTCGCCCTGCTTCGTTTCTTTTTGAATCTGTTCCACGACAGGAACGCCGTCTTGCAGGAATTGCGTGCCGGAAATAATGATGTGGTCGCCGGCCTTTAGGCCATCGAGCACCGCGTAGTCATTTCCGATCGTATCGCCCAACTTCAGCAGCTTTTGCCGCGCCACCGTTCCTTTTCCTTCGTTTACGGCCACGAACACAAACGCCTGTCCATTGATTCTCTGCACTGCAAGCACAGGGACGACCGGTCCATCGTGTGAACTCCACGTTACTTGCGCTCGCACCTGTTGCGCGATTCGCAACTTGGCGCGCGCATTCTCGACCGCTGCCTTCGCCAGCACCGTTTGCGTGTCGGTTTCGACTTGCGGAGAAACGAACGTAATGTGGGTATCGGATACTGAGGTCCCCGTTTCGTCCAGCAAACGCACCGGCAATCCCACCCTCAAATTCTTGGCACGGTCCGCAGGAACGTAGATGTACGCCTCCAGCGCTCCTGGCAGGTCAATCGTCGTCAAGAGCGTGGTCACCGCCACGCGATCGCCCACGTGCACCGGAATGTCCCCTACAATCCCGTCTGCTGGAGCACTCACTTTGTAATACCGAAGCTCCACTTTTTGTTGCTCTACTTGATCGGACAGCGCCTTCATTTGTGCCGCCGCCGCGTCGTAGGAGGACTGCGCGTTGTCTAAATCTTGCTTGCTGATTACCTGCGCTGCGAACAATTTTTGCGCCCGTTCCAGCGAAATCTTCGCCAGCCGCAGATTCGCCTCCTGCGCTGCCAGCGTGGATTGCTGGCTGCTAAGCGTAGCCTCCTGTTTCAGCGGATCAATTTGCAGAAGCGGTGTCCCCGCGTTCACTTCGTCCCCGGACTTCACAAATATCTTTGTAATTTGTCCTTCCACCTGCGGATTAATCACTGCGGATTGCCGCGACTTCAAAACGGATAAATACTCGTTCGTGTCCGGGATTCGAATCGATTGTGCTATCTGGATCTGAACCGGCATCGCCGGCGGTCCGCCCGCGCCCGGCCCTCCCGCGGAGGTCTTCTCGCCGCATCCCGAAACGAAGAGCGAAGCACTAACAAGTAGAACCAGCGTAGCCCCTCGCCAGTTGTTGCTAATTCTGTCCGAAACAAACATTGTTGGCCACGACTCCGTAGGTGTAGCTGCAAATTTTACGATAACTTTGCGCGTCCACCAAGGCGCAAAACCACGTGCTCCCGTTAGACGCGCAGAATCCGGGCTGGTTATATTTCTGGAAGGGGCTTATCCGGAGTGGGCGGCCCTGCCGCCGCTTTTCTTCGAGTCCCACGACTCTGTATTCCGCACGGTCCAGTAGCGGCGGAGAGCTCAGTAAAAATCGCTGGGGTCGATGCGCTTCCCGGAGAGCCCCAGCTGCAGGACTTCCATTTGATTGGGCCGGTCAAACACTCTGCCCGGGAAGAGTCTCTTCGTCACCACGCGCACACCGCCGAACGCAATACCTAGTACCACGGCTGCCACCATGAATACGCCAGTACCGATAAAAATCTTCACCATGACGCTCGTAATGGGCGGATCAGTGGCTGTCTGGCTCGCTTCGTTCCAGGTCACTTGCGTCTCGTAATCGACAGCCTCCCGCAAATTCTTCGCGTACTCCGCCGAACTCGGCGACAACACCATCGAGAGCAGCGATCCCTTCCGCTCGATCACCGTGCCGGCTTGTCTCGCCGCCGCCGGAAGCAATTCATCCAGGTGGTGAATGTGCTGCTCCGCCAGTTGGGGCGTCGGATATTCCAATAGCACCAAAACTCCGCTGTCTCTGCCCCGACTCGCGTACCGCGCCAGCATGGCTTCCGCACCGGATGAAAATCCTGCGGCATCGACCAACCCAGCCAATTCTGTCTGCCCGAGGCCGCTCATTGCGGCCCGCATCGCTTCCGGTCCAAGCGCATACCGCTCCGTACCTAGCAGACGCCCCGCCCCCGGGAGATACGTGCGAATGGGCGGAAGCGGCGCTTTCTCAATACTTGCTTCCATCGTCTTCACGAGAGCGCTCAGATCTTCCCTGGAGATATTTGCGGTGGAAGACAAAACGAGGCTTCCTTCCAGGACGAGCACTCCGTCTCTATCGAACGCAGAAATCTGTCCAAGGTTGGTCGGAACCATCCCTGCCCTTAATTGGCTGGTATAAATCTGAAACGCGCTGCTGGAGTCCTGATATCGGCCGGCCGATATTCCAATTGTCTTATCGCCAGATGAGAAACCGCATGAGCTAAAATCCCGCTCCCCCGCTTCTTTCCCAAATGCAAAGTGCGCGGGCTTGGAGACGCAACTTGTAAGCTGCCAACTCTTGAATTGTTTAGGCAGGAGACGCCGCTGGGCGGAGAGCGACGTCGCGCTGAGGAGCGCAATACCGCATACGAGTAGGAGTTGTCGGCGCATCACTAGCTATCGCTTTGACACCACCAGACTACCTTTGGTTCCGCGATTGTTCAACTGGAGGAGTGGCCGGTGACCGGCCGGTGCCGCTTTTGCCCGGCAGGTTCAGTGTCACGCTATTCATGCTTTGCAGGTAGCTGGCTACTCCCTGGTATAGCCCTTCCGCCACTCGCTGCCTGTATTCCGGCTGCTTCAACAACTTCTCGTCGGATGGATTGCTGAGGAACGAAATCTCCGTAAGGATCGAAGGCATGTCCGCCCCGATCAGCACGACAAACGGCGCCTTGCGCACGCCCCGATTTTTCACCGTTCGGCTGGCCTTCTGCATCCGCTTCGCAAGCGAATCCTGAATATCTTCCGCGAATTCTTTCGATTCATCGATCTTCTCATTTCGCGCAATCTTCTTCACTAAATCTTCGAGGTCGTGCACGCCCTGCTCGGACGATGCATTTTCTCGCGCCGCCACTTCCATCGCTTCCGCGGACCCTTTCAGGTTCAGGTAGTAAGTTTCTACTCCCCGCGCCGCATGGTCCTGGCTCGAATTCGCGTGAATCGAAATAAACAAATCCGCCTTCGCCTGATTCGCAAGATTCGTCCGTTCTTCCAGGGGAATGAATGTGTCGTCAGAACGTGTATACACGATATCTGCCCCAGGCAACCGCTGCTGTATGATTTTCCCCAGCCGCAACGCCACGTCCAGGCACAGATCCTTTTCCATCAAGCCAGTCGGTCCTATCGTCCCAGTGTCATGCCCGCCATGCCCGGGATCGATCACAATGCGCCCAATCTTCAGCCCCAGCGCGCGCGTTAAAGTGGACTGCCCATCCCGCGTGGGCTTCGGCACGCTCGATGGTCGAATCAGGTCAGGCTTTCCGTTCGAAGAGCCTAATTTCTTGCCTCGAGAACCTTTCCCGGCGGACGACTTATCCGGCGCCACGCTATTCGCAAGGGCACCGCCTGGATCCCCGCCCAAATCTCTTGCAGATACGGCCTTTACATTTCCGTCGTCGCCGGGTCCGCCTCCGGAATCCTCACTTGCTTGAACGGCGTTCCTATCCGGCGGTTTAGTTTTCGATCTTGCCGTGCGCACCGCCGCTCCATCGTGGTCGACCGAATAAAGGAAAATCACCAGTTGTGGCGGATCACTCAACAGCGATGCGGCATAATTTTTCACGCCTTTTACATCCAGTACCACGCGAACCACGCCCGCCTGGTTCTGCGCAACGCGCACTCCCGTCAAGAGATCCCCGCTCACCTGCACGTTGCCCCGCGCCACTTGAGGTGTCAGCCGCGCCGAATGCAAATCAAAAAATATGCGGTCGGGATTGGTGATTCGCGCCGAGCTGTACTGCACCGTATCTTCCAGGTCGATTGTCACTCGCGTGGCGTCGGCATTCGCGCTCGCGCTGATTCGCCGGATACGTGGAACGCCTTCGGATGCGCTGCGTCCCGTCGCTTCGGCTCCTCCACGAACGGGCCCGGGCACCTCTGTCGCTGTCTCCGGTGCTGCCGGAGATGAAATATTTCCCACAGTCTCGGGAGAATCGCTTTGCTTAAGCAGCGCTAGCTCAGCCAATTCTTCCTGCGCTTCGCGCTTCCGTGGCGATCGCGGATACTTTTTCAGGAAATCTTCGTAGGTTTTCGTTGCCAGCGCGCTATCGCCCAGCTGGTCTCGTTCGAGTTTGCCAATGCGCAACATCGCATCCTGCGTGTATTTGTTGGTGGGATATTCGTGCACAAGAAATTGGTAGGCATCCACCGCCGACTGGTAGTAGCTCCTTCCAAAGCGGTCCCCCATCTCCGTGTACAGCTCCGCAACAGAAAGCAGGGAATCCACAACTTCCGGAGCTCGCGGTGTAATCAGATATACGCGGCGATAGCTGGCAACCACCTGCTTGTATTCCGCAAGCGTTCGCTTATCTGCAGGCTTCCCATTTAAATTCGCGCGCTGTTCTTCCGCCCGCGCAAATTGCGCGCCCGCCGCCTCGCGCTTCACCACGCGGCTCGTCGTGGTGTCCGCAGCCTTCGCAAAACTCGCGAACAGTTCTCCACAAATGCCCAGGGCAGCAATTCCCAGCGCTACAAAAACTGGCGAAAGCCGGGCGAATCTTCTGTTCGAAATTTTTCGGCCCCCCAACATGCGCGACCTACACTTCTGGAATGGAAATTTACGGCCCCACGCGGGCCTTCACTTCTCGGATCGCTGCCAGATCCCCCTGACTGCCTGCCGCCAGGCGGCTGGTTCAATCAGTTTGTTGTTAGTCGTTCTTGAAGATGACGCGGCCGTCGGAATCGACTTCTCTGTGGATTGCGCGTGGATTCGAAAACGCGCCTTCAAGACGACCCGATCCAGGCCTGTAATATGCATCCTGTACCTTCTGCACGTAGTTCCGAGTCTCTCGGAACGCCGGGATGCCGTGAGCCCGATCAACAGCCCCCTCACCCGCATTGTACGCCGCCAAGGCCAATTCCAGGTTGCCATTGTATCGTTCCAGCAACCCCTTTAGATGTCTAACCCCGGCGTCGATATTCTGTTGCGGGTTGAACACGTCATTTGCACCGTACCGTTGTGCCGTCGTTGGAATCAACTGCATCAATCCCCCGGCTCCCTTTCGGGAATACGCCGCCGGATTCCAGTTCGATTCCGTTTGGATCACCGCGCGGACTAAAGCTGGGTCCACGTTGTGCCTGTTTGCCGCTTCGCGTGCGAGTTTTTCCACCCCGTCCCGGTCGATACTCATTTCCGGATGGCTGCGGCCCATAAACGTAGATTCGGCAGGGAGGTAGATGGTTTTACGCGTCTTCACAGCCGCTAATTTGAGCCTGGCCGGCGGATCTGCGTTTATGAACAACTGCCGTCCGCTGGTGTCCACTGTTCTTGCTATCTGCGCGCTCGCGCGGGGTGCCCCAGTTGCTGCACCCAAAGCGAATGCTACCAGACAGATGCAAGCCGTGATGGGTGCGCGCTTTTTCATCGTGCCTCGGGAAAGCTGTGCAACGGTGAAACCTTTCTACAACGATACGTTAGTCGTGTTCGGGGCGACCCCAGTGTTACAGGGCCGACTCGTCTTCGGAAGCCGTGTCCACTTCCAGGTGATCCCGTGCTGCATGTACAATCGTGCGAGTGTCCCCTGGCGGACACGCTTCTGGCGCTGGGATACATCATAGCAATGGTTCCAGTAGCGCAGGGATGGTACTCAGGACACTTTTTAGGGCCGATGTGTCTTTTCCGCCAGCCTCCGCCAAATCGGGTCTGCCGCCCCCTGACCCTCCCACCATTTTCGCCAGCACCTGTATCAGCTTGCCAGCATGGACTTTAGCGGTCAGGTCTTTGGTCACCCCGGCAATCAGGGCTACTTTGCCGTCTTCAACAGTTCCGAGCGCCACCACCCCAGACCCAAGTTTTTGTCGGAGAGAGTCCACCAATTGCCTGAGCCCCTCGCGGTCCGTGCCCGTTACCTCTGCCGCAATCAGCTGAACCCCTTTGATTGTCTGGACTTGCCCGGCTAGCTGGTCAAGCTGGCCGAGCGCTCCAGAGCGCTTTTGGGACTCCAGCTGCTTTTCGAGGTACTTGATGGTACTCGAGAGCTTCTCCACGGTTGCTAGGACGGAGTCCTCGCTCGTATCTAAGAGGTTCGCTAATTTAGCTAGTACCTGGGCTTGGGCCTGATAATGCTCGAGCGCGCCCATTCCGGTGACGGCTTCGATGCGGCGAACACCTGCGGCCACCGAGCCTTCGCTGATGATTTTGAGGACGCCAATATCCCCGATGCGGTGGACGTGCGTGCCGCCGCAGAGCTCCTTGGAATAAAAGCCGCGCGGCGAGCGCTCGTCGGGAATGGTCACGACGCGAACGTTGCTTTCCGGATATTTGTCACCGAAAAAAGCCAGCGCGCCTGAGGCCAGCGCGTCTTCCAGCGAACTGATGTTGGTTTCGACTTCGGTGTTGTGGCGAATCTCCTCGTTGACCTGCTGCTCGATGTCCTTCAACTCTTCGGCATCGACGTGGGCAAAGTGGGAAAAGTCGAAGCGGAGGCGTTCGGGCGCGTTCAGCGAGCCCGCCTGCTTCACGTGCGTCCCCAAAATATTCCGCAGAGCGGCATGCACCAGGTGCGTTCCGCTATGATTGCGAATGATGCGCGCGTGACGGTCGGTATCTATGTCGACGCACAAGCGATCGCCGACGCGCAGCGTTTCCTTGGCGATGACTTTGTGAGCGACGAGCCCCGCAACGGGGTAATAAGCCCCGGTCACTTCGGCGAGCAGTTGGGAGTTGGCGTTGTCATAGAAGCCGCCAGTGTCGGCCATCTGCCCGCCAGACTCGGCATAAATGGTGGTTCGGTCGAGCACCACTTCGCCCGATTCGCCGGCCTTCAATTCGCTGACAGGTCCGCTCTTAGTCAGAATCGCCTCAATCCGGCAATCCTTCGCCGACGTGCCGTGATAAAAATCCTTCTCCGTCCTATACGTCTCCGCAATCTTCGCGTACGCCGGATTCGCCGCCTCTTTTCCTGCGCCACCCTTCCACGACGCACGAGCCCGCGTCCTCTGCTCTTCCATCGCTCGGTTAAAGTCGTCTTCGTCAACCTCAAGTCCGGCGTCTCGGACGACGTCTTGGATGTAGTCTCTGGGGAGCCCAAAGGTATCGTAAAGTTGGAAGGCCTGCGCCCCAGGAAAGACAATGGTTTCGTTTAGGTGCCGTTTAACCGTTGTGGAGATAAGTTTTACGACTTCAGTGACTTTGCTCTGCTCGGGATGATGAACTGCATCGTCGATGGTCTGCAACATACCGCGTTCGGCTCCACTCTTCTCCAAGGTGCCGCGGTTTTGCCCGTATCCATCAACGGCGGCAAGGACCAGCGCGTCCTCCAGTTTGCGCGACCCGGTTTCCAGCGTTCTTAGAAATCTCGTCTCCTCCGCCAGAATCATCTGAATGACTTGCGGCGTCGTCTGATCAAGCTCCGGATAGGCCCTTTCCATTACGTCTCGAACTGATCTGACCATTTCGGACAAGAAAGGCTTGGTGGCCCCGAGCAAGCGTCCGTGATGAATCGCGCGACGAATAATCTTTCTTAGAACGTACCCACGCCCGTCATTGGAAGGGAAGACGCCGTCGCTAATGAGGAATGTTGCAGCCCTCGAATGATCTGCAATGACTCGCAAGGACGCAGCCTCCTGAGATTCTTCAATGGCGGCGGTCGTTAGATTTGCGTCCGTAAGCCGAGCTGCATCCAGAATTAGAGGCCAGAACAGGTCGGTGTCATAGTTGGAGATTTTGTTTTGAAGGACGGCCGCGACGCGTTCTAAACCCATGCCGGTGTCTATCGATGGCTGGGGCAAGGGAATCACACCTCGCTTCCCGAAGCCATCGCCGGAGACCTGCTGCCTGTTGTATTGCATGAACACGAGATTCCAGATTTCGACATAGCGGCCGCAATCGCAAGGAAATTTGCAATCAGCATGGCCCTGCTCCGAGGCCGCGGGTCCCATGTCGTAATGAATCTCGCTACACGGCCCGCAAGGACCGGTATCGCCCATTGCCCAAAAATTGTCTTTAAGTCCAGGAATAGCGAAGATACGCTCGGCCGGAACGTTCTGCTCAAGCCAGAAATTGCGAGCTTCTACGTCCTCATCAAGTTCCATGCCCGGGAGAACTTCTGCACCCCCGAACACTGTGACGTATAGCTTGGCCGGATCAATGCCATACCAGCTTCGAGAAGTTACCAACTCCCATGCATACGCTACTGCTTCGCGTTTGAAATATGGGAATTGATCGCCAATGACTCCGATAGGACCAAACGAAAAATTGCCCATCATTTCGAAGAAGGTGTGGTGGCGCTTGGTGAAGCCGACATTTTCGAGGTCGTTGTGTTTGCCGCCGGCGCGAACGCATTTCTGGGCGGTGGTAGCGCGGTTGTAGTCGCGCTTTTCGAGGCCGAGGAAGACGTCCTTGAACTGGTTCATGCCTGCATTGGTGAAGAGGAGCGTGGGATCGCCATGCGGGACAAGCGAAGAGCTGCGCACGCGGCGGTGGCCTTTGCTCTCGAAGAATTGCAAAAACTTCTCGCGGATGTCGTTGCCGCTGATGAATTTCTTGGTGGGATCGCCGTCCGTCACGTCCGCCTCTATCTTTCCGTTGGCTGAATCAGAAGATTATCGCAGACGGCATGGCACACCGGCAATTGCAGGGGCACGATGAATCGTGTCCCGACACGTGACCCAGGGAGCGGGGCACATTCAATTGAAGTTGTAGCCCAGTTCCCAGAGGAATTGATGGTTTCCCTTGGTGACTCCGGCGTTTCCAATTTGATAGGCGGCGTATCCTGTAAGTTTTGAGGTGACTTTGATGACTGCGCCAGGGTTTACATACCCCGCGGCGTGATTGCCCGTGTACCATTCGGTTGCCAGCGTCAAGCGGTTACTTACGCGCTGCTCGAGGGTGAATTGCCCTCCAGCCCTGTTCGCCGCCGCGACTACGTTCTTCGTGAAATCGTATCCTCCGATGCCAACGCGTGTGCCGTGCTTCCATTCTTTGGCAAGGAAAGCGTAGGAATAGTTTCCCGCGTTATAGGATCGCTCGCGCACGGGGAATAAGAAGTCGTCTCCAACATAAAACGACCATCCGGTCTTGCCGACATTCCACATACGCCATTTTATCGTTGGTGAGAGATTCAATTCGCCGGTAACGGGCGTCGTAAGGCCGTTGAAATTCGCGCCAATCTCGATTTGGTGTCCGATGCCGACGACGACGCGCGGCGTAAATGTGTAGGTAGGGTCCACGGGGCGGGCAGTGCCGTCCACTTCGCCGTAGACCTTGCCTTTGTCCAGAATATCCGCACTCGGGACGTCAAAGACTGTCTCTTGCCCGTAGGCGCGCTGCGTAGCGAAGAGAGCTATGAGCAGCGCGAAAAGCATCAAAACTCTAATTCGTTCAAGGGAGTTCAAAGTGTCTCAGGATACCGTACTTGAGCGCAGGGAGCATTCAGAACAGCTTCTGAGTCCTGAATCAGATTCCAGTAATCTAACTCATACGGAGTTGGGCGGTCCGTGCGGAGACACATGACTCGCACCGGTGATTCAATTCTAAGCGAGTGCACTCGACTGTGCCATATTCTCTACAATCCACTCCCGAGCCTTCGCTTCTTCAGCCAACCGAAAGACCTTAGCCACGCCGGGAATCACAAAACTGAAGGCTCGGAACGTGTACCGAATCCAATCAACATCGGTGACGACGGCGATGCGCTCCCAGCGCAGGAGATGCTCCATCCCGACTCTGAAATCGTCCCACATGGCGCCGGGCGCGATCCCCGTAAAGTCGGGATCGATCTGATAATAAAGACGGACTTTGCCTTGTTGCTTGAGTGCTGCTTCCACAGCGGGGACCAGCACAGTTTCGTAATCACGTTTTGTGACGTGGCCCTTGCAAGCGAAAGCAAGAACCTTCGCGGGAAATCCCTTCAAAGCTTCAATCATTTTACCCTCCTAACGCGTGTGCAGCTCTCTCCTCTGCACGACGCTTCAGGGAGAGCGCACACAGTGCGACCGCAACCAGTTTATTGGATATCAGTGATTCGGCATGTGACGCAGATCACAAAGAACGGTGTCAACTGCCGATTAAAGCTAGCGCTAACCGGAAACACAGAGAGTGATGTTTGGAGGCAACACTTAGCCGATGAACTGACACACGCTGGGTAACGGGAAAGGCGAACACACAAAGAGACAGGGGAAATTCGGGGGCATTTCTCCAGCAACGTCGATCCCCAAGATTTACTCGAACCGCCTGGGATTAAATGAGCTGTAACCTGCGTAAGTTATCGCGGTTTATAATGCCATTTGCATCTGCCGTAGGGAGGTTCCGATGGCAATTCGCATGCGCGTACTCCTATCGCTGGTCCTGCTGTTCGCGTGCTTCGCTGCCGCCAACAAAAAGAAGGATTCACTCCCAGCGGAGGTTCTTGACGCCCGCACCGTCGTAGTGCTCATCGATCCAGCGGCCGGCGTATCGACATCGGCTCCCCTCGCCAACAAGACCGCGCAGGAAGACGTAGAAAAGGCTCTGGCCAGCTGGGGCCGGCTGAAACCTATCTTTATCGGGAACACCGCCGACTTAATAATCATCGTGCGCAAGGGGAACGGGAAAATTGTTCAACCGACGGTAGGCGGCGAACCCCCAAACGATCGGCCTGTCGTCGTCCAGCCGAGGGACACCGGCGTCCACATCGGCGTCCAGCAGGGGCGCCCTCCGGATTCCATGCAAGCACCGCCCCAGCAGACATCCCCTAGCCTCGGGAGTGAGATAGGGCCCACCGAAGACACGTTCCTTGTCTACATGGGCGGCACGGGCAGTTCTCCCCTTGAGCGCGCTCCGGTCTGGCGCTACGTCGCGAAGAATGGTCTGCACTCTCCTGATGTTCCCGCCGTTCGCGAATTCCGGAAGGCCATTGAAGCAGCGCTCAAGCAGCGAAAATCAAAGCCGTAAACCTAGATTCCAAATTTTAGGAGCGAAAGTGCAAAGTGACTGGTGACTTGTGATTCGTGCAACCGCGCCAGACATAGAGTTGAAGCTCCAAGGCTCGCTGTTGGCGCTTTCACAGAAACGAGAGGCGTGGCGTCGAAATTTAGCAGACCTCCCGAATCAGTCGATTTACTTCATTCTTCTTGACTCCGCCTTTCCAATAGCTCGCTTGCGCGACCACTAGTGTCGGGGGTGGCGACCCGCATATCACGGGGCCCAAACTTCCTTCGAACGAGCCAGTTTCTTCGCAAATTGCTTCCGCGGAAGGGCAGCAGGAATAGCGCGCGCATTACATCTTTCAACAATTCCCGATGCTGGCGGAAGCTAAGCAACCCGCGCCAGCCGAGTTTACTGAGAAGAGCGAGCCGCAAACGAGCGAGGTTGAAGGACAAACGAGTGAGCGATGCGGGGATGTCCTCTTCGCGGTGGTGTTCGTAGTAGCCGAAGTTCATGGAGGCGCCGGACTGGACTTTTATGAAGTTGGGCAACGTACTATTTTTCGGATTCGCGGCGACTTCGCCAATTAAATCCTGGAAACGCATGGAATCGGATTCCAGTTCTTCTAGGCCGGCGAACCAGTTGACCAATTTTACTCCGAGCGGATCCCACAGATAGTCGTTCAGCAGGAGCGGAAGGCCAAGATGGAAGAGCTTGCTGACTACGAGATGGATCCGGAGGTGGCACTGGTAGGGATCTTCCATGCATTGATACAGCCGGGTGGTATCCCGGGTCACGCTGCGCTGAAATGCGGCGATTGCGGTATCGAGATCCTTTGTGAATTCGCACGCGTCGTTCCCGTTCAACTCCTGTCGGATAATGGCCGCGACTTGACGGATTTGTATGGTCGACAACGCCAGTCCGACGCTGTAGAGCGGATCCACAGTATCGCCGGCATCGCCGATGATGTACCAGCGGTCCGGTGAATAACGCTGGCGGCATTCCCACATGTAGGAGCCGTAGAAATTCGTGTCGACTACCGTGCCGCTGCGAATTAGCTCGACGAGCATGGGGTGCTCGCGGCCGATGCATTCGAGGAATTGCTCCATGGTGTGAATTTCGCCGTGCGGGTAGATATCTTTGCGGTAGGTGATACCGATGCTGACTAGCGGGACGTTTTCGGGCGAGCGCATGGGGATGTACCAAATCCAATTGCCCTTACCGAAGAAATGATGGGTGGCGAAGTAGGGAATATAAGCGCGATGTTCTTTTTTCAGGGCGCGGATATGGCTGAGGATTTCGGGGTTGAAATTCGCGAGGCGGAACCAATAGACGTCTTTTTGTTCTTTTACTTTTTCCTGGAGGTGCAACTGTTTCGCCAGAAAACGATTGCGGCCCGTGGCATCAATAAGCCAGCGCGCGGAGAGCGACTCTTTCTGGCCATCGACGTTTTGCACCGTGACTGAGTGCCGGTCAACACCGTCTGCGTTGGAGCTCCCATTGACGTTGAGCTGGACCGCGGCCACGGAGCCGGCGATCAACGCGACGCCGTTCTCGGCGTTGCGGCGGCGCACTTCGGCGTCGAGAGTGAAGCGGTTGATCTGGAAAGAGAGGATGGGGGGCGCGCTGGGAATTTCGTCGACGATGTAGGTGCGATCCGCGGGATTGTCGATATCGGTTTTGAAATAGTAGGTCAGACCGTATTTCGGGTAGTGCTTTTCGACCAGGTAGGCGCCAAGGCCAAGTTCGAGGAGGAAATCGACGCTGACTTCGACCAGAGACTCGCCGACGATGGGGCGGTTTTTATGGGGACCTTCCACGACGGCTACCTTCAGATCGGGGAAGCGCATTCGGAAATAGGCTGCAGCAAGATGGCCGGTTGCTCCCCCTCCCATAACCAGCACGTCTTGGTCGCTCGTTATGGGTTTCTGGGGCTCAGTGGTGCGCACTTGGTGCTCTCAAAAGCAGGGTGAAATTACGCGAGACTCGCGTAGGGGAATCCTAACACAGCAAAAGCAAATGTACCCGATGCGAGGGAGGAGCTAGAGCTATCGGCGCCGATGCGGCTTTGCGACTCCCTTTACTTGAACTAGCAAGCGGCAATCTTTTAATCCATCCGCCATGGAGAACGCTCGGGCCAGCGGCGCAGCGCCTCGGCAGCCCAAGTGGTCGTCTTATCGGTGTGGCACAAGGTGCACGGATTGGGAACTTTGTATTTGTCGGTCATCGCGGGAGTGATGAAATCGAAAGTGTGCGCGCTGACGAACACGCCGGGAATGGTGACTTCGATTTTCGGCATGTGACAGGCGACGCATTGGCTTCCCGTTGAGCCGGCTTTGTGATGCGTATGCTCTTCGATCGTCGCCGTTCGCGGCCCGTTTCGTGAGCCGGGGCTATGGCAGTCCAAGCAAATCTTTTCGGGTGGCTTGCGGAGCTGTGCATAGTTGTCCGTGCCGTGCACATCGTGGCAGTCGAAGCAGGTGACGCCGCGGCGATACATCACGCTCTGCGCAAAGTCGTTTCCTTGCATGCGGTTCTTGTGCGCAGTGCCGTCGGGAAAATGAGTGAAGCTCAATTCGCCCAGCTTGTGGTCTTCCAGCTGCCAAAAATTTTGCAGCTTGAGGCCGACGTGATAGCCGACCGGCCAGTCGTAGTATTTGCCCTCAATGGGATTGCTGAGCGGGCGGCCTTGCGAGTGGCACTGGATGCAGGTGTCGTTGGCTGAGACGTAGTCCATGCGCGCCGGGTTCAGGATATTCCCTCGCGTTGCTTGCGCAGCGTGCTCGCTGCCGGGACCGTGGCAGCGCTCGCAGCCCACGTTCCACTCGGCGACCTGCTTCGTTTGAATGTTGTAATCGACGGAGTGGCAGCCGTCGCACGTCGGCCCAGTCGGACGTTTCAGATTGTCAGGCGGATAAAACGGCTCCCACCAATCGCCACCCTTGGGGACAAAATAGGGCCGCCATACGCGCTTGCCCACTTCCCACTGCGCGGGCTCGGGAAAATAATCGTCACCGATTTTCGTAAAGTAGCGCTGCTTCCAGAGGCTGCCATAGACCAACGCAACGTCCTGTTTAGTAAATGTTTTGCTCACGGTGTTGGTCGCGAGGTCGGGGATGATCGCTTCGGGATGCTCGCGCGGGTCGCGGACGACGTTGGCCATGGGAGTTTTCTTCCAGTGCTCGTAGATTTGCGCGTGGCATTTCTGGCAAGCCGCGGAGCCGACATAGTGCGCGGTTTTCAAGGACGCGGTTTGTTGCGATTGCTCCTGCGGCGTAAGTCCGGCAATGCTGCGAACGAAGAGAACCAGCTTCCACGCGTCGGTGTCGTCTTGCTCTACGTGCGGATTTCCCCAGGCGGGCATACCCGTGAGACGGACTCCATTCTTGATGATGTAGTGGATTTCGCCGTCCGTGAGATGTTGCGTCGCGGGCAAGCGGAGATCGGGCGCTTTGGGATAAAGATTTTTTCCGATGTTTGATTCACCGTTGCCGTCCTTCCCGTGGCAGTTCGCACAACGCTCCCCGAAACGCTCTTTAGCTTCCGACAGGACGCCCGGATCCGCTGGCAGCGGGTTCTTTTCGCTCCGCGCACGACTGGGAATTGAGATATTTCGCACGGCTCGCGCGAGGACGCGCTCCAGGCCCGACGGCTGGTCTGCGGCGCTGAATCCTCGCCGGATGACGGACACGGCGTACAGTGCCGCCAGTAACGCGACCAAAACCACAATGGCTATGCTCCAGCGTTTCATCTTGTGCGGTCCTCCCTGCGGAGTAGAGATTCAGCAGGGCAGCATACCAAATCAAGCTAACTCAGGGATTAACTCGTTTTCCGCCTGGATTGCAGCGCCTACGATTAGTAGCGTGGCCGGTTATTCCTCAGGCTGCGATTCTGCTTCTGAAACTTCTTCGCGGGTTAGCGACTTGAGTTCGCGGCGGACTACGTCGGCGGAAAAGCCGGCGCGCAAGAGGCTCCGATACATTGCGGCCATCTTGCGCTCATCAATTTCGCCGCGGAAGGAGCGGAGTTTGCGTTCGAGGCGCTGGCGGACAACTGCAGATTCGTCGGTTTCCTTCGCGGCCTCCGCGAGGGCAGTTTCGATGTGGCGGTCTGGGACTCCGCGCGCGCGTAGATCTCGCGCAATTCGGAATTTGCCCTGGCGGCGGATTTCGGTGCGCTGGCGGACAAATTGTTTTGCGAAGCGCTCGTCATCGATCATATTCGAGCGCTTCAGGCGGTCCATTACGGCCTGCAGAAGCTGGTCGTTTTCGGTACGGCGGCCAAGCATTTGTTTCATTTCGTAGACGGAATACGCGCGGCGCATGAGGGCGCGGACGGCGGCGTCGTAGAGCTCCGTTTCGGTTTCGACTTGGCGGGGCTTGGAGAACACGAGCTGAGGATGAAGTAAGGAAGCGGCGAAGTAAAGAGGTAACGAAAAGGAACTGGCGAGGTTAGGGCAACTCTCCGAGATAAGGGAAAGCGTATCAACCCAGCCAAGCAAAGAAGAGCAGATGAAAAGCAAGATTGGAAATAAATGAGGGATTGACCTTTTGGCGAAGAAACAGTAATACGCCAAGGCCCACGACCCAGACTATGTTCACTGCGCAAATGAAGTGAGTGAAAGTGGGGCCTTCGTATTGGAGCCCATATTTCCAACCTCTAATAAACCAGATGACACTCAGGACCGCCGCGATGACGAACAATGTATAAGTTCGTTTGGGCATCGTGCTGCTACCCCGAAAAAGACCCGGGTTCCAAGCGAAGAAGAGAATCGTGGGTATCACCACAGCAGCAACTTGCGAATGTCCAGTTGATAGTAGAAAAGCGGGGACAACGGTCAAGAAGGGTAGAGGGCATAGCAACGTTGGGAAACCAGTTAGAAAAAGTCCGACCGTCGCGGGAATCAATAGAAGAAACCCAGCAATGAGCGTTATCCGAGTCGGTTTCATCGAAAAGTTCGCCGGACATTCACGAGCAACGGCTGAAAATTATTTGCGGGCGAAGCGCTCGAAGTCGGCCATTTGGCGTTCCATTTCCTCGCGGGCGGAGTCTGCGGCGGAGCGGATGCCCTGGATGCGGAGCTGGAATTCGTCCGGGTTCGTGGAGCGGAGCAGCGCTTCTTCGAGGGTGATGAGCTGCTTGGTGTAGAGCTCGAAGAGCGACTGGTCGAAGGTCTGCATGCCGTATTGGCTGGTGCCGGCGGCGATAGCGTCGTGGATGAGGCGCGTCTTATCGGCGTTGATGATGCAATCGCGGATGTACGCGGTGGCGATCATGACTTCGCAGGCGGGGACGCGGCCTTTGTCGTCGGCGCGGCGAACGAGGCGCTGGGAGACGATGGCTTTGAGCGTGGCGGCAAGCTGCAAACGAATCTGCTTCTGCTCGGGAGGCGGGAAGACGGCGATAATACGCTGAATGGTTTCCGTGGCGTCGAGAGTGTGCAAGGTGGAGAAAACCATGTGGCCGGTTTCTGCGGCGAGCAAAGCGGTGGAAATGGTTTCGAGGTCGCGCATTTCGCCGACGAGAATCACGTCAGGGTCCTGACGGAGGGCGGCGCGCAGCGCCGTGGAAAAGTTAGCGGTGTCGACTTCGACTTCGCGCTGATTGATAAAGCTGCGCTTGTCGCGGTGCAGGAACTCGATAGGGTCTTCGATGGTGATGAGATGGTCGGAGCGGTTGGCGTTGATGCGGTCGATCATGGCCGCGAGCGAAGTGGATTTACCGGAACCGGTGGTTCCTGTTACGAGAACGAGTCCGCGCTGCTCTTCGCAGATTTTGCCGATGACCGCGGGGAGATTCAATTCCTCGATGGTGCGAATCTTGGTGGGGATGACGCGGAGGACCATCCCCACGTTGCCGCGCTGCTGGAAAACGTTGACGCGGAAGCGGCCAAGGCCGGCGACGCCATAGGCCATATCCAATTCGGCGGTTTCCTTGAACTTTTGTTTCTGGCGATTGGTCATCATGCTGAACGCCATGGAAAGCATTTCTTCCGGTGTAATACGCGGAACATCGGTGATGGGGTTGAGAACACCGTCGACGCGCAGATAGGGATGGTTGCCGACCTTCAGATGCAGGTCGGATGCTTTGTTTTCGACCGCGCGCCGGAGAAGATCATCGATGCTGATGGCCATGTTAGTGTGTGCTCCGCGAGACTATCGCCAAACTGCGACGTTAGCACCCGAAGTCTAGGCGGGCAAGCAAGCTGCGGTGTCCGGTTGCGCAGTAGTCACCTGAACGAAGGGGCAGTTTTGGAGTTGAGGGAATTCCGTCCCTGGTGACTCGTAACTGGGCTTAAGTCAGGCTTTTTTCAGGAACAGCGAGTCGTAGAGGAAACCAGCGAGGAAACCGCCGGCGAGCGGGCCAACCCAGTAAATGCCGTGATTCTGCCAGTGCGAGGAAGCTAGCGCGGGTCCAAATGCGCGAGCGGGATTGAGCGCTCCGCCGGTGAAGGGGCTTGCGACGAGGTTGCCAAGAGCAAGACTCAGGCCGATAGCGAAGCCGGCGACCGGCCGGAACGAAGTGCGTTCATCGACGGATGTGGCGAAGACGGTGAGCACGAGGAAAAAAGTGGTTACGCCTTCGAGGATCATGGCGGAGAGACGCGTAAAGTCGTGCGCGATCATGGGTGTGCCAAGCGCAACAGCATGCCAGGTGTCGTCCGGAACGACCGCTTTGAGGAGAAACGCCGCTGCGGTTGCTCCGGCGAGTTGGACGACCCAATAGGCTATCGTGTCGACCGTGTTCAACCGCTTGGTGACCCAGAAGCCGATGGTGATGGCCGGGTTGAAATGTCCGCCGCAGATGTGGCCGAGGGCGGAAACCATGATCGCCATGGTGAGGCCATAGACCAGGGCAACGCCGAGAAGCCCCACCGCGTTCGACGCATGGGGATACCAATCCACGCAGACGGCCGCGGCACCGAAGAAGACCAAAGCAAACGTGCCGAGGAACTCAGCCGTGAGCTTCTGCGCAAAGTTGTACATCAAGGAGCCTCCCGGCCGGGGAATAAAGCGTGCCCGCTGCGACCGAAAGGGATTCTATCTGGAAGGCCAAGAGAAACGCCAGTCCTTCGGAGACCAGGTAGTGGGCTAGTTTCCGATCACGGCTGCGAGCATTGCGTTCAGTCAGCTGGCAGACGCACGCATTATTCCGTCCTCGCCGTGTTATTCCACACCAAAACTATCTTTCGGGAAGTGATGAGAACATCGATTGTGTTCGGTGAGGCGGGGCTATCTCGGTGGAGAATCTTTCGAGCAATCTGGCGATGGACCCCGAAGGGGATGTAGCGTCGTTTTCCCCAATCAATTCCTTATAGCGAACTGGGTGCCTCTATTAGACTCGTGGGAACAAAAAGGTACAAAATCGGGTCGAGAGATAGCACAGTCGAAGGGAGGCATCCGTGATACACATCGGGCTTCACAAGCGCATGGTCCGCCATGTACTTGCCGAAACGCGCATTGCCGTCCGTGCTTTTGTAAGTGCTCGCAAGTTCGGTTGTCCAGCTAACTGTCGCACCATGAGCCGCAGCGTTGAGCTCCCTCATCCCTGCCATTCTTTCAAAAGAACCAAGCCATGATCCGAAGCTCACGCAGTGCATTCATCTATATGGCCACCCTCGGAGCAAGTATCGGCACCTTTTTCTTGATTCGTTCCTTCGGACCCTCGCTCGTAGCCACCGGACCGCCAGAGCCTGTAAGACCGCCGACATCCGAGACCCCAGGCATCCTGCTGCATGTCTTGCTAGCGCTAGTTGTCGTTCTTGTCCTAGCCCGTATTCTTGGCTCGATGTTTCGCAGGCTGAATCAACCACAAGTAATGGGAGAGGTGGTCGCCGGGATTCTTCTGGGACCATCCTTTCTTGGTTGGTTAGCCCCGGGGACTGCTGCTCAAGTCCTTCCTTTGAATGCCGCGCCGTATCTTGCGGTGATCGCTCAGGTCGGCGTGGTGCTTTACATGTTCCTGGTCGGTCTCGATCTGGACACTGAACTCCTGCAAAAGCGCACCCAAGCTGCCATCGCCATTTCTCATGCCAGCATCGTCGTCCCCTTTTTGCTAGGAGCTGCATTTGCACTCTGGTTATATCCCCTATATTCGACCGGTGTTTTTTCCTTCACCACATTCGCTCTTTTCATCGGGGTGGCGATGTCCATAACCGCGTTCCCGGTGTTAGCACGCATTCTCACGGATCGCGGTATGCAGAAGACCCGCCTGGGAGTGCTTGCCCTAGCTTGCGCTGCGATCGATGATGTCACCGCATGGTGCCTGCTGGCCTTCGCTATCAGCGTCGCGCATGCGCAGACCGGAAGCCTTTTGTTAATTTTGACCACGACGATCGGGTTCATCTTCTTTGTGTTGCTGATTGCGAAGCGAGGTGCGTTGTGGCTCGTCCGGCGGCAGACTGCGAAAGGCCGAACAACACAGGACATGTTCGCCATCGTCTGCGCTGCCTTACTTCTGTCGGCATTGGTGACAGAGCGAATCGGTATTCATGCGCTTTTCGGTGCTTTTCTCTTAGGAACCGTGATTCCGCACAATTCTGCGTTGGCGCGGGATATTCGGGCGAGGTGTGAAGATCTGGTAGTGGTACTCCTGTTGCCGGTGTTTTTCGCATTTACAGGCATGCGAACTCAGATCGGTCTAGTGCATGGAACGCGCGATTGGATGGCCTGTCTCTTGATCATTGGGGTCGCGTCGCTTGGCAAATTCGGGGGCAGTTTTCTCGCTGCTCGATGGACTGGGTCGGATTGGCGCGAAGCTGCATCGCTAGGCGTCCTTATGAACACTCGAGGGTTGATGGAGCTTATTGTGCTCAATGTTGGATTGGACCTTGGTGTGCTCTCGCCGGTGTTATTTACGATGTTCGTATTCATGGCCGTCATGACCACTCTTATGACCACGCCGATACTGCATGGGTTGACAGAATCACAGGCTCAAAGCTCAGTTCCGAGTGAAAAATGAACTAGAAGCCATCTCATAAATACCTCAGGAGGATGACGGCACAGGCAAGCTGCACCATCCCGAGGAAATTCTCTGGGTAGTATTCCCAGCGAATGACCACGCGGCGAAAATTATGAAGCCAGGCGAACAAGCGCTCGATTTTCCAACGGCGACGATAGCGACGCAGCACGCGTCCATCTTGCGTGGCTTTTCGGCTGCGCTTGGAGTTGTGCGGAGCGACCAACTCGACACCGAAGCGTTCGCGAATCTGCGCATCCAGCGGATCGCTGTCGTAAGCGCGGTCGCCGATCAGCCGCTCAGGAGTTTCCGCGAGGAAGCGCCGCTCGATGGTGGATCCAACGAGCTTTGTTTCAGGCGGCGAAGCGCTGGCCACGTGCACGGCGAGAGGAAGACCATGGCCGTCGCTGATCGCCATGATTTTGCTGCCTTTGCCGCGGCGAGTAGGGCCGACAGCAGAGCCCCTTTTTTCGCCGAACTGAAGGTGGCATCGATGAAGGATTCGCTCAAATCCAGCTTCCCGCGGTCGCGTAAGTCTTTGGCCAGTCTCTGCAGCAGCCGGGTGAGCAACCCCGAGCGCTGCCACTGCTGGAAGCGGCGATGACAGGTTTGGTAGGGAGGATAACGACGCGGCAGATCGTGCCAAGGAGCGCCGGTGCGCAAAACCCAAAAAACACCGTTCAGCACCGCTCGCGTATCTTGCCACGGCCGGCCACGCCCATCGTCCCGACGTTTCGGACGAAACAGTGGTTCGAGCACCGCCCATTGGGCGTCGGTGAGGTCCATGCTCTTGATTTACGTCATTCGCCATAAGTTTCAACTGCTCAGCGCGTTGAATGTGTTTATGAGATAACTTCTAGACCGCTCTGACGCAAACACAAAACAGAACACACCGCACCGCACCGCACCGCATGTTACCCGCCGTGCAGTCAGGTTACCGGGCATCTCTAACAATGTCGGTCCTGTCAAACACTTTTTGAGCGCATTTCTTTCCTTTCACTTCAAAGAGTTTTTCTCTTTCGTTTTCTTTGGCTTTCCTTCTTTTCGGCCTCGACGACCATGGCTGGTTCGTAATCTAGCGGTCGGTTTCATTCCTACCCAAACATCTCTCCGATCACAACTTCGGCCATGATTACGTCTTCAAACTCCCTCTTCCGAAGGAGCGGGATGCCTAATCGAGTGCACGGCGTTTTAGTTCGCGCCATGCCCGGTAACGAGTTGTCCGGCGTGGCTGCTGCTAGCGGGAGATTGCCGCCACTGGGGCGTTAACAGGAGTGAGCCAGTTGTGGCGATCGGGTTTGTTGCCGCTGGTGAGGGCGAAGAATTCTTCCTGGAGCCTGCGGGTGATGGGACCGGCGACGCCCTTACCGACCTGGATTTTGTCGACCGAGCGGATGGGCGTGATTTCGACGGCCGTACCGCAGAAAAAAACTTCGTCAACGATATAGAGCATCTCGCGAGGGATCACACTCTCTTTCACGGGAATGTTCAGATCTTCGGCGAGGGTCATGACCGTGTTGCGGGTGATGCCGGGGAGAATGCTGGTGGCCAGCGGCGGGGTGTAGAGCGTGCCATCGTGGACAAGAAAGACGTTCATACCGGAACCTTCGCTGACGTGGCCGCTCGAATCGAGCGCGATGCCTTCGGCGTAGCCGTTGAAGGAGGCTTCCATGCGGATGAGCTGGGAGTTCATGTAATTCGCGGCGGCTTTGGACATGGCCGGCAGAGTGTTCGGAGCGATACGCGTCCAGGAGCTGACGCCGATGTCCACGCCTTTTGCGAGGGCGTCCGGACCGAGATAGGCGCCCCAGTGCCAGCAGGCCATGTAAATATCGATGGGAGAGTTCAAGGGATTCACACCGACTTCGCCGTAACCGCGCATGACCATGGGCTTGACGTAGCAGGAATTCATTTTATTCAAGCGAACCAACTCGGTTGCGGTGTTAGAGAAATCGTCGAGAGAATAAGGCAATTCCATGCGGTAAATCTTTGCTGAATTGATGAGGCGCTGCATGTGCTCGCGCAGGCGGAAAATGCCGGGGCCCTGCTTGGTTTCGTAGCATCGAATGCCTTCAAAAACCGCGGAGCCATAGCTCACGACGTGAGAAAGAACGTGGAGGGTGGCGTCGTCCCAATTGATCCATTTTCCATTGCGCCAGATTTTCTCGGTTTTTTGGATGGGCATATTGTTGTCCTTTTTGCGGTGTCATTTGCTGTGCTGCCTGAATTTTCAGAATACGGCAGGCAGGCGAGAGCGTCAATGAAGTGTATTTAAAGAGAGGACGAGCGAAAACACCAAATTGGCGCCTTGCGATTTGCGCATAGAACGAGGGTCAGGAGACGGAAGAAAACAGATCACTTCGGCGAGTCAGGCGGAGGCGCAGACTTCGCGGGCCCGTTCAAGGAATCGTATGCCGACTGAGCCAGGGCAGGGATATTGCCATATTTGTTCTCCCAGAGGCCGAGAAGTAAGAAAGGAATGGCGGTGGCAACTACAAGGAGTTTTGCCTTGCGCGGGACTTTTACTTCCGGTTCCCAGCGAAAGAGCTGCGTAGAGAGAAAAAAGGTTAGAACGGCCCAGAAGGCCAGCGAGGCGACTTCAACACCGAGCTGCCAGATCGGAGCCGAATCGAAGATGGCGCGCTGCAGACCCTGAACGAGGTATGTAGCGGGAAGGAACAAAGAAAATCTTTGCGCGACGTGGGGCAGGAAGGCTAAAGGAAACGTCGCACCGGAGAGAAATATCAACGGCAGCCAGAGGAGCTGGTTGATGACCTGCGTTTCTTGCATGGTGTTGGTGACGCTGGCAACGACAAGTCCCATGGAGGAGAAGGAGATGGCGCCGATGCTGATGAGGATGAACGAGGAGAGCAGGTCGCCGAAGTGCGTCACATGGAAGATGGTGCGCGAGAGGACGAAAAGGAACAAAACGGTAGGTAATATGAGCACGTAGTTGGCGACTACGCTGGAGGCGAGCATATCACTTGCCGTGACTGGCGTAACATGGAAGCGTCGAAGAATACCCTGTTCGCGAAACATGACAAGGGCAGCGCTGAGCCCCCAAAAGCTACCCATAACGGTGAGAGCAAGGACGGGCCCGAGGAAAAAGCGGACAACCTGGGGCTGTCCTTTCGCGAAGATGCCGGCATAGAGAAAGAAAAACGCAAACGGCATGATTAGGCTGAAGAACACAAACATTTTATTGCGCAAGGTGAGCTGAATGCGCATGCGGGTGAGTGCGGCAAAGTTTCTCAATCGCGGAGCCTCCTTCCGGTCATTTCGATAAAGACGTCTTCGAGCGAAGGAGAGGAAATTTCGAGGCTGACGAGTTCGTTGCCTTCGGTCTCGAGGTGTTTGACGATGGCGACTATGGTTTGCGGGGGGCGACGGGAGTGAATAACGTAAGCGCCATCGACTTCGCGTGCATCGGCAACGCCCTCGAGATTTTTCAGCGCGCCGTCGGATGCGGGCTTGGAAAGGCGGACTTCGATGCGAGTTGTGCCGCCAGACCGAGTTTTGAGCTCGCGGGGCGTGCCGAGAGAGACGACTTTGCCGTGATCGACGATGGCCACTCGGTCGCAGAGGCGCTCGGCTTCCTCGATGTAATGAGTGGTGATGAGGATGGTTTTCTTTTCGTGCTTGAGCTCTTCGATGATGTCGTAAATCTCGCGGCGGACCTGGGGGTCGAGGCCTGCGGTCGGCTCGTCGAAGAAGAGTACTTTGGGATCGTTGACGAGAGCCATGGCGAGAGCGAGGCGCTGTTTTTGGCCGCCGGAAAGCTGGCTATATACGGTGTTGCGCTTTTCTTCGAGGCCGAAGCGTTTGAGAAGCTCTTCGGGATTCCGGCGTCGTTTGTAAAAGCCGGCGAAGAGGCGCAGCGCCTCCATGACGCGAAGTTTATCGGGGAGGGAGGTGGACTGAAGAGCGGCGCCGATCTCGTGTTTCAAGGCTTGCGAATTTCGCTGGGGATCGAGACCGCAAACCGAAACGCTGCCACTGTCTAAAGTGCGCAGGCCCTCTAGAATCTCAACGGTGGAAGTTTTTCCGGCCCCGTTGGGACCAAGCAAGCCGAAGACTTCGCCCTCCTCGACGGAAAAGCTGACGCCGCGAACGGCTTCGACATTGCCGTAGCGCTTGACCAGATTTTCGACTTGTAGGACGAAATTTGCCATGGACCTTTACACTACAAGATTGTACGCAAAGAGACCTACTAGGATAACGCAGGTGCGCTCTTTCCCAACGAGGTTGGAAGGCCTGGTGGCAGTCCATTTCAGGACTTGAAGTTGCGGGGCGGCGAGGCCGACTTGGGCATGCCTGGGGACGCGAATTGAGTGGCCGGGCGAACGGCCCTGTTGAATGGAAGGAGACAGAGCGATTGACCCACATTGTGAGTCGGGAGATTTCCAGCTAGGCTGGGAAATACCAGCCAAAGTCAGGAGGGGACGATGAGAGTATCGAGATGGATGTGCGCATGTGCACTGGGAGCATTTGTGTTCAGCGGGAGCAACGCACTGGCCCAGGGCCACGGACAGGGAAAAGGAAAAGGTCACAACAAACACGGAGACAATGACCAACAGGGAGACAACTATTACAGGGACCAGGACCGTGAAGTGATCCGCACATGGTATGCGGGCCATCAAAGCAATCTCCCACCCGGGCTTGCCAAGAAGGACCGCCTGCCTCCTGGGTTGGAAAGACAACTTGAGCAGCGCGGCACACTTCCGCCGGGGCTCCAAAAGCGGATTCAACCTTGCCCCGAGGAGTTGGTCCGGCGGCTACCTCCGCCGCCTCCGGATTGCGCGAATGTGGTGATTGCGGGGCACATCGTCCTACTGAATCGCCGAACCAATGTGGTTCAGGCCGTTTTCCATATTGACATCCAGTAGATGATTTCGAGGGAACCGCAAGTGGCGCGCAAAAAGCGCGTCACAGCTGGCGTGAATGAGCAGAATCGCTTCTTGGTCCCGGTAAGTTAGACAGAGTTATAGCTTATCTAAAGGAGGCACGAATGCCCGAAGCAAAGGGAATGTGGGAAGGGCTGATGGATTTTTCTTTTCGGATCTACGCCACTCCGAAAATGCTGAAATTTCTGTACGCGTTGCACCTGCTGGTGGGACTTGTTGCGGCTGTCGCGTGGGTCGTACTGGCGTTCCAGCAGGCCCCGGTACAGGGACTGCTCGCGCTGCTCTCGGCACTGGTGGGATATTGCTTCTGGATTCTTTACTGCCGCGTTGTGCTGGAGGTGCTTGCCGCCATATTTCGGATGGCTGCGGCAATCGCTCCGGAGCGTTCCACGCCGGAGCACCAGTAGCCCTCCAGTTTGGCGCGACAAATGATTTCAAACCTACGCAAAACAGATTCACTCGTTCCTGGCGTACATTCGTGGAATCCACGGCGGGACCTTCCTGCAATACTCCTCGTACTCCGCGCCGAACAGCTTGCGGAGAGTTGGCTCTTCATAGAGGGATACAAACAGGGCTACACTTACCACGGCCACGAACGCCAAGGTGAGAGCCGCGAGGTTCGCCCGGCCAAAGATCACCCAAAGACCCAGCCAGCCAACGAAAAATCCTGCATACATCGGGTTGCGTACGTATCGGTAGAATCCGACTACGACTAATTTTTGAGGGGGAGCGAACGGAGCGGGCGTGCCGTGGCCCGTCCATCCGAAATCCCAGATACACCGAACTGCTACTGAAAAGCCGAGCACAGACGGAATGGCGGCAATCCAGCGCCAGCGCGCCAAACCAAGCGTGTCAACATGAAAGCCCAACCAGGGCGGTAGTAACCAAAACCAAAGTGCCAAGAATGCAGCGCCTGCGGCCAACGAGGCGATCGTTGCCGGCCAGTGCGCACCGTGGTCCGAATCTCGCCTAGGTTCTGCTTGTTCGTTTGTCATAACCGCCTCCACTAACGCGCATGCCAGAGTTGCCGTTTTGTACTTTCAATTTGGTATACGAGGTTGCGCGCGGACGGGTTACACGGAAGAAGCGGCTAAGCAGGGCAGGTTTTGGCGACGTGGCCTTCTTGCCCGCCGGTGCGCGCCAGGTTCACGACTTGCTGAGACGACGGGTTTTCTTGGCGGCAAAAAGCGTGGCGAGCGCTAATCCACGATTGCGCTTGCGCAAGGAACAATTCCTCTATTTGGAGTATAGATTTGACAGCCGCCATGACAAAACTCACTCAGCGAGGGGAGATGGAACTGCGGGTTTTCTTGACGGTGAAAGATTTTTTTCGCGGCGGAGTCCAGAGATGTTTTTTGACGTCGATGCGGGATTCGATGACGGAGACGCCTTCGGATTCGAGAAGCTTTTTTTGGAGGGAGGCGTAGGGCTCGCGGATGAGGATTTTGCCCTTGGCGCCGAGGACGCGATGCCAGGGGATGCCTTTGCCGCGCGGAGTGGCTGCCATGGCGCGGCCAGCAGTGCGCGCGCCGCCGGGAAGTCGCAGGGCTCGAGCGAGGGCCCCATAGGTTAGAACCCGGCCGCGGGGAATTTGTTTCACAAGCTGGTAGACGGGGTCGAAAGACATCGAGAATCAACTCCTCGCGAAAGTCCCTGCGCAAGCGCGCCGGATATCGTAGGAGGATACGCGAAGCACAACAAGAGATAAAACGGGCGCAGCGGTGTTAGATAGAGTGAGAGCCGGCCATCAAGCAATCGGTAAATCAAATTCCAGCTCCGAGCATCTAATTGAGCAGGAGAAGGAAATCAGGAAAAAGAAGACGAGGATGCGTGAAACCGATGAAACAAAGCGAAAAAACTGATGAGAGATTATGAAGCAAGTTCGCTAGGTTGTACGCATTACCGATTGAGCGCAATCGTTCGCTCTAGTACGTATCGTTCATTGACGCGTGTAGTGGAACGCAAGTACACTACGGGCGGGTAAAGTGGCTCGAGGTGAAGTCATGGCTTTTGTCCGCCGAAAAGGAAATTCGTACTACCTGGTGCACAACGTGCGCCGCGACGGAAAAGTGCGGCAATTGCACCTTGCGCGACTCGGGGAACGCGCGCGGATCACGGATGCAGTGGTGCGCGAGGTTTCCAAAAAGCACCCCTTCGTAGAGCTGAATTGGCAGGCTCTGCGGGAACAGATGAACAACCAAATGGATCTCGCGGATGAAAGCTCGCCCGCGATCCAAAAGCTCGTCTCCAACCTGCGAGCGCTGAACCTCGATTTGGCGGACCTGTTTCCGCCGGTTCTCCGGATTTCTGAAACGCCCACGGTGGCGCGAGAGTTGCTGGTACAACTACGGCTCTTGCAGTCCACGCTTCAAGTAAAACTCAACCAGTTCGACCGGAAACGCGGACGCTTCAGCAATGCGACCTTGCGGATGCAAGGCCGTTAGGAGGAGACCATGAGCTCCCAAGTATCGCCACTCGATCCAAATCTACGAAGCAACACGACGATAGAATTTCAGACGGCGTTGCGGTCGAAGATCGTCGGGCAAGCGGAAGGGGTGCAGGCGCTCGTGGACTTGTATCAAGTGTTCTGCGCTGGATTGAACTCTCCGGGACGGCCTGTGGGGAACCTGCTTCTGCTGGGGCCCACAGGTTCTGGCAAAACGCGAATCGTCGAAGCGGCTGCCGAGATTTTGTTCGGGGATGCGCGGGCGGTGATCAAAGTGGATTGCGCGGAGTTTCAGCACTCCCACGAGATTGCCAAATTGATTGGCTCGCCTCCGGGGTATCTGGGCCACCGGGAGACTCATCCTTTAATCACGCAAGAGGAACTGGCGAAGAGCCACACGGAAAAGTTGAAACTGAGTTTTTTGCTGTTTGACGAGATAGAGAAGGCGTCCGACGCTTTGTGGCAACTGCTGCTGGGGATGCTGGATAAGGCGACTCTCACTTTAGGAGACAACCGCCGGGTGGATTTGTCGCAGACGGTGATCTTTCTCACTTCGAACCTGGGCGGAGGAGAGATTACGGAGCTGATGCAAGGCGGAATGGGATTTGTGCAGCCGACGGACAAGCCAGCCACGGGGCTGGATGAAAAGGTGGAGCGGACAGCGATGGAAGCGGCCCGCAGAAAGTTTTCCCCGGAATTCATGAACCGGCTGGACAAAGTGGTAGTTTTCCACCCGCTGCAAAGGGAACAACTTGAAGAAGTACTTGAGATTGAGCTGGGACAGGTGCAGCAAAGAGTATTGGAGACGGCTAAAGGTCAGTTCCTGTTCCGGGTGACAAGCGCGGGAAGAGACTTCCTGTTGCAAGAAGGAACTGATCAACGTTACGGAGCGCGGCACTTGAAGAGGGCCATTGAGCGGTTTGTTGTGTATCCGCTTGCGAATCTGCTGGCTACGGAACAAGTGCACTTAGGGGATCTCGTTTGTATAGATTGGGACCGCCAGCACAAGGAACTGACATTCGCGCGGGAAGGAGAAGGCGCTCTGGTGTCACCAGCGACTCCCGACACAGGTCGACTTGCGGCCGCGGCAGAAGCAAAAGATGGGAAAGTAGCTGATCCGCCCGCGGAAGCGGTGGCGGGGGAAAGAAAGCTACGAGCGGCACAGCCGGGAGTGGCGCCAGCTGCGGCTCCGCAAGGACGAAAAAAGACGGAACGATAGAGAAAGCAAAGTTTCGGGAGATTCCGGAGGGGCGTGTTTTCAGGACGCGCCCCTTTTTGACGTATGGGGTTTGACACAAACTGTTCCATTCTCTCATTTTGAACCCGGATGGAACGCAGTCTCACGGCGTGAGACAGTTTCCATAGTAGCAACAGGCGTATGTCATTGAGTTTGTACCGGTTTGCTCCGGCGGAGGCGTCGGCTGGGAATGGCAGTTCTCCTGCTCTAATTCCAAGAAGCGCATAGCTGAGACGCATGGAGCGTTTTGGAAGTTGAGCGCGGAGGGAACGACGCTATGAAAGCCGCCGCCCGACAGCAACTGGATCCAAGCATCCGAAGCACCGATACCCGTGATTTTGAAGGTGCCTTGCGCGCTAAGATCGTGGGACAGGCCGAAGGTGTGCAGGCGCTGGTGGACCTATATCAGGTGTTCTGTGCGGGGTTGAACTCGCCAGGACGACCAGTCGGAAACCTGCTGTTTCTTGGCCCGACTGGTTCTGGCAAGACACGCATTGTGGAAGCGGCTGCGGAGATTCTGTTTGGAGAAGCACGCGCAGTGATTAAGGTGGATTGCGCGGAGTTTCAACATTCCCACGAGATTGCCAAATTGATTGGCTCTCCTCCAGGATATTTAGGACACCGCGAGACTCATCCGCTGATCACGCAAGAAGCGCTGGCGGCCAGCCATACGGAAAAGCTGAAGCTGAGCTTTTTGTTATTCGATGAGATTGAGAAAGCTTCGGATGCTCTGTGGCAGTTGTTGCTGGGGATGTTGGATAAAGCGACTTTAACCTTGGGAGACAACCGCCGCGTGGATTTGTCCCAGACGGTGATTTTCCTTACATCGAACCTGGGCGGAGGAGAAATAACTGAATTGATGCAAGGCGGAATGGGCTTCGTGCAGCCGAAGGACAAGCCCGCTGCCGGACTGGATGAGAAGGTCGAGCGGACGGCCGTGGAAGCAGCGCGAAGGAAATTTTCACCGGAATTTATGAACCGGCTGGACAAAGTGGTGGTGTTTCATCCGCTGCGCCGGGAACAACTTGAAGAGGTGCTGGAGATTGAGCTAGGGCAAGTGCAGCAGAGGGTATTGGAGACGGCTAAGGGACAATTTTTGTTCCGTGTTACACCAGCGGGAAGAGAGTTTCTGCTGCGGGAAGGAACGGACCAGCGGTACGGAGCACGGCACCTGAAGAGGGCGATCGAGCGGCACGTCGTTTACCCGCTTGCGAATCTACTGGCGACAGAACAAGTGCACTTGGGTGATCTGGTGTGCATCGATTGGAATCAAGAAAGTGAAGGATTGAGCTTTATTCGCGAAGGAGAAAACCTGGCGATGCCAGCACGCCGGCAGGAACCGGCGTTAACGGCACGCACGGCGCAAGCGCGGAGCGGGAAGACTGTAGAGGCACCTTCGACCGCGGTTGGGCCAGAACCGGCACCGCGGATGGCGCGTTAAGGGAACCTCTACTTTAATTTCAAGAAGCTGAATTGGCCCGGGAGAAAGTACTCCCGGGCTTTTTCTTTTGCTGGTTGCTCGGTGTACATTTAAGTGGGAAGGGCCGGGGTTTGGCTGATCGGGTTCAGAGGGAAGCGTACATGAACTTTCGCGAGAGGACTAAGAAACGCCATAGCACGCGGCAAGCGGGCGAGTTTGGGTACCGGTTGCGGAATATCATACTCGCGGTGTCGATGAGTCTCTTGCTTGCACCGTGCTCGCGGGCGCAGCGGACCCAACTCAAGGCCGGATGGGACTTTTATTCGCCGCAGGAAGACATTCAACTGGGCAAGCAGGTAGCCGTGGACGCGGAGAAGCAGTTGCCGTCCTGCAATGCGCCGAAAGTGGATGCGTACTTGACAGAGCTAGGCAAGAAGTTGATTACGAAACTGCCGACGGGAGGCGTGGAGTTTCCGTGGGAATTTCATTGCGTCAACGACAAGGAAATCAATGCGTTTGCCTTGCCCGGCGGATATGTATTCGTGAACAGGGGGGCGATCGAGGTATCGGACAACGAGGCCCAACTGGCCGGCGTGATGGCGCATGAACTTTCGCATGTGGCTCTACGACACGGCACAACCGAGGCGACAAAGGCGCAGGCCGCGCAGGCAGGCGTGGGAATCCTGGGAGCTATCTTGGGAGGAAACGCGGGCGGGGCGCTGTTGACGGAGCTTGGGAGATTCAGCGCAGGGGGCGTGCTGTTGCGATATTCACGTTCGGCGGAGACGCAGGCGGATGTCATGGGGACGCAAGTACTCTATGACGCTGGATATGATCCGAGAGCGTTGGCGCAGTTTTTCGAGAAGATTGAAGCGGAAAGCAAAGGGAAGAACCCACCGGAGTTCTTCTCGGACCATCCGAACCCGGAACATCGCGTGGGGCGGGTGCAAGAGGAGATCGACAAACTGGGCGGGCTCCCGGCCCACCCGAAAAGAGATTCGCTGGAGTTTGAGGCCATCAAGCGGGAAGTGCTGGCGCTGCCGGTGGTCATGCGAGAAAGGCCCGCTGCGGGCGGTCCTGCGCCGAGACCCGCGGGGCCGCCGCATGCACCCTCGGGGAAGTTTGTGGAGTATCAGGCAAGCGCGTACGTGATGAAGTATCCGGACAACTGGAAGAAATATGGAGACAAGGACAGTGTTTCGTTTGCGCCGGATGGCGGCGTGATGGAAGGGAGCGACGGTCGAGGGGCGCTGGCGTATGGAATGATTGTCGATGTGACAAAAGCGCAGGGGGATGTAGGCGACGCCAAGGCGCTCGAACGCGCGACGCAAGATTTGATCCGGACGCTGCAGAAAAGCAATCCCAAGATGAAAGTGGTACGGCAGCCAGGGCACGTTCGCGTGAATGGCCAGCCAAGTCTCTCGACGTATTTAAGCAATGAATCGCCAGAGGGCGGAGAAGAAACGGATTGGCTGATCACCGTGCTTCGGCGGGATGGGCTGGTATCGTTTGTGTGCGTCGCGCCGACAACGGATTATGGAAAGTACGATAAGACCTTCTCGTCGATTCTGGATAGCGTGAGGTTTGCGAAATAGCTGAGAACAACCTGTCAGATAGAACGGTCTCTGGTCTAGTTATTTATTGCGCGCTTCAAAAAGCAATTAATCAGCGTGTGAGCGCGGGCGTCACTGAGTCGGGGGTGACGTCTGCGGCGCGCTGGGCCTGATAGAGGGTGGCGGCGCGCTCGAGGGCGTCGGCGATGCTGGCGCAGATATTTTCGGTGCCGACGTGCCGTTCAAAATCGGCTTGATGCATCAGTTTGGCAGGTTGCTCGCGAGCGCCGCAAAGCAACAGAAAGCGGTCGGAGGCGTGCAGTGTATCTGCCAAGTCGCGGATGGCGCCGAGGCCGGTAGCGTCGATGGCGGTCATGTTGCGGAGTCGCAAGATGATGATCAGGGGGAGGGAATCCAACTCGCCGAGAATTTCCGCGAACTTGTCGGTTGCTCCGAAGAGGAAAGGGCCATGAATGCGGTAGACCGTCGCGTAGGGTGGGATGTCTTTGCCTTGCAGGATATGCACGCGGCTGTCTTCGACGTAGTCTTTCGTGACGCGCGCGACGGTAGTGGTGCGCGAAACTTTTCGAATAAACATCAGCGCGGCGAGGACCATCCCGACTTCCACGGCAAAGGTCAAATCCGCAACAACGGTCAGTGTTACAGTGATCAGCCACACCGCGATATCGGCGGCGGAAAGCTTTAAGATCTCCGGGATTTCCTGCCACTCCCCCATGTTATAGGCAACGATGAGTAAAATCGCGGCGAGAGCCGCGAGGGGCACGTTACTCACCAGCGGCGCGGCAAAGAGGACGATGGAGAGGAGGGTGAGTGCGTGGATCATTCCCGCGACGGGAGTTTTCGCGCCGGCACGGACGTTTGTGGCGGTGCGGGCGATCGCGCCCGTGGCAGGCAGTCCGCCAAATAAAGGAGAAACAATATTTGCAACGCCTTGAGCCATGAGTTCGATGTTGGGATTGTGCTTGTCGTTGCTCATGCGGTCGGAGACGACCGCGGACATCAGAGATTCGATGGCTCCGAGCATGGCGACAGTGAACGCGGGGGAGAGAAGTTGCCGCGCAGTGTCATAGCTAAAATGCGGAAGAGAAAAAATGGGAAGTCCGCTGGGAATACCGTGGAAGCGCGTCCCGATCGTCTCGACCGGCATGTGCAGCAGCGTCACGGCGATGGTAGCGCCGAAGGTGACGACGATGGCTCCAGGAATTTTCTTGGCGAACTTGAGGCAAAAAATCATAATGGCGACCGAAAAGATTGCTAGTGCGGTCGCGGGCATTGAGATGGTGTTCCATGCTTCGCCGAAGGCTTGCATGCGATGGAAGAAGTCGCCGGGGACATGCTCCATGCGCAGGCCGAAGAAGTCGCGGATCTGCGTACTGGCGATGAGAATGGCGATGCCATTCGTGAAACCGATGATAACGGGACGAGGGAAATATTTGACGGCAGTGCCCATGCCGGTGATGCCGAGAAGAACTAGCAGGACCCCGGCCATCATGGTGCACTCGAAGAGGCCGTCGATTCCGTGCTTGGCGATGATTCCGGCAATGACGACAACGAAGGCGCCGGTGGGGCCGCCGATTTGAGTTTTGGAACCGCCTAGAGCCGAGATGAGAAACCCAGTGACGATCGCGCAGTAGATTCCGGCTTGCGGGGATACACCGGAGGCGATAGCAAAGGCCATAGCCAGCGGCAGAGCAACAAGGCCTACCGTGATGCCGGCGACAAGATCCGAAAGGAATTTATGGCGATCGTAATCGCGCAACAGAAGAATGGATTTTGGGAGCCACTGATTGAGGGCGGATGTCATTCGAGCACGAGCTGATAGGCCATGTAGAAGTAAACCATGTTAGCAGGAGAGAGCTCAGTGGCGCGGTGCTCAAGATCTGAATGTGCTCGAAATAAAAACACATTTGCACGTGTGGGGAGTTGCGGGACGGACGCAGATTAATCAGTCCGCAGCTCCGGTCCGGGAAGCTTGCGGCTTCCACCGCAGGATGGGCTTGCGGGCGGCGCCGACTTCGTCGAGTCGACGGACCCGAGTGGTGTGTGGGGCGGTCTTGACGAGTTCGGGAGTCGTAGCGGCCTCGTTGGCAATTGAACGCATGGCATCGATGAAGAGGTCGCACTCCTCGCGGGATTCGGATTCGGTCGGTTCAATCATCAGCGCGCCGGGGACGATGAGAGGAAACGCGGTGGTGTAAGGGTGGAAGCCGTAATCGATGAGGCGTTTGGCGATGTCCATGGTGCTGACGCCGTTTTTCTTTTGGAGCGCGTCGCTGAAGACAACCTCGTGCATGGAGGGCAGGGAATAGGGGAGGTCGAAAACGCCTTCGAGGTGCTTGCGAATGTAATTCGCGTTGAGGACGGCGTCTTCCGTAGCCTGGCGCACGCCGGGACCGTACGCGAGAATGTAGGCAAGCGCGCGAACGAGTACGCCGAAATTTCCGCTGAAGGCTTTGACGCGGCCAATGGAGTCCGGCCGGACGGATTCAAGTGCGAGACGGTCGCCTTCTTTTTCGACGAGAATCGGCACGGGCCGGAATGGCTCGAGGATTTTCTTCATGGCGACCGGACCGGCGCCGGGACCGCCGCCGCCGTGGGGCGTCGAAAAAGTCTTGTGCAGGTTGAGGTGCATGACGTCGACGCCTAAATCGCCCGGCCGCGTGATGCCGGTCAAGGCGTTCATGTTGGCGCCGTCCATGTAAAGCAACGCGCCCTTGGCGTGGAGAATTTCCGCGATTTCCGGGATGCGCTCTTCAAAGATGCCGAGCGTGGAGGGATTGGTGATCATCAGCGCGGCGACGTCGGTGGTGACGAGGTCGCGAAGTTTAGCGACGTCGATCTGTCCGTGCGATTCGGATTTGATGTTTTCGACTTCGTAGCCGGCGATTACGGCAGTGGCGGGATTGGTGCCGTGCGCGGAATCTGGAATCAAGACTTTCTTGCGGGGTTTGCCGTTTTTCTCGTGAAAGGCTCGGATGAGGAGGAGGCCAGTCATCTCACCCTGTGCGCCAGCGGCGGGTTGCAGCGTGATGGAGTCCATGCCGGTGATTTCGAGGAGGCACTTTTCGAGCAGGCGCAGGATTTTGAGGCAGCCTTGCGAAAGTTCCTGGGGCTGGTAGGGGTGCTCCGTGGCGATACCATCGAGACGGGCGACAAATTCGTTGACGCGCGGATTGTACTTCATGGTGCAGGAGCCGAGCGGATACATGCCGAGATCGATGGCGTAGTTCCAGGTGGAGAGACGCGTGAAGTGGCGGATGACTTCGATTTCGCTGACTTCCGGGAAGCCTGCGACGCCCTCGCGGCGATAGCTGGCGCCAAGAGCATTCGCGGGGTCAACGCCGGGGACGTCCAACGGAGGGAGCTCGAAGGCACGCTTGCCCGGGGAAGACTTTTCGAAGATCAGGCCTTCGTTTTGATTGGTGTGGCGAGTCGCTTTTTTGATTTTGTCGGTCATGCTCTTAATTTGAGAAGAAGGCACGAAGAATCGTGCCCTTACCAAGTCTCCTTCAGACGGGCTTCTCCAGGGCGCGACGCAATGCGCCGGTGAAGCGTTCGATTTCGGCGCGCGGCGTTATTTCTGTGACGCAGACCAGCGCGTGCTTCGTCAATTCCGGATACACCTGGCCGAGCACGTAAGGCCCGATGATTTTTTCACGTAGAAGATGGGCGTTCACGAGTTTGACGGACCGCGGAAGCTCGATTGTGAATTCGTTGAAGAACGGAGCGTCGAAGGCACGACGGACTCCAGGAATTTTTTCGAGCTCGGCGAGGGCGAATTGGGCCTTCGAGAGATTTTGGTCGGCCATCTCGCGGAGGCCTTCTTTACCGAGGAGCGCGAGGTGCACGGTGGCGGCCAGCGCGCAAAGGGCTTGATTTGTGCAGATGTTTGAAGTGGCTTTCTCGCGGCGGATATGTTGCTCGCGAGTGGCGAGCGTCAAGACGAATCCGCGGCGCCCCTCCGAGTCCGTCGTTTGCCCTGTCAGACGGCCGGGCATCTGGCGAACAAATTTATCACGCGAGGCGATTACGCCGGCGAAAGGCCCGCCGTAACTCGGAGCCAAGCCGAAGCTTTGTGCTTCCATGGCGACGATATCCGCTTCGGCAGGTGGCCGAACGAGGCCGAGTGAAACGCCTTCCGTAATGGCGGTGACGAGAAGCGCGCCGGAAGCGTGCGCAGCATCGGCGAGCGGAGAAAGGGACTCGATGACACCGAAAAAATTCGGAGATTGCACGACCACGGCCGCGACATCGTCTTTAAGAGAGGCTTGCAACGCCTTTTGATCTAACGTGCCGCTCGCGCTGTAGCCAATCTCTTCCACTTGCAGGCCGGAATTCTTTGCGTAAGTCTTGAGGACATCGCGGTATTCGGGATGCACGGAGCGCGCAACAAGAATGCGACGGCGGCCGGTGAGGCGCTCAGCCATCAAGACGGCTTCGGTAGTGGCGGTGGAACCGTCGTACATGGAGGCGTTGGCGACTTCCTGGCCGGTGAGCTGGCACATCAGGGTTTGAAACTCGAAGATGGCTTGTAGCGTGCCTTGCGTGATCTCCGCCTGATAGGGAGTGTAGGAGGTCAGAAATTCGCCGCGCTGAATGATGGCGTCAGTCACGACGGAACGAAGGTGATTGTAAACTCCCGCGCCGAGGAAACTGGTGTAACCGCCGGAATTTTCCGCGGCGCGCGCTTTGAAGAAGTCGATGACCTCGGTTTCAGAGAGCGGGCCGGGCAAATTCAAAGCCTTGCGAAGACGATAACGCTCCGGAATGCTTGAGAATAACTCGTCGATGGATTTTGCGCCGATGGCGGCGAGCATTTCTTGCCGCTCGGTGGGGCTCTTCGGGAGATAGCGCATCAGGCGGAAGCTTCCTTGCTTTGCGAGGCGATGTAGGCTTCGTACGCGGCGGTATCCATAAGGGTCTTTATCTCCGCTGGATTCGCTAGACGAATCTTGATGAGCCAGCCCGCGCCATGGGGATCGGTGTTGATTTTCTCCGGGGTGTTCTGCAAATCACCGTTGGCTTCGACGACTTCTCCCGACGCGGGAGCGTAAATGTCGCTCACGGCTTTCACCGATTCGACGGTCCCGAAGGTCTTGCCGGCTTCGAGTTTCGAGCCGACTTTGGGCAGTTCGACAAAAACGACGTCGCCCAGCTCGTGCTGCGCGTAATCGGTGATGCCAATTGCGGCCACGTCCCCTTTCACGTCCACCCACTCATGCTCTTTGGTGTAGCGATAATTCGCGGGGTACGCCATTGGACCTCTCCTCGCCGCTCCGTCAGGCCGGAGCCGCCGTATCAATGCTTGAATCAGACCTTTGCTGCAGCTTGCGGCGCCGCAGTTTTCTTCGGGCGCCTGTAGAACGGTGTCGCGACCACCTGAGCTTTGCACTTCTGCGCGCGAATTTGCACGTAGACTGGCGTGCCTAGAGCCGTCATCGCAGGCGGAACGTAAGCAAGCGCGATATTTTTGGAAAGCGTGGGCGAAGGCGAGCCGCTCGTGACCACGCCGATAACTGCACCGCTTTCGTTGCAGCAGCAATATTCGTCGCGCGCGATGCCGCGATCGACCATCTCGAGCCCCACAAGCGCGCGCGTCGGACCAGCCGCCTTGGCTCGTTCCAAAGCAGCGCGACCGATGAAATCGCCTTTTTCCATTTTGCAGTAGCGATCGAGGCCCGCTTCCCAGACGTTGATCTTGTCGCTGATTTCGTGGCCGTAGAGTGCCATCTTGGCTTCGAGACGCAGAGTATTGCGCGCACCGAGGCCGCAGGGAATTATGCCAAACTCTCGCCCAGCTTCCATCACCTTGTTCCAGACCATCTCGCTCGTCGCGGCGTCGGAGGGAACATAAATCTCGAAGCCGTCCTCACCGGTATATCCTGTGCGGGCAATCAGAGTACTCTTCAAGCCGCAGATGGCGCCATGGGTGAACCAATAATTTTTGATGGGAGCGAGATCCGCATCGGTGAGTTTTTGCAGGAGCTCCTGCGCGCGCGGTCCCTGTATAGCGAGCTGGGTGTACACGTCGCTGAGGTTCTCGACGACGCAGTCAAAGCCTTTTGCATTTTCGCGAACCCAAGTGACGTCTTTTTCGCGCGTACCGGCGTTGATAACCAGCAAAAAGTCGTCATCGCCGAGGCGGTGAACGATCACATCGTCGACGAAAGTGCCTTCGGGATAGAGCATGGCCGAATAATGCGCCTGGCCGAGGGCAAGCTTGGAAGCATCGTTCATGCTGAGATGCTGCACAGCGGCGAGGGCGCCTCCCGGCGTGCTGCCGCTTCGGATCCTGATGTCGCCCATGTGACTGACGTCGAAAACGCCGACGCTGGAGCGCACCGCCCTGTGTTCGGCAACCAGGCCGCCGGTCGCGGGATACTCGACAGGCATATCCCAGCCGCCGAAATTGACCATTTTCGCGCCCACGCGGCGGTGCACCGCGTTAAGCGGCGTCTTGCGAAGTTCGGTGATGGGAGGAGTCGTGACGGATTCCATTCCGTGTGCTCAGGAAGAAACTGATATTAACACGCACCTCGAACAGCGTCAAAGAAGGGTACTGCGGGAGCGAAGAATCTAACTACAAACTGGAGCGAAGCGGCGCAGGGCGCAGGGCTAAGCAGAGACGGACGACGTAATAGGAGAAACGCGGCCTGACTCAAACGTCCAGCTTGCTGGCTTCCGCCTAGGTCAGGTACAGTTTTCTTTGGAGGCTCCCATGCAAGGTCCCGTTGTTTGCGTTCAGTGTGACAAGCCGGAAGGCCAGTGCAACTGTGAAAAGTACTGCACAATTTGCAAGGGGCAAGTCAACGTGAGGCTCTGTGCAGACGGCCTGTACTATTGCCCGGACTGCCGGGAAGCTTGCGACATGTCCCTCGCGAGCAATCACAGTGAACGCTGAATCCAAAGGCATTGAGATGCAGATAGACCCCGACGCGCGGCTGGCAGCCGCGGCAGGCGGAGTTGCGCGTTACTTTGCAGAGTCCACAGGGCTGACGAACGAAGCAGTATCCGAGTTGCAGAAGTCAATTGTCGCGGCATGCCAGGAGGCTTTTGATCATCTGACTGGAGATCATCCGCATTTGAACGTGACACTCACGCGATTTCCGGACCGGATAGAGGTCGCGATGAGTTACAAAGGCGCGGCGGAGCCGGCAGTGGGACTGGACCGGATAGCCGGGGTTGCGGCGCCATTCGGCGGCTCAGGAGGGCTGGGGGGCGTCGATCGAATTCAGTACGAAACGCAAGGCGGTGTAGCTGTGACGCGTTTGACGAAATATTGGGGACACGCACCGCAAATCGCTTGAGGCCGCCAGAAGAACAGACAGCCGGGCACGATTTTGTGTCCGGCTTTTTTCATTTTTCGCGTGGAATGAAGCGGCAGGCCTACATCTTGAACGCAAACGTATTGTGCTTAATGAGCGAGGTCATCTGATCATCGCTGAGGGACATCCGCAAAGTGACGCGGTCGCCGCCCGGCGTGATGCTCACCTGATCGAGCAACTCAGCAAGATCGGGATTGTCTTTCTGTGCCTGATAGCGCTTGTAGAGGAAGCCCGCCTGAAGGAGTTGGCCAAGGGTGTTGGCATCCTCCGTTGAGCCGCAGATGACCTGGACTTTAGCTTGCAGGTCGCTGCCCGCGTCGATATTGATGATGCTGTTTTGCATGCGGGCCACAAGCTTGGCGGCTTCGGGGAACTGTTCGACTTCCGGAGCGAGTTGCTGGATGGCCAGGCGAGTGTAAGCGGGATTAGTCACCATCCAAACAGAGCTGCCGGTGTTGGCTTCGTTAATCATGGAGAAGAACTTGTCGTTGCGCAGCAGGCCGTCCTCGTCGCCGAAACGCACGGAGATCATTTTTTCGAGGATGCCCTTGTGGCCATACGCAGCGGTGCTCGAATCGATGAAAACAAAGAATAGGTCCGTTGCACCGGTTCCCGTACCAAATGCAAAAAGGGTATAGCCGTGGAAAGTTGAGACGGGAAGCTTTTGTTTCTTGAAATATGCGGCGGTCGAGTCCTGGTTAAAGTTACCGATGGCAATGCCCACCATCTGTTCCCCGGTGGGAACCGCGCTCGAGCCCGAGCCTTCGGCTTTCGCTGTCATCCCCTCCGCTACGAGAGCCCAGGCGATCTCATCGACCTGGCTATTAGGATCATTGCCTGTGGTAGCCAGAAACTTTTCGAACTCACGGAATCGCTCGGGAAGCACCTGCTGTTGAAGTTGCGGAAACCATTTTAGAGTGCGCGCTTTCTTCAGGTCTGCGTAACCAAACTCGCCGACGTCCTTGGGGAACATTCCAATGACATCAGGGCTCAGGGTGCCGGCCTGCATCGGCTTCGGCAGGGCTAACGGCGACGCGAATAAAAGGCCAATCGCCACGAGTCTGAGAATTGCGGACCCAAGTGTGGTCGCGTCTAAATTCTTGGTCAGTTTCATAAGTAACTCCTTTCACAGGCCAGTGGAAGATCTGTTCTACGCGCTCGTGGTGCGTGGTACATTCCCCAATCGCTCGCGAAGGGGTGCGATTTTTGAACGCATCTGGGCCACGTAAGCGGCGTCGGTAATGCCCTCAAGGTTGATCTCTACGTTTGCCAAAGCCCCGCGCGCCCCGGCCGCGGCCATCCAGCGTGCAACCTCTAAGTCTGACCTCATGGATGCGGCGGCGATAGCGTCCAGTTGTCCCAGACGTTCGAAAAGAGCAACCGACTGCTCCGCCACCTGCAAGGGTACCTCTGAAGCTCCTTTAGTTGCAGATAGGATGGCGGAATCCCGACGTTGTGTTTCCTCGGTGTTGCCGTGCGGAAGCTTGAATGCGGCCATCACGGCGTCGTAGGAAGCGGCGTCGCGGTCGATGGCTTCTGTAAGCTCCTCAGCGGCGCGCCGCAAGTCTTCCAGTCCCACAGAAAGCATGTCGACATGCGCAGCCTGAGATTTCTTTTTGCGAGAGAGTCCGGCAACCATTTGGCCAAGCGAAGCCGCCAATGCGCCAGCCAAAGCGGAAACGCTGCCACCTCCCGGCGTCACCGTCGGAGCCGCCACGGCTTCGAGAAACGGGCGCGCCAAATTGGCGAGTTTGCCGTCCTCGCCTCTCTTAAGCGGCGCTCCACCGAGCGCAGCAGCCAGTTTGTTTTCGAACACCTGTGCGGGGGAGAAGTTCTCCAATTGTAGGAAAAAATCCGCAGCCATTTCGATCGCTTTCTTGGGAATAAGGCCGACGATTTCGCTGCCGACGGGCATGACGCCATAGCGTGCCGCTTCGCGCTTGACCATTTCGTAGACCCGGTGCATGGGAGTTTGCTCAAAGTCGGTTAGGTTGATGGAGACTTGCGCCAGGTTGCGGGCTTTCAGCTCCACTCCCATGGATTTGACGTAGCGGAGACCGCCGGAAGAGAAGCGAATCGCTTTGGCAATCTTGTTGGCGATGCCAACGTCCGAAGTGTTGAGATTGACGTTATAGGCGATCAGAAATTTGCGCGCACCGACCACTGCCACACCAGCCGTCGGATGGAGCTTGGGCTCACCGACATCTGGCTGGCGGTCGTGATTGCGCTTCATCTCCTCGCGCAACCCTTCAAACTGGCCGCGGCGTACATTTTCGAGGTTGACGCGGTCGGGCCGCGTCGCGGCCGCCTCGTAGAAGAACACCGGAATTCTGTAGCGCGCCCAAATTTCATGGCCGGTGCGGCGCGCGAGCGCGACGCAATCTTCGATGGTGACGCCTTCGATAGGAATAAACGGAACCACGTCGGTTGCGCCGACACGCGGGTGCGCGCCGGTGTGCTTCGTGAGATCGATGAGTTCCATTGCTTTGCCGATGCCGCGCAAGGCTGCCTCCGCGACGGCATTGGGCTCGCCCGCCAGCGTGATGACGCAGCGATTATGATCGGCGTCCATTTCGCGATCGAGAACATAAACGCCGGAAACGCCACTCATCGCGGAAACAATGGCTTCAACCTTCGCGAGATCTCGTCCCTCGGAAAAATTCGGCACGCATTCAATCAGTCGTTTCATCACAAACGTGTTCCTCGAGACTCACCAGACCATCATAGGAGATTTTGGGCCTTAAGAGCCACCGGCGCGGCGAAAACTGGGGCCCCAGAGACGGATGCACTGCTCGGATTATTTTGGCGGCTTAATAAAGGGGCTCGGCGGGGGGTATCTCTTGTCGCCCGCCGGCGGCATCGCAGAAAAATCCTTGCTCACCCGCGGTAACGCGGGCGGAGTGTACGGTTTCACAGGTTGGGCCACCTTGTCCTTTTTTTCTTCCTTCCTGGCCGCCGCATCACCTTTCATGAACCGCCTCACTTGCCGAACGGAAAAAACGATGGCCACAATCCAGAGCCCCACGATTGCCGATTCGTCAATGCGGAGGCCCAACGCCTTGAGCAATGAAGTTGAAACAACGAAAAGTATTCCCAGGAAAAGATAGAAATGCTCCGAGATCAGAGACTTCTGCGGCGTTTTCCCAAGCTGCAGAATTTTTATCTTTTTGACCGGCTTCTTCTGCGGATTAGATTGTGGTTTTGTTGTCGGCATGGACCACGACACCTCGCTTGATGGTCATCCAGCAGGTGTTCACTCCAAAATAATAAGGAATTTCGCGGTAGTCGGCCACCTCGAAGACGGCGAGGTCCGCGAATTTGCCAACCCCGAGCGAACCCAGATGCCGGTCTCTCTGGAGAGAGTACGCCGCATTGATGGTGGCGGCGGCGATGGCTTCGGCGGGTGTCATCCGGAGTTGCGTGCAAGCCAGCGATAAAATCATGGGCATGCTGATGGTGGGACTGGTGCCGGGATTGTAGTCCGTGGCCAGAGCAACGATGGCGCCGGCATCGATCAACTTGCGGGCAGGCGCGTAGTGATCCAGGCCCAAGTGAAAATCGCAGCCCGGAAGAAGCGTCGCCACGGTGCGCGACTTTGCGAGCGCTGCGATATCGCTCGAGTTGATTTGCTCGAGATGGTCGCAACTGGCCGCGCCAAGTTTCACTCCCAATTGCGCCGCCCCCGTGCGCGCAAGCTGTTCTGCATGCACTCTTGGCGTCAATCCGTGCCGCTTGCCCGCTCTCAGGACTTGTTTGGCTTGCTCGCGAGTGAACGCACCGCGATCGCAGAAGACGTCGCAGAACTCGGCGAGCGCTTCTTGCGCAACTTCGGGAATTAACTTTTCTGTAAGCAGCGCGATGTATTTGTTCACGCCTGTCTGCGTGCCGCGAAACTCCGCAGGGACGACATGGGCCCCGAGGAGGGTTGAGACGATGTCCAGGGGCTGTTCGGCGGCAAGTGCTTTGTGCAAGCGGAGAATTTTCAATTCGCTTGCCACGTCGAGGCCGTAACCGCTTTTTGCTTCGATCGTTGTGGTGCCATAAGCGGCGAATTGCGAGAGCGCGCGACGTGCCCGTTGCTTCAGAGAATCCGCTGTCGCCGCCCGCACCTTTTTCACGGAGTTAAGGATTCCCCCTCCTTTGCGGGCAATCTCTTCATAACTTGCCCCGGCAATTTTCAGCTCGTATTCTTCGGCGCGGCTGGCGGCGTGGATCAGATGCGTGTGCGAATCGACAAATCCCGGCAGTACGACGCGGCCGCCTAAGTCAAGCTTCTCCGCAGAGGAGGTTTCTGGGAGGGCTTCCATTTTCGCGCGCGTCCCTAGCGCCGCAATCTTGGCGTCGCAGACCAACAGCGCGCCATCCTTGATGATGCCGAGATCTGCCAGCGCGGAACCGCGGCGAGGGCCGCGACCGCGCAGCGTCAAGAGTTGTGAAGCGCCGGTAATGAGCAGGGGTTTAGTCAAGGCCTGGTTATTATGCCGGATACAGGAGAATCGTGCACAGCACGAGCGGGAACAGACGTCGCCTCCATCTAGAGGTTCTTAGTCCTGGGTGTTAGCCAAAGGCCAATTTTCAGAAACTCGAGAACGCCTCTTCCGCCGCCTCAGGCTTTCGCAGCTTGTCCTTTGTAGGCCGGAACAAACACCTTTTGCACAAAGTCCTCGTAGGAAGTTTGCGTCGTGTTCTTTGGCGAACGAGGCTCGAGCGCCCGCATGTAGCCGTTATTCATGGCTTCGGTCATTTCGCAAAGCAGAGTGGCCAGATTGTGGGACATGCCCATTTCGGCCATCGCCTGAATCACCTGGTCAGCGGGCAACTGACTATACGAGAGGTTGGCTTTTCCAACGGCCGCACCGACGATTCTGGCCATCTCCAGGTAAGTGAGGTCTCTCTGGCCCTGCAGTTCGCGCGCCTGGTGGCCCGTGAAATCGAGGTTGAGGAGTGCTTCGGCAGCCACCGCACCGATATCGTGAGTCGCAATCACCGCAATCGGCAAATCAGGGCGGACGGGCCCAGCCATCCTTCCGATCTTCTTGATAATCCCGGCTTGGGGCAGTGTGTTTTCCATGAAATAGCCGGCGCGCAAGTGAAGAGCATTCAATTTGGAGATCTGGCCGAGTCTCTTTTCCAAGAAGCGAAGGCCTACCACCGGTCCGGTTTTTTCCGGTTTATCAGCGCCAATGCTGCTCAGTGTCACAACGTGAGTGACTTTTGCAGTTTCCAACGCATTCGCGATCGAATCTGTTACCTGATCTTGATAGGCGCGGAAGTCCGGACTCGTCATATTCGAGGGTATCAGCGCATACACCGCCGCTGCTCCTTTGAATGCTTTGGTCAGCGCGGCAGAATCAGTGATATCCGCCACAAATACTTCCGCACCGCGCCCAGTGAATCGCGCAAGATGCTCCTTGCTGCGCCCCACCACTCGCACTTGTTGTTTCTTCGCCAGCAGAGCTTCCGTGGCGATGCTTCCTGTGTTTCCTGTGGCTCCTAAAATGACATACATGGTTTCCTCCTGAGGAACTACATTTTCTAAGATGCGAGACGCTGCGAGAGAGATGCGCTATAGCAGAGGGATTTTTACACCAGATTTTTTTGCGAAATCCACTGCTTCTGAATATCCGGCATCCACGTGGCGCGCGATGCCCATTCCGGGATCATTGGTCAGTACGCGTTCGATTCGCGCGGCCATTTCCCTGGTGCCATCGGCGACCGTAACTTGACCGGCGTGCTGCGAGTAGCCGATGCCCACGCCTCCGCCATTGTGGATGGAAACCCACGAAGCGCCGCTTGCGGTATTCACGAGCGCGTTGAGCAGGGGCCAGTCGGCGACGGCGTCGGAACCGTCGAGCATGGACTCGGTTTCGCGATAGGGCGAGGAGACCGAGCCGCAATCGAGGTGATCACGGCCCATCACCACCGGAGCTTTCACTTCTCCCTGTGCAACTAATTCGTTAAGCGCGAGGCCGAATTTGTCGCGCTCGCCGTAGCCAAGCCAGCATATCCGCGAGGGCAGCCCCTGAAACTTCACGCGTTTCTGCGCCAGTTTGATCCATCGCGTGAGGTGTTCGTCGTGGGGAAACATCTCGAGCACCAGCTGGTCCGTACGAGCAATATCCGAAGCCTCGCCAGAAAGCGCAGCCCAGCGGAACGGGCCTTTGCCCTCGCAAAACAGAGGCCGGATATAGGCCGGGACAAATCCCGGGAAATCATAGGCGTTCTTCACGCCATACTCGTACGCAAACGTTCGAATATTGTTGCCGTAATCAAAGGTGACGGCCCCGAGCTTCTGCAGATCGAGCATGCCTTGGACGTGCAGTGCAATCGCAGCAAGCGCGTGCTTGCGGTACTCTTGCGGATTAGTTTTGCGAAGTTCCAGGGCAGCCTCTAGCGACATGCTGTTCGGTACATAGCCGCCAATAGGATCGTGTGCGCTGGTCTGGTCGGTCAAGAGATCGGGCACAACGCCTCGCTTCGCAAGTTCCGGAATTAGGTCGGCGCAGTTGCCCACCAACCCGACGGATGTGGCTTCGTGCTTGCGGACAGCGTTTTTCAGAATGCGCAGCGCCTCGTCGAGACTGGTGACCATGACGTCGCAATAGCCGCCCTTGACGCGCCGCTTGATGCGTTCGGGATCGACATCAATCCCAAGGAATGCCGCGCCATTCATGGTCGCCGCAAGCGGTTGCGCACCACCCATGCCACCCATGCCGCCGGTCACGACCAGCTTGCCTGCCAGATCACCGCCAAAATGTTTTCGAGCCGCCGCCGCGAAGGTTTCGTAGGTGCCCTGCAAAATTCCTTGCGTTCCGATGTAAATCCAGCTCCCGGCAGTCATCTGGCCGTACATCATCAGACCCGCGCGGTCGAGTTCGTGGAATTTCTCCCAATTGTTCCAGTGGCCGGTCAGATTGGAATTGCAGAGAAGAACGCGCGGTGAGTATTCATGGGTGCGGAAAACGGCGACCGGCTTGCCCGACTGTATCAGGAGCGTCTCATCCGATTCGAGCGCCTTCAGCGACCGGACGATGGCGTGAAAGCATTCCCAGTTACGCGCGGCTTTTCCTGTTCCGCCATAGACCACCAAATCTTCCGGCTTCTCGGCAACCTCTGGGTCGAGGTTGTTCATCAGCATGCGCAAAGCCGCTTCCTGTTGCCACCCTTTGCACGAAAGCTGGGTTCCGCGCGCTGCGCGAAAAGGGCCTTTTGACAATGAGCTTTCGGCTACTGTTCGTGGAAGCGGCACACTCATGAATGGACTCCGCGGTTCATCTTAGCGCAGGGCCGGATTCCGCACCACACTGGCGAGGCGCACTCGGCGGGGGCAGTACTGTAGTTGGATTGCGCGCCGAAATGGCCTAGGGTAGAGTCAAGGCATCCGATGAACTACGGCACGCTTCCCTCACGATTGCTCAACGCCATCGACTCACTGCCGAACCCTCGCGCACAGATGTTCCGCTCTGCGGATGGCTGGAAAACGATTACCTCTGAAGAGATGTTGCGACGCGTTGCGGGACTTTCGTCCGCTTTGATCGAGCTTGGCGTGAAGCCAGGGGACCGTGTCGGACTTTTTGCGGCTAACCGCCCGGAGTGGCATATCGCGGATTTTGCCATTACCGGAGCGGGAGCCGTCACCGTTCCGATCTATTTCAACGAATCGCCGGAACGCATGACTTACATTCTGAAACACTGCGGAGCAAAATTCGTCTTCGCCGCCGGCCCCGCGCAAATGCGGAAGCTACAGGATCTTCGTGTGCAGCTTCCTGAGTTGGAACAAGTTGTCCTCGCCGATGGCGGCCCGGATCTGCCTGCGGATTATCTTCAATACGAAACCTTAATTGCCGCTGCTGGCGGCGCCGATGTTGCCGCATACCGAATGCGCGCGTCACAAGTGCTACCCGGCCAGTTGGCCTCCGTCATCTACACTTCCGGCACGACGGGCGAGCCCAAGGGCGTCATGCTGACGCACACAAATTTTTGTTCGAACGTCACCGACTCCTGCGCCAACGTCAAATTCGAGCCGAAGGGTGACGTTGCCATCTCCTTCCTTCCGCTGGCGCACGTTTACGGCCGCACTCTGGATTATGTTCATCTTTTCCACGGCATAACGATCGCGTACGTCGAGGCGGTCGAGCAGGTCGCGCAGGCACTTTTAGAAATCCACCCCACGCTGCTTGGCGCGGTGCCGCGCGTCTTCGAAAAAATTTATGCCCGCGTCGTGGAGCAGGGAAGCAAACGCACTGGGCTTCAACGAAAGATTTTTGACTGGGCGATGGGGGTCGCAAACCGCTCGGCAAAGTGGCGTTCCGGGGAAAAAAGCGCCGGGTTGGAAGTGAAGTTGGAATGGTGGCTTGCCGACAAGCTGGTCTATTCCAAGATTCGCACGGGAACGGGCGGAAAGCTGCGCCTAGTTTTTTCCGGCGGTGCGCCGCTTGCGACGGAGTTTGCGGAGTTCTTCTGGGCTGTGGGTGTTCCGATTTACCAGGGCTACGGCCTGACAGAGACCTCTCCCGTTTTGACGACGAACTACCCCGACAACCGGATGGGAAGTGCTGGCAAGCCGATTCCCAACGTCGAGCTTCGCATTGCGCAAGACGGCGAGATTCTCGCTAAGGGCCCTTGCGTCATGCAGGGTTATTACAAGAGTCCAGAAACCACCCGCGAAGTGCTTACCGCCGATGGATGGTTCAGTACCGGCGATATCGGCTACCTCGATAACGACAACTATCTATTCATTACCGACAGAAAAAAGGACCTCATCAAGACGGCGGCAGGAAAATTTGTCGCGCCTCAACCTATCGAGAATGCCTTGAAAACCAGTCCATTCATCGTGAACGCCATGGTGGTGGGCGACAAACGGAAATTTATTGTCGCCCTAATCGTGCCGAACGCAGCAACGGTTGCGACGAAAGCTGCAGGGCAGGGAATCAAGTTTTCTTCGACCGAGCAAATGGCAGCGCATCCTTGGGTGCGTTCCCTCATCGAAGGGGAAGTGAAGCGGCTGACGGCCAACCTCGCGCAGTATGAATCCGTCAAGCGTTTTGCGCTTTTGCCGGAGGACTTTACATTTGACAACGGCAGCCTTACCTTTACTCTGAAGCTAAAGCGCCGCGTCGTGGAACAACATCTGCAGGGCGTGATCGAACGTCTCTACGCGGACGTCACCGAGCCCCGCCCAATGCTGCAGGATTAATTTGGCGAGCAGCAGCCGAACTCAAGTCGACAAGAGCCAAGCTACTTTCGCTGCCTGTCCACTGCTGGAAACTCCTAGATCGGTTTTCCGTCCGCGTCGAGGAGCCGAATCTCCCCCAGCCCCAGCTCTTTGATCCCGGCTTCGATTTTTGCACGGTCACCAACGACGACCCAGATCAAGTGATCTGGATGGACAATCTCTTTGGCGCCTTCTTCGACGTCGCTTGTCCTTAGAGCTCTTACCTTGCCCGCGTACGTTTCGTAATAATCTTCCGGTAAGCCGAACCGGACGATATCGATCATCGATTGGCCAAGAGCATCCAGCGTTTCAAAGGAGCCGGGAAGGCTAAGGGTCTCGTTGGCTTGAACCCTGGCAAGCTCATCCGCTGTGACAGGATGGTCACTCAAAATTCCCCGAAATTCCTTGTTCATTTCTTCGAGAGACTCTTTGGTCTTATCGGTCTGCACTGGCGCCACGGCGAGGAACGGCCGCTGGCCGCGGGCGGCCCATAGAAGGCTCGTCGCGCCGTAGGACCAGTGCTTCTCCTCGCGAAGGTTCATGTTCAGTCTAGATCCGAACATTCCGCCAAGATCGTCGTTTGCGGCTTCAATCGCAATTTCCTTCGGATTGGCCCGCGGCGGTGCGATGTTTCCAGCGAAAATGATCGACTGCAAAGCGCCTGGTTTGTCGATGAGGTACACGACGGACTTTTCCGGAAGCTGTACATTCTTGATGTTTTTCTCCGGAATTTGCCCGGGCTTCCAGTTCGCAAACAGTTTTTCGAGTTTAGAGGTGACTTCGGAAAGGGACGTGTCCCCGGCAACCACCAGCGTTGCATGGTTCGGCTTGAACCATGTTTCGTGGAACTTGACGAGGGCCTCGCGCGTCATTTTTCCGACACTGTCGGTTGTTCCTGAGCCTGTAAGTGGATTCCCATAGGCATGCCCCGGTCCGTAGATCAAGCCCGGGAAGACCCGCAGCGCCATCTGAATCGGTGTGTTCTTCTCGCGCTGAATCCCGGCGAGCTGCTGTTGCTGCTGTCGCTTGAAGTCCGACTCGGGAAAGACCGGGTTTAGAATCACATCGGCGAATAGATCAAGAGAAGGATCAAGCTTCGATTTGAGCGCCGAAAGTTCGACAGTGGAAAGGTCCAGATTCGAGCTGGCTGCCAGCCGTGCTCCGAGAAGAGCCTCTTCGTCGCTGATTTGCAAGGCCGTACGCGTTTTGGTTCCTCCAGTAAGCAGCGCCATCGCCATACTGGCGGTCCCGGGCGAAGCAAATTGATCCGCGGCATAACCCGCATCCACATTCAGCCAAAAATCAACCAATGGGACTTCGTGGCGCTCGGCGAGAATCACTTTCAGCCCGTTGGAAAGGGTCGCATGTTGCAACTTCGGAAGTTTCAGCTCTGGTGGCGCCCCTACTACTGGCGGTTTGGAGCGATCCGCTCCCGTAGCTACCGCTTTGTAATCCGGGAAGGGCTGCACTTCGAGCACGTACTCGCCATCGGAAAGCCAGCGGTTCGCAGCGGCCTTCAAATCTTCCGCTGTGGCATCCTGAACTCTCTTGAGCGAGACCTTGTAAGCATCGGGACTGCCGAGGAAAACCTGGCTCTGCGCCAGCCGGTCCGATTTGCCGCCGAATCCACCGATGCGTTCGATGCCGCGAACGAAACTTGCTTGATGCTCCGCCTTCACGCGCGCCAGTTCTTCGGCGGTCGGTCCATCTTTTAGGAACCGCGCCAGCTCCTCATCCAACTCTTTTTCCACTTGCGCCAGATCCTGCTTTGGCTTCGCCGTCGCTTGTACGCGGAATTGGCCGCCAATTTCGTTTAAGCCCACAAACGCGCCGGCGTCTGTCGCGATCTGATCATCGTAAACCAGACGTTTGTAGAACCGCGACGTCTTCCCTAGAGTCAGTACGTCGCTCACCATATCGAGATAATCGGCGTCCGCGCTCCCGTATTGCGGAATGTTCCAAACTTTGTAGATGCGTGCCTGCGGAACCCGGTCCTGTACGATTTGCCGGTGCGTCCCGGTCATCTTGGCGATCCACACTTCTTGATGAGCCACGGGGGGGCCCGGCGGAATATTCCCGAAATACTTTTCGACTTTCTCTTTCGCTGTTTTCAAGTCGATGTCCCCTGCCAGGGCGATGGTCACGTTCGATGGTCCGTAGTAAGTCTTGAACCACTCCTTCACGTCATCCATTGAGGCCGCACCGAGATCGGCCATGTCTCCGATCACCGTCCACGAATACGGATGCCCCGCGGGATAGGTGTTTTGCGTAATCAGTTGCCGTGAAACCGCGTAAGGCTGATTTTCGCCCTGCCGCTTTTCGTTCTGCACCACGCCGCGCTGCAGGTCTAGCGTCTTCTGATCGAGCGCCCCCAGCAGGAACCCCATGCGGTCGGACTCCATCCACAGCGTCAGGTCTACTGCCGAAGTAGGGACGTTCTCGAAGTAATTTGTGCGGTCATTATTTGTGGTGCCGTTCAAATCTGTCGCGCCGATTTTTTCCATTGTGTCAATGTAGCGACCGGAAGAGTGCTCGCTTCCGCCGAACATCAAGTGCTCGAACAGGTGTGCAAATCCGGTCTTGCCAGGCTTTTCATTTTTTGAGCCAACGTGGTACCACACGTTGATGGCGACGATCGGCGCTTTGTGGTCTTCGTGGACGATGACCGTCAACCCGTTTCCCAAAACGAATTTCTGGAACGGAATATCTACATCATTGCCCTGGGCAAAAGCTCCCCCCGCGAAAAGCGCGGACAGCAGCAAAACAACGAGGGTGGTCCTAATTCGCATTGTTCCTCCGAACGATTTCGTGCTCTTCACTCCGTGGCATAGTGGAAATCGAGGCGCGCATCCCAAGTGAGATGGGACGCATACAAACGCCAAGCGTCGCTGGATGATGCGCTCTTCAAACCGGGGTGTTCGAGCGTCAACCTCAAGAAACTACCGTGTGGAAGTCTATAACGCGCAGCAGAAATTTGAAATGTAGAATCACGTCGGTACTTTCGCCATGACGAGAAATCCGCCCTGCGTCTCAGCGGCCTCCAGTGCTTTTTCCCGGATTGTCTTTCCTTCGATTTGTCGCCAGGCCCGGGGAGGGCTAAAATCTCACTGGGGATACCTATGTCAGATGATCTGGTTATTGCCGGCCGCGCATTTAAATCCCGGTTGATTGTGGGAACGGGCAAGTATCGGAGCTTTCCGGAAATGGCTCGCGCTCATGCCGCCTCCGGTGCGGACATGGTGACCGTGGCCGTCCGCCGCGTTAACTTGACCGACCGTTCGAAAGAATCGCTTCTCGACTACGTTGATCGCGATAAAATCTTCATTTTGCCAAACACCGCGGCCTGCTACACCGCCGACGAAGCCATTCGGACTGCCCGGCTTGCCCGCGAAGTCGGCCTGTCCAACTGGGTGAAGCTGGAGGTTATTGGCGACCAGCAGACTCTTTTCCCCGATACCGAACAACTCATCGAAGCGACTCGCGTGCTTGTGAAGGAAGGCTTTGTAGTTCTCCCGTACACGAACGACGATCTCATCGCCGCTCGGAAGCTCATCGATGCGGGGGCTGCGGCCGTCATGCCGCTGGCCGCGCCCATTGGCTCCGGCCTCGGCATTCAGAACCCCGCCAATCTTCGCATCCTGCGCGAGCGCATCACGGAAGTCCCCATGATTGTGGATGCCGGGGTGGGTACCGCCTCCGATGCGGCCGTAGCCATGGAATTGGGCGCCGATGGCGTCCTTATGAACACAGCCATTGCGGAAGCCGCCGACGCCGTCCTAATGGCCGAGGCGATGCGCGAAGCCGTCTCTGCGGGCCGCAAAGCCTGGCAGGCAGGCCGCATGCCGAAGCGCTTGTACGCCTCAGCTTCCTCGCCCCTCTCTGGTGTAGTCCGCTAGCTCGTGGAGATGCTAGTGCGCCAAGAGATGAAGGTTAGTGCCTGTCACGATGTTCGTGACGCCAGTTCCAATAGTCTCGCTGCCGGTCACCGTCTAATCTGTTGAAGTCGCGGTACTCGTAGTGCCTTTCCTTCAACCAGACGCGATACTCGTGATCTTCTCTGTCGCTCCAACGATGGTAGTCGCCGCGATACGAATCGTAATACCGCACTCTTGCGGCGCATCCGCTCGTCAAGAGCGGAGCAAGCATTACAGCGCCAAGTACCAGTGGCCCCAGATATTTCTTTGTGCGGAACATTTCGCAATCCCCCTTGGGGATTCACTGCTTCCCATCGTGTTTATCGCCAACCATGAAGCGATTTGCGCTGATCCATCGGGATCAGAAGGGCGCTCCAGGTCGGCTATTTATGAAACACGAAGAGCGTGTACAAGTTGCGATTCGTTCCAGGTAATCTTCAAGAAGAGGTCAGTCAGACCGTGAACGTTGCTACGCCTGCGCTGCTTTTCTGGCCTGCTCGGCATCGTAGCTTTCGCCATAAATCGACGGCACCTTTGCTCCCATGCATCGCAGATACGAGCTTAGTTGTCCGCGGTGATGAATGGTGTGGTGCAAGCCCATCATCAAGAATGTCACTGCCGGCCGTTGAAACATTCCGCGAAAATCCACGATCTTGATCAACTGTTCGCCAGTCACCTTCGTCAGCGCTGCAAGGCTTGCCGCATAGTGCTGCTCATACCATGCCGCAATTTCCGCGGGTGTCTTCAGGTTCTCGGGTAACACTGCCGCCGTGCTGAACTGTCCTGTGACCACTGTTTCTACGAAGCGGATATCCGCGGCCGCAATGTGCCTCACCAGCTCCATTGCGCTTTTCGAGACCGGATCCGGCCGGTGGTCGGATTTATCTGCGGGAACGGCTTCAATCACTTTCCTCGTCAGTTGGCTCTCATTCCTTAACGCCGGAAGGTACACGCCGTGCAGCAAGAACATCGCGTTTTCCGCGGTCATTTCTTTCATCTTTTGTCCCTCTCTTGTGGTTGTCAGGCTTGGCCCGCTTCAGCGCACAGTTGGATGCATAGCCCCGCCATCCGTCTCATCGAGTATGCTATTTACAACCGCAAATGTCAGGCGTCTTGCTCCCCCGGACGTCAAGTCTTCCTCCGTTTTGACGCAGGGCTAGAGAGTATCCAGCTCATTCATACCGGAGCGTCTGAATCGGGTCCACCCTCGTAGCTCTCCTCGCGGGGATATAACAGGCTGCCAGCGCGACTCCAAAAAGCACGGCGGTGACACTCGCAAAAGTCGCCAGATCAGTCGGCGCAACTCCGAAGAGCAAGCTAGTCATCAGCCGCGTCAGGAAGAGCGCCAGCACAAGACCGAATGCAACGCCGAGCGCGATCATCCCCGCGCCCTGTTTCATCACCAGCCCGAGCACATCGCTCGTCTGCGCGCCTAGCACCATGCGAAGACCAAACTCTTTCGTCCGCCGCGCCACGGAGTAGGAGACCACTCCATAGATCCCCACGGTCGCAATGGCCAGGGCAACTAAGGAGAAGAGCGAAAGCAAAAGAATCAAAAATCTTGGCCTCGCCTGTGCGCGGGAAAGAACGTCGTCCATCATCCGCACATCCGCAAGCGGTAGCGAGGGATCGATCTCGTTAAGCTGCTGCCGAACTTCTCCCGCAAGCGATCGTGGATCACCCGCCGGCGTGCGCATGACGACGTACATGTCCGTAAGACCCGCTCCTGCCAGCTGCCGGTAAGGCAAATACAATTCCGTTCCCGCAGGCCGGTCGAGTCCGGCGTTCTTCACATCGTCCACCACTCCGATGACGGTGCACCAATCCTTGGCTCCGCCCGGACGCAGCCGTCGGCCGATGGGATTTTGATTCGGCCAAAAGGTCTTGGCCATTGCGCTATTGATGATAGCGACCTGCGGCGCGTCCTGTGCGTCGCGGTCGTCAAACGATCGCCCATCCATCAGCCGAATTCCCATCGTCGCGAAATAGTCTTTACTCACGGCTTGATAAAAATCCACGTTTTGGATCGGACCATCCTTTGTCATCACGAAACCTTCGATGTCCGTGTCGTTCATGTTCGGCGGGCGCATCGGCGCCAATCCAGATACCAACGCCGCCGATTGCACGCCAGGGAGATTCGTCAACCTTCCGTCGAGCCGCGTCCAAAAATCCGTGATTTTTGCGTTGTCCATATACGTTCCGCGAGGCAGCGACACACGCATCGTAATCACATTGTCGGGTCGAAGCCCGGTGTGCACCTCCTGCAGCTTCCAAAACGCTCGCAACATCAAGCCACAGCCAATCAGCAGCACCAAAGCCATCGCCAGTTCACCTGCGACCAGCGCTCGGCGAAAAAACTGCGCTCCCGCGGCCGAGGTCGTGCTTCCTGCCGTGTCCTTCAACGATTCGGAAATACCACTCACAATTAGAGGAGCAATTGGCGCCAGTCCAAAAAGTATTCCCGTGACTAGGCTCACCGCCAGCGTGAAGACCAATACGCGCCAGTCCATCGCGATTTCATCGGCACGAGGAATACCGCCCGCATTCGTGAGCTGAACCAGTCGCACTCCTCCAAAAGAAAGCGCTATGCCGAGCAGGCCTCCGCATAACGCCAGCAGGATTCCTTCGGTCACGAATTGGCGCGCCAGCCGCGCCAGGCTGGCTCCCAGCGCTCCGCGAATCGCGATTTCCCTGCGCCGCGCCTCCGCTCGTGCAAGCAGCAGATTGGCTACATTCACGCTGGCAATCAACAGCACGAACGCCACCGCTCCCAGCAGCATCAGCAGGGCAGGCCGCACGCTCGAAACAACTTCCCCCTGCAACGGGAAACTGACAATGGTGTGAGTCTTGGGATTAAAGCTGTGCGTCTTGGGCGCGCGCTTTTCGCCATAACTTTGAACGAGTGATGCAAGCTCGCCCTGCGCTTGAACCGCCGATACGCCTGGCTTCAACCGTCCTAGCAGGTAGAAATTATGCGAACCCCGCCCTCCCGGTTTTGCCGGATCCAACTGCAACGCAGTCCAAACTTGCGCCGGGTCCTGCTCCCCGGGAGGGAACTCGAAGCCTTTCGGCATGACGCCGATGATCGTGCACTTATTCCCATCCAGCCGAGTCTCCCGTCCGACGACATTGGGTCCTCCTGCAAAAATGGTTTGCCATGTGCCGTAGGAAATGTCAGCCACGACCGTGGCCCCGGGGACATCGTCAGATGCCGCAATCAAACGCCCGGAAATCGGAGCCACGCCAAGCGTTTCCAGAAGCCCACCGCTCAATGCGGCTGCCGTGACCCGCACCGGCTGGGTTTTGCCGGCAAGATTAGCGCCGCCGGTGATCCAAGCGTCGAGCGATGCCCAAGAATGCGTGTCACGCCTCAAATCGATAAATTCTGGCCCCGAAGTCCAAAACCGGTGAAGCCCGCCGTTCGGGAACGTCGGAAACTCCGTGTACACGCGGATCAGCTGTTCAGGATGCACGTAGGGCAGGGGCTGAAGCAGTACGGCGTTTACCACCGTGAAGATCCCCGTCGTGGCTCCGATCCCTAGCATCAGGCATAGCACCGCCGCCGTCGTGAACCCCAGGTTCTTCCCCATCATTCGCAATGCGAACTGGATGTCTTGCCGAAACGTTCCCATGAAGACCCTCCGCTGGAAGTATGTACGTTAGAAGTCAGCTTTTGTTCCTGGTCTCTATGAGTATTGACACAGGGACTTGGCGTTCGGTAGGTCGCCTTGCGCCACTTCTTTGAGACGGCCTGCGCCTCTCTCTATTTCCGCGCCGCAACTGTCGCCTCACCCTGTCCGAAACAGGAAGTGCCACGTGATATCCACCAGCGCATGCACAATCGCTGACGCAAAAATCGAACCTGTCTTGCGCCAAGTCCAACCATAAAAAATCCCCGCGACGGACGCGAGAATGACGTAGCGCCAATTCGGAAATCCGAAGTTCGTGATGTGCGAAAACCCAAAAAGCACCGACGCCGTCCACCAGCCCGCCATATCGCTCTTGCTCGAGCGCGCCAATATATTTTGCAGCAGGCCGCGGAAGAGAAATTCTTCCGGCCATGCCGTAAAAAAGAAAATGCCCAGCGAAGTGAACAGCAAAGAAGTCCATGCGTGCCATTGGGGAGCGAACGCAAGGAAGTGCATCGCGGTCCCCAAGGGAATCGCGATGCAGCCAAACAGGACAAAGCTGCCAAGCACGAAGAATCCCCAGCGTCGCCCCCAGCCAATTGAATAGCCGATTCCATCTAGGCACCGCAACAAAACAAACGCGGCTAACGCAACGTTCAACGCCAGCAGCACGGTGAACACATAGGCGAGACGGCCGCTTGGATACGGCCACACCCAATTAGAGGGACCAAACTTCACCGCCACCCAAACGCCGCCCAGCAGCACAAAATCCTGCCAGGCTCCCGCCGGCTTCCGCTCGGCGGATGCGGCCAGGGCCAGGGGCACAAACACAAAAAACGCCACCGCTGCGACACGCACAATGCCGAAAGTATTTGTTCCCAGCGAGTAAATCAGGTATGCAAGGAACGCGGCGGAGCCTAACGCAATGCCCCCGCCGGGACCAAAGCGCGATGCAAGTCCATCGGCTACGCCGCGTGCAGCGAAAAGCAGCATCACTAGAAAGAAGAAGGCAAACGCTGTCAGCGTGGCTGCGAAATCGCGGCCGCCATAACCCTGCCACGTCGCATAGAGCGCTCCGGCAAGGCACATCCCGGCCCACAGGCCGACCATGGGAAGCACCCCGAGTTGTCGCGTCGCTGGCAAATTAGTTGCTTAAATTTCAGAATTGAAAGAAAAGATTGTAGCGCACACTCATGGCATCCCCAATTTCACTCAGGCTACTGCGGACCCAGACACGTCTTCGTGATGGGATCTTCCAAGGCCCTGCGCGCATACCATGAAACGCCTAGCCTACATCGACTGGATGCGCGGCCTCGCCTGCGTCCTTATGTTTCAAACGCACTGCTACGACTCCTGGCTTAGCCCGGAAGCGCGCAAGTCCTCTCTCTATTCTTGGTCTCAACTTGGCGGCACGCTTCCCGCGCCACTCTTCCTATTTCTTTCCGGCGTTTCCTTCGCGCTGGTGACGGAGCGACTCCGCGAGAAAGGCGCCATGCCCCTCGACATCGCGAAAACAACCATCCGCCGCGGCGCGGAGATTTTCGCTCTCGGCCTGCTTTTCCGCGTCCAGGAATACACCCTAGGATACGGCTGGGTTCCCGGGACCGATCTCTTGCGCGTCGATATCCTGAACATGCTCGGCCTCTCCATGATGCTGATGGGCATTCTCTGCTGGCTAAGCAGCGCGGGCCACACCACCACAACCGTTTCTGCGCTCCCCCAAACCGTCGCGGCCTCGCGGATCCGCGGAATCTTGGCTGGCCTTCTTGCGGCCGCCATTTTATCCATGGCGACTCCACCACTCTGGACAACCGATCGTCCCGATTGGCTGCCCTGGCCTCTGGAGTCGTACATTAACGGCGTCCACATCTTCGGCAACCCCCAACCGTGGCTCTTCCCGTTATTCCCCTGGTCGGCTTTCGCGTTTGCCGGGCTCGCCGTCGGCTTCTTTCTCTTCACGAACATCGCCAAGCGCAGTGAGGGTCTTACTTTTGCTGTCTTGGGCGCGACAGGCGTGATCGCCTGTTGGCTCTCCATCAATCTCGATCACTCGCGGGTGCAACTCTATTCTGTCTACGATTACTGGCACACGAGCCCGAACTTTTTTCTCATGCGATGCGGCATTCTTCTGATTATTTTGTTTTGCGTCTACGCTTGGTGCCGCTGGGGCCTGGCCCAAATGAGATTCAGTCCCATCATCCAGTTGGGCAAAACCTCGCTGCTGGTCTACTGGGTGCACATTGAATTTGTCTACGGAAGGCTCTCGATACTGCCGAAGCGTCGATGCAGCGTCCCTCAGGCCACCACGGGCCTAATCATCATCTTTTTCGCCATGCTGATGCTTTCTCTGCTGCGCACAAACTGGAAAAATCGCCGCGCGAAGGCTCAAAAACTCGCCGCAGCGCCGTCCCCAGCTTGAGAAGGTGTATTTGTTGGAGAGAATTAAGCTCGACCGCTGCGCCGTCCTAGCGAGGGTTCTGTTCCCGTTGCTGCTGTTCCTGTGGAATCCTGATAATAATCTCGCCCGGCCTCGCAAGACCGAGATCGTCGCGCGCAATTTTTTCGATGAGCCGCGGATCGGTCTTGAGATCCTTCACTTCCTGCTCCAGCGTCGCATTTTCCTTGCTCAACTGATCGAGACCCGCCTTCACCTTCTTGATTTCGCTCTGCGTCCGGCGCATCGCTAGGAAACCGTGGGCTCCAAAAACGTCGTGTACGATCATCACCGCGATCAGCAATCCTAGCAGTCCGCGCCCGTAATGCTGCAAAAGCGACCGGATTTTTTCTTCCGCCGAAACTTTCTTCAATTTCTTCTTCAGCTTTCCAATACCCACTTCGTCGCCTCTCGCGTCAACTTCGCGGAAGCCTCAGCGCTGTTTGCCTCCACATACAGGCGCAACAGGGGCTCCGTCCCGGACAGCCGCAGCAGCATCCACGAACCGTCCTCGAAACTAAATTTTGCGCCGTCGGTACGGTCAATCGATACAACTTTCCGTCCTACAAGTGTCGAAGCGTCCACCGCCACCTTCCGGACGGCGTTTGCCTTTTGTTCGTCGTCCAGGTGCAGATTCTCCCGCACCGGCCAGAATTCGTTTCCCACCCTCTTAAAAAGTTGCCGGATCTGCTCGCCCAGCGAAGCGCCCCGCGCCGCAATCATCTCCGCCACCAGCAGGCACGCCAGGATCCCGTCCTTTTCGGGGACATGCCCGCGGATCGTCAGCCCTGCGCTCTCTTCTCCGCCCAGAGTAATCTTGTCCTCGCGAATCATTTGGCCGATGTATTTGAAGCCTACTGGCGTCTGATACGTTTTCTGCCCATGGGCTTTTGCCGCCGCATCGATCAATTGCGAGGTGGCCACGCTGCGCGCTGCGGGCATGTTCCAGCCCCGCGTTTCGACAATGTAGTCGTAGACCAGCGCCAGAATGTGGTTCGGCTGAATCCAAGTGCCGTCAAGATCGATCATCCCAAAGCGGTCCGCATCACCGTCGGTCGCCAGTCCCGCGGCCGCCCCCGAATCCACTACCGCCTTCCGCAGCGGCGCAAGATTTGCTTCGCTCACGTCCGGTCCCGTCCCGTCGAACAGGCAATCGCGGTTCGTGCGCATCGCCTGCACCGTCACGCCATGCTCCGTAAGCGCGCGATCCAGGTATCCGGCTCCACATCCGTGCAGAGCGTCAGTCACAAATCTTGATTTTGTCTTTCGTAGCGTTTCGAAACGCACCAGCTCATCCAAACGCTTCAAATAATTCTCGCGAAGATTCACTTTCTCCGTCGTGAGTTCTCCGGAAGGAACAGCCGGTGTCGTGGGGTACGCGCCATCCTTGGCGATCAACCTAACCACGCGCGCCTCGATATCCTTCGTGACTTCCGGCAGCGCCGGCCCGGCATCCGCTGACGAGAATTTCAGCCCATGATATTGCGCGGGATTATGGCTGGCCGTGAAATTGATCGCCCCATCGAGCTTCTGCCGCTGGATTTCGTACGCGATCGCAGGAGTCGGCGTGAATGTCTCGCAAAGCAGCGTTCGAATCTTGTGTTGCTGCAAAATGGCAACCGCAAGCCGCGAAAACTCTTCGGAGTAAAATCGCGTGTCATATCCGACCAAAATCGTAGGATTCTTCGTGTTGCTATTTACGTGCTCCGCGATGGCCTTGACCGCCAGACGCACGTTCGCGAACGTAAAATCGTCGGCAATCAGTCCACGCCATCCGGACGTGCCGAACTTGATCGGAGAGGCACTCGTAATAGGTGAAGCGCTCATGGCGTCGTATTCTATTCTGAGTTGCTCGAAGACGAAAGCATTCTGAGAAATTCCCCGGAGAAAACCACATGAAGTCCAGCGAAAACTTCAGGCTCGTGCTCGTCACCTGCGCAAATCACATGCAGGCAAAGCTCATCGCCCGCAGCGTCGTCGAAAAACGCCTCGCCGCCTGCGTCAACATCCTTAGGACTCCCATTGAGTCCCACTATCGCTGGAAAGGCAAAGTGGAAAGGGCTCGCGAACTCTTGCTGCTCATTAAAACCACCGCAAAGAAACTCGGCGCCCTCGAAAGGGAAGTAAAGCGCCTTCACAGCTATGATGAGCCGGAATTCGTCGCCCTGCCCATTGTCGCCGGTTCCGAGTCCTACCTCGCCTGGATAGCCGCAGCTATAACTCCTTAACGGGGCTTGCCTCGCACCTCCCCCGCAAGTGTTCTACGGCCTCTCGGTGTGGAAATCAAAACTAAACGTACAGCAGCGCCTGGTCCAGGTCTGCCATGATGTCTTCTACGTCTTCAATTCCGACCGAAATCCTTACCAATCCTTCCGTAATCCCAATCCGCTCTAGCACTTCCTTCGGCATCGACGCATGCGTCATCTGCGCGGGCAGGGAAACGAGCGTTTCCACTCCACCCAGACTCTCCGCCAACGAGCACAACTTCAACTGGTTTAAGAATCGGCGCGCCGCTTCCAGCGAACCCAGGTCAATCGCTATCATCGCTCCTGGTCCCTTCTGCTGTCGCCGCGCAATATCATGTTGTGGATGCGTCGGCAGACCGGGGTAATGCGTCTTGCGAACCTTCGGGTGAGCGTCCAAGTGTCGCGCCACCGTAATTCCGTTCGCATTGTGCTGAAGCATGCGAATAGCCAGCGTCTTTATCCCTCGCGAAATCAGGAAGCAGTCCATCGGCGCTAACCCCGCACCTGCCGAACGCTGAACGAAATAAATCTTCTCCGCGTCTTCGGGGCGTGTCAGTATCACCGCTCCGCCGGTCGAGTCGCTGTGCCCGTTCAGATATTTCGTCATCGAGTGAACCACAATTTGCGCGCCGAGCTCGATGGGCCGCTGCAGATAAGGACTCAGAAACGTGTTGTCGACCGCCACCGTCACATTCCGTTCGTTGGCCAGCTTGGCAATCGCGCCGATGTCCGTCACTCGTAACGTCGGATTCGTGGGAGTCTCGATGTAAATCAGCTTGGTGTTGGGCCGCATCGCCCCCAGCACGCAACCCGGGATGGAGGTATCGACGAAACTGAACTCTAGCCCAAAATGCACAAGAAGCTGGGTCGTGAGACGATACACTCCGCCGTATACCGCTTCCGACAGCACGACGTGGTCCCCGGGGCGGAACAAGCGAAAAACCGCGTCGATGGCAGCCATTCCTGAAGTAAAAACATACGCGCTATGGCCGCCTTCTAACTTTGCCACAGTGCGTTCTAGCGCTTTGCGGTTCGGATGATTCGTGCGAGCGTAGTCGTACCCTTTGTTTTTGCCAAGCTCCTCGTATACGTACGTCGATGTCTGATAAATTGGCGCAACGATCGCACCCGTGGCGGGGTCGGGCTCCTGCCCAACATGAATAGCGTTCGTGGCAAATCCCATCTTGCTCTCCTCTTCCCCGGGAGTCCTACTCCCGTGCGGCTAGGCTGCTGCAGCGCGGAAAATTTGTTGTCGTTCCCCTGTGATGTGGAAGGTTCGGGACTAGGGGTCCACTACTACGCTCGCGGCTCTCAAAAGCCGACCGAGCGGATTCTTCAGAAGTTACAGGAGCAAAACCAGCGAGTCAAATCTGCCGCGCTGCAATGTAGCGTGGAATACATCGCGCGGGCTGTACTCCGCAATATCCATCGAGCAGCACCCGGACGTTCAGTTGCATCTCACCCCTGAGCGGAGTAACGTGACATCATATTGGCATTCCGTGAAGGATGGGTCTACCGGAACATGAGGCTTTCTCGTTCTAAATTGACGGTCATTTTCCTTGCTTTCTTGGTCGCGACTACTCTCGGCTTAGCTGCGCAAGATCCTCCGGCGCCTCCCCCGAAAACGCCGCCGCAGGCTGCCGGGCCCAGTCGGCTTACGATCGAAGTGACCGGTGGCGACAAGTCCGTGCCCGTTGAAAATGCCAGTGTCTACGTGAAATATATCGAACAGCGAACTCTCAGGAAGGATAAGAAAGTCGAATTGAATGTTAAAACAAATCGCGAAGGCCTTGCGCATGTCCCGGACGCCCCTACCGGCCGCGCTCTTATCCAGATTATAGCCGATGGTTGGAAGACTTATGGACGATGGTATGACATCACCGACCCTCAACAAATTATCAAGATTCGCCTCGAGAAGCCTCCGAAGTGGTACTAGATTGGTTCGAGCTGTGCGAAGCGCGCTGGGGCAGCGCCGCTCTGCAAATTTCCAACGTTCGGCTCTCCCACTCATTGATTGTGTAAGATTTGCGCTGTGAAGTGTTTTGCGGCCATCGCAAAATATCTTCTGGAAAAAAAAGAGGTGCACTGAAATTGTGCAAACCGTAGAAGCGCGTTGAAGAAGGTGAAGTTAGCTGCCATCTCAAGGCAATTTTCCACACACTTATCAACATTTGTGTTGAAAACTTAACTGTGCAGAAATATATTTTTCAGAGTTCGGCATAATTCTTGCCCTGCCCTTCTTTCCCATTTTAGGGAAGCCTACCCACATCGTATCCCCCTGAGTTGTCGAGGTAATAATCCAGAAACACGGGTGGAAGCAAGCAGAGTTCGAGCGGGGAACGAGGTGCGAGGCGCTCGATGATTTGCCATGGAGT
>Ga0247680_1000037_pt1 | contig 84984 bp, 77 predicted proteins | sample CNK21_metaG_FD_182803 | JGI IMG/M metagenome (GOLD analysis project Ga0247680, IMG submission 182803) | Soil microbial communities from Purdue University Martell Research Forest, Indiana, United States - CNK21 | ecosystem: Environmental > Terrestrial > Soil > Temperate forest > Bulk soil...
CCGGAGCCGCCTGCTCCGCCTCAGAGGTGGAGTTGGAGCTACCACGATGACGATGGTGACAAGTACGTTCTCTCCTATGGCGACATGAACGTCGTCAACGGTGACGGCGACACCGATTTCCAGGAGCTCCGCCGCACGTACGGCCGCCAGTTTTTCTGGTTCCGCCACGATGGCCGTGCGTACGTGGTGCGCGATGCGGCGACGATTCAACGGCTGGCCGATCTCTATCGTCCGCAGAGCGAGCTCGGTCGCGAGCAGGGAGAGCTGGGCCGCAAGCAGGGAGCGCTCGGCCGCAAGCAGGGTGAGCTGGGACGCCGTCAGGGGGAACTGGGTCGCGAGCAGGCACGGTTAGGCGTCGAGGAAGCGCGCATGTCGCGTTTCGACGATGACGATCCGTCGACCATCACCCGCCGCCGCGAGCTCGAGCGCCGCCTGCGCGAGCTTTCGCGCCGGCAGGATGATCTCGGACGCGAGCAGGACGCCCTCGGCCGCGAGCAGTCGAAGCTCGGCGAGGTACAGTCCCGCCTCGGCGACCGCCAGTCGGCGCTGAGCCGCGACATCGAACAGAAGCTCAAGCCGATGCTCGACGAGATGATCCGCAAAGGCGTGGCTGAGCGAGCACGTTGATATAGTCAGTTACCTGTCATCCGAGCCGGCGATGCTCCGGCTCGGATGACAAGGTGTGATTCGCGGAGGTTTTTTGTCGATGCTCGTTCGCCGTTTCTCCATTGCGCTCCTCGTCCTCGCCGCCTCCGTATCCGCTGCCACATTTCCCCCGATCAACTATCGCCATCGCACCCTTGCGAACGGGCTGGAGGTCTATTCGATCGAAGACCACGCCACGCCGACGGTGGCCATCAACGTCTGGTATCGCGTCGGCTCGAAGAACGACCCCGAGGGGCGCAGCGGGTTCGCGCATCTCTTCGAGCACATCATGTTCAAGGCTACGGCTCACATGAAGCCGGAGATGCTCGACCGGCTCACCGAGGACGTTGGCGGCGCAAACAACGCCTACACGCATCCCGATCGAACCGTCTACTACGAGATCATCCCGTCGAACTACCTTCAGACGCTGCTGTGGGCCGAAGGGGAGAGGATGGGATCGTTGAAAGTCGATGAGGCCAACTTCAAGTCGGAGCGCGACGTGGTCAAGGAAGAGTTCCGCTTCCGGATCCTCGCGCCCTCCTATGGCCGGCTCGGCTACGCCATTACGAAAGACTCGTACGCCGTGCATCCGTATCGCCGGCCCGGCATCGGCTCGATCGAAGAGCTCGATGCGGCCACGCTCGCGGACGTGCAGGCCTTTCACACGACCTACTACCGCCCCGACAATGCCGTTCTGATCGTCGCCGGCGATCTCGATCCGAAGCAGTTCGATGCCTGGGTCGACCGCTACCTCGGCACGGTGCCCAGGCCGTCCACTCCGATCCCGCGCGTCGCGGACAGCGAGCCGGCGCGAACGGAGGAGAAGCACTTCGACGAGCACGGGGCGAATGTGCCGCTTCCGGCGGTGGCGTTGACATGGTTGATTCCGAACGCGCGCAGCGACGACTCCGAGCCGCTGGAAGTTGCGGCGGCGATTCTCTCGGACGGCGATTCCTCGAGGCTGTATCAATCGCTCGTCTACAAGAAGCAGCTCGCGCAGAGTGCCAGCGCGAACGCGGAGACGCGCGAAGACACCGGCCTCTTCACCGCTCGGGCTGTCATGGCCAGCGGCAAGAAGACAGAGGACGGCATGGCCGCGCTGCGCGAGGAGATCACCGCGCTGGCGGCGAAGCCGGTGACCGCCGCGGAGCTCGACAAGGCCAAGAATCTGATCATCACCTCGGCGCTGCGCGAGCGCGAGACGAATGACGGCAAAGCAGGCGCACTCGGCGAAGCGATCACGCAGTACCACGACGCCACCTACGTGAATCGGGGTCTGGGACGGCTGCAAGCGGTGACCGCGGCGGACGTGCAGCGGGTGGTGAAGAAATATCTGGTCGACGGAAAAGCAGTGACGATCACATACACCTCGGAGGCGAAATGAAGAAGCTACTTGTCGCCGCCGCAATGTTTCTTGCGCTGCCGTCCGCATTTGCGCAGGTGGAGACCACTCCGCCGCCGCCCGCCGCACCACGGCCCATCCGGATTCCGAAGCCGGTGGAGAAGACGCTGGCCAATGGGCTGCGCGTCATCGTCGTCGAGAAAAAGGGTGTTCCGCTGGTGAACGCGCGGTTGTTGATCCGGAACGGCGGTGAAGCCGATCCTGCCAATCTGCCCGGTCTCGCCGATACGACGGCATCCCTGTTGTCGAAGGGAACGACGACGCGCAGCGCCGAGCAGATCGCACGCGGCGTGGAAGCGCTCGGGGCAACGCTCGATACCGGGGCGTCGTGGGATGACTCTTCAGTCGATCTCGATGTCCTTTCATCGAAACTTCCGCGGGCGATGGCGTTCATGGCCGACGTCGTTCGCCATCCGACGTTCAAGCAGGAGGAGATCGATCGCCTGCGGCAACAGAACATCGATGCCCTGGCCGTGGCGATGAAGCAACCGGGGCGTCTGGCGAACTTCGTTGCCGCGCACGTGATCTTCGGTACGAGTCCCTACGGCCACAACCTCGGCGGCACCCCCGAGTCTCTGGCACGGATCAAGCGCGACGACGTCGTCGCCTTTCACCGCAATTACTACCGCCCTGACAACGCCATTCTCGTCATCGGCGGCGACATTACGCCCGCGGTTGCCTTTGCCACGGCGGAGGAGTTGCTCGGCGGATGGAAGCCGGCGTCGGCCTCGCACCCGGTTCCCCCGGCGTGGACGAAGGAGTTTCCGCCGCCGCATGTCGTCGTCGTCGACATGCCCGCGGCAGGGCAGGCGGCGGTCGTCGTCGGCCGTCCCGGCCTTCGCCGCGCCGATTCCGCGTATCACCTTTCTCTCGTCACGAATTCGATCCTCGGCGGCGGCTATTCGTCACGCCTGAACGAGGAGATCCGCATCAAGCGCGGCCTCAGCTACGGCGCGGGCAGCTCGTTCGATCTGCGCCGCGACGTCGGTCCGTTCACCGCCTCGGCGCAGACAAAGAATGAATCGGCCAGCGAGGTAGCCGGTCTGATCATTGACGAGATGAACAAGCTCGGTACCACCGCCGTTGCCGACGACGAGCTGGGACCGCGCAAGGCCGTGCTCATTGGCGGCTTCGGCCGCCAGCTCGAGACGAATGGTGGCATCGTCGGCCGCATCGGCACTCTCGCGCTCTACGGCCTGAGTCTCGACGAGATCAATCGCTACATCAGCGGCGTGCAGAGCGTCAGCGCGGCGGAGGTGCAGACGTTCGCGGCCGCGCATCTCGCGGGCAACGGCGCCAGCATCGTCATCGTCGGCGATGCGAAGAAGTTCCTGCCGGCGCTGCAGCAGCGGTTCAAGGACGTCGAGGTGATCCCGATCGACGCGCTGGATGTGAATTCGGAGACGCTGCGGAAGAAGTAACTCTGTCGGTCAGCCCTCGTCCCGTCGTCAGATAGACCGCGAACGAGCCGAGCCAGTGTCCGCCTTCGTAGTGCTCGCCGGTCACCGAAGCCAGGCCGGCTCTGCGGTGAGCGGCCGCAACCTTGCGCAAGGAGGCGACGCGCGGATCGTTCTTCGGCAGGCCTGAGGCGATCCCTTCCAGCATCCAGGCACGGCTGAGATTCAGGCCGTCGAGATGGGCGAGCTTTGGATCGGTCGGATCGACGACGACCTCGGGGTGCAGCGACTGGAATTCGGGAAGGAATGCCGCCAGCCAGGTCGCATAGGCTTTCGGCGGCAGCACGCGCCGCATGGCATCGGCCTCGGCGATGCATGGCGAAAGGAAGTCTTCACCCGACGGCTCGTAGGTCAACGGGCAGGCTTTGTCGTTCTCGAAGAAGCGCCGCGTGGCATCGCGCGCGGTCTCTTTCAGCGCGGGATCGCCGGCAGAGTCGATGATCAATCCGAGTGCGAACGCGGACTGGCTGTGCTCGCCGGATCGCACCGGGTGCGACAGTTTCGGCAGCCACGTTGCCAGCCGCTCGTTCGCGGCCAGTTCGAGCGGCTGAAGGTTCGCGGACAGCTCACGTCCCAACGGATCGTCCCACTCACGAAGCTCGGCGGCCAGTTGCAGCAGCCAGGCCAGACCGTACGGTCTCTCGAAGCTCGCCCGTCCCTCGCCGCGGATATAGGCCGCTTCCTTTTTGATGTTCTCCGCGGTGATGCTCTGCTTCAACGCCGCGCGCGCATTCGCCGCGAAGGGCGCGTCAGGAAACGTCCGCGCCAGACGTGCCAGCAGCCAATGACCGTGAACCGACGAATGCCAGTCGTAGCATCCGTAAAACGCCGGCGTCAGCGTCCGCGGCGGCGCCACGTCCTGATCGCTATTCAGGTTATGCGCGATCTTGTTCGGATACTCCTTATGCACACACGCCAGCGCCAGATTCGCAAAGCGCTCGGCGGCCTTTGCGTCGAAGTCGGCGGCGTGAAGGGAGGTGGCGAGGAGGAGAAGAGCGGCGAATGTGGTGCGGATCATGGCGGAGGAATGTAGCATCCATGGGAACGATGAACGACGTCGAGATCATGGAGCGCGACCTACGCGCTCGTTTTCCGGGTGCGACGGTAAGGCTCGATCCGCCGTCGGATCCGACCGGTACCTGGTTTATCGATGTTCACCGTAACCAGCACGCGCTTACGATCCAATGGAGCCAGGACCACGGCTTTGGTCTCTCTGCCGCGTCCCGCGCATACGGGGAAGGAGCCGACGAAGTCTATTCTACGGTCACCCAGGTCGAAGACCGCGTTGCGGAGCTTCTGGGTATACCGGCCGTAGCTGCTCGCTGATTCCGGCTCACCGGTGCATGTGCATCAGGATGTAGCCGATGATCACGATTGCCAGGACGACGATGACGGTGATCGTGATGCCGGTCGAATGCGAGGATCCGCTGCTGGCGGTGTGCTCGTAGACGACTTTTCGCGAGACGCGCTCATCGTCGTCGCCGTCGTTGGTCGTGATGGTCTCGCGGTCGCGGAGGCGCTCGTCGTCAGTCGGTGGCTGTGACATGCTCCGACTCAGGAGCAAGTGAAGTGCCACCGAGGCGTGGCGACGTCAGGGCGAAGATCGGAATCGAGAGACAGCTCAGCGCCGCGGCCACAAGGAACGCCTTGGTAAGGCCGTAGTGCTGGCCGATGGTGCCGATTCCGAAGGAGCCGAGGCCGATGCCGGTGTCGAAGGCCCAGACGATCGAGCCGAAGGTCCGCGCGCGCCGTGCCGGGTCGGTGCTGCCGAGGATGATGGTGACGAATGCCGGATAGACCGCGCCCCAGCCGATCCCGAAGAGTGCGGCCGAAGCGATCATCTCCCAGCGGGTGTGGGCAATGCCGAGCCAGCCGAAGGTGAAGGGAAGCATCACCAGGCCGGGATAGAGCATCCGCTTCGGACCGATACGGTCGCCGAGGTGGGAGAAGCAGATGCGGAACAGCACCAGCGCGATCGCGTACGTCGTCAGATAGATCGCCGGCGGAGTGATGTGGCGCTCGATGGCGATGATCGCGGCGTAGCTGGTCATGCCTCCGTATCCGAACGATGCCACCGCCAGCGACAGCGCCGTGGCGATCACGCGCCAGTCCCAGGCATCGGAGACAGCGAGGCGTCGCTTGACGGGTCCCTTCTTGTCCGCGCGCAATACGAGGGCGCCGAAAACCATCAGCAGCGACACGATCGACAACTCGGTGCAGAGCGTCGTCCATCCGAAGTGAAAGACCCAAAGTCCGACGGCGGGAGCGACCGCGATGGCGCTGCCGCTGGACAAGCCCCAATAGGCCATCCCCTGCGTGCGGCGCGATTCCGGGATGTATTCGCTCATGAGTGCCGATGCCGAGGCCATGAGTCCCGACCAGACAGCGCCATGGATCGCGCCGATGAGGAACAGCAGCGGCAGTTGGCGCACGACGCCGTAGAGGATCGAGAAAACGACGAAGAAGACCGACGCGGTGATGAGGAACCGCCGCCGTCCGAAGTGGTCGGCCAGGCTCCCCATGACGGGCGCCGAGAACGCGCTGGCAAAGGTGTAGACGGAAAGGAACCATCCCGCTTCGGCCTTCGACCCGCCGAGATCGAGGATCCGGAATGGGATGGCCGGGAGGAGCTGGAAGGCGGAGAAAAACGTGACGAACGCGTACACCCACAGCATGGCGAAGCGGGGCGTGAAGAGTGGGTCGCGGGCGGACGGCATGAGGCGGGGATTGTAAGGTGGGGAGAGTTTTGTCAACGTGTGAAGGGATTGATGATGTCAACTCCGGCTTTTTCGAAATCCGCTTGGTTGCGGGTGACGACGACCAGGTCATGAACGAGCGCGGTAGCTGCAATGAGGCTGTCTGCTACCGGCATGGCCGTACCCGAGGCTCGAAGAGTTACCAAAAGCCGGGCCCAACGAAGTCCGGTCTCGGCCTCCCATGGAAGACAGAGAATGTGCTGAACGGCCCCCTGAAACCACTCATCGAGGCGTGTTCGCCGTTTCCCCCGCGGCAGAAGAAGGATTCCAAAGCGAACTTCACCCAGGATGATCGGATCGACGGCGATCTCTCGCTCGTTGTTCCGCAGCCAGTCGACGACACCTTCGTCCCGCGCTGATTTTGTTGGCTCACTCAGGACGTTCGCGTCGACGAGATATCTCACAATTCGTCGGTCGACTCGGATTCGATGGGAACAAAGAAGTCTTTCTCAGGGCATGCGAGGAGCCAATCAACAAGGCCCTCATTCGGCAACGGCCGGCTTCGTACGAGCCTGTACTGGCCCTGCTCGAGACGTTCGACTGAGAATTCATCCCCTGGCTCCAGGTTGTCCTGCTCACGGAGCGCCGCAGGCAACACGATCTGGCCTTTCGACGACATGGTCGTTTTCATGATCGGTAAGATATCGTCTTACCCGAGTTAGGTCAATGGTCTTCGCGTACCGGTGAACATTGGTCGTCTGACCGGAAGACGTCGCTCGACGACGTCATTCGAATGGACAGCATCTCTACGCGCGGGTCGTCTTTGCGTAAACCCCAGAATGTCGCGCCGCGCCGGCGCGTTCCACTCTCCCGATGAACGTCAAACGTGCCGCCAAGTATGGCTTCTGCTCCGGCGTCCGGATCGCCGATCTGAAGGTGAAGCGTTTCGCGGCCGGCGGCGGGCGTGGCGCGATCCTCGGCCAGGTCGTGCACAACGAGCGTGTCGTCGAGGAGATGGAGCGCCTCGGCGTTCGCACCATCGACGAGATCACGGCCGTCGAGGAGCCGACCATCGTCTTTTCCGCGCATGGTGTTCCGCCGTCGTTTCATGAGCTCGCCAAATCGTCGGGACTGCAGGTCCTCGATACCACCTGCAAGTTCGTCTACGACATTCATCGCGAGGCGGCGAAGGCGCTCCGTGATGGGTATCACCTCATCTTCATCGGCGACCCGAAGCATCGCGAGGTGATCGGCTATACCCACGACCTCGACCCGGGCTCGTATCACATCGTCACGAAAGTCGAACAGGCCGACGCCATCGATTGGTCGGCGTATCCGAAACTGAAGGTGTTCTATCAGACGACGCTCAATGCCGAGGAGTTCGAAGACGTGGTGAATGCCATCGAGCGGCGTGCGGCGTCCGTCGAGCGCGGCGATACGATCTGCTACGCCACGAAAGAGAATCAGGACGCCGCGCGCGTGCTCGCGCACGATCCCGAGGTCGACGCCATCGTCGTCATCGGAGGAAAGAAGAGCGCGAATACGAAGCATCTGTGGGAAATTTGCCGTGAAGCCAAGCCGTCGTATCTCGTGCAGGGAGCGGACGATCTCGATCCGGCATGGTTTTCGAACGCCCGGACAGTCGGCGTCACCGCCGGGTCGTCGACTCCGGACTATGTGATCGTCGAAGTCGAGGAACGGCTGAGCGCGATGTAGGCATTTACGCCTCAGACGTCATGTTTCCAAACGCGCTCATGAAGCCGACCCGTTACTCGATTCTTGCTCTCGCGTTTGCCCTCGCCATTCCGGCTGCGAGCGCGGCCGAGCTCAACTGCCGCGGCCCGGCCAACGTCGAGTCGTTTCGCTACGCCTGGAAGCTGCGCGGCGGCCTCTCGTGGATTGCCGGGATCATGTTTCCGACCTCAGGTGTGGGTGAGTTGAAGACGACGTATCCCACCCCGGGGCGGAATTTCATCGACAGCTCGCTCCTCATCACCGCCTCCGCGAGCGGCTTTTACGCGTACGAGACGCAGATGGATCCTTCCGGTGGGCGGACGCTGATGACGTATCACGCCTACGTCTGGAAGGACAAGTCGCGCAAGGAGCGGACCCTTTTCGATTACGGCAGCGGCGTGGCCCACTTGCACAAGGAAACGCCGGAGAAGCAGTGGGACAAGACCGATCCCATTCCGGCGGGCTCGTTCCACGACGTGGTCAGCGCCATTCACTATCTCCGCCAGAATGTCGCCACGATCCACGGCCCGGTGGCCACGACGATCTACTCGGATGGGAAGTCGTATCCGGTGATCGTGCGGCCCGCCGACCGCCGTGTCTTTGCCATCGGCAATCAGCAGATCGGAGCGAGCGGCTTCGAGTTCGTCGACGCGCCCGGCGGAAGGAAGTGGCCTGGCGGTATGAAGATCTGGATCTCCGACGATGCGCGCCGCATCCCGTTCCGCATCGAGATCATTCAGAGCATGGCCTCGCTGCAGCTCGAACTTCAGTCGATCGATTCGTGCGCGTTCATGCAGGCGGCCAAATAGCCGGCGTCAAACCCAGAACACGCCCGAGGTATCGGTGGCGACGGCCTTCAGCAGCACGCGGAGGTCTTTCGCCGTCTTTGCGCTCGACAACCGGTGCCATCGCTGGTCGGTATCGGGCCAGTAGAGCGACCAGACGCTCTTTGCGGGCGAGTAGCGGAACTTCGCTTTCGGCACCGAGGTCCATTCGAGGTGGTTCAGGAAGGACGGCCGCCTCTCGACCAGGATGACGTGGTTCTCGAGAATCTCGAATTCACATCGCGACTGATCCGCTACCTCCGCCGATGAGTTCTGCTGATGGCAGAACTCGGTGAGCGCGGTTTCAGCGTCGGTACGAACCTCGGGAGGTATGGCCACGGGGTAATTCTAACCTGAGGCGGCGGCCGGGGGTCGGGAGTCGGGGGTCGGAGGTTTCACAACGCTGAAGGAATGGCGGTCATGCTGTTACCTCTCAAGGGGATGTGGCGAAGCTTGGGAGGAAGTGGAGTCGCGCAAGGGGTTCATTCTCGGCATGCCCTCCAATTGAGAGTCCTTCTCCCCCAGCGGTTTCTTGCTGGGGGAGAAGGTGCCGAAGGCGGATGAGGGGGCGTTTCACGAGTAAGTCATTCGCGCGCCTTCGAGCGCTCTCGGACCAGCGTCGGTAAATCGCGCGTATCTCGTGAAGCGCCCCCCTCATCCGGCTTCGCCACCTTCTCCCCCCGCAAGAAACCGCGGGGGGAGAAGGGCTCTCGATGAAGGGAGTGGCAATGCTCGCGAGAGAACAATTCAAGTGAGTGGAGGCTACACACGTCTAACGCGAGCGCATTTTTCTCCGACCCCCCGACCCCCGCGCCCTCACTTCCCGCTCGACGTCGTATACCCGATCATCGCCAGGCACATCTCATCCGTCGTCGCTTCGCCCCAGCGCACGTCTTTCGGCGGCGAGCTGGGGTTGTGAAAGTTGGCGGTCGAGTTGTCGAAGTGCGCTTCGATGTGGAGCTGGCCGCCGCGGGCCAGGTGAAGCGGCGTCTTGTAGACGTACTGCCCCTGCCAGTTGAAGTCGTACTGCGGCACATCGATCATGCAGGCCGTCGTGCCGTCGGCAAGCCGCGCATCCACTTTGATCTTTGTGCCGAGGAGATGCATGTGCGGGTAGATCGAGACGATGTCGATGTCGTCGTCCGTGCCGCCGAATGCCTCGACTTTCGCGTCCGGATCGCCGGCGCGGATGACGAAGCCCTTATTGACCAGAAAGTCGTAATGCATCTGTTTTTGCACGGCCCCGGTGGTCAGATAGAGCCCGATCTGGGTCTGATCGGGAGCGACCTGGCCGAAGTGCGGGTGATAGTGAACCTGCATCACCACGCGCGCCCCCTTCGGAATGCGTACGGCGGTTCCTTCCGGGAGCGGCACGGGACGCGCTCCCGGCGACCAGGCGCCGAGCGGCGTGGCCGTGTTGATCCCCGGACCTCCAAAGCAGCGATACCCGTCGCCGTTCTTGTCGAGGTTCGCGCTCGCGCCGGTGGCGTCGAGGTAGGGAACGATGTGGTGCACCGTCCCGCGGTCGCCCGGGCGGAAGTCGATCATGGCCACGTGCATGTCTTTGGTGGCATCGCCGGGGATCGAGAAGCAACGGTACTCATCGTCAGCCGCCGGTGGCGTGAAGGCTTTCGTCATCGAGAGGATGACGTCCGGTTTTCCCGCCGGCCAGCCGCCGTCGAACGTTTTCATCTCTGGCAGGTCGGAGGCTTTCCCCTCCGGTGTGCCGCCGTCGACCCAATGCGCGATGGTGTCGATATCGTTCTGCGCCAGCGCCCGTTCGCCGACGAAGTCGCCGCAGCCCGGAGCCGGCTTCCAAGGTGGCATCTGCCGCGTCTGCGTCATGTACTTGATGGCATCGGCGTGCAGCACCGCGTCGTGATACGTCATCAGCGAGAAGGGGGCGATGTCGTCAGGGTGATGGCACGACTGGCAGTTCTGCTGCAGGATGCGCACGACCTCGCGATTGAAGGTCGGACCCTCCGGCGGCGTCACAGCGCGTCGGCGCGCGCCCATCATCGGGATGACCAGCAGCGGGAGAAGGATGATCAGTTTCCTGCGCATGATTTTCCTCATGTTCAAAACGAGTACGTGACTCCGAACGATGGAATCACTCCCAACGCCGAGTTCGTCAGTCGTCTGCTGCTGGTGATGTTGCCGTTGCCATCGCCGGTGAAGCTGTATCCGTTGACCGAGGTCACGTTCCGGATGCCGAGGACGTTGAACAGCTCGACAAAGAAACTGAAACCGCCGCGGGAGGTCTCGATGTTGTAACTGGCGCGGACGTCGACGCGCCGATAAGGGGAGAGCCGTTCGCTGTTGTAGGCGCCGAGCCTGGTGTGAAAGACGCCGTCGGTTACGAAGCCGATCACCGGCGTGGTCGGCCAGCCGCTGTGGTAGACGCCTGCCATGTCGAAGTTCCATTTCGCGCCGAGGCGGTAGTCGACATTGAACGTCGCGGTGTTGCGCTGATCCCAGGCCCGCGGCACCTCCCTGCTCACCAAACCATCGTTGAGGATGTCGCGCGCCGAGGCGCGACCGAGGCTGATCCAGCCGCTCAGCGGTGTGCCCACTCGCCGCAGTAGCAGCTCACCGCCGCGCGCGCTTCCTCGAACGGCATCGATGCGAAGCCGGTCCGCACGCAGCTCCGGATAGATGACCGTCCGGTTGAAGATGTTCTCGTACCTCGGCCGGATCTGCATGAAGCGCTTGTCATAGACCTCGGCGCGGGTACTGTAGCCGTTTCCGAAGTCGTACTCCGCGCCGAGTAGCGCGTGATCGGCGCGCTCGGCGGGAAAGAACGTCGTTACGCCATCTTCGACCTGCAGCTCGTTGATCCCCTGTGCCTGATAGAAGCGCCCCCACGACGCGCGCAGCGTGGCATGCGCGCCAAGGGCGTAGGAGGCGTTGATGCGCGGAGCCACGTGCGTACCGTCGGGCGCGTAGCTCTGCGCATCGGCGCGCACACCAGCCTCGATCACGAAATGCTGCGTGATGGCCGCGCGGTCGGCGGCATAGACGGAGAGGTCGCTGCCGTCGGCGTCCACGCGCGCGTTGCGCGAAATGGTATCCGGCGGATCGTTGACGTGCAGCAGCGAGGCCCGGATGATCGCGCTGCCGGTGTAGTCATAACGCGCGGTGAGGCGCTTGGCCGTGAAGCCGGCTTTGACCACGTTGCGTTCCGACAGGTCCCATGACGAGTCGTTCCGCAGCGTGGCAAAGGCGAAGGCGTGGTCGTCGTTGACCATTCCCGCTTCAGCCGACAGCGGGTTCCCGTAGTCGCCAACGCGGTGCGTGGCGATGCGTCCCACGGAAAGAACCGTCTGTGTGAAGAGCTTCGGCGAGAGCGCGCTGCGAAGGTTGATCCAGGCATAGCGATCGCTGTAGGTGCCGTGGGCGACGCCGCCGTCTTCGCGGACCTTCAATGCGTCACCGGCCATGAACAGATCGCCGGAGACGATGGTCCGCTCGTTGAGCGTCTTCTCTGCTTTACCGAGAAGGTCGTAGTAGCTCGGATTGATCCCGCTCGACGAATCGACGAGCTTCAGCAGTTCGCGGAGGTAGCCTCGGCGAAAGGAGAGCAGCCATTCCGTGCCGCTTTTGTGGAACGTGCCGCTCGAGAGGACGCGCGTGTTGAGAAATCCGATGCCGATCTCCGTGCGATGCGCGGCCACGGGCTTCAGCGACGAGATGTCGATGACGCCGCTGAGCCGTCCACCGTACTGCAGCGGGAATCCGCCGGTGATGACATCGACGGCACCGATGGCCTCGGAGTCGATGGTGCTGAAGGCGCGGAAAAGATCGCGGACGTGGAACGGGTCATAAATCTCCGCGCCGTCCATCACCACCTCAACTTCGTCTTCCTGTCCTCCTCGGACGTTGAATCGCGCACTGATCTCATGGCCGGTAATGCCGGGAAGACGGTCGAAGGCGCGATAGACATCGTCGCCGATGTGGGGAACGGTGCGCACCTCTTCGCGCGAGAGGAACTGGTGGCCCTCCGGCTCGTCGGTGAAGATCGTGAAGTGGCTCGGTGTGACCACGATCGACTCGAGTGTCACCGGTATCCGCGGCGCAGCCGTTCGCGCGGCGGGGGGCTGGGCCGTTTCCGCATCGCGCACGATGACGATGCTGCCGCGCGGTCCGTTCGTCGCGTGCAGATGATGCTCGCGCAACAGTTCGTCCAGCATCTGCCGCGGCTCGGTCGACCGCGGCTCGACTCCCACGATCATCTCCGGCCGTACGACGTCGGTGCTGTAGATGAGGCGCAGTCCGCGTCCCTCGAGAACGTGCAGCGCCTCGGCCAGGCTGCGGCCGCGCAGGGATGTTGGTTGCGCCGTCGCTGCCGAAACTGCGGCTAGACACAGCACGGCCATGAATGCCAGGTTGCGGCGCATTATTTTCTCCTCTTGATGATCAGCCGATCGCCGTCCGTCCGCGCGGTGAGTCCCGAGGCAACGAGCGCCGTGTCAAGCGCCTCCTCGGGTGTCAGAGGAACATCGCCGTGCAGCCGCATCGTTGCCGCGTTTTGTGCTGTCTCACCGAGCCACACCGGTTTGAGGCCCTCATCGCGTGTCACTGAGGCCACCACCTCGGACAATGTGCGGCCGTCGAGATGAATCGGAGGCGCGGCGCGCAGGACCCACTCCCACTCCGCGCCGGTTCGCGCGATGCTGTGCGGTGTCACTCCCCCGCGCGCATCGGCATCGAGCTCGACGCCTGGCCCCGCGGTATGCGTCGTCGCGCCACGCTGCAGATCGACGCGCCCTTCGCGTACGCGAACGCGCATCCGGTCGGTCGTCAGCCGCACTTCGAATTGCGTTCCGATGTCGCGAACGTTTCCCATCGGAGTTCGCACCAGAACGCCGGCCTCATTCGAATCGACATAGACGGCGCCGCGCTCGATCGTGAGCTCGCTCGGCGACGCGATCCGAACCCGCGTTCCGCCATCGAGCCGCAATGTTGCGTTGCCCCACGCCAGCGATGCTGTGTTGCCGTTCGCGACTTCGTAAACGTCGTTCGCGTAAATGACCGCACCGTTCGTCTGACCGCCGGCGACGGCGACTCGCGGTGTCACCGGCGTGGGCTGCGGCGAGGATGTTGTCATCCGAATCACGGCCACGATCCCCGCGGCCGCGGCCACCGCGGCGGCCGAGCCGATCCAGCGGGTCCGTCTGCGCCGGCCGATGGTCTGCAGCCACTCGTCGTGAACGGCGTTCCGCACGCGAAGCGCCGCATTGTCGGGCACAGGCGTTCTCCGTCCTGCCAGCCGTACGAGCGCTGCGATGGCGTCGTCAGAATTGGTGTTTCGGGTTTCGTCCATCATCAAACCTCCGCCTCGCTCCACCGCCCGCCGTACACCGCCGTGAAGGCATCGCGAAATGCACTACGGGCTCGCGTCAGCGTCGACTCCGCGGCCTTCACTCCCACGCTGAGCCGCTCGGCGATCTCGGCCACCGACAGTCCGTCGATGTACTTCCACTCCAACGCGTCGCCGTAACGTCCGGGGAGGCGATCGAGCACGAGCTGTACGAGCCGGCTGGTCTCGCTCCGCCGCAACGCGGCTTCTGGCTCGGCCGCACCAAGCGATTCGAGGGCCGCTCGCACTTCAGGGATGTCATCGAGCAGATCGACCATCGGCGGCACCCGCTGTTCTCTCTCGAAGTGCGCGCTGATCTCGTGACGGCAGAACGTGCACAACCACGTCAGCAGTGCCGCCTCGCCGCGGTAGCTGCCGAGCTTCCGCATCGCCCGGCACATCGCCGCCTGCACGACGTCCTCGGCCACCGCCGCGTCGTTCCCAACCCGCGGCATGGCAAACCGAAACAGCGCCGGGAAGTGCGATTCGAAGAACTCCCCGAACGCCGCCTCATCCCCGCGCACCATGCGCGCCGCCAGAAAGCGATCCGGGTGTTCCGTCATGAGATCAGCCATTCACCGCGTTAGAGGGGGGAGGAGAGGGAAATCCTTCGCATGACACGAGGATAGACTTACAAGTGTGAAACCGTTTCGGTTACCAGTGTCGTGTCAAGATTGAAATCAGAGGTTACGCACCTCTCAATTTTCACTGTCATCCTGAGGCTGCCGCAGCCGCGCCACGAATGTCGATGCTTGCACAGATCAAACGTCGCGGCGGAGGACGCCGAAGGACCCCCCAACTACAGGCCGGAAAGGGAGGGTGGATTCCCTTCGTCTGCGACACCGTCCGCCCACCCTTCCCCGCAAGTAGGTTGGGGGTCCTTCGGCGTCCTTCGCCGCGACGTTTGATTTGTGCAATCACCAACACCACGGGCGCGGCTGCGGCAGCCTCAGGATGACAGTAAATTTGAGAGGCGCTCAACCCCGACTGAGGTCCAGCCGCCGAGCCGGCGGCGCTACGAGCATTACGGTCGCAGCTCGATGTTCGCAGGCAAGCGCCGGACGATGCGCTCACTAACCCCCGGCAGCATCAACACGATCCCCCCCTTCGGCACGCGCTCGCCGCTGATCGTCACGATCACACGCTCTCCCTCGCGTTTCGCTGAGAAATCGAGCGGCCCGTAGATCGTTCGCAGTCCGCGAACGCGGACTCCGCGATCGAGCCACGACGACGGAATCCCGGCGCCGAGGACGAGGGCATCATCTTCCTCGCGTTCGTAGACGAGCATGTCGATGAAGGAGCGGACGAAGTCGGAGCCGACCCAGAGGTGGGGGATGTCGCCGAGGTAGGTTGGGCTTCGGTAATCCTGGGCGACGACCTCAGCCCATTGCTTCCAGCCGGACGGGCGGTGGTCGTCGAGGAAGAAGGCCAGGAGGCGCTGGGTCCGATCGCGCCATCCGAGGTGGACGAACGTGCCGACCTGACGGAGCTCGTACGGCGTGTAATCCTTCCAAGGACGGCGTCCGTCCATCCGTGCCAGCGACTCCTCCCATGCGCGGGTGAACTCGTCGATGACGGCGTCGTGCGGCAGGTTGGCCAGATCGCCGCCGGGCTCGATGCCGATGGTCGTCGACGTCGGATCGAAATCGCCGAGGTCCGCGCAGCCGGGGATGTAGTCGAGGTGCTTCAGATCGATTTCCCGGCCGATCGAGGCGTGAAAGTCATGCGAGAACTCGTCGCGGCTCGTTGTGAACCGCGCGGCCGCGTCCGCGTTCCCGAGCTGCCCCGCCAGCCACGTTGCGTCTTTGAGGCCGCGCAACGCGAAGAAATCATCCCAATACGAATGCATCGGCTTCGCCGAGTAGCCCTCGTGGCTGATCGATGGCGGGAGTAACCCCTTGAACTCGCCGGTCGTTTGGTGACGTAGCAGGTCGATGTAGTCCGCGGCCTTCTCGACATGCGGCCAGACCTCGCGCGCGAGGGATCGATCGCCGGTCAGCCGCGCGTATTCGGTGACGAGGTAGATGAACTCGCCGTGGCTGTCGTGCTCATCGACCGGATCGGCGCCGCGGGTATCGACGCAGCAGGGGATTTTGCCGCTGGCAAACTGGTACGGCGCAAACCAGCGGATGTAGTCGCGGACGTCGTCGTCGAGGCCGAAGCGGAGCAGCATGGTCGACGCCAGCGAGCCGTCGCGGATCCAGCTTCGCCGGTAGTTGCGCGCGCCGCCGCGGATGGCAGGACCGTCGCGCCCGAGGAGGTTGTAGGCGACGGTGGCACGGGCGGTGTCGACGAGATCGCGCGCGGCCGGGATGTCGATCCGGACGTGATCGACGATCTTGCGCCAGTAGGCGATGGTTGCCTCGCGCTGGTGGGCCACGTCGCGCGGAATCGCTTGCGGGTCGTGCGGATGAAGAGGCGTGGCGAGATCGATCAGGCGCGTTTCGCCGGGTGAGAGGCTTAGGTCCCAGCGCATGTAGGCCGAAGCGTGGCGTTGGGGATCGGTTGTCGGTTGTCGGTTGTCGGGGGCGGGAGCAACATCGAACATCTCACTTATGTCGCCGCCGTCGAATGTTGACGCCGCGACCGACGACGGCTTCGTCAGAGGAACGACGCGCGAGTCGTCGACGGCGAATTCGCTTCCGGTCCATCTGATGGAACGAATCGGCGCCGTCAACTCGGCGATGTTCAGCTCGAACCACGGCGGCGTCACGCGCAGAGGACGGATGGCGACATAGAACTGCACGTGCTCGGTGCGCGTGCTCGTGTTGCGCAGCCGATAGCGCGCGTAGGCGATCGGTGCGGCAGCGGTTCCAGCGCCGAAGGGGGCGATCTCCAGCGAGAACTTCGGATGCCGCCAGGTCGTCGACGGCAGCGGTAACGAATTCTGTTCCAGCGACTGTGCGGTCGTGACATCGGCCCAGGTCATGAGCCGGCCGTCGATGCGCACGAACGGTTCGAGCGTGAAGCCGGCGGGAGTCTCGATGGCGCCGTCTTCCGACAGCAACGGCTTGGCTCCCTCGTCGCGGTCGACTCCGAAGATCGTCCAGTAGGCGAGCTCTCCGACGAGCCCGCGCGGATAGCGGCCGCGCGGAGCATCGTGCGCCATCCGTTCGTAGACGTCGATCATCCGATCGCCGAAGCGAGGCGGCTCGATGGTGATCTCGCTGATGGCGTAGCCGGCGGCTCCGTGAATCAGGTTCAGACGGACGTATCGCGCGGCCGCGTTCGGCGTCTGCAGATAATCATGCCCGCCATTGCCGCCGCGAACGCTGCGTGCGGTGCTCCACTCTTTCCCATCGACCGAGGTGGCAACGTCGTAGTCGGTGGCGAAATCGCTTCCGTTCCATTGCACGGTCAGCCCGCCGAATTCGCGAATCGTTCGAAAGTCGATCGTCAGCGACTGGGAGCCGCCCTCGGCCGAATGCCACGACGTGTCGGCGCGTCCGTCCATGGCCCGATCGGCGGTCTGTCCGGACTGCGCGCTCGTCGCGGTGACGATCGGCATCGAGACGTCGGCGGGCAGTTCATCGAACGTAATGCGATCGAGCCAGACGCTCCCCTTGCCGCCCGTGGCCGCGGTCACCGTCACCTCGATCGCGCCGATCTTCGTCAGCACATGGTTGGCCGAGGGTCCCCAGGCAAACTCGATGTTCCGTTTGTCGGCGACGACGTCCGTCCAATCGCGCGGAAACTCCCACGCCACCCGACGCACCCACCAGACGTTCTCTCCCGACGGATCGATGAACTTGATCTCCAGCGTGTTCGGCGGCGTCTCTCCGCGCAGGCGAAAGGCGAAGCGATAGTTGTCCGGCAGGTCGAGGCTGACCTTCCGCCGCGCCGCCGCCCATCCGCCGTGCCCGTGAAAATCGAAGTCCATCCGCATCGCCCCGCGATCCTCGGCCAACGCCAGCGATACGCCATCCGAGGGGGCGGACGTCCACTTCGAGACATCGTCGAGGTCGTCGATGACGGACGCGGATGCGGCAGCGGCGACAAAGAGGAGGATGAGAATCAGAGGCCGCGGACGCATCGGTGCTTAGTCTAAGTCAGCCGATCCACGCTATCAGTCAGCTTGTCCCTTTCTTTGCATACACTACGCGCCATGCTCGCCGAGCTCCTCCTGAAATGGCCGCTCATCCGCCAGTTGAAAACAGGCACCGATGGCACCGGAGTCGAGTCAATGTCGGACGCCACCCACGCGTTACGGCCGAAGAGCGACGGCGCGGAGGTGACGCGTTCCATCTGTCCCTACTGCGGCGTTGGGTGTGGCCAGCTCGTTTACCATCGCGACGGTAAGGTCGTCTCGATCGAAGGCGATCCCGAGTCGCCGATCTCGCGCGGGCACCTCTGTCCGAAAGGAGCCGCGTCGTATCAGCTCGTCACGCATGAGGGGCGCGCCACCAGGGTGAAGTACCGCGCGCCGCACGCGCGCGAGTGGTCCGAGATCTCGCTCGATCGAGCCATGCGCATGGTGGCGCGGCGGATGTGGGAGACACGCGAGCGCACCTTCACCGAGACGCTGGACGGCAAGCCGGTCATGCAGTGCACCGGCATGGCCCACCTCGGCGGCGCCACTCTCGATAACGAAGAGAACTACCTCATCAAGAAACTCTTCACCGGAGGTCTGGGCATGGTTTGCATCAGCAACCAGGCCCGGATATGACACAGCTCCACGGTCCCCGGTCTGGGGACCTCGTTCGGAAGGGGCGGCGCGACGACCGCGCAGCAGGATCTCGCCAATGCGGACGCCATCCTCATCATGGGATCGTCGATGGCGGAGAACCACCCGGTCGGCTTCCAGTGGGTGATCGAGGCGCGCGAGAAGAACGGCGCGAAAGTCATCCATGTCGATCCCCGCTTCAACCGCACGTCGGCGATGTCCGACTACTGGCTGCCGCTGCGCGCGGGGAGCGACATCGTCTTTCTCGGCGCGCTGATCAACTACACGCTCAGCAACGATCGTTACTTTCATGACTACGTCGTCCACTACACGAACGCACCTACAATCCTGCGCGAGGACTTCCAGGACACGGAGGACCTCGGCGGATTGTTCAGCGGCTGGGATCCGGTAAAGAAGAAGTACGACGCCAGGACGTGGCTCTACGAAGGAGCGGAACCGTCGCGGCAACCCGGCATGGCAGAAGAAGGGGGAGGGCACGGCAAGGACCGCGGCGGTGAAGCGCAGAACCTGCATGAACCGCATCAGGACCGGACGCTCCAGCATCCGCGCTGCGTGTTCCAACTGCTCAAGCGTCACTTCGCGCGCTATACGCCGGAGCTGGTCGAGCAGAACTGCGGGATCGGGAAGGAGCGCTTCCTCGAAGTCGCCGACATCTTCACCAGCGCCTCCGGACGCGACAAGACCGGCGCCATCTGCTACGCCGTCGGCTGGACGCAGCATTCCTCCGGCGTGCAGATCATCCGCGCCGCGTCCATCCTGCAGTTGCTCCTCGGCAACATCGGGCGGCCGGGCGGCGGGATCATGGCTCTGCGCGGCCACGCATCGATCCAGGGATCGACCGACATCCCGACGCTCTACGACATCCTCCCCGGCTACCTGCCGATGCCGACGCACAACGCGGATGACGACAGCTCGCTCGCGGCCTGGATCAAACTGCATCAGTCGGCCAAGGGGTGGTGGTTCAACATCGACAAGTACATCGTCTCGCTGCTCAAGTCCTACTACGGCGACGCGGCGACCAAGGAGAACGACTTCGGATTCGGATGGCTGCCGCGACTGACCGGCGATCATTCGCACTTCGGCTACTGGCTCGATATGGCCGACGGAAAGCTCGAAGGTCTCCTGGTCATGGGACAGAACCCCGCCGTCGGCGCGCCGAACGCCCGGCTGGAACGCAAAGCGCTGTCGAAGCTGAAGTGGCTCGTCGTCCGCGACCTCGTCGAGATCGAGACGGCCAGTTTCTGGCTCGATTCGCCGGAGATCGTCAGCGGCGAGCTGCGGACCGAAGACATAGAGACCGAGGTCTTTCTTTTTCCGGCCGCATCACACGTTGAGAAGGCCGGGACGTTCACCAACACGCAGCGCCTCCTGCAATGGCGCGAGCAGGCCATCGAGCCACCCGGCGACGCGCGCAGCGAGCTGCACTTCGTTTATCACCTCGGGCGACTGCTGAAGGAAAAAGCGACGGACGCTCCGCGCGATGCCGGCCTCCGCGCGCTGACGTGGGACTACCCGTGCCACGGCGCGATCGAGGAGCCGGATCCTGAAGCGGTGCTGCGGGAGATACACGGGCGATCCGACGATGGCCCCATCAAGAATTTCACTGAACTGAAGGCCGACGGCACCACCTCCTGTGGCTGCTGGATTTACTCCGGTGTTTTCGACGGAGAGAACAAAGCCAACGGCCGCGCGGCGCGTGGACGATACGGACACGGATGGGGATTCGCCTGGCCGCTCGATCGCCGCATCCTCTATAACCGTGCCTCGGCGGCGCCGGACGGAACGCCCTGGAGCGAGCGCAAGAAGCTGGTCTGGTGGGATGAAGCGAAGGGCGAATGGGGCGGTGACGACGTCGCGGACTTTACGAAGACGAAGCATCCCGATGCGCAAGGCGATCCCGGCAAAGGCGGCGATGAAGCCCTCCCCGGCGACGCACCGTTCATCATGCATCCCGACGGCGTGGGCTGGCTCTACGTCCCGTCAGGGCTGAAAGACGGTCCGCTCCCTGCGCACTACGAGCCGCTGGAGTCGAACCTCGGTAACGCCATTTATCCGGATCAGCTCACCAATCCTGCCGCCGATAAGAAGGAGCGCCCCGACAACGCATACGCGGCGTCCCCCGATGCGCGTTTCCCCTATATCCTCACGACCTATCGCCTCACCGAGCATCACACCTCGGGAGCGATGTCGCGTACGTTGGCCCATCTCGCCGAGCTGCAGCCGGAGTTGTTCGCCGAAATCTCGCCGGAGCTGGCCGCGGAGATCGGCGCCGCGAACGGCGACCACGTGATCGTATCCACCGCTCGCGGCGAGATCGAAGCGCGCGCTCTCGTCACCGCCCGCATGCCCTCGCTCGACGTGCAGGGGCGACGCGTTCACCAGGTCGGCCTTCCGTATCACTGGGGTGGCCGCGGACTGGTGAAGGGCGACGTCGTCAACGACCTTCTGGCCATCTCCGAGGAACCGAACGTGCGCATCATGGAATCGAAAGCGCTGACGTGCAGCGTGCGCAGGAGCGAGCCGGCCGACTTCGGATTCAACGAGTAACTGTTATGCCCAACCCCGGACTTCGATAAGCTCCTTTCTCATGCCTGTCACTGGCTTCCTGACCGACTCCACGCTCTGCATCGGCTGCAAGGCTTGCGAAGTGGCCTGCAAGGAGTGGAATGACGTTCCGGACGACGGCTTCGTCTGGAGTGGGCTCTCCTACGACAACACGCTGGCCCTCGGCCACTCCACCTACCGTCACGTCAAGTTCGTCGAGCGTGAGCCAAAGTCGGGCTGTGGCGGCAACGCCGGCGAGCGAGTGACGTGGGAGTTTTCGTCCGACGTCTGCAAGCACTGTGAGAATGCCGGATGCCTGGAAGCGTGTCCGACCGGCTCGATCGTCCGCACCGAATTCGGCAGCGTCTTCGTCCAGCCGGACATCTGTAACGGCTGCGGCTACTGCGTCGTCTCCTGTCCCTTCGGCGTCATCGACAGGCGTCCGGATGACGGGCGCGCCTTCAAGTGCACCTTCTGCTACGACCGGCAGAAAGCGGGAGCCGAGCCGGCGTGCGCGAAGGCTTGTCCGACCGGCTCGATTCTCTTCGGCAGGCTAGACGACCTCGAGCGCGCCGCCGACCGCCGCATCGCCCAGCTTCACGCCTCCGGCATGACCGACGCTGCGATCTGGAATCCAAAGGAGACGAGCGTGGGCGGCACGCATGCCTTCTTTCTCGTCCGCGGGGATGCGCGCGCGTACAACCTCCCGCCGAAGCCCGAGGTGCCGACCACGCTGTTGAAACAATCATGGAGCGCGGCGGCGATGGCCGCCGGAGCGATGGTCGGATTGTCGCTGGTGGCGTTTCTTACCTCGTCAAACAGCCGCCGAGGTGCGAAATGAAACCGCACATCCCTGAAACCCGGCTCGACGAAATCCGAAACCAGGCCGCCCTCGGCCAACTCGACGCCAAAGGCGTCCGCCCGCCCGGCTCTCCGTTCCCCGAAGCGAACAGTTACTACGGTCTACCGATCGTCAAGCCGCCCGTGTGGACGTGGGAGATCCCCCTTTACTTCTTTACCGGCGGCGCGGCGGGGGCGTCGAGCGTCATTGCGCTCACCGCGCAGATGACCGGCGCCTCGAAATCGCTCATCCGTGACGCGCGCTGGATCGCCGCGCTCGGTGCAGCCGCTTCCGGGCCGCTGCTCATCCTCGACCTCGGCCGTCCCGAGCGCTTCCTCAACATGCTCCGCGTATTCAAACCGCAATCGCCGATGTCGGTCGGTGCATGGACGTTGACCGCCTTCGGTACGGCCAGCGCCGGTGCGGTGATCGCCGAGCTGTTGCGCATGAAACGCGCCGGCGACGCCGCTGCCTTCATCGCCGCGCTCTCCGGTCTGGTCATGGCCACCTACACCGGCGTCCTCCTCGGCGCCACGGCCATTCCTGTCTGGTCGCGACACGCCCGGTCGCTTCCGATCCATTTCGGGGCCTCAGCGCTGTCGTCCGCGGTCTCGCTGCTCGTACTTCGCGGACACGACGAGCAGGCTCTCAACGCCCTCGGCCTCGCCGCCGCCGCATTCGAAACGTACATGGGAATCGAGATCGAGTCGGGCGATGACGTCGAATCGGAGCCGCTGCGGAAGGGCACCACCGGTCTGACAACCCGCATCGGCGGCTTCTTCTCCGGCCCCCTCCCGCTCGCCCTCCGCCTTCTCGGCATCCGCTCCAAACGCGCCCGCCGCGTGGCCGCCGCTTCCGCGCTTCTCGGCTCAATCCTTACGCGCGTGGCGTGGATCGAAGCGGGAAAGGCCAGTGCCGCCGATCCCCGGCCGCATTTGCTGTAGATGGAACTTTTTCGGGTCATCCGTCTATAATTGCCGGCAATCACCCCGACAACGCAGTTCCATGTGAGGAGGACTTATGTCCAAGCTTCCGCTCGAAGTGCACGAAGTGCTCGAGGAGGAGTACGTCTCGATGTATGGGCCGCTCGAGATACCGTCGTCGGACTACACGAAAGACGACATCATCGACGAGCGGTGGGCGCGGGCGGTTCTGGAAGGTTGCAAGATCGACGTCAGCGCCGGCGTGATCGATACGTTGAATGCTCTCGTGGCCAAAGGTGCTCTGGTAAGCCTCAAGGGGTCGCCGGCGATCACCGACTGCGGGATCGATCTGATCACGAACTACAACGACTCCACCGACGGCGTTTCCGACGCGCGGCGCCGCGAGATCAACCGCCGGATCATCGACGATGCCCTCCACGGTGCCGTCAAGCCGTTGCGCGACGTCCGCCTGGCCGCGCTCTACAGCAAGCTCCACATGCGCGGCGATGCCGAGGCGCGCACGGCGCTCTCGATATCCGGCGGTGGAATCCGCACCGCCACGTTTGCTCTCGGCGTGATCCAGGGGCTTTCCTCGGCGCGCATCCTCGACAAGTTCGACTACCTCTCCACCGTCTCCGGCGGAGGCTACATCGGGAGCTGGCTCTCATCGTGGGCCCGCCGCCATCCCAGCGGCATCTCCGGCGTGCAGGAGGATCTCATCCGCGCCGACACCGCCGTGGAGGGGACGAAGCCCGATCAATGCAAGACCGATCTGCCGCACTCGAAGATCGATCCCGAGCCGCGGCCGATCCGTCATCTCCGCGAGTACAGCAACTACCTCAGTCCGCAACTGGGTTTCACCTCGGGTGACACGTGGACGATGGCGTCGTTGTACGTGCGGAACCTCACCCTCAACCTGCTCGTCCTCGTGCCGCTGCTCGCCGCGGTGCTGGCCATTCCCAGGCTCTTCTCACTGCTCCTGAGCCACGACGTTGCGTACCGGCAGACAGTGTTGCTGACGGTCATGGTGTCGGCGCTGGCTGTCGGATTCGGATTCCTCGGGCTGACGCGGCCGACCGTTCACGGCCGGCATGCCAGCACGAAGTTCTTCCGATGGATATCGACGAACGGCGGGTTCCTCGTCTGCGTCTTCGCGCTCGTCGTGGCTGGAACGGCATTGAGCCTCTACTGGGCGCAGGCGGCGCTCGAGACATGGGAAACCATCAAGGGTGACTGGCTCTGGGCTCTTGGCGCGCTCGGTACGATGACGGTGCTGCCCTTCGTCCTCTATTACGGCCGCTATTGGCAAACCACCGCCGTCGAGCGGCACGAGCGCGTGCGGGGACAGCGCTTCGGGAAGAAGCTCCTCTTCGAGTTTTTCGGCACCGTCGTTGGCGTCGCCACCGCCGCGCTGTTGTTTTACCTCCTCGCGCACAAGGTGTTCGATGATCCGCGCCTGGCCGTTCCTGACCTTACGAGGGTCCCGCCCTTTCTGCGCGGTCTGATGTCCGACGTGCCGATGTCGGAGCTGTATGTCTGCTTCAGCGTGCCGTTGGTCCTCCTCGTCTTTTTCGCGCAGGCGACGGCATTCGTCGGCGTCTCCAGCAAGTACAACGAAGACTACGACCGCGAGTGGTGGGGCCGTGCCGGTGCGTGGCTGCTCATGGCCGCCGTCCTCCTGGCACTGGGAAGCGCCATCTCGGTTTTCGGACCGGTGTTTCTCTACCGGGCGCCGGTTCTTCTGAGCTCGATCGGCGGCGTGTCAGGCGTCATCGCAGCCATGGTCGGTTTCAGCGCGAAGACGCCGGCCAACGACAAAGAGAAGGAAAAGCCGAGCAAGACCGCCGCGATCGGTAACCTGGCCTCCGCGTTCGCTGTACCGATCTTCGTCGTCGTACTGCTGGCCTCCATCTCGCTCGGGACGACGGTGCTCATCCGCCTGATCCGCGGCGATGAAGTATCGGCCGCGACGAAGTGGGTGGAACAGTTCCAGGCGAACGCCACGTTCACGCAGACCGCGGTAACCGCCGCCGGATCGAAGCTCGAGACCAAATACGAGACCGAAAAGACCCCGTACCTCTCGATCGCCACGGTCAACGGAATCGAACATCTCAAGAACATCCACGACACCGACTGGACGATCCTCGGCTGCATCGCGCTCGTTGCGCTCGGGGCATTCGTTCTCTCCTTCTCCATCGGCGTGAACCGTTTCTCGATGCATTCGTTGTATCGGAATCGGATCATCCGCGCCTACCTCGGTGCGTCGCGCTATCACCGCGAGCCCGATACCTTCACCGGCTTCGATCCGCACGACAACCTTCAGATGTACGAGCTGCATCCCGACCTGATCTGGCCGACGAGCTTCACCGACGCCGCGTTATTCGTAAAACAGCTCCAGGAGAACTTTACGAAGCCTGATTCCGTCGAGCTGACCATCTGGAACGCCCTCGACAAACAGACCCGCATCTGGATCGAAGAAGGACACGCCATCGACGTGAGCCTGACGAACTCCCTGATTCAGGACCTGAACCGGATCCTCGTCGAAGAGAAGTTCGCGGAGATCGAGGGGATCGATTCACGGGCGGCGCGCATGCGCGCAAACCGCGCGGTGCTGACCGCCACCTTCGATTCTCTGAAGCCGCGGCAGCGTGCGCCCCTGCACGTCATCAACACCGCTCTCAACCTCACCGCCGGTGAAAAGCTGGCCTGGCAGCAGAGGAAGGCGGAGTCGTTCACGGTCTCGCCGCTGCATTCCGGCAGCTTCTTCGTCGGCTATCGCGATTCGCGCGAGTACGGCGGCAGGGACGGCATCTCCATCGGCACCGCCGTCACGATCTCCGGTGCCGCGGCCAGTCCGAACCAGGGCTATCACTCCTCGCCGGCCATGGCCTTCCTGTTGACGCTTCTCAACGTCCGGCTCGGATCGTGGCTCGGCAATCCCGGGATCGCCGGAGAAGACTCGTACCGTAAAGCCAATCCGTCTTCGAACCTTCATCCGCTGGCCCTCGAGCTGACGGGCACCTCGAACGATCAATCGAGGCTCGTTTACCTTTCCGACGGCGGCCATTTCGAGAACCTTGCTCTCTACGAGATGGTTCTCCGCCGCTGCCGCTACATCGTGGTCAGCGACGGTGGCTGCGATCCGACGTTCAACTTCGAAGACCTCGGCAACGCCATCCGAAAGATTCGGACGGACCTCGGCGTGCCCATCGACATCCGTCACATGTACATGTTCCCCCGCAAGGCGGGCGAAGCCTTCCCGGAGGGCCGCTACGTCGCCATCGCGCGCATCCGCTACAGCGCCATCGATAAGAAGCCGGACGGTATCAAGGACATCGACGGGACTCTCGTCTACGTCAAGCCGGCTCTCTACTCGGAGAACTACTTTCCGAAGGACGTCTACAACTACGCGCTCTCTTCGGCCGACTTCCCTCATGAAACGACGGCGGACCAGTTTTTCAGCGAATCGCAGTTCGAGAGCTATCGGGCCCTTGGCCGGCATGTCATCAACGAAATCTGCAGCAACTACGATGAGAAGGCGAAGAACCCCGGGCCTCCGATGGCGACGACGTTCAACACCGTTGCGGAGTTTGCCGACGCCGTGGAGATCAAGGCGCAACGCGATGAGACGTTCGACATCACGATCGACAAGGAGACCGCGGCCAGTCTGCAGCCGTCGATCTCGGTGCAAGCGACGCCCAACGCGCGACTGGTTTTCCGCGACTAGCCAAAAGGCCGGCCCGGCAGCTCTGCCGGGCCGCTCCTTGCCGCGTTAGCCACATGCTTAGTGGAATTTGCCGGCACCCTGTTGGTGGCGAAACTTAGGACGATGCGGAGTTGTGCGAGCGATTCGTTCTCGGCAGTACCTTCAATCGAGAGTCCTTCTCCCCCCGCGGTTTCTTGCTGGGGGAGAAGAGCCTGCCCTGAGCGAGCGAAGCGAGTCGAAGGGTGCCGAAGGCGGATGAGGGGGCGTTTCACGAGTACGTCATTCGCGCGCCTTCGAGCGCTCTCGGACCAGCGTCGGTAAATCGCGCATCTCTCGTAAAGCGCCCCCCTCATCCGGCTTCGCCACCCTTCGACTCGCTTCGCTCGCTCAGGGCAGGCTCTTCTCCCCCCGCAAAGAAACCGCGGGGGGAGAAGGACTCTCGACGAAGGGAGTCGCAAGTGCGGTTCTAGCTGACTGTGAGAAATGCGGGTTAGCGGAACGTCTTGTTGCCGCTATCGCGGCAAACGCCTGGCAACTCTCCGCCGGGCCGGCTGGTACCATTGCCCGGTGAAGATCGTCGCCTCAATCCTGTTGACCACGCTGTTTGCCGTCAGCCCCAAACCCCATCTCCAGACGCCCATCGAGTCGGTAGCCCGGGAGATGCTGAGGAACTTCGTCACCGGCCGTTTTGATTTAGCCACGCAGGACTTCAATGACGATCTTCGGCCGGTGGTGACGCCGCAGCTTCTGGCGGATGTGAAGGCACAGCTCGACCGGCAGGTCGGTCCGTTCTATCTGGTCAAGGAAGCGCATCAGAGCGTCAAGGGCGGCCTCCGCACCATCCAGCTTCTGGCCCGGTTCGAAAACGGCTCCGTCTCCGTCGACGTCATTTTCGACCCCTTCGATCGCATCCAGACCGTCTACTTCAATCCCGTTCTCTCTCCGCCCGTCGATCCGGTCCTCGAATCGTTGGCGCGGCAGGTGCTCACCAACTTCACCGCCGGGCGCTACGACGATGCCGTCAAGCCGTTCAACGCCGAGATGGCCGCGCAACTGACCCCTGCCAACATGGCCGGACTTGCCGAGAACATCGGCAAGGTCTTCGGGACCTTTCAATCCGTCACGCAGGTTCAGCAGAGGGTCGATAAACGCTACACGGTCATCGATCTGACCCTGTCGTACACGAACGGTCCCGTTGCCTTCCGCGTGGCATTCGACGCGCAGAACCGCGTCGCAGCCTTGACCATCTCGCCCTTCAAGAAGGAATAGATCGCGCGTCAGACCGCGCGGCGCCTTCGCGCGCGCACATCGAAGATCGCTCCGCCGATTGTCTTTCCCCACAATGCGCGCGTGCCGGCGAAGTAGTAGAAGGCGATGATGATGAGAAAGCCGGCCAGCGAGGCGATGGAGATCGCGCTCATCGACGCCGGCAGAAGGGGGGAGAGCGCCAGGCCGAGGGCGGCGAAGAGGGAGAGATCGATGAGGAGTGCGGCCAGCCGCCGGAAGAACGATGCGGGAGCGGATGGCGGCGGAGCGGCAGAATCAACATCGAACGTCGCCGGTTGCAGCTCGACTTCATCGAATCGCATCACACCCTCCCACACGCGCGACCTAGATTTTCCTCAACGGCAGATATTTTACGTAAATCTTGTACAGCAGGTCTTTCGGCTGACCGGAATAGCGGTCGGCCAGCGTCCTGCTCCTCTTGGCCAGTTCGTCATTCGGATCGGCCTTCAGCACCAGGTCGAACTCGCGGATGGCATCGGGGAGCCGTTCTTCCTGAAGAGCGGTCGCGCCGAGGTTGAAATGGGCGCTCGTGAGCATCCGGCGGATGGATTGATTCTGCGGATCGGCCTGCAGCAGCGGATCGAGATTGGCGATGGCATCCTGATACTTCTGCTCATTGAACAGCGCCTTCGACACCTCGAGCTTGGCCACCTGTTGCGAAGCTGCCGCATACATCGTCGAGACGTCCGGCGGCAGCGGCTTGATGCGCGCGGCGGTATCGAAGGCGGTCTTGGCCGCATCGTAGTCATGTCCCTCGAATGCCGTGCGGCCGGCGGCGATGCTCTCCTCATAAACGATCGCGGACGGCCGGCCATTCACCATCTCCGCCGCCTGCGACTTCTTGTGCTGCAGGTCGGCGATCATCTCCAGCGCCTTGTCATGCTGCGGATCGGCCGGCTTCACGTCGCGCAGCATGGCGATGGCCTGATCGAAACGGTTGCGCTTCGCCAGTGCATCGGCCTGGCGAAAGATCGCCTGCGTGGCGCTCGGATCGTACGCCGGCTTGGCCATGTACTTCGACCAGACGAACCAGCCCACGACGGCCACGATCACGACCGCGGCGATGGTGATGAGCACGCCCATGCGCGAGCCGCTTTTTGCCGGTGTGGGAGCGGCGGCCGGCGCTTTCGCCTTCGCCGATGCTTTCGGGACGGGCAGATCGGGAGGCTTGAGCGAATCGTAGGAGCCGCTCAACTGATCGTCGTCGAAAATGTCCCCGCGCGAGGGCGGAGGGATGGCGAATGGGGCCTCGAATGCCGGCGCGCTCTGCTCGCCGGCCGGTTTCGACATCCGCTCGAGATACTCGTGGGCGGCGAGGTTGCCGGGATCGAGGCGCAGCACCTCGTTGAACTTCGCGCGCGCCGTTTCGTTGTCGCGGGCGTTGAAGGCCTGCTCGCCGGCGTTGATGATCGCTTCCACCTTGCTCTCGGTCTCGCGGCGCTTTGCCTTAGCGCTCTCGATCCGGTGTGATGCCTCATCGTTCGTTACATCGATCAGGAAAATGCGCGACCAGAGATCGATGGCCTGCTGGTAGTCGCCGGCGCCGGCGGCGCGATCACCGTCCGCGAGGTATTGCTGAATCTTTCGCTGATCGTCGCCCGCCGGTGGGGTCGCGGCGGCGCCGAAGTCGAATTCGCCGCTCGCCGGCACGGCAGGCGCTTCGAACGAGAATCCTCCGGCGCCAAATGGCGACGACGACGAGGCCGGCGGCGCGGCGGGTGTATCGAACGAAAAGCCGCTGGCCGGAGGAGGCGGCGGAGCAGCAGCAGGCGCCGGGGCGCCGAATGAGAACCCTCCGAAAGTCGACTCCGGCTCGGCCGGCTTCTCCTCTTCGAACGTGAACCCGAAGTCGGCCGCCTGCGCGGCGCCGCGGCCCGTGGGGGCGGGCGGAGGTGTTTCGACGACGAACGAAGGGCTGCCGCCGAAGCTGAACGATGGCGGGACCGGCTCGGCTGGCTGCATCGATTCGGCAACGCGGCGGATCCCGGGATGACCGTCGTCCAGCGCCCGGGCCTTCTCCAGTTCCGACCGCGCCGCGCTGGTGTTGCCCTGCCTGGCGAACATCTCCGACTTGCGGATGAACTGTTCGACGAACGGAGCAGCCTCGATCCGCTCGCGCGCCGTGTCGTTGACCAGGCGCGCTTCTTCGTTGGTGAAGTCGTCGCGAAGCACCTCGGACGTCAGCTCCGCGGCCCTCTGAAAGTCACGAGCGGCCAGCGCCGCGCGCGCTTCATTCAGCACATCCGATCCAGGCGGTGCCGGCAGGAGCGCATCGACGTCGATGGGCGCGTTTGGATTGCGCGTTTTCTCGAGCAGCTTCCGGGCCGGATCGAACGTCGGATCCATGCGCAGGATCAGCGTGCAACCCTCGACCACCTCGGCCGAACGGCCCTCTTTGTAGAGCGTCACCGTCTGCTGGAACGTCGAGAGAACGCGGTCCTTTACAGCTTGAGAGAGCGATGCATTGCCGGAGTACGTTGCCATGCGTCGTATGAGCTCCGAGAAAAAGTCCCGCGATTATACTGTCACGCTCAGATCCTGAAGGAGCAAGCATGGAGATCATCGCAACGGAGAAGGCGCCGAAGGCAATCGGCCCCTACTCGCAGGCAATCCGGTTCGGCAACATCCTCTATTCGTCGGGACAGATCGCTCTCGATCCCGCCACGGGCAACCTCGTCGACGGCGACTTCGCCGCCCAGGTGCGGCGCGTCTTCGAGAATCTGAAAGCGGTGCTCACCGCGGCCGGAACCGACTTCAGCCGTGTGGTCAAGGCTACCGTCTACCTCACCGACCTCGCCAATTTCGCCACGCTCAACGAAATCTACGCCTCGTACTTCGGCGATACCAAGCCGGCCCGAACGACCGTGGGGGTCTCGCAACTGCCGAAAAGCGCACTCGTGGAGATCGATCTGATCGCGATGGTGTGACGGGGTCGCGCGGTCTCGCGGTTGCGGGGTCTCGGGGTCTCGGGGTTGCTTGGTTGCTGGGTTTCTGGGTTGCAAGGTAAACACTGGCCTGCCCGCCAGCAACCCAGCAACCCAGCAACCCCGCAACCGCGAGACCGCGTAACCCCGAGACCGCGAGACCCCGTCACAAAAATAGTTATTGCAATGGCACCTCGGTTGCAGTTCACTGGCTCAACCATGCCCGCCCTCCGAAACCTTTTCCTGGTTGTAACCATCGCCATCATCGCCGCCGTGCCGGCGTTCGGAGCTGCCCGGCTGACCTACTTCAACAACGGAACGCTGATTCCTGTGGCCTGGCCGGATGGCTCTTTCCCGATCCGCTATGCCATCGACCGCCGCGTTTCGCAGGCGATCCCCGAGGTCGCGGCGCTGCTCGACAAAGCAGGGAAAGATTGGGCGGCCATTCCTGACGCCAATCTCTCCTTCCAATCGCTCGGCATCGTCGATGGCGCCTCCGCCGGCAAAGACGGACGCAACACGATCTCGATGGCCGACGATCTCTTCGCCGATCAGAAGTTCATCGCCCTGACCACCAACTGGTACGACGACAGCGGCCGAATCATCGAGGCCGATATGCAGATCGATCCGACGGCGGTCTCGGGCGGTTACAACCTGCAGCAGCTCGTCGAGCATGAGATGGGTCACGTCCTCGGGCTCGATCATTCCGCGGTGTTGTCCTCCGTCATGTATCCCTACATCGGCACCGGCACCACGGTGGCACTGGACAGCGACGATCGCGTGGCCATTTCCACCGCCTACGCCAAAACGAAGCCGGTATCGGGCGCCACGCTGGAGGGCCGCGTCTACGGCGATGACGGCGGCATCTACGCCGCGCAGGTCGTGGCCGAGAACGACGAGGGCGAGCCGGTAGTGACCACTCTTTCCGACAAGAACGGCAATTTCTCCCTGCAGGGTGTTCCCGCGGGGACCTACCGTATCTATGCGGAGCCGCTCGATGGCCCGTTCAACCTCCAGAATCTCTCCGGGGCCTGGCAGAGCGCGAAGGTGATTTCGTTCCCGACGCAGTTCGCCGGCGGCGGCGCGCTTCGCGTGGAAAACGGGCGCATCTACGGCAATCTCAACGTCGATGGATCCGGATCGGTGCGCCTGAATCCGAAGTGGATCGGCGCCTGGGCGGTCGGATCAGACAGCGTGACCCTTCAGGCCATGCCCACCACGCTGCACGCCGGGTCGACGACGAATCTGGGCATCGGCGGCGACGGCTTCACGAGCGGCATGACCACCTTCGACGTCCCGAATCCCGGCTTCCACCGTATCTCCGATTTCAAGTGGGCGGGAAACTACGTCAGTGCCACATTCCAGATCGATGCGTCCACCCCCCCCGGATCCATCGTGGTGATGGTGAAGAGCGGCAACGAGTCCGCCGCGCTCACCGGGGCGCTCCGAATCGAGCCGACCACCCGTTCCCGCGGCGTGAAAAAGAGCTGACGTATACTCCTCCGAAAACCAACGGAGGAACCTGATGAAGCTTCGCAATATCGCGCTGTTCGCGGTCGTCTCGACACTCGCTCTCCCTATCTTCGCCGCCAACCTGGCCAAGCCCGGCCGCTGGCAGACGACCATTCAGATGGAAATGGCCGGTATGGGGAAGATGCCCGCCAGGACCGTCGCCACCTGCGTCACCAAGGAGCAGGCCGAGAAACCCGAGAGTCTGATCCCCAAAGCCGGCGATAAACGCGGCGTGTGTACCTACACCGACGTGAAGGTCGACGGCAGCACGATCTCCTGGAAGATGAGCTGCGAGAACGGCATGGCCGGCGACGGCAAGATCACCTACGGCGGCGACTCCTACGACGGTTCCATGCACATGAAAATGCAGGACCGCGACATCTCCGCCACCTACGCCGGCAAGTACATCGGCGAGTGCGACGGGACGGAGGTGAAGTAGAGGTTTCTTGACGATGTTCAAACAAAGGCGGCTCGCGAGCCGCCTTTGTTTCCTTGGCGTCGATTGACATCGAGGGAACCCCGGAGTCGTCCATGAGAGGCGACTGCGCGCCACCTTACGATAAAGAGCGTGTCCTTAAGTAGGACGCACATCGGCGTGGTGAGGAGGCAACTCGATGATCGGAATGCTGCAGATCATGACGTACTTGCTGTGTTTCTACCTGGTGTTTAAGGGATTCGAAATTCTTCAGATTGCGCTGATGAGCGCTCGAGATGACCGCGCCGGTGGAATGACGATTGGGGTGCTGATGCTGGTCGTGAGTGTGACCTTGGCGTTTTACTTCGTCCATGCAATCGATGCGCAAGCTACAAGCGTCGCGTCCCATATGCCGCAACAGCCCTAGAAAGAAGAGTCAGTCATGAGGATGAAACCGACGCTGCCGTCATTTCTCCTGATTGCGATCGTGCTGGCAGCGTGCTTCGATCACTCGAAAGAGTTAGAAAGGGTGCGAAGTCAATTGGTCGATCGAGAACAGGAGCTGCGCATAGCTCGCGCAGATAACGCGAGCCTGAAGATTCAGCTGGCATCGACAACCGCAAGTGCTACAGAAGCGGCGGTGCGTGTTGCGGAGCTTGAGGGTCAGCTATTCAGAGTCGGCGAGCTGCATACCAGCGTTCCACCAATGTCTGCGTCTCCGCTTCCGCGGCAACTCACGCCCCCGCCGGTGTACATGCCTCCAGATCCGACACTTACCTACGCGTCGCGGTATGAGCTTGCTAAACCAGCACCACCGACGACAGATAAGGGCATCGTCGCTCGGTGTACGACAGAGTGGGGATCTAATTTCAGAATGATTGAGTTCTGCGAACGCCAGCAGCAGGAAGCGTTAGAAGCACTTGCTGCGCGACAGCGCGAGCATCCGATCAACGATTCGGTCATGGCAGGCATCAGTCGGGGCTGCATTCAAGAGTGGAAGGACAACTATCGGATGCGCGACTTCTGCGAAAAGCAGCAGATCGATGCATACCGCAGGATCAGCGGGCGCTAGCCGCATTTCTCACACGCTGAGTGGCATCGCCGGCACCCTGTTAGTGGCGAAACTTGGGACGATTTGGAGTTGTGCGAGCGGTTCGTTCTCGGCAGTACCTCCAATCGAGAGTCCTTCTCCCCCAGCGGTTTCTTGCTGGGGGAGAAGGTGCCGAAGGCGGATGAGGGGGCGTTTCACGAGTACGTCATTCGCGCGCCTTCGAGCGCTCTCGGACCAGCGTCGGTAAATCGCGCATATCTCGTAAAGCGCCCCCCTCATCCGGCTTCGCCACCTTCTCCCCCCACAAGAAACCGTGGGGGGAGAAGGGCTCTCGACGAAGGGAGTGGCAAGCTCTCGAGGGAACAATCTCAGTTGTCAAGGATTCCTTGACAACTGACTGGAGTCGGACGCTACGGCGCCTCGTCTTCTTCCCTCTTCCCCGCATACCATAGCTGCCCCGCCAGCAGCAGCATCCCGAGGTCGCGGAAGACGTCGACTTTCATGTCGAAGATGCGCTGCTCGTGGGTCTTGCCGCGGTCGGCGACGTTGAAGCAGCCGCAGTCGATGGCGTTGTCGCGGGAGAGGTTGATCGAGATGGCCACGATGAAGACGGCGAGCATGATGGCTACCAACGTTCGCGCTGCCGCCTTCCAGACGCCGAGGATCAGAGCCAGGCCGGCCAGCAGCTCCACCCACGGCATCACCAGTGCGCTGATGTTGATCAGCGGCGACGGCACGAGGCGGTAGTTGTAGATCATGTGGGCGAACGACGGCGGGTCGGCGATCTTCGGCAGTGCCGCGATGATGAAAATCGCTCCGAGGGCGATCTGGACGCGGATCGTGAGCCAGGGATGAGCCAGAAGACCCTTCACGGATTCGCTCCCGTGTGAACCGGTGCGCCGTGCTGTTGCCAGTCGGGGAAGCCGTCTTTGTAGACGTAGATGTTGTTGAACTGGATGCCCCACAGCTTCTGCGCCAGCATGTGGGAATCCTCGCAGTCGCCGCCGCTGCAGTAGATGACGATCGGCAGCGCCTGCGCGCTCGGATCGCTGCGCTCGTCGAACAGCTTCCGCACCTTGTCCTCGATGTCCGATTCCCACACCGAGTACGGCCGCGCGCCGGCGATGTGGCCCTGCTCGTAGACCGACGTCCGGCGCGCATCGAGAAAGAGGACATTCTTCGCATGCAACGCGTTCACGTCGGCGAATGTGATCTCGACGTACGGTTTGTCGGGATGGGGAAGGAAGCTGTCTGCCGATGGGTGAGTTGGGGGTGGCGGCTGGGGGACGGGGACGGCCGTCGTCTTCTCCGGCGCGGCCGGAGTCTTAGCCGCCGGGTTGAGGCCGACGGTAGTGATGGCGGCGGTCGCTGTCGGCTGCGTTTCGGTGGTCGCTGTAACGGGCGCCGTCGTCGTTGTCGGGACGACGGGCACCGGTGCAACGCGGGTTGGAGGAATCAGCGCCATCGTGGTGGTCTCGCGTGCCGGCACCTTCATCGCATTCGGATAGGAGCCCGCCATCGCCAGCTTCCGCTCGCGCGGTGCGAAGGCGTTGGCGACGAGGGCGAGGATGGCGCCGGCAGCGATGAGCGCCAGCGTCTGGAGAATCGTTTTGCGGTTCATGTCGATCGTGAGACGCAGCAGAGTCGCGTATCGTTTCGCGAAGCGTAGCAGACGATTCCACCCAACTGGTCCCGTTTTCACTAACTTGCTTTCTCACACGCTCACTTTGAATTGTTCCCTCGTGAGCTTGCCACTCCCTTTGTCGAGAGCCCTTCTCCCCCCACGGTTTCTTGTGGGGGGAGAAGAGCCTGCCCTGAGCGAGCGGAGCGAGTCGAAGGGTGCCGAAGGCGGATGAGGGGGGCGCTTTACGAGATATGCGCGATTTACCGACGCTGGTCCGAGAGCGCTCGAAGGCGCGCGAATGACGTACTCGTGAAACGCCCCCTCATCCGCCTTCGGCACCCTTCGACTCGCTCCGCTCGCTCAGGGCAGGCTCTTCTCCCCCAGCTGAAAAGCGCTGGGGGAGAAGGACTCTCGATTGGAGGTACTGCCGAGAACGAGCCGCTCGCACAACTCCACATCGTCCCAAGTTTCGCCACCAACAGGGGGGCCGGCAATTCCACTCAGCGCGTGAGAAATTCGGGCTAAGGCCACACCTGTTCGCGAGTCGGTGAGAAACGTAGGACCTACCCCATCCTCCGCAGCACCATCATCGAATACGCCTCCACCTCCACCTCCTCGCCGGCGTGCAGCGCATCGTGCCCGCGCAGGTCGGGGATCGGTTTGTTCGTGTCGATCACCGGCTCCCATCGCTTGCCCCACGGACCGGTCGGGAGCTTGAACGGCATCGCCTCGTAGTGGGCGTTGAAGAGCAGGAAGAAACTGTCGTCGACGACATCTTCGCCGCGCGGGCCGGGAGGGATTCCGTGACCGCTGAAGAAGACGCCGATGCTTCGGGCGAAGCCGCCTTGCCAGTCGTCGTCCGTCATCTGTTCGCCATCGGGCTTGAACCAGCCGATGTCGCTCACTTCCGCGCCGCGAAGCGGGCGGCCGTAGAACCAGCGGCGCCGCTGGAAGGCGGGATGCGAGCGGCGGAACTCGACCAGGCGCGTGGCGAACGCGAACAGCTCGTCGTCGATAGCCGACCAGTCGAACCACGAGACCTCGTTGTCCTGGCAGTAGGCGTTGTTGTTGCCGTGCTGCGTCCGCCCGATCTCATCGCCGCCGCAGATCATCGGTACGCCGACCGACAGGACCAGGGTCGCCAGGAAGTTCCGCTGTTGGCGCGCCCGCAGGCGGTTGATCGCATCATCCTCGGACGGCCCTTCCTGGCCGCAGTTCCACGACCGGTTGTCGTTGGCCCCGTCGGCATTGTTCTCGCCGTTGGCCTCGTTGTGCTTGTCGTTGTACGAAACGAGGTCGCGGAGCGTGAAGCCGTCGTGCGCGGTGATGAAGTTGATCGATGCATACGGCCGCCGTCCGGTCTCGGCGTACAGGTCCGAGCTGCCGGTCAGGCGGTTGGCGAACTCGCCGAGGGTCTGATCCGTGCCGCGCCAGTAATCGCGGACGGAGTCGCGGTACTGGCCGTTCCACTCCGACCAGAGCGGCGGAAAGTTGCCGACCTGATAGCCCCCCTCGCCGACGTCCCACGGCTCGGCGATCAGCTTGACCTGCGACAGCACGGGGTCCTGCTGGATGATGTCGAAAAACGCGCTGAGACGGTCGACGTCGTGCAGCTCGCGGGCAAGGGTCGATGCCAGATCGAACCGGAAGCCGTCGACGTGCATCTCCAGGTGCCAGTAGCGCAGCGAGTCCATGATCAACTGCAGCACGTGGGGATGACGCATGTTCAGGCTGTTGCCGGTTCCGGTGTAGTCCATGTAATAACGGGGATCGTCCGGCATGAGGCGGTAGTAGGCGGCGTTGTCGATCCCTCTCATCGATAGCATCGGCCCGAGGTGATTGCCCTCGGCGGTATGGTTGTAGACGACGTCGAGGATGACCTCGATCCCCTCCTCGTGCAGCGTCTTCACCATCTGCCGGAACTCCTGCACCTGCTGTCCTGTCTGTCCTCCCGAGGAGTACTCGTTGTGCGCGGCCAGATAGCTGATCGAGTTGTAGCCCCAGTAGTTGCGCAGTCCGCGCTGGAGCAGAAGCGAATCGTGGATGAACTGATGGACCGGAAGGAGCTCGACCGCGGTGATGCCGAGCGTTTTCAGGTGATGGATTGCGGAAGGATGAGCCAGTCCCGCGTACGTGCCGCGCAGATGCTCCGGCACCTCGGGATGGCGTTGCGTGAAACCCCTGACGTGGACCTCATAGATGATCGTCTCGTGCCACGGCCTGCGCGGATAGCGGTCGGCTCCCCAGTCGAAGTAGGGGCTGGTAATGACCGACTTCGGCATGAAGGCCGCCGAGTCGGCGTCATTCTTCCCGTCGGGATTGTCGAAGAAGTGTCCGAAGACGGCCTCGTTCCACTGCACGTTGCCATCGACCGCTTTGCCGTACGGATCGAGCAGCAGTTTGGCGGGATTGCACCGGTTCCCGGCCTGCGGTTCCCACGGTCCGTGAACCCGGAATCCGTAGCGCTGTCCCGGCCCGATGTTGGGAACGTAGCCGTGCCAGATGAAGCCGGTCATCTCCGGCAGATTGACGCAGGTCTGGTTGCCTCCGTCATCGAAGAAGCAAAGCTCGACGCGCGTGGCCACTTCCGAGAAGAGCGAGAAGTTTGTTCCCGATCCGTCGTAGGTCGCGCCGAGCGGGTAGGCAGTCCCCGGCCACACCTTCGTCACCGACCGGCTGCGTTGTCCCCGAGGCATCACTGGTGAGCTCGGCAAGGGGTGTGCCATGACTGCGGCGTTCGCCGCGTTATCGGTTGTCGGTTATCGGTCAAATTGCACCCAACCGACAACCGATAACCGACAACGCGGCACGGCCGCATTTCTGGCACACCCCTCGCTTTTCTCAACGCCCATGAGACACCGTAATCCCCGCGATTGCCGCTGCAGTTACCTGGTCGTGATCGACCGCGATCGGGAGGCGGACGGCGATCTGCGTGACCTTGCCGCGTATCTGTCAACGATCAACCTGGCCGGCTGCGAAGTCATCGTCGTCGATAGCTCGCCGGCGCCGGTTTTCGAGAAGAACCGCCGCGTCCTTCGGTGGGTCAGCCGGCATATCGCGGCGCGGCCGCGGCATCGCAGCTTCTCGGGGGCAATCGATGTCATCAGGACGGCCATCGACGTCAGCACCTCCGACAAGGTCATCGTGGCCGATGAAAACGTCCGCTATGACGGCACAGCGGTCGACAGCGTCTGCGAGCTGCTCGATTTCCACGAAGTCGTCGAGCCGCAGGATTACTTCGATCCTCTCCCATGGTGGATCGGAATCGAGGCCGGGCGGATGCTCGTGCATCGCGGGGTTGAGCCGTTACCCGATCATGGCGCCACGTTCGGAATGCGCAAGGCAGCGGTGCGCGGTCTGCGCGGCGTCGATGTGGCCTGGTCGAATGGTGATGACCCGGTCCGGCACCTGACCTCGCAGGGTGCGGAAGTCTTCTCCGCGTGCGATGTCTTCGTGCGGCGGCTTCCCCCTCCCCTGAACGACTGGCTGCGCGATCGCCCCAGGCAGGCCGGTGACGATTTCGACCTGCCGGTGAAGACGGCGTTCTTCTTCGCGCTGCTTCCGGTAGCCATCGTGCTGGCGATCGTCGGGGGCGTGCGGCTGGCGGGTGGCTACGCCGGCGCGATCGCTTGTGCCTCGCTGGTGCTGGCGATTCGCGGGCGGGGAAGGGCCTCGGCGTTCTTCCCGCTGCGGGCCTGTCTCAGCGCGCCGCTGTGGGTGTTCGAGAGATCGGTCAGCGTTTACTGGGCGCTGCTGCAAAAGCTGCGCGGCACGTCGACGGAGGCCGCGCATACGTCCTTCGCGGACCGGGCAGCGGGAGCCAGGGTGGCCAGCGGGGAACGGTAAGTGATACAGGCGGCGCGGACGGCTATCAGGAATGGATTCATGGCTCTCCTTTTTATGTGGAGAGTCTAATCTATAGACTGCCTTCTGTAAATCAAAACCTCTGGGAGTGTGCGCGCCAGAACGAAGATGCTGGCCGAGCCAGCGAACCCGGCCGTGCCGGCCTCACGCATCGAAGGCTTTGATGGCCTCGGCCTCGGTGTCGTAGACGCTGAACATCGGCAGGAGATTGGTCAGCTTGAGCGTCTTCTTCACCCGGTCCTGCGGTTTGAGAAGGCGGAGCGACGCACCGTGGCGGCCGGAGACCTTGAGGCTCTGCACCAGCTCGCCGAGGCCGTTGCTGTCGATGTAGTCCATGTCCGAAAGGTTGAGGAGGATCTTGCGGTTGCCCTCGTCGAGGAGCTGTTCGATGAGGCGCGGCAACAGGTCGTCGCCGACGCCTACCGCCAGGCGCCCCTGAAAATCGACGATGACGACGTCACCCTTTTTGCGGGTCTCGATGTTCATGCCGGCGCATCATACATCGGCGCGAACGACATCGAGGGTGAGCCGGGCCGGCTGCGATCCGAGCTGTGCAAACCAGGACACACCGGCGGCGACGCAGTCGATCTCCAGCAGATACCGCCCGGCCGGTTGCGCCGGCAGAGAGATGCGCACGCTGGTCATTTCGCCCGGTGCGATCTCGCGGGGCGGATCGGTCAGACGCTCCCAGTGAAGGTCGAAGGTGATCAGTTTGCCGGCCGCGTCGTGAAGATGCGCGCCGATGGCCACGCCGCCGAACGGCGCGTCCGACGGCAGCCAGATCGCCGTGCCGCGGTTGGTCACCGTCGCCTCGACGACGATCGTCTCTCCCTCGATCGCCGGCGAGGTGATGAGCGCCGCCGCGATCTCGCAGGCCAGGCCGGAGGCGCTTCGGCTGTCGACCCGCTCCGAACCTTCCTTGTACAGAAAGAAGCTGCGGACGTTGCGGAGGAAGGTGCGCGTGGAGGCCACCCACTTCGCGTTCGTGGCCCCTCCGGTCAGCAGGTCTTCGTAATCGTCGAGCGAGACGTGAAATGGAGTTCCGTTGAAAACGACGAGCTTCAGGTCGCGGAATCCGGAGCTCCACGCGCTGCGCCAGATGCCATGGATGTCAACGTCGTTCTCGACCACGCCGTAGGTCCGCATCTCGAATTGCGACTGCGGCGTGCGCGAGTGCCGCGGCCCCGGCTCGGCGAATGCGGCGATGCCGCCCGGTGTCAGAACGCGTCCGAATTCGCGCAGCACATCGTCCGGATTCGGCGCGTGGTGGAAGGCGTCGAAACAGATGATCCGCTCCACGCTGCCGTCCGGAAGATCGATGTGGCGCCCGTCGAACGGCAGAAACCGAGGTTCAGGCCGTTCACCGATCGGCGGTTGCTTCTCGTACAACTCGCGGGCGATCCGCAACGCCGTCGGGGATACGTCGAGCAGGATGACCCGGCAGCCGAGTTGCGTCAGAAATCGCGACAGCCATCCGGTGCCGGCGCCGAATTCGAGCACGGTCGTCCCCGGTATGAGCCGCAGTCCCTGCAGCAGCGTGGCCAGGGCCATCAGAATCGGCGGCGTCTCGTCGGGTTTGCTGAATGGCTTGGCGAGGTGGTGCTCCCATTCCTGGAGAGAGGCGAAGTACTCCTCGGCGGTGCGATTCAACTCCTCGATCGGCGTCTGCGCGATCATGTCGCGGACGTCGATCAACGCGCCGGCTGCCGGCTCGCTGGACGGCGTCGCGGCTTCCGCCTCGTCGCTCGCCGGGAACGACAGCGGCGCCTGGACGAAGACGAGCGCGCTGGTCATCTCCACGTCATACTGAAACGTGACGTGGCTCGTTTCGATCCCGGCCTCGGTCACGATGCGGAAGACATCGTCCAGATCGTAGGCATGGCTGGGGATGAACGGCTCATCGGATGCCTTGCCGCGCACGCGATTGAGGAGGACGTTGACGAGGGGAAGCCGTTCGCGAACACCGCGCGTCAACCCCACCAGCGGCGAGGCCGATCCTCGGTAGAGAAAATGAAACGCGCCGATGCCGCCCGAACCGATGCACCCGAGGAGCTCGCGAAAGAGCGCCAGCCCCTGCGTGGGCGGAAGGCGCTGGAAGAGAAGATAGGCACTGACGAGATCGAACTTGCGCTGGGCCGGATCGAATTCAGAGGTGGTGGTGAACTGAATGTTCGTGATCGATTGCTTCGCCGCTTCGCCTCGCGCCGCCGCGAGCATGGCCGGAGAGCGGTCGACCGCCGTGATGGAGACGGCGCGCCGGGCGAAGGGGATAGCCAGCCGCCCTGGGCCGCAGCCGTATTCGAGGATCGATTGCGGTGCGTAGTCGTGCACCAGCCGGCGTTTGATGGTGTAGAAGATCGAATCGGCCAGCAGCTCGCCGCTGTCGAAGAATTCGCGCTCGTTGTTCGCCGTCCGGTTCGCGCCCAGAAACTTCGGATCGGTGAAGACGGCGAAGTACGGCTCGCGCTCCGCGAACGATTCCCATCTCCGGTCCGGCTGCACCTTCATGCCGAGGGGATTATCGTTGCAACGCCGTGAACCTGATCCTTCTCTTCCACGACGACTTCATCGACGCCTCGCGCGTCCGGCTGACAGGCCGCCGCCTGCGGCACGTGACGGAAGTGCATCGTGCCGCGGTGGGGGAGGAGCTCGCCGCCGGCGTCGCTGATGGCCGTATCGGACGCGGGACGATCACGAGGCTCGATGCCGAGGCGCTGGAGATGGATGTGACGCTCGACCGCGACCCGCCAGCGCCGCTACCGTTGACGCTCATCCTCGCGCTGCCGCGACCGAAAGTGTTGAACCGCGTCATCGCCGGTGCCGCATCCCTCGGCATCAAGCGCATCGTGCTTCTCAACGCCTGGCGCGTGGAGAAGAGCTACTGGAGCTCGCCGCGTCTCTCCCCCGAAAACCTCCGCGCGCAATCGATCCTCGGCCTGGAGCAGGCCCGCGACACCGTCCTCCCCTCGATCGACACCCGCCGTCTCTTCCGCCCATTCGTCGAAGACGAGCTCCCCGCCCTCGCCCACGGCACGCGCGCCCTCGTCGCCCACCCGCGCGCCTCCGAGGCCTGCCCGCGCGACGTGCGCGACCCGGTAACCCTCGTCATCGGCCCCGAGGGCGGATTCATCGACGCCGAGATCGCCTCGCTGGAGCGGGCGGGGTTCACAGTGGTGTCGATCGGCGAACGGATCCTGAGGGTGGAGACGGCGGTTCCGTATCTGGCGGCGCGGTTGTGTTGACTAAGTCTGTTAGCTAAGCTAACCTTTCTTGATCATGATCGAAGTCAATATCCATGAAGCAAAGACCAATCTCTCTCGTTTGCTGGCGCAGGTGGAAGCGGGGGAAGAAGTCATCATCGCTCGCAGCGGCGAGCCGATTGCGAAGATCGTTGCGATCGCGAGGCAGTCGAAGAAGCGCGTGCTGGGTGCGGATAGAGGCTTGATCGTGATCAGCGATGATTTCGATGATCCCGTTGATCCGGAAACGTGGACCTGATGCGGTTTCTGGTCGATACACACTGCTGGCTTTGGGCCATCAATTCGCCTGAAAGACTACAGCCGGCGGCAGTCGAGCTGATCGAAGGCAAAGAAAACACGGTGATGTTTTCGGCGGTTAGCGCTCTGGAAATCGCAATCAAGTATTCAACCGGAAAACTGCAGCTCCCGGAGCTACCCGAGGCTTTTGTGACGTCACGCATGGTGACCTTTGCGATGACTCCGCTGCCGGTCTATCTGAGCCATGCGCTGCGTGTCGGTTTGCTGCCAAAGCTCCATCGCGATCCATTCGATCGTTTGCTGGTCGCGCAATCGCAAGTCGAACGCCTGCCACTGATGACGGCGGACGCGGTAATCGCAGCATACGATGTCGAGGTTATCTGGGCCGCCCGAGGCCGAGTGCCGCGTGGCCTGCGAAGTTGGACCGGCATTAACTAGCGTTGTGGAGTGCTCAGTCAGGGTTCCATATTTGCATCTCGCCGGATGCGCTGCACGAGCCTATCTTTATCAGGAATGTCGTTCGATACCTTCGTGCACTGGACACAGTCGGTGCTCGGCATCCTCTTGCAATTGGTCGCGTTGAGCGGAAGCATCTTCGCTTCGGGCAAAGTGCTGAAAATCAGGCGTCAGCCTGCTCCGGCGCCTGACGCCAAGCCGCTGTGGATACTCATTTTCGTCGTTCTCCTTTTCATCTTCCTGACCATCTTCGCCATCTGGATCTCCTCGCCGCGCGCGGCAATCACTGAGCCCGCCGACGGTCAAATCGTCGACGTCATCCTGCACGGCGATACCGGCTCGTCTGAATTCCGCGTCCGCGGCAGGGTGTCTCATCTGAAATCCAGCTCCGGACGACGCATCTATCTCCTGGTCCATCCCGACGATCCGCCGGCTCCCGGCTGGTGGATTCAACCGGCGGTGTCACTTGACTCGGAGGGCAATTGGAACGGCGTGGCATGGTTTGGCACGCACGGATGGGAGGCCAAGCCGGGACAGCGCTTCTGGATCCAGGCCGTCGTGGCCGAGCGCCTGGTTTCGCTGCCTCTCGGCAAGGACGGTGTGCCATGGGTCGACGATCCCGAGGATCTGGAGCCGGCGACGACATCGAAGGTCGTGCACGCTACGGTCGGCCGAGTGACGGTCGCGCAGTAACGCTGAAACTATCGGCGAACGAGTCCCGCGCGTGGAAACGATGGGTGAGGAAGTGATCATCACTCGTCGCGGCAAACCGATTGCGAAGATCGTTGCGGTCAAGAAGGCATCAGGTAAGCGTTTGCTCGGCCAGTCTCGGGGTGAGATCGTGATTGCGGATGACTTTGATGATCCGGTCGATCCAGAGACGTGGCGCTGATCAGTGCAACGACCTCTTGGAAACCTTCATCGCTGAAGCCTTGATCTTGTCCGGCTTCCTAGGTGACGGTCGAGCGGTGCTCCGTTGGCCGATCTTCTCGGATGTCCACACAATCTCATTCGCGATCAGCGGAACTTCGCGCAGGAATGCTGCCCAGTAGCGAGCCAGTGGCGCGCTGACCGGCATTGACACTTCCGTTTCGCCCGTACTCTTGCCATACATCACGACCGCAAACGGTCCGCTTTCGAGTTGGACCAGACCACCGATCGACGGTTCAGCGGCCGCGAGAGGATCGACTTCGGACAATTCGACTGGGAACTATTCTTCTAACCGGTCTTTCGATAGCCGAAGAAGCGCGACGGGTTTGGCGTCTTCTTTCAGTTCCTCAGGGCGGGCTCGTCGCATTCGTCAACTCGCTTCACGATTCTAACCCGCATTTCTCACACACTAAGTGGGATTGCCGGCGCCCTGGTGGTGGCGAAACTTGGGACGATGTGGAGTTGTGCGATCGGTTCGTTCTCGGCAGTTCCTCCAATCGAGAGCCCTTCTCCCCCAGCGCTTTTCAGCTGGGGGAGAAGGTGCCGAAGGCGGATGAGGGGGCGTTTCACGCGTACGTCATTCGCGCGCCTTCGAGCGCTCTCGGACCAGCGTCGGTTAATCGCGCATATCTCGTAAAGCGCCCCCCTCATCCGCCTTCGGCACCTTCTCCCCCCACAAGAAACCGTGGGGGGAGAAGGACTCTCGACAAAGGGAGTGGCAAGGCTCCCGATGGAACAATTCAAGTGAGCGTGTGAGAACGGCCGGCTAAGGCATGGAGGCGACGACGATCGCAGATGACGAGATGGACATAGATTTTTTTGATGTTTTATCTGCGTCCATCTGCGCCATCTGCGGATAGCCTTTTGAACGAAGCCGCCACTCACACACTCCACTCATCGATCAAACTCGCCACCAGCGCCGTCCATCCTGTCTGGTGCGATGCACCCAACCCTTCCCCCGTATCCCCGTTGAAATACTCGAAGAACCAGATCAGGTCCTTCCAGTGCGGGTCGTGGGCGAAGAGCTCCGCCTTGCGGCTGCCGCGGGGGCCGTGGGCGGGGCGGTAGCCGTCGGGGTCGGGGATGAAGATGCTGGTCATACGCCGGGCCAAGTCGGCGGCCAGGCCGGTCAGCGTGGTCGTGTTCTCCGGGGGTGGTACGGGCACACCCGGCAGCGTCATCCCGCGGCGCCGTGCCGTTCCGGCGCCGACGCCTTCGTTGGCGCGGGTATCGGCGAACGTCGATTCCGGGTCGTTGCGCGGTTGAACATCGTGGCCGTCGCGCAGGGCCACGCGCACGCTGCCGCTGTAGGCCTTCTCCAGTTTGCGCAGCGTCTCGATCATCAGGAACGTCGTCGGAAACCACACCGGTCCCCGCCAGTTGCTGTTGCCCCCTTTCAGCTTCGTCGTGGCCTCCGCCGGCTCGTACGTCACCGAGGCATTGCCGAAGACGAACGGCTGCTGCTGATGGGCCTTGCTCAGGCTGCGCAGGCCGAACGTCGAAAGGAACTCCTCCGGATCGGCCACGCGCGCCAGAAGGTGCTGGAGCTGATTCTGATCGACGACGGCGAGCACGTGCGTCGTGTCGCCGTTGTGGTGGACGGTGGTCACGCAGTGCTCGACGATGTCGGCGCGATGCTTCATGAACCAGTCGAAGTTATCGCGGAAGACCTCGAACGGCTCGATCCACTTCCGCTCCAGCCGCTCGATGGCGTACAGCGGAATCAGACCGACCAGCGAGCGGACGCGGAAGGGAACGTTCGTGCCGTCCGCGAATCGCAGCAGGTCGTAGAAAAAGCCGTCGGCGTCGTCCCACAGCGTCCGGTCGCCGCGCATCATCTTCATGGCCGCGCCGATGTAGACGTAGTGCTCGAAGAACTTCGTGGCCAGCCCTTCATACGCCGCGTTCTCCCTGGCCAGCTCCAGAGCCATGCGCATCATGACCAGGCAGAACATCCCCATCCAGCCGGTGGCGTCGCTCTGATCGATCGAGGCGCCGCCGGGCAGGGTCTCGCTGCGGTCGATGACCGTGATGTTGTCCAGGCCGAGGAATCCACCCTCGAAAACGTTGTTCCCCTCGCGGTCGACCTTGTTCACCCACCAGGTGAAATTCAGCATCAGCTTGTGAAAGCACTTCTCGAGGAAGGAACGGTCCGCGCCGTTGCGGATGCGGTCCATGTTGTAGACGCGCCATACCGCCCACGCGTGCACCGGCGGATTGAGGTCCGAGAACTCCCACTCGTACGCCGGGATCTGTCCGTTGGGATGCTGGAACTGCTCGAACAGCATCAGCCAGAGCTGCTCCTTGGCAAAGTGCGCGTCGATGAGCGCCAGGACCACGGTGTGGAACGCCAGGTCCCACGCCGCGAACCACGGGTACTCCCACTTGTCCGGCATCGACAGGATGCGCATCGAATTGAGATGGCGCCAGCGCGCGTTGCGCCCATGCTGCCGCTCGGCCGGCGGAGGCAGCTTCGGATCGTCGCCGTCGAGCCAGATGTCGACGTCGAACAGGTAGCTCTGTCGCGACCAGAGCAGCCCCGCGAAGGCCTGCCTCTGCACGTGCCGCTCCTCGGCGGATGCGCGGGGAGGGTGGATGGCGGCGTAGAACTCGTCCGCTTCGGCGCGTCGGAGGTCGATGATCGACTCCGCCGGGGTGGAAGCCGGCGCCCCGCTGGGCCCCAGCCTCATGGTCATGCTGTACGACGATCCCGGATCGATCTCGACACACATCCAGCCGCAGGCTTTCGTTCCGCTCTGTGCCGGGTTCACCGCCTCGTGCTCGCCGTTGACGATGCGGCGATGAAAGGCATCCTTCACATAGCGGCTCCGTGATGGCGCTCCCCAGACCCGCGGCCCGTTGGTCTCGTTGTCGGTGAACAGCAGCTCCGTCCCCGCCGGAAACTCCAGCACGTGCGGCCCGAGGTGTGCGTTGTGGAGGAGGCCGGCCAGGGCGGGAGTGCTTGTGTCGTCCGCGAGCACGGCCGGGCGGCCATCGACCTCGATGGCTTTGATCGACGGTGCCGGCACCGCTTCGCCGCTCCAGCTCCATGTATTGCGAAACCAGAGTTGCGGGATCAGATGCAGCGGCGCGCGCTCGGGGCCGCGGTTGTGCGCGGTGATGCGGAAGAGCAGCGACTCGGCGTTCTCCTTCGCCACCTCGATGACCACGTCGAAGTAGCGGCCATCGTCGAAGATACCGGTGTCGATCAGCTCGTACTCAGGGTCGTGCGACCCGCGCCGGCGGTTCTCATCGATCAATTGCGTGTACGGAAAGGCCCGTTGCGGATACTTGTAGAGCAGCCGCTGGTAGGAATGGCTCGGCACCGCGTCGAGATGGAAGTAGCACTCCTTGACGTCCTCGCCGTGGTTCGCCTCGCCCGGCACGAGGCCGAAGAAGCGCTCCTTGAGGATGGCATCCTGCCCGTTCCAGAGCGCCAGCGACCAGCAGAGGATCTGGTAGCGGTCGCAGAAGCCGGCGATGCCGTCCTCGCCCCATCGGAAGGCCTTCGATCGCGCCAGATCGTGCGGGAAGTACGACCAGGCATCGCCACCGGCGCTGTAGTCCTCGCGCACCGTTCCCCAGGCCCGGTCGGCGAGGTACGGCCCCCACTTGCGCCAGCAGGCGACGTCGTGCGGGGCGCCGGACATGCGGGCGCGTTCCGGATTTGTGGGTGTTGGAGGTTGAGTGGTCACTTGTTGAAGACTAATGTTGAATGTTCAATGTTGAATGTTGAATGAAAGAACCCCCCGGTCATTCAACATTCAACATTCAACATTGAACATTCAACATTGAGTCTTCACCACTCTTCACCACCGGTGATACGCCGGATGCCCTTCCTTCACCGCCACGAACGTACCGCGGCACGTATCGGTGACCTTTCCGTTCGACTCGATCGACGCCTCCACCACCGCGCGGTCGCCGGTCACCTCGACCACGCGGGCGCGGACGCGCAGCGGCGCCATCGGCGTGGGACGTTTCAGGACGACATGGAAGTCGGAGGTGACCGTGCACGGCGGCGCCGCGCTTCCGTTTTGTTCCATCAGCACCATCGTCGCCGCCCAGTTGCTGTGGCAGTCGAGCAGCGCGCCGATGATGCCGCCGTTCAGCACATTGTCGAACGCCGCATGATGAGGCTCCGGCGTCCAATCGCAGACGAACTCGTCCCCCTCGCGAAAGCTGCGGATGCGCAGCCCCTTATCGTTCGCCGGCCCGCACCCGAAGCAACGGTTTTGAGGAGCCCACGTTTCCTGGATGCTCTTTTCGGTCACCGGGGGGGATTGTATCGGTTGCGGCGCGCCAACCGCATTTCTAACACTCGCACTTGAATGGTTCCCTCGAGAGCCTTGCCACTCCCTTCATCGAGAGTCCTTCTCCCCCCGCGGTTTCTTGCGGGAGAAGGTGGCGAAGCCGGATGAGGGGGGCACTTTACGAGAGTGTGCGATTTACCGACGCTGGTCCGAGAACGCTCGAAGGCGCGCGAATGACGTCCTCGTGAAACGCCCCCTCATCCGCCTTCGGCACCTTCTCCCCCAGCTGAAAAGCGCTGGGGGAGAAGGGTCTCGACGAGGTACAGAATGTCGACGATCTAAGTGAGACTGTGAGAAATGCGCTAAAGCGCCATCACCTCCGGAAAAAACTCGTGGAACAGCCGTTCCAGCTCCGCGCGTGTGACGCCATCCTCGAGAAAGTGCACCGACGGCGCGAGCCGCGGACGCCGCGACAGCCGGTACGAGATTCCCCCCAGCGCGCGGCGAATCCCCTCGATCGTCTGATACGACGCCAGCCATCCCTCGTCGCGCATCCGCGGGTAGACGACGCGCAGGCTGCCCGGCAATCGGTCGGCATGCGGATCGATGGTGGCGTAGACGCGCGTGAGGAACGTATCGAGCGGCTCGGACGAATAGCGACCGAAATCAGCCGCCAGAAAATGGTCGAAGAAAACGTCGGCGATGACGCGCGCATAGTGACCGTGCTCGGGGATCAGCACGCGGCGAAATGCCGCCACGGAAGGGTGCGAATCGGTGAAGGCGTCGACGCGACGATGATGCCGGATCCCCTCGGCGATAGCGGGTGGTACATCGTCGCCGATCCGCCCCTTGACGAAGTCGCCGGCCAGGTTGCCGATCAGCGACTCCGCGTCCGCCCCGGCCAGGAAGAGATGCGCCAGATAGTTCACCCGGTCTACGATACCGGTATGCGCCGAACGATCATGTTTCTCATCGTCGTCCTTTCCGCCGGTTCCCTCGTCGGGCAGACCGTTGCCAGGCCTGCCATCGACCCATCCGAGTACGCGGCCCGGCGGGCGCGGGTGGCCAAAGAGATCGGGCCGAACGGCATGCTCGTCCTCTTCTCGCCGAAGCTGCAGATCCGCAGCGGCGATCAGGAGTGGCCCTTCCGGCAGAGCAACGACCTGCTCTACCTCACCGGAGTCGACGAGGAAGAGACCACGCTGGTGATGGTTCCCGGCGATCCCGAGTTCGCCGAGGTCCTCTTCGTCCGCGACCGCAATCCGCAGCAGGAGGTGTGGACCGGGCGCATCCCTTCCCACGAGGAGATCACCAGGAGCAGCGGCATCAAGCGGGTCGAGTCGTCGCGTGTCGCGCGAAACTTCATCAACACCGCCATCACCGGGTGGCCGTGGGTGACGAACTTCGATGCCCTCACCGAACGGTTGCCGCCGCGCTCCCTGCCGCATTTCTATGATGCCGTCGTCAACGGCAGCGCGGCGATCTGGACGGTCGACGAGGCCCGCATCCCCGATCCCACCGCGCCGGCCACCCAGGAGCAGTTGTTCGTGCGCGATCTGCGCGAGCGCCATCCCTCTCTCCTGTTCCGCGAAGCACAGCCGATGCTCATCCACATGCGCGAGGTCAAGAGCGCGGCCGAGATCGCCGTGATCCAGCACGCCATCGACATCACCGAGGCCGCGCAGAAAGCGGCCATGAAACGGGTGCTGACGGCCACCAGCGAAAACCAGGTCGACGCCGTGATCGACTTCACCTACAAGGATCTGGGGACCTGCTGCTGGGCCTTTCCCTCGATTGCGGCATCGGGAAAGAACACCACCACGCTGCACTACATGACCAACAACGGTCCCGTCGACCGCCAGGGTCTCTTTCTCACCGACCTCGGCGCGGAGTATCTCGGCTACTCGGCCGACGTCACCCGCACCTATCCCGCCAGCGGCAAGTTCACCGCCGACCAGCGCGCCATTCACGACGCCGTCTTCGCCGCGCAGGAAGCGGCCATCGCCGCGCTCAAGCCCGGCGGCCATTTCCGCGACGCCGATCACGCCGCCATCGCCGTCATCGGCCGCGAGCTGGCGCGACTAGGTTTAATTGCGAACGCTGAGCCCCGGCAGATCTTCATGTACTTCCGCCACGTCCCCGGACATCACCTCGGCCTGGAGACCCACGACGTCGCCGACCGCGACCGCCGAATCGAGCCGAACATGGTCTTCGCCGTCGAGCCCGGGATCTACGTCCGCAAGAACGACGTCCTGGCCAGTCCCGTCTACGCAAAGCTGTCGAAAGAGGAGCAGGCCTCGATCGCCAAAGCCCTCGACCGCTACGACGGCATCGGCGTCCGGATCGAAGACAACGTCGTGATCACCGAGACAGGGGCGCGCCTGCTGTCGTCAGGCTCACCAAGAAAATCAGACGACATCGAGAAGTTCATGGGTAGATGAGGGTGTCGGATGTCGGATGTCGGGGGTCGGGTGTCGGAGCCTGGGGTCGTCGCTTATCCTGCATTTCTCGCATGCTCACTTGAATTGTTCGCCCGAGGGCGTTGCAACTCCCTTGGTCGAGAGCCCTTCCGCGGTTTCTTGCGGGGGGAGGGTCAGCCGGTCTTCGACCGACCGCCGTGAACGAAGATAGCTCGCACCACTCAGGAAACACCGTTAGCGAGTCTTGGAGCTTCGGCAAACTCGGGACGATGTGTGGTGTTGGGACCTCTCATCCACAACCGGTAGAGGCGCGCTGGGGCTTTGCTGATTCGCGAGTTCCATGGTCGGTAGTTTCTGGATCTTCGCACTCACGTGAACCTCGTTCCGAGATTCGATACTCTCTAATCGAGAGCCCTTCTCCCCCAGCGTTTTCTTGCTGGGGGAGAAGGGCTCTCGATTGGAGGTACTGCCGAGAACGAACCTCGCGTGTGAGAAATGCGCTATCTCCGACCCCCGACCCCCGCGACAACTCACACCGACCGCATCACCAGCCGGAACGGGCTCGGGCCGAAGGTATTGTCCGGGCGCATCGTCAGGACGCGGACGGTATTCGGCTTGTTGCCCGCGTCGTCGCCGGGGGTGGCGGCGATGAAGCCGCCGGAGCCGTCGACGTCCGCGGTCATGCCGAATTCGCGCGCGGTGATCATCGGCAGGGTGACGAGGTATTCGCCTGGGGTGATGGTCTCCACCTCGGCCGGCGTGCTCGAACGCGTCAGCCAGGCACGGCCTGATTGATCGACCGTGAAGTTCCACTGCATCTGGGCGAACATAGTCATCACCTCTCTTTCGGATAGTGATTACGGATCACGAAACGTTACAGATTGGTCCGCCGTCGATCGGGATATCCTTCGCCCCTCGCATGAACGCCATCGAAACGCGATCCCTGCGCAAGGTCTACCCGGCGCCGGCCGTCAAAAAGAAGCGAGGTGTGCCGCCTCCTCCCGCCCCGCCCGCGGGCGGGATCGTGGCCATCGACGCGCTCGACCTCACCGTCGCCGAAGGCGAATTCTTCGGCGTCCTCGGCCCGAACGGGGCGGGCAAGACCACGCTGATCGGCATCCTTACCACCCGCGTCCGCATCACCGCCGGCGAAGCGTTCGTCGCCGGCGCCGACGTCACCACCCGGCCGGCCGACGTGCGCCGGCGCATCGGCGTCGTTCCGCAGCGGCCGAATCCCGACCGAAGTCTCAGCGTCATCGAGAATCTCGTCTTCCACGCCACCTACTTCGGCATCCCTCGCGCCGATGCCCATCGCCGCGGCCAGGAACTGCTCGAGCGGCTCGGCATCGCCGACAAGATGAACGCCAAGGTCGACCAGCTCTCCGGCGGCCAGCAGCAGCGCCTCATGATCGCCCGCGCGCTCTCGCACGACCCGCGCGTGGTCTTCCTCGACGAGCCGACCGTCGGCCTCGATCCCCAGGCCCGCCTCTCATTGTGGGAGATCCTGCGCGAACTGCACGGGCAGGGGAGAACGATCGTGATGTCGACCCACTACATGGAAGAAGCCGATCAGCTCTGCGACCGGCTGGCCATCATCGATAAGGGAAAACTCCTCGCGCTCGACACCCCCGCCGCGCTGAAACGGAAGGCGCCCGGCGACACGCTCGTCGAGGTCACCTTCGACGGCGACGCCACCGTGGCCGCCGACGCCGCGCGGGCGATGGAGGGAGTCTCGAACGCCGAGGCCCGCGGACCGTTGCTGCGCGTCTTCAGCAAGCGGGGAGGGGCGCTTATCCCCGCCCTCATCGACGCCGGCGAAGCGCATGGCAGGATCGTCCGCGACATCCATCTCTCGCGGCCCAGCCTGGAGACGCTCTTCATCTCCCTCACCGGAAGGAAACTGACATGACCGCGGAACCGCTCTCACCCGTCACCCCCTCGCGCGTCTTCGCGGCCATCCTGCTCCGCGACATCACCGTGGCCCGCCGCGAACTGCCCTACTTCCTCGTCCGCACCGCCCTGCAGCCGATCCTCCTCGTCGTCGTCTTCGGCTTTCTCCTGCCGAAGATGGGGATGATCGGGCGCGGCTACTCGACGATCATGTTGCCGGGCGTGCTGGCGCTGAGCCTGACCCTTTCCGCCATCCAGTCGGTGGCGCTTCCGATGATGCAGGACTTCGGCTTTACCAAAGAGATCGAAGACCGCCTGCTCTCGCCGGTGCCGATTCAACTGGTGGCGGTGGAGAAAGTCGTCTCCGGCGTTTTGCAGGGCATCGTTGCCGCGCTCTTCGTCCTGCCGGTGGCCCGGATGATCATGGGGCCGATTCCCGGCCTCAGTTTCGGCAATGCTCCTCTGCTCCTTGCCGTCACCATCCTCGGCGGGGCGGCCTTCTCGGCCATGGGCCTCTACCTCGGCACCGGCATCCCGCCGCCGCAGATCGGCCTGATGTTCAGCGTGATCGTGGCGCCGATGATCATGTTCGGCTGCACGTACTACCCCTGGGCCGGGCTCACCCATGTGCCGCTGATGAAGTGGCTGGTGCTGATCAACCCTCTGGTTTATGTGTCCGAGGGGATGCGAGCCGCGCTCACGCCGGGCGTACCGCACATGCCGATCGCCGCGATCCTGTCCGCGTTGGTGGTGCTGACCGTCCTGTTCATGTGGATCGGGCTGAGGGCGTTCGACAAGCGGGCGATGAGCTGACTAAATCCCATCCTGACGGCGAGCGCAGCGAGCCATGTCAGGATCTCCGGTGAGGCCGCGCGGCAGCCGGTTCTAAGTCTCCCATCCTGACGGTGAGCGCAGCGAGCCATGTCAGGATCTCCGGTGGAATCGCGAGGGCCTCTGCTGGAACCGACTGCCGCGCGGTCTCACCCGAGATCCTGACATGGCTCGCTGCGCTCGCCGTCAGGATGGAGGACCTACCGGCCGAAAACCACCCCTTGTCCCCGCTCCATCTTCCGCGTAAGATTTCGAGGCGACTCCCCATCGCGCCAGCTTCGGCCCCCATCAGCGCTTCAGTCCTTAAATACTGATGGACGCGGGCGCGCGAACAGAATACACTGTACGTGGTTTGTCCATCCAAAATCGTAGTAGAGAGGAGAACGTGTGACACCAGCAAAGAGCAACCGTGGTAGACCCATTGTTCACACCGAGCCCTGGGCGAAGATTACAGTCGTCCTGTTGGATCGGCATGTCGCGTACCTCGATCGTCTTGCCATCGACATCCGTCTGAAGCATGGCAAGGCAATCAGTCGCGCGGAAATCATCCGAGGCTTGATCGAAGCTGCTTTCCAGAGCAACGTCGATCTTTCGCAGGCGGATTCGATCGGGACGCTTGTCGAGCTTCTGACCGGATCGCCGATGAAGAATCGGAAAACCCGCTAGTCAGCGGGATGCAGTTCGCCTCCGGCCTTTCGCGCGCAGTTCGCCTGCCGCGAGTTGAGCGATCTCATACTCACTGCTCGCAACAGTGAGATCGATGTTGCTCTCCTCGATGCGGTCGAGAATCGTGCGGATCGCATGGGGCCACCCGAATGCCTTTGGCATCGCGGGATTGATCTCGTCCGACATCTTCGCCAGAAACGAAGCATGCCGGTGCGAGAGGAAAATGGTCTCTGTCGCCGGGTCATGCCCGGCGACAGTTTTATTGGTAGAGGCTAGTTTCATAACCGGGTCCACATGAGGAGTGTCTGGGGACCGGAAATCCCTACCCACCCCACCAAAAAATTTTCTTTTGGCTAGGAGTCTGCCTGGCAGGACGATAGAACGAAGACGGTGGCCGAGCCTTGGGCAACCAGCGCAGCCGGCCGTGCCGGCTAGGAGAGGGGGGGCGGGCTGGCGGGCACGAGCATGACAGGCGTCTCCACCTGCCGGATGATGTCCTTCTTCAGCGTGCTGATCTCATGCGCCGCCGCGTTGAGGAAGAGGGCATCGGCATCCGCCCCTCGGACGTGACGCACCAGCTCGGCGTCGATGTCCTTTCCTTTCAATATGATCGGCTTGGTTTCGACACCGGCGAACAGCTCCCCCGTCATCCGCGACACCAGCGCCTCCCCGGCGGCCTGTTCCGGATCGTCGCAGACGATGATGAGCTGGACCTCCGACTTCTCCCGCCGGGCGATCGAGGCCGCCAGCGCCGCCGCCGAGGTCGACCCCTGTTTCAGGTTCACCGGGACCAGGAGCCGTTGCAGACCCAGCCGTGCCCGGATCCCATACCGGATGGCCAGGACCGGCACCGGGGCCCCCGAGAGGACGTTGAGCGTGGTCGAGCCGATGATCAGATGCGCGACGTGGTGGCGTGCATGCGTGGAGATGACGATGAGATCGGCCCCTTCCTCGCTCGCCGTCCGGCAGATCGCCGCGCCGGGATCGGGAGCGCGCTGGATGACCAGCCTCGTCTGCACGGTGGCATTGGCCCGCCGGGCGTGGTCCCGCAACTTCTCCAGCTCGTGCTGCTCGGCGTACTCGTAGAGCGAATCGTCGGCCGGGAAGCGCAGCTCTTCCGGATTCGAGGCCCAGGTGGCCCGAACGTGAAGAATGACCAGCTCCGCGCCGGTCGATCCGGCCATCCGGACCGCCGAATCGAACGACCACTCCGCGGCCGTCGAAAAATCAGTCGGAACTACGATGCGGCGCCAGGGGTACATGGTTTCTCTGCGCTCCGCGCGTTGTCTGCGCTCCGCGCGTTATCTGCGCTCCGCGCGTTGTCTGCACTCCGCGCGTTATCGGTTTGCTGTGTTTCGCGCGTCATCGGTTATCGGTAATCCGGTTGCAACGTCAACTCTACGACTGATTCACCGATCTGCTGATCCACAGATCACTAATCTACGAACCGACAACGCGCTCCGCGCAGACAACGCGCTCCGCGCAGACAACGCGCTTCGCGCAGACAACGCGCTTCGCGCAGCCCTACTCCCTCTCCAGCGCACTCGGAGCAACAGCCGCCGCCTTCGGGGTCTGGACTTCGCTCGTCGCGATCGGCTGCTGGGTGATGACGTAACGGATGACCGTCTTCGGCTCGGCCTCCGTTTCGGCCACCTGCAGCGTGACCTGTTTGGCTCCCGGCTTCAGCGTGTCGCCGGGGATGAACGGGTCCTGCATGGCCTGGTTGAGCTGCACTTCCAGCGTGCGCCACGTCTGCGGGGCGGGATACGGCGACTGCGCCGGGAAGGCGCGGAACTGCGCCAGGTAGGTGGTGTAGTAGTGGTAGACCTGCGGGAACGAGTCGTCGGTGGCCAGCGTGTAGACCTCGGCCGTCGGGCCGTACTGGTTCTTGATCATCACTGAATCGCGGCGGGTCAGGTCTTCGCGGTATTTCGCGCCGGCGTAGATCGGGATCACCGCGCTGATCGATTTGAGCGCCGCCCGGGCGTCGACCTGCGGTTGCGCCGGGGGAGTGGTCGTGACCGCCGGGATTCCGTTTTTCTTCGGCGTCTGCTCCTCGGCGGCGTGGCTTTCCTGTCCGCCGGTGCAGCCGGAAAGCAGTCCCGCGCAGAGGAGAATCGCCGCGGCGGCCGTGCCAAAAGAGCTGGTCATATCGCCATCAAACAGCAAGCGGTATGCCGTTCGTTTCAATTACTGTCCGCCTTTCGCGCGGCGAGCTGGACCGGCGGCCGCACACCCCCGCTGCGCAGACGGTCGATGGCGGTCTCGCCGCCGTACCTCGAAACGAGCTTCTCGTCGTACTCGTCGGAGATGTTGGCCACCACGTCCAGCGAGGCGATGAGCTGCTCCGGACGGAGGCGGCGGCCGAGGAATGAGTGGGAGAAGAAGAGGTCCTCGCCGGCCATGCTGAACGCGCCGAGGGGAACCTCGGCATTCACGCGCAAAAGCTCCTGCATCAGCTCGAAGGAAGGCTCTACCCCCTGGACGCAGAAGGCCAGCACCTCGATGACGGCATCGTCCTCCTGATACGGCTCGATGGAGATCTCCAGCACCGTGGAGCCGTACTTCAGATAGAAGTCGCAGTGCTCGGCATCGTCGAAATGCTCGTCGACCAGTTCATCCAGATACGACTTGACCTGCCGGTAGACCTCTTCCTGGCAGGCCGTGTTGAACGATTTTTCCCTTTTGGAAGCCATCGCCGCTGATTGTAAAGCAAAGGAGTCTCCCGTGCCGCGAATGCGACGGATATCGTGGAGGAATGATCGAACCAGCGACGGAGCGCTGGCGTCTCGCCGCCAGTCTGGCGGCCTCTCGCTGGCTCGTGATGCCTGTGAAGCGAGCCGAGGTGGCGTTCAGATCACCCGCGCATGAGATTTGGGACCAGCGAGGGCCTTCAAGATCACCCGCGCATGAGATTTGGGACCAGCGAGGGCCTTCAAGATCACTCGCGCATGCGATTTGGGATCCGGGATGGTATCGAGGTCATGCGTGTCTGATATTTGCCCCCATGCGATGTGGCCTGAGGTCATGCGTGTTTGATATTTGCCCCCATGCGATGTGGCCTGAGGTCATACGCGTCTGATATCGGCCCCCCCGCGTGATGGCCGTCACGGTCCTGAGCTCGTATGGATGCGGCGTTACCGTCAGTTCACGCCATCGCTCGGGCAGTTCAAGCCAAAAAGTCGTCGGGATGACAACTATAGCTGTCTAAACAGACGAAAAATAGCTGTCGAAGTAAACATGGGGGTAGGGATGGAGCTGTGTCGTGGCTCTCCTATGCAAGGAGAATTCTGCGTGGAACAATCGCCGACGCTGCTGCAGCGGTTCATCGACGAGCTGGGACTGAAGGCAACCGAAATTATCGAAGAGGCGAATCGGATCGCTCTCGAAGAGGGGGTGGAGTCGATCAGCCGCCAGCATTTCCTCAATTTGCGGCAGGGGCGCGCGTCTGCCACGGCGGAAAGGATTTACATCATCGTGGCCGCCGTTCGGTCGCTGAGTGGAATGCTCATCCGGGCAACCGATCTGTTTCTTCTTCAGCCCGCCACGACAGGCGCTGCACCGCAGTGGTCGCAAGCGTTCGGCTCGTCGTCGCCTACGCCCGTTTCGGTATCCTCGTACCGCCGGATCTCCGGCGCCTGGAGGAGCATGGTGACCGATGAGTCCCGCCTGACGGACGTGAACGAGTTCGAGGCGCTCTACACCGAGTACGGCGTGCTCCTTCGATCGATCGCCATCCGCCGCTACAGCATCCCGCCCGACGATGCCGAGGCGCTCGTTCACGACATCTTCACCGCCTACCTCCAGCGGCAATCCCACGTGCGCGAGCTGAAGCCCTGGTTGATGGGCGCCATCGGCAATGCCTCGAAGGACTACCTCCGCAAGCGGAAACGGGAGGAGCCGCTGCTGCCGGAACATGACCAGACCGCCGATCAGGGGGCGGAAGACAAGGCCGAGCGGTGGATGGTCAAGATGACCGTGGCCACGGTCATCTCCCGCCTCGGCGAGAAGTGCCGGGAGACGCTTCGCCGCTATTACTTCCACGAAGAGTCGAAAGAGTCGATCGCCAGGGAGCTGGCTACCTCTCCCGGGTACGTGCTGCAGCTTCTGGTCTCCTGCCGTAAACGCGTCCGCGAAATGTACGACTCCATGAGGTCATCGAAATGAAAAACCACGTTGACGACGACAAACTGTCCGCGTACACACTGGCCCCCTCGTTCTGCGACGACCGCGAGGAGATCGAGCAGCATCTCTCCCGCTGCACCGAATGCCGCGAGAGGCTTCAGCTCTGCGAGGAGATCGAGAGCGCCTTTCGCGACCCGGACGTGTGGGCGGCCGTCGATCAGGTTCGGACGCGCTCCGCGCGCCTCGAGGCTGCCCGCGAAGAGTACCTGCGCATCGAGAAGGAGGATGCCGATGCCGAGGCGCTCCTGGAGCCGCTGCTCAAAACGTCGTCCCGCTTCCGGGAGGCGGACATCGACGGCGATTCGCGCTTCCATACCGCGGCCGTCGTCCGGAAACTCTGTCTTGCGGCGCACGCGCGGCACGAGAAACTGCCGCAGTTCAGTCTCCTGATCACGAACGCCGCCTGCCGGATCGCCCTCCAACTGCCGAAGGGCCGGAGGGAACGCCGCCTCGTCCTGGCCCTTGCCATCCGCGAGCGCGCCAACGCCTTCCGCTACCTCGGCCGCTTCGCCGATGGCCTCAAATCCCTGGATGACGCCGAGAAGCTCTTCGATCAATCCCCGGGGACGGACCCGTGGGATCTGGCGATCGTGGGGTACATCAGGGCGACGATTTACATGAAGTGTGAGCGACTGTCAGAGGGTGCTGAGCTCGCAAGAGTCTCCGCTCTCGCGTTTCGTGAGTACGGCGATTCGTTACGAGAGCTGAGCGCCATCATGGCGGAAGCGTGCTGTTTTGCGCTTGCGGGCGAACCAGTTCGTGCAGTTGCTGCCTTTGAAAGGGTGATAGCAATTGCGCGCACGACCGGGGAGCGGGAAATGCTCGCTCGTGCGTTGCAAAATGCTGGAGTCTCGTATCTGTCGGCGGCTGAGCCAAGCAAGGCTGTGCCCTGCCTCGTCGAAGCCATGTCAATCTTCGATGAGATTGGCTTAGCAACGGAGCGAGCGCGCAGCATGTGGAAGTTGGCAACGGTGCTTGCCGGGGAAGGCAGACTTGCCGAGTCTGCACGTCAACTTGACGAGGCTCGCGCAGAACTGCTTCGACTCGGGCTTGGGAATGATGCCGCGCTCGCCACTCTGGAATGGGCTGAGGTACGACTTTCTTTGTCGCAGCCAGAGGGCGTGGCAGACGCGTGCTCATCTATCGTGATCGAGTTTGAGTCTGAGGGGATGCGTCGCAACGCAAGCGTAGCTCTCGCGTACCTTCACGAGACTCTTCGTTCGGGCAGTGCCACGCCGACAATCGTCAGAGAAGTCCGGGCGTTTCTCGCAGAACTTCGAAGTCGTCCCGAAATACCGTTCGAACCCCTTCTTGGGAAATTTAGTCCGGGCGTGTCATAACCAGCCCTAGCTCGGACACTCCTGTATAGAGGGCGCTCTCCGTTCCGGCTTTGTTCGGCAAGGAGGGTTTCATGCAAAGCATTCGAAAGTATGCCCTTGGTGTCTTCATCGTAGCTGCGTTATCGCTGGCCGTGCCAACGTACGCTGCTTCTCGTGATCGTTCAGACGACACACTTCTAGCAAGACTCAGGGCGTTCATCGTTCGGGTCTTCGACTACAACGGCATGTCTCTTCCCCCGGGTTGAGCGCAACGTCCCCCACTGTCCTTTGCCGTCCTGCGCCGCTTCGCCTTGCGGCTACTCGGCTCCGGCGGGCTCAGAGGTTGTGAAGCAATCGGCCAAGGAGCAAATTGTCATCCTGAAGCTGCCGGAGCGCCGAGCGAGCGCCAGCGAGCGAGATGCGCGCAGGACGCTGAAGGATCTCCAGTGGCAGCGCCTGTGGCAAGAGCAGCGCGGTTGAGATCCTTCGGCCGCGCTTCGCCGGCCTCAGGATGACAATTTGCCGGTTGGTGGACCGATATCTTCACAACCTCTCTGAAGGATGACAGTGGTGACGGTGAAGCGTCCTTTCCCCTTCGCGCCTTCGCGTCTTCGCGTGCCATTCGGTGTTCACGCGAGGCCGCGAAGGCTCGAAGTTACCAATTTTCGACCCTCCGACGTCAGACAACTATACTTGTCACTCTCCATTTTCCCCCCACTCTCCTCTCGGGAGTGACAAGTATCCTGGGCAGTTTTTTGCCTGGGTAGGGATTTCCGTCTCTCACGACTCTCCTCCCGCGTGATGGACGCAACCAGTTGCAGACGACCCGCAAGGCCGAACGGCATCGACGCCGAAAGGAGAACGCTGCACCGTCTGCTCGCTGACTGCTCCCTCTCATCGAGGACCGGCACGCGTACGAGTGCCCTATGCCCGGAGGCTCCTGATCAGGGCCGTCCTGGTAACCCGGCCGTGCGTCCGCGCCTGTGGCGCTCCGCGCGGCCTTCAAAAGGAGGACAGATGTCCAGGAAGAAAGCCACGGGAGATGTGCCGCAGGCACCGCCGCCTGACCCGGCCTCGCCGCCGACTCCGACGGTCACCCACTACCAGCAAGTGGCAGCGAACCTCAACAAGGCCATCGACGACGTGCTGGCGTTGATGCCGAACTTCGTGGAGTCTCACCCCGCGTCGAGGGGCGTCATCCGCTCGCAAAGGAGCGTGTCGAATGACTTCATCGTTTCGGCGATCGCCGCGGTCGAGCAGAATCCTGAGATCCAGGCTCTTCACGACTTCGACGTCGCGGAAGCGCGCGATGTCCTGCAGTTCAGCGAGGCCTTCCGTCCCATGAAGGACAAGTTGAACGCCGCCGCGGTCAACGTCGAGTTCAGTATCGGCTTCCGGCGCGCGAACATCGTCGAGCCGGCGTTGCAGGTCTACGCGGTGACCAAAGGGTTGGCCCGCAATCCCGCGCGTACCTCGGCAGCCGCGCACGCCGCGAACCTGAAGCGCGATCTGGGACGGTCGGGGCGCAAGAAGAAGCCAGCACCCGCTCCGGTCCCGACCCTTCCCATCCCCATGGAGTCAGTCATCGGAGGGCTCACCGTAGACGAGCAGTGACGAGCAGGCATGACCGCGTTGGCGCGCGGTCATGCCCTGACACTCACCCCATCCTGAGAGAAAGGAGTTCCATGTCACTTACGAAAGTACAACATCCGGCATGCTCTGTCATCCCGCTGCACATGCAGCGGCACATGGCCGAGCATGGGGACGACGACGTCCGCGAGCGTATCGCCTCGACGCTGTATCACAGCCGGCTGATCACCGCCGGCCGTGCCAACGCGCTGATGGTGCCCGCCGCGCCGGCGCCGCCGCTCCGCGGCAAGAACCGGAGCGTCTATGACGCCGGCCATTCGCGCCGCCTCCCCGGCAAGCTGGTCATGGCAGACCACCGGGCCGTCAGCAGCGACGTCGAGGCCATCGAAGCCTTCGCAGGCTCCGGCGCCACCTACGATTTCTTCGCCCGGGTGTTCCTGAGAAACTCGATCGACGGCAAGGGCCTGCCGCTCATCTCCACCATCCACTACGGCACGAAGTTCGACAACGCCATGTGGAACGGAAAGCAGATGATCTACGGCGACGGCGACGGGACGCTGTTCAACCGATTCACCGAGGCCCTCGACGTCATCGGGCACGAGCTGACGCACGGCGTTACGCAGTACACCGCCGCTCTCGAGTATCACGACCAGAGCGGTGCTCTCAACGAGCACATCTCCGATGCCTTCGGCATCATGGTCAAGCAATACACCCTCGGCATCACCGCGTTGCAATCCGACTGGCTGATCGGCGCCGGTCTCCTCGGCCCGAACGTGCGGGGCATCGCCATCCGCTCGATGAAGGCCCCGGGGACCGCCTACGACGATCCGTTGCTCGGCAAGGACCCGCAGCCCGACCACATGCGCGGCTACGTGACCGGTTCCGACGACGCCGGCGGAGTGCACATCAATTCGGGGATCCCGAACCGTGCCTTCTACCTCGCGGCCGTGGCGCTGGGCGGTTTCACCTGGGTGGTGCTGGGCCGCATCTGGTACCGCGTGCTGACGGCCAAGCTGTCGCCGACCGCGCAGTTCAACGACTTCGCCCTGGCCACGGTGGCCACGGCCGGTGAGCTGTACGGCGCCGGCGGGCAGGTGCAGACGACGATCGCCGATGCGTGGTCGGCCGTCGGCCTCCCTGTCCCGCCGAGGGTGACCAAACGCGTGGCGGTCAAACCGCCCCGGCCTGCCAATCGACCGGTGCGCCGCCTCCGCGGCCAATGGCGGGAGCGCAAGGCTGCCTGACTGAGTAGTTGACCTGTCAACCGACGCGCGGGCGTTCCGATCACGCCCGCGCATGTAGCACAGACACTCTTGTCTGTGCCAAGAAAGGAAACCATGAGCACTGGACAGCAACACGAGAACAAGACGATCGATCTCTCCTTCGAGAGCATCGACGACCAGATCAACGACTACGTGAACGACTTCATCGACCAGTTCGAGTCGCTCGATTCCGGCGAGATGGCGGTGGTGGCCAAACCGCAGACGGCCGCCGACCGCGCCCAGAGTCTGATGACCACCTACGCCGGCGTCCGCCCGATCCTGCTGGCGCTGGCGTCCATCCCGCTGGTCCCGGAGACCTGGCGCGCCGCGATCACGGTCTTCGTGGCCTCTCTGGACGGCGTGACCGCCACCTTCAAGGCCGGCAAGGACCTCGCCGTCGGCAACGGCGGATCGACGTCCACAGTCGAAATGGAGCCCAAGCTCCCGACCGACTGACGCAGTACCGCCGGGGCCCGCGCGATGCGGGCCCCGGCATTTTGAAAGAAAGGAGACATCATGAAAACGATCGACAACGAGGAAGTCACCTTCGAAAGCATCGACGACCACTTCTACAAATTCGACAGCCCTGAAGTTCTTGAGCGGAACCTCGAGCTCATCAACCCCCGCGAAGACATCGCCACCGCCTTCACCCTGGCCCGCCCGATCCTGGTGGCGATGACCGCCACGCCCTTGATCCCCGAGCGCTGGCAGGCGGCCATCGACACGCTCGTCTCCGCGCTGGACGGGGTGGCGGCGGATACGAAGGATTCAGAGGGGGAGGGGGAGGGGGAACTGCCTGTTTGCTGAGGGACGGAGAACGGAGAAATCACAGAGCAGGGGCGGGGCCCGCGAAAGCGGGCCCCTGGCGGTTGGTGCAGTTGATATCTCGTTCGAGTGTCGCGAACGAGGACTGCTCTTGCTCAACGACGTACAATCACGAAGTGCCGAAGAAATACGCGATTCCCCTATTTCTGGTCGGACGATGCGAGGAAGCCGTTTATGAACGGTGGCTGCGAGCGAAGGCCGCCGCGCACGTGAGGCGAGACCGCAAACGCGGCAACGCCGCCGCGATCGGAGAGCGGTATCGAGTCGCGATTCACGCCGCGGTCATCGCCAGCAATGGGAACGACTCCTACACCGGAGAACCGTTGGAGTGGGAACGGATGAGCACGTACCGCAACGAGGAATCAAAGGCTCGACGACGCGAGTACAAACGCGAACTGGCGCTGCTGCCGACCGTCGATCACGTCGGCGATGGTCTCGGCGCGGCTGATTTCCGAATCTGCGCATGGCGGACGAACGACTGCAAGAACGATCTGACGGTTGACGAGCTGGTGGCATTTTGCCTGCGGATCGTGGAGTACGCGCAGCTCGCGCCTCGAGGATGACCATCGGAGCACAGCAGCCGTCCTCGCGGGCCAACCTCACGTCGCCCTTCGTTTGCGATGATACTGGAAAATGGCCGCAGTATCGTTGCCTGTCCCTGTGTTTGCGCCCGGGCGACGGGCCGATCTGTTGACGTTAGCGCTTCTTGCGTAGCAACTCGCTCAGGGATTTCACACCCTCATCCTTGAGCACGTTTCCGAGCTTCTTGTCGCTCCGGACCCCAAGATTCACGTCATAGATTTCCTCGATCGTGCCGGCGCGGGTGTCACTCCGTTTACGCCGAAGGGTTCACTCCTCAGAGCGAGCGCGCTAACCAGCCATAGTTGGATCATCTCTGCGGACGGGAGGTGCTTTGCGATGAGTCATCTTCGTCGCCTAGCTCAACACTGTGCAAATCGATATACTCGCAATCGCATACAATACTTATCCCCAACATGGACGTTGATTCTGAGAAACGCTTCGCCGTCGCGCTTTCGTTTCCGGGCGAACATCGCAGTATTGTGGAACAGGTAGCCCGTCAACTTGCCGCGGCATTTGACCAGAAGCGGGTCCTCTATGACAAATACCACGATGCGGAATTCGCACGGCCGGACCTTGACACCTATCTCCCAGCCCTCTATCGCGAAGACGCCGAACTGATCGTCATTTTTCTGTGCCCGGAATATCCAACGAAGCGCTTTTGCAGGCTCGAATGGCGGCACATCCGCCAGTTGATCGCTACGCTGGACGCCAAACGCATCATGTTCCTCAGCCTCGGAGATGCAGGAGATCTGTCCGACCTCGGCATTCTTCCGGGCGACGGCTACATCGACATCCATGATTTCACTCCTCAAGACGTAGCGAAGAAGATCGTCGAGCGGTTTCGCCTGAATCAAGGCAGCACGACACCGAAGTGCTTGACCATACCGGTCTTGGGCGGCGCCACGCGTGTGGACATCTCTCGCATCATCAAATATGCGCCAGCCGATCTCATCGGACGCGAGGCTGACACAAAACTTCTCGACGATGCGTGGCACAAGGTCCGTTGCGCCGAGTCACCACGTCCGCACGTGTTCACGTTCGTCGGCCTCGGCGGTGAAGGAAAGACTTCAGTCGTGGCGAAGTGGGCAGCAGGGCTGGCAGGACAGGACTGGCCGGGGTGCGACGCGGTTTTCGCGTGGTCGTTCTACAGCCAGGGCACGCGCCAACAAGCGGCAGCTTCGTCCGATCTGTTTCTTCGGGAGGCGCTCGTCTTCTTCGGCGATGCATCGATGGCGAACAGCGACGAGGCTGCGTACGACAAGGGGCGTCGGCTAGCCCAACTCGCAGGCGAGCAACGAGGGCTTCTTATTCTTGATGGCGTCGAGCCGCTGCAATACCCGCCCACCTCGCCGACGCGGGGCGCGCTCAAGGATCAAGGCCTTGCCGCACTGTTCACCGGCCTGGCGGTCAGAAGCCACGCCCTATGCATCATCACCACACGCTATTCCATCCCTAACCTGCGCGCCTTCTGGCAAAGCACAGCTCCGGAGGTGAAACTTGAGCGCCTTTCCCGCGAGGCTGGCGTGCATCTGCTCCAGTCACTCGGCGTGAAGGGAAGCCTGCGCAGCACCATCTCGCTCAACAACAGCACACAACCGGTGAACGAATTTGAAGTGCTCGTCGACGAGGTGAAGGGCCACGCGCTCACCTTGAATTTGCTCGGCACGTACCTGCGCGACGCCCACGGTGGCGACATCCGTAAGCGTAAACTCGTCCGCCTTTCGGACGCCGACATGGAGGAGGAGGGAGGCCACGCCTTCCGCGTCATGGATGCATACGTGCACTCTTTCCTCGGCGAAGGTGAACGCGGCCAGCGCACCCTGGCACTATTGAGCTTGCTCGGATTGTTCGATCGTCCTGCCACAAGCGATTGTCTGGAGGCTCTGTGGACAACTCACGTGATTGATGATCTGACCGGGCCGCTTGTTGGGCTCAGCGACGCCGAACGCAATCTCGCGTTGAAACGGCTAGAGGATGCGAAGCTTCTCACAGTGAACCGTGACGCGTCGAACCAACTGCTCTCACTCGATTCTCATCCCCTGATTCGCGAGTACTTCGCGGCGTACTTGAGAAGCAAGCATCCAAGTGCCTGGCACGCCGGTCACAGAAGACTCTACGATCACCTCTGCGCGAGGACAAGAGAAGGCGACCAGCCGACGCTTGAGGCGCTTGAACCTCTCTACCAGGCCGTGGCCCACGGCTGCGAGGCAGGCTTGCAGCAGGACGCGTTTAAGGTATACGTCTATCGCATCCTCCGAGGCGTAGATGCGTACTACAGCATGAGGAAGCTCGGTTCGCTCGGGACCGACCTGGGAGCCCTCGCCTGTTTCTTCGAGTCCTTCCAGTCGCCCTGGAGCCGCGTGTCGCCTGCGTTTGAACCACCCACGCAATCGTGGATATTGCACCAAGCGGCCTTCTGCCTCCGAGCTCTGGGCCGACTGACCGAAGCCCTCGACCCGATGCAGGTTTCTGGGGAGATGGACGTCAAGCTGCAACAGTGGGAAGGCGCCGCCCGCAGCTTCATTAACATAAGCGAGCTAGAGTTGAGGTTGGGATCGGTGGTCGAGGCGTTGGAACACGCCGAGCAGTCGGTGACCTATGCAGGCCTCAGCGGCGACGCGTTTCTGCGGATCGTGTCCCGTGCGACGCACGCCAACGCTCTGCACCAGGCGGGTCGCCGGATTGAGGCGGAGAAGAGATTTCGCCGGGCCGAGCAAATGGAGGTCGGACTCGGTAACCTCCCCTATTCGTTACGACGCTTCCAATACTGCGACCTGCTCCTCTCGAGCGCTGAGCGCGCCGCCTGGGCGATGAGTCGGAAAGTAGAACCGAGAATGATGAAGGGGAACCTGATAAAGACGTGCAGCGCCGTCGGCAGACGCGCAGCGCAGACGCTGAAGTTGGTGACGGGCCAACCCAGCCAACCCAGTCTTCTTGACGAGCATCTCGAACACCTCACTCTGGCCCGAGCCACGCTTTGTGAGGCACTGCTCTCCTCCCGCTCTAGTTCTCTTCTGTCCCTTGCTGCCTACCACGCATCCGAGGCCATGGCCGGCCTCCGCCTCGCCGGCCAGCAGGAATACATAGCAGACGGTCTCCTCACCCGCGCCTGGTGCTCCTTCGCCCAGAGTTCAGAAGATCGCACGCACGGCCACAATAAAGAGGCCGCGGATTGCTTGAACCGCTCGCAGGCCGACCTCGACGAAGCGTGGGAAATTGCAGCCCGCGGGCCGATGCCGCTCCTTATGGCAGACACTCACCTCTATCGGGCAAGGCTGTTTGGAATGCGCAAGACAGAAGGGGAGCCGTACCCGTGGGAATCGCCAGCCGACGATCTTGCGGCGGCACGGATTCTGATCGAGAAACACGGCTATCGCCGTCGCAAAGAAGAGCTTGAAGACGCTGAAGCTGCGCTATCGAGGCCGACGAGGTCATGACGGACTTCACAAGGGAGCCGAGCTGAAACGAAAGGTCGGACCTTCGTTTCGCACACGCCGCGAGACCTACTGCGGCCACCGCAGCGCGGCGGTGAAGCCCGGGATCGCCGTGGCCAGGTACTCAGTGCGCGGAAACGACATCCAGCAGCTCGCGGGCGAGGATGGCGTCGACCGACTTGCCGTCGCGGTCGGCGAGGCGTTCCAGGGCCAGGATCTCGAGGCGGGGGATGCGCACTTCCAGGTCGGCCAGGCGGAGGAGCTCGGGGATGGCGTCGGCGAGGTCGGCGCCGAGCGCGGATTCGATCGCTTCCTGCGACCAGAAGTCCATGCCGAAGGAGGCCAGCTCTCCCCACGACAGCATCACGCCGTGAGGGGTGTCCTAGATGCGCTTGTTGACGCTGAGAAATGTATGAGAAGCGGTCTTGAAGTTCTCGGACCCTATGCTGAGCCCGGCGAGGGCTCCTGACGCCGCATCCATGACTTCTATAACTTCGTTCTCCGTCAGCGGCTCAAATTTTTCAGTCATCGTTTTGGCCAAGCGGTTCCACTCGCCGCCCGCTAAGGTTTCGTGGTGTCGAAGGAGTTGTGCGAAAGATTCGCGAAACTCCGTAATCCCTTGGCTTGCAGGGGGCTTGAGGTCGGCAAACTTGAGCTTTACTCTTGCGAGCGTGCTTGAGAACTCAAAATGTGCAATGAATGGGCCTGAATCACGTTTCTTGGTCAGCGCAACTCTTCCGAGGGCCTTGCCGAACTCCACTCCTGAGCCTTGAACGTCATCGTGGAACTTGGCGAGGCGTAGCGCGTAGCGGAACGACGCCGGGTCAAACCTGCTTAGCCAACTTCTAAAATATATGAAACCCATGGCAACTCCTTGGTGTCATCTCGCCTTGCTCATGATGAAGGCTACCAGACGTAGAGTCTTCCTTCTAACGGGAAGAATCGCCCGCGTCGCATCGCGGAATCGCTCGAACGGCTCGGGGCCTTCGATCATTTCAGGTTTCTTCATCTTAAGCGTTCGGCTCTGAAGCGTCCTTTCTTTGCGGCATCACCAACCTCCTGCGTGAATGGAACAGCCTCCCATCATTGTACGCGGCGCGCAGATTTCCATATTCCAAGCAGAAACGAAGGGTCGGACCTTCGTTTCGCAGGTCGTGCGACCTACTGCGGCCACCGCAGCGCGGCGATGAAGCCCGGGATCGCCGTGGCCAGGTACTCCGAGTGGGCGGAGACGACATCCAGCAGCTCGCGGGCGAGGACGGCGTCGACCGACGTGCCATCGCGGTCGGCGATGCGTTCCGGGGCCAGGATCTCGAGGCGGGGGATGCGCACTTCCAGGTCGGCCAGGCGGAGGAGCTCGGGGATGGCGTCGGCAAGGTCGGCGCCGAGGGCGGATTCGATCGCTTCCTGAGACCAGAAGTCCATGCCGAAGGAGGCCAGCTCTCCCCACGACAGCATCACTTCCATCCATCCGAGGACGTCCGGCAGCGGCATGCAGAGGACCTCGGCGGCGTCGCGGACGGAGTAGCTCTCCTTCGGCTCCAGGAAGAGGCGGCGGATGTGCGTGGCGGCGTCGGTCATGACATGATTCTCCTGCGTTAGGGTGCGACTTCGGTCTCTCTGTGCTGTGTCGATCAAGATGTTCTGATCGTAACAGTCATTTAAGCCGTTGTCAACGAATTCTCAACGAAGGTCAACGATGAAACAAGTATGCCGCGAGGCGGAAATCTTCGGCGCAGCGCTGAAACGATGGCGCGAGAAGCGCGGTCTCTCGCAGGACGGACTGGCGAAGCTGGCCGGCATCGCCTCGAGCTACGCCAGCCACGTCGAACGTGGGGAACAGGTGCCGAGCCTCACCATCATCCTGAAGCTGGCCCTGGCCTTGAACCTCACGCCAGGTGAGCTGCTGTCCGATTTCACGTCCGCCGCGATGAAGAAAATCCGCTTCGACTGAGGGGCGCGGGAGGTATTTCGTCGCGTGCTGCAGTCACTAATCGAACTCTCCGATGGCGATGAGAAGATGCTTCTCGAGTGGATCAGTAATCATGCCCAGGCGAAAGGCGCCAGGATGGAGTCGCCGCAGGAGGCGATTCCTGCCTTCTCGACCTTTGTGAAAGAGGAGATCTGACGTGCCGTCGTTCGATGATCGGTTTGATTCGCGGCTTCCGTACACGCACTCGCTGGTACGAACGATACGCCTCCTCGGCGAGTATCGGGGGAAAGAGGAACTGTATGCTCAGCAGATGCCGCAGGCGCTGGAAACGCTTCGCCAGGCAGTGAGGAGCGAGCTGAATAGGTACTGTACCCATTAAATAGGTACTACCTCGTTCTTAATACCTAAATGCGGGCACAAAGCGATCTCAGCCCTGAGGAAAACAAATGACCACGAAACGAAGGGTCGGACCTTCGGTTCGCATGCCTCGCGCGACCTATTGCGGCCACCGAAGCGCGGCGGTGAAGCCCGGGATCGCCGTTGCCAGGTACTCCGAGTGCGCGGAGACGGCGTTCAGCAGCTCGCGGGCAAGGACCGCGTCGACCGATTTGCAGTCGCGGTCGGCGAGGCGTTCCAGGGCCAGGATCTCGAGGCGGGGGATGCGCACTTCCAGGTCGGCCAGGCGGAGGAGCTCAGGGATGGCGTCGGCGAGGTCGGCGCCGAGGGCGGCAGCGATCGCTTTCGTAGGCGCTTCCTGCGGCCAGAAGTCCATGCCGAAGGAGGCCAGCTCTCCCCACGACAGAATCACACCATGAGGGGTATCCACCCCTTCCAGCTCACCGACTTCTGTTGTTGCCAAGCCAAAGTTGTTTAGTCGTGAGCACCCGGGCCCGGTCTAAAGTCGACAGGTTAAGAGCAAGCATCACAACCGGAGGTTCGAGGCATGCGTAAATGGCTACCGATCGCGTTGCTCACCGCTCCCCCCCTTTTTGCGGCCGATCTTCCTCCCGCCTTCAAGATCACTCCCGGTCACGAAGAAGTTCCGTCGTATCGCGCGTGCGTTCAATTCGACACGCGCACGACCGAAGACCTTGCCACGGGTTGGGAGGCTTCATGGGAAGAAGCGCGAAGGCCGCGTATGGTCATGAACATCCAGCCGGCCGGCTCGCATGAGGCCGGCGAGGCGCAGATGGCCGACCACGAGGCATCGCTCAAGAGCGACGGGTGGACGATCATTCGTGATAAGGGTGAGCTGGAAGCGAAGAAGCGCGCCGGCGCGACGACCATCTGGTACCAATCGTTCCCGAACTCGTCGACGGTGACGATTCTCGAGGAGGTGCCGCCGCCGCGCGTGCTCACGCCGGCGCCCAACGCCAGCCCGTACCCCATGGCGAGCGATTAGTGCCTGACGGCGTGTCGCCGCGGCGGAACAGTTTCCACCGGTGTGACGAACACGAATGCTGATCCAACGGCCTGGTTATCAACTGGGGCGCCAGCAATAATCGTTTTGCCGTCACCGGCGAGGGCCAGCGAAAAACCCATCTGTTGCCCGTTCGAATTGGTGTTGCTCTGTAGCTTATGGCCTTGCTGTGTCCAGACTCCGCCGCTTTTGGTCCAGACCCACAACGATCCGCCGTTTACATTGTCCGTGGGGCCTCCAACGACGGCGATATTGCCGTCGGCAGAAATGCCGACGGACGCGCCTTGCTCGGCCTTCCCGAAGGCAAACGAGCCGACCAACTTGGTGCCCTGTTGAGTCCAGACTCCTCCGCTCCTCGTCCAGACCCAAGCTGCTCCAACCTTATTGTTGTCAGCAAACCCGCCGACAATCGCTGTATTTCCGTCAGCCGAGAGGGACACCGCACCACCTTGTCCAGCAAATTCGGTGGCATCAGAGGCGACTAGTTTGTTTCCCTGCTGTGTCCAGATTCCTCCGCTCCTCGTCCAGACCCATGCAGCTCCGGCGCTGCCATCAAAATATCCTCCTACGATGGCCGTATTGCCATCCGCGGAAAGAGAAACGGAGCTACCTTGACCAGCGCTCCCGATAGACCCTGATCCGACGAGCTTAGTCCCTTGCTGTGTCCAGACTCCTCCGCTCCTCGACCAGATCCATGCAGCGCCAATGTTCCCGTTGTCATTGACCCCTCCTGCGATCGCCGTGTTGCCGTCTGCTGAAAGAGCCACAGACCAACCTTGAACAGATGAAGTCCCAATAGAGCCGGAGCCGACTAGCTTAGGTCCCTGCTGCGTCCAGATCACTCCGTTCCTGGTCCAGACCAATACCGCTCCCTTGGTGAAGTCGTCGTAAGGCACTCCTACCAAGGCGGTGTTGCCATCGGCAGAAATCGCGACTGCAAAGCCCTGCCCTCCTCCTGCAGAACCGACCAGCTTGGTTCCCTGCTGGGTCCAGAATCCGCCGTTTCGAGTCCAGATCCATGAGGCTCCACTTGTGCCGTCCTGCGGCCCTCCAACGATCGCTGTATTGCCATCGGCGGAGATTGCAACGGAGTCACCTTGTTCCGGTTGACCTATATAGTCTGCGCCAACTAGTTTCGGTCCCTGCTGCGCGAACTGCGCGAGGGCGGAGTGAAAAGGAAGCAACGTGGCGTAGACGAGTACGAGTAGCGCAAAGCGATAGCGCGTGTTCATGCGGGCTCTCTTTCAGATGGGATGCGGCATTCTACATTGCCACGGATTGCCACATGTTTATTTGGTTTACTCGTGAAGCTCACTCCAGCCGAAGCGTTATCCGCTCGCCAACGCTCTACCCCTTCGACAACATTGAGAAATCGTACGGGCCGCACGACATCGTCAAGACGAGCGCGCGTCGTATTGGCGAAACGAAGGGTCGGACCTTCGTTTCGAATACGTCATGCGGCAACGCAAGCCGAAACAAAGGTTGGACCTTCGTTTCGCATCCTCATGCCACCTATTGCGGCCACCTAAGCGCGGCGGTGAAGCCCGGTATCGCCGTGGCCAGGTACTCCGAATGAGCGGAGACGACATCCAGCAGCTCGCGGGCGAGGACGGCGTCGACCGACGTGCCGTCGCGGTCGGCGAGGCGTTCCATCCTGAAGCTGTCCCTCGCCTTGAACCTCACGCCGGGTGAGCTGCTCTCCGATTTCACGGCTGCGTCGATGAAGAAGCTACACTTCGATTGAGCGAGGCGCCAGGATGGCGCAGAACGCGATTCCAGCGAAAGCTTTTGAACCACAGAGGCACCGAGGACACAGAGAAGAAGAAGACCTCTGTGCCTCTGTGTCTCTGTGGTGAGATTGGTTTTAGAAGGTCTCGACCGAGGCCCCCTGCCGATCGTCTACTTCCTGAACCACTTGAACGAGCCCTGGACCGTCGTGATGGTGGTCGACGTCTTCTGGTCGCATACGGGGTTCGTCGCGACCACCGGCTGAGTGAACTGCGCTACCACGTCACACTGATAGATGGTCCCCCGGCCCTGGCCCTGGGCCGTGGGTCCCGCCGTGAAGGTGACCTGGGCACTTCCGGATGCAGTGCCCGTCGCGTCGGGCTGACTCACCTTCAGGGGAACGTTCGCCGGGACGACGTCGAGCTTGCAGTTCGTGGTCTTGTTGACGACGGCTGAGCGGCTGGAGAGGGTCAACCCGGGATTGCCGCTAATGGTGACGGTCACCGGCAAGACGCGGGAGGCGCCGTCCTTGAAGCCATAGGCCCCACCGTTCTCGGACGGTCCGGGCGGAATGGTGAGCGTAACGGTCACGTTGGCCGGGGCCGTGCAGATCGAGCCCTGGGCTAACATCGGCGTGGCGATTGCGCTCAAAGCGAGCGACACGAACAGCAATGCGGTGAAACGCTTCATGGTCATTCTCCTTTTTTGCGGTTGTTGGTGATTGCCGTGCAAGCGCTCGCGAGCGTTGCTGTTTCCGCCATTCTCTACGGCGCAAGGCCCCAACCGGATGGGTGCCAGAACGGCGATCTATCGGAAAGGATGAACGGAGGCGACCGAGAATTCTCTGAGCACTGAAACGGTGGTGATCGAGTAGAGCGATCCAGATGCTCGTGTCTACGAGGACCATCGCCTCTTGCGACGCCCGCTCTTGATGGCCTTTTTTGAGTGCGGAGTCCAACGAACGTTGAAACGTCTTCGCTCACGACGCGTAATGAGCATTCAGGAGGTCCCCCCATGAGCGAAGCACGCCTCGCCGCCAGCGAGCGGCGACTCCACCTCTTGATCGTTCTCAACATCGCAGTCCTGGTCGCAATCGCGTCCGCGACCTGTCGAACGACGGCCGCGAATGATCCAAAGCCTCAGGTTCTAACCGTCGCGGAGGTCGACGTCGTCGATGCCCATGGCGTCATTCGCGCGCGGCTGGGCGCCGACTTGCCCGACGCGGTCCTGAACGGCAAACGCGTGCCGCGCCAGCAGAAGCCGTCGGGCCTGCTGCTGTACGACGACACCGGGCAGGAGCGCGGTGGATACGTCACATTTACGCCTGGCCGTCAGGTGGCGCTCACTCTCGACGCGCGCGATCGGCCGGGACAGGTGGCGATTCTTGTCGCCGATCCGGACGGAGCGTCCGCGCTCACGCTGTCGAACGGCAACGACCTGGTCGAGTTGCGCACTGATGAGGAGCTCGGCCCGAGCGTTCACGTGACGAAGAACAACCGTGTCGCATTTCACCAGCCGCCGCAGGCGCTCGACCGCATCACAAAAAGTGAAATGTGCACCGAACTGCGCGGCGCGTTGAAAAGCATGACGCGCGATCAAGTGCTCACTTTCTGCCGTCAGCGCGCCTCCGAGGAGGCATGTCAGGCGTGCCTCGGCGAGTGATGGGATTGATGTCGGCGCCGGCCTTTGGCATGATCCTTCTGATCGCGAGGTTGCGTGACTCGCCTGAAGGCAGGATTGCGCCGAAAGGCTTTTGAACCACAGAGACACAGCGCGGCGTGGCCGCAACCAAACGCGTTTGAGCGCCAAGCTCGCCCGGATGCGCGCGAAGGCGCGCTCAACAAGTCAGCCCCGCGCTCGGCGAAGCGCGAGCGCGGGGTAAGAACGCGCTCGCCTAGTTGCCGGCCGCGGAGGCGGCCGGGACAACGCCGGCTAATTCGCAGCAGAAGCGCGATACGGCAATTCCTGTGGCGGCCGCCTCCGCGGCCGCACTTCCCTATCACCATCGGTTCCCCGCGCTCGTGCTACGCCGAGCGCGGGGCTGACTTGTGAAACGCGCCTTCGCGCGTATCCGTTGACCATGCCGGCTACTCGCGCAACACAACGAGCGCAGAATCTTCGCGTCGCGCGCAGAAACCAAAGGTTAGTAGTACAGAAAACACAGAGAAAAACTCTGTGCCCTCTGCGCCTCTGTGGTGCTCTCGACGTTAAGGAAGTCCAAGCTCTTGTTCTCTGTAGGCCGACCATACGGTTTTGGAAGAAATCTTCGCAGCACGCGCAGAAACCAAGAGTCAGTAGTACAGAGGGCACCGAGAAGACCTCGTGATCTCTGTGTCTCTGTGGTGAAATGGTTTTTCGAGGCACTTCCAACTAGCCGGGGCCGCAGTGGCCGGACGAATCGTTCGCGATACTGACGGCGCGAAGGCGCCGCCCGAAGGTCTTGTTCCATTGACCGGCGCGAACCTCAGTCAACTCCCCAGTGACTACCACAGGGAACGAGCGTTCGCGGAAGAGCTCCGCTTCCGAAAGGCCGGCCCCCGCCCACAGAACGACGTGCTCGCCCGTCGGAAGCTCGAGATGTTCATGGCTGACGCAGCCTCGCAACGCCGTCCCTCGGACGACCACATCTCGCTTTGCTTCGTCGTATGTTCGCTTCAGAAACTGAGGATTGAACGTTCGCCCCATCATGCAGAACGACACCGAGTTGTATCCCTCTACGTACTTCATGGTGGTATCAGTCGGAGCGAATCCACCGGTGGTCTCGAAGTACAGAGCGTAACGCTGGTGAAGGAGCTCCTCGAACCGGAAGTTCAGCGGGTCACGGGGTTGGGAGGGACCGATCTCGCAACCGAGCTGATAGAGGGTTCGACGCCCATGCCATTGGTCCCGGTGGCCGCCGCCGCACCCTTGATCAGCGGGTATTCGATGTAACCGACTGCGCCCGCGATCACCAGGGTTATGACGGTGAGCACCTTCGCAGGTCTCTTCATGACGGGACGCCACTGTATACCGAAACGCTTTGAACCACGGAGACGAACAGAAGGCAGAAAGCAGAAAGCAGAAGGCAGAAGTGATCGAAGTGACGGCGAAGGCAACCGGAAGTGACGATGAGCGGAGCACTTCTGCAAGCGGAAGCGGAGCTATTCGGCGCGCGGCTGCGAGCTACGTCAGAAGCACGCGATGACTCAGGACAGTCTCGCATCCGCCTCGGGGATGACCAAGGCGTACATCAGCGATATGGAGCGCGGCTTGACGGTCCCGAGCATGACCACGATCCTCCGCCTGGCGCTGGCAATCCGCTGCAAACCGTCGCACCTGAGGCGCGTCTTCGACGACGCCGATCTCGCTACTCTTCTCAATCAGTGATTGTGTAGGTGGACCATTGAACACTACACGGCGTAGAAGTGCGCGTTTCGCGTACTCGCATGTTCTCCGCTTGCCTCTACCACCGTTAGAATCTGCGCTGTTTCGTTGGTGCGCCTGCTACGATTTTTCATCGTGGCAAAGGAGCACAATGAGTTTCGCGATCCGGTCCATACCTTCGTGATTCTCACATCCGACGAGCGGAAGGTGGTCAACTCGCGCGCCTTTCAGCGGCTCCGTCACATTCACCAGCTTGCACTCACCTGGCTCGTCTATCCTGCTGCGACCCATAAGAGGTTCGAGCATTGCCTCGGAGTGATGGATCTCGCCGGCAGGGTGTTCGACGTTCTCATCCGCGCTGAGAACCGGCGCTCCTCCGGGCGGCTGCGTCAGATCTTTCCGTCCGCGGATCCGACGGATGCGAAACACCAGTACTGGCGCTCGGTCGTACGCATGGGAGCACTCTGCCACGATCTGGGTCATATCCCCTTCTCTCATGGAGCCGAGGATCTGCTGCCGGAAGGGACACATCATGAAAACCTCTCGGTGGAGGTGATCCGGTCACCACAGATGCAGGCACTCTGGAGTGCCATGACGCCGCCGCTCATCACCGATCACATCGCAAAGATCGCCGTTGGAGTCGAGAAGTGGAAGGGGGCCGCGTTTTCGCCATGGGAAGAGCTGATGACAGAGATCGTTACCGGCGATCCATTTGGCGTCGATCGGATCGACTATCTTCTCCGCGACTCGTTGCACGCCGGCGTCGCCTATGGCCGGTTCGATCATCACCGTCTCATCGACTCGCTTCGCATTCTGTGGGACGACGTGCAGCAAAAGGCCGTCGTCGGGATCGAGGTTGGCGGCCTTCACGCGGCGGAAGCGCTCCAGCTTGCGCGGTACTTCATGTTCGAACAACTCTACTTCCATCGGGTTCGCCGTGCTCTCGACGTACACTTGAGAGCGTACTTGCGTACATTTCTGCCAGCAGGGACCTATCCGAATTCGGTCGAGGGACATCTTCGCATCACGGATGATCACGTCCTGGCGAAGATGCAGGACGACGTCGCGGACGAATCGGCGCCAGGTCATGAGGCCGCGTCGCGCATCCTTCAGCGGCGGTTCTTTCGAGTCCTTTACGATCGCCGAGCCGAAGACCTGAATCAGAATCTGGATGCGGTCGGACTGGTGTACCGTGCCGCGCGTGAGAAGTTCGGGAACTCGCTCGTGGCGAGGGACACGAATATCGACCCCGAGAAGCCGGAATCCGCTTCACCGAAACCGCTGCGCTTTGCCGTCGAACGTGACGACGGTGTCGTGGTCTCGTCGATCCAGGTCTCGCAAATACTGGGAACGCTGCCGAAAGCGGTCTTCGACTATGTCTTCGTGGCGCCGGAGATACTCGACGAAGCGCGCACGTGGCTGAATACAAACCTTAGAACAATCCTTGACGCGTCGGAGGCATCATGAGCTCGGAATACCTCAAGCAGGCAGCAATCCTGGCAACGTTCGTCGAAACCGTTCGGGAAACGGGAAAGCCGTGCGGCGAGACACTGCTGCAGAAGGCCGCGTACGTCATGAAAGAGCTCTTCGGCGTTCCGCTCTCCGACGAGTTTCGCATCCACTACTACGGCCCGTTTTCCTTCAAGCTGCAGGATCGCCTTGCATCGATGGAAGCGGACGACATCGTTCGTGTGTCGCCTCGCGAGAGGGGAGTCACGTATGACGTCGGTGATCGTTTCGAGCAGCTACGCCAGCGCTTCCCGAAAACGATTGCAACGTACGCACACGCCATTCAGTTCACGGCAAGAGAATTGGGATCACTCGGTGTCAAGCAGTTGGAGCCTCTGGCAACAGCACTCTTCGTCACACGGCAGCATCCAGACCTGTCCGCGGCGAAGCGTGCCGCGAAGCTCCTCGAAATCAAGCCACACGTCACGCAATCCGAAGCAACGGCAGCGATCGAGAAAATCGACTCCTGGATCTCGAAAGTAGCGGCGTGACGTGAATTCAACGCTGATCTTTCACAACCAGTAACGTCACCAGGCGCCAAATCCTGTGGCGGCCGCCTCCGCGGCCGCAATCCATCCTCACACCGAACCCCGCGCAAAGCGCGGGGCTGGATTGTTGAGCGCGCCTTCGCGCGCGTCTGGGTGGAGGTTGCATACTGCATGGAAAGAACATTCGCGCACGCAGCAACCGCGGGCGGGGATCACCGACGCCGCGCCCTCCGCGCGGCGCCCACGCCATCACGTTGTATCCTCGCCTGCCGTGAAGGCCGTGCGCATCCTTACGCTGTTGCCGATTGCGTGCTTGGCGTTACTCTCCTGCCGCACCATGGGTCCGCGGGAAACCGGCTTTCTGATACGGACGATCGTCGTCCACGGGACGGCGTATCCGTATTCGGTCTATGTGCCGCTGGGGTTCGACGGCTCGAAGCGCTGGCCGGTGATTCTTTTTCTGCATGGGGCGGGGGAGCGCGGGATGGACGGGCTGCGCTCGACGCAGATCGGGGTGGCGGCGGCGATCCGGGCCAACCCGGGGCGGGTGCCGGCGGTGGTGGTCTTTCCGCAGGCGCCGGACGATACACGCTGGCTCGGGGAGCCGGCCGAGGCGGCGATGGCGGCGCTGGAGAAGAGCGTAGCCGAGTTTCATGGCGACCGCTCCCGGCTCTATCTGACCGGACTGTCGATGGGGGGGTACGGCACCTACCATCTGGCGCTGGCGCATCCGGATACGTGGGCGGCGCTGGTGGTCGTTTGCGGAGGGCTGTTTCCGCATGAGACCACCACCTCGGTGCAGCAGTCGCCGCTGACGATGAGCGCGCCGGAGCCGTACGGATTCACGGCCCACGCGTTGCGTCGCATTCCTATCCGTCTCTTTCACGGCGATGCCGATCCGGTGATTCCGGTCTCAGAGTCGCGGAAGATGGCGGAGGCACTGAAAGAGGAAGGGGCCGACGTGCGCTACGTCGAGCTCCCCGGCGTCGGTCACAATGCCTGGGAACGCGCCTATGGCGACGAGGCACTCTGGGAGTGGCTGTTCCAGCAGCGCAGGGCCGTTCGATGAGTGTCGCGGAAGAAAGGGAGCGGCCGGGCGGCGTCACGATCTTCGCGCTGTTTCTTCTCGCCGGCCTGATCGCATTCGGATACGTCTGGGTGAACGTTCATCAGCGGTGGGTGGGATCGCTCTCCAGCAGCGATCTCCCGATGCTCGCGCACACGATCCTGGGGCGCTGGCTTCATCACGGGTTCTTCGCGTCGTACGGGCTGGTCTGGCCGACGCCTGACGAGAAGATCATCTATCGCTCGTTCACCGGCGGATTCATGATCAGCAGCTTCCTGGCCGAGAAGGTGTGGATGGCGATGACCGGCCGGTACGGCTGGGAACTGCTGGCGTTTCACAACGAGTTGGTGGCGCTGCTGATCGCGGCGCTTCTGGCGCTGTTAACCTACCGCCTGGCCCGCCGCCTCGGTGCCGAGCCTCTCCACGCCTTCGTCCTCGGCGTGGCGGTGCAGATGGTCTGGTTCACGTTCCCCGACAACCTGGCCGGTTTCTGGAGGATGTCGGAGCACGAGTATTCGCTGATGGCGTCGATCAGCTTCCTGCTGCTCGAAGAGCGGGCGCTCGACGGCCGCCGGACGCGTCTCATCACGGTGCTGCAGGCACTGGCCATCTTCGCGCTTTCCTACATCGAGTCGATCATCGGCCTGATGTTCATCGCGTCGTACGCCGCCGCGGTCGTGCTGCTGCGCGACGAGCGGCCTCCGCGCAAGCGCCTGGTGTTGACGCTGCTCGTTCCGTGGATCTGCGCGTTCGGGATCTACGGGGTCGAACTGGTCGGCGCCAGGTACGAGACCAGGCATTCGGACGTGCAACTGGTCGGCTCCCGGTTTCAGTACCGCAGCGGCCTCGATGGCGATGCGATGTTCTACGGCGACCATCTCGACATCGCCTTCGGGCGCGACATCGTCCGCTCGGGACGGCCCGGTAATCATCAATTCCTCTTCCGATGGGAAACGCTGTTCTTCTGCGGCGCCGCGGCGCTGCTGGCGACGCTGGCCGCGTTCGTCCGCGGGCGCGCGCCGCGCATCGCGGCGGTGGCGCTGATCGCATGGACCGGCACGTATCTGCTCTACGCGGCGGTCTTCAGCCAGGCGGTGACGCTTCATCCGTATCTGTTTGACGTGCTGCTGGCCACGCCGCTGATCGTGGCGCTCTTCGGGATCGTGCCCGCGCTGGTGGAGTCACTGACGCGCCGGACGGGATTGATCGTTCTCGTGGCCCTATTCGGCGCGACGTGGTTCTCGCTGTTCCAACTGCGGCTCTACGCGATGTGTTACCCCGCGCCGCAGCCCCCCGGCGCGGTGGCCGCGCCGGTAGAAGCGGGCAGGAAGTGACTCACGATCCGCATTTCTCACAGTCTGCTTGAACCACTCGCGACTCCCTTAATCGAGAGTCCTTCTCCCCCCGCGGTTTCTTGCGGGGGGAGAAAGTGCCGAAGGCGGATGAGGGGGCGGTTCTCGCGCTGAAGTTGTGTGTATTCATGCGTTCCCCACGCCCGTTCAGGAAATAGTCCACTGCTCGGCAAGAACCTACGCCCCCTCATCCGCCTGTCGGCACCTTCTCCCCCAGCTGAAAAGCGCTGGGGGAGAAGGCTCTCGACGAATAACAGGGTGGCGACGATTCAAGTGTGAAAGTGTGAGAAATGCAACTCGTGGACGTTACTTCCCACTCTGGATGACGATGCTTCCGCCGCCGAGCTGCTGCGGATTGGCCGAATCGATGTCGTTGGAGGATCCCAACGCGTTGTCGTACACCGTGTCGCCCGTGGCCTTGTTCCAGATCTTGATGCGGAACTTGTCCACACCGCCGCCGCCATTGATGTCGCCGTCCGTCGCGGTGAGAAGGAAGCCGAACTGTCCCGTGCCGTTCACCGTGCCGGTGCCCTTGTACTGGGCCTTGGGGCCCGCGATCACCAGCCAGTCGTACGACGTGCTGGCGAAGTCGAACTTGGCGGCGTGGAACTGGAACTGTGTGTTGCCCGACGGTGTGCTCTGTCCCTTCTGATACTTCGAGTTGAAGCCGAAGGTGGCCTTCCCGGTCAGACTGGGATCGGCGATATAGGCGCCGAGCGGTGAATTGATCCAGCCGCCGCCGGTGACGAATCCCGCGCTCGGGTCAAAGACCACGACGTATTCGAACTGCGCCGAGGCGCTGCCGGTATCGTCATCGGAGAGGCTGATGGCGACCGCGTAGACGCCGGCGGATGCATAGGTGTGCGTGGCCGTACACGTGCCCGCGGAGCAGGCAGCCGGAGACGTGGAGCCGTCGTCCCAGGTGATCACCGCGGTGTGCGTATCGAGCGTGCCGACGTCGCTGTAGCTGATGTTGATGGACGTTACCGTTCCCAGCGAGAGCGGCGCGGTCGGACCGGTCACCGAGTTGATCGAGGGAGCGACGTTGTTCACGGTCACCGAAGCGCCGGCGTTGGCGGTGCCGGCGTCATCGTCGGCAACGGTCACGGAAATCGAGTAGACGTCGGAAGCGGTGCCGGACGGCGCGTCGTCGAGGTACTGGTGTGCCAGCGAGAAGACGCGGCTGCCCGGCGCCAGAGGCACCGTGGAGTTAGCACTGCCGTCGCCCCAGTTCACGATCACCGTGTGGGTGTCGGCGGTTCCCGGATCGGTGAAGGCGCCGGAGATGGTCACGCTGCCGTTCTCGTCGATCGACGCGGCGGACAGGGTGGCCGAGGTGATGACGGGAGCGACGTTGGTGACGTTGATCGTTTTGGCGTCGCTGCCGGTAGCGCCGCTTGCGTCGGTGACGGTGAGCGACACGAGGTAGGCGCCGTTGTCGTCAGGGGTGAAGTTGATCGAGGAGCTGCTGCCGCTCGCGTAGGGCGATCCGTTCTTCTTCACGCTCCAGGCGTAGGTGAACGATTCATTCGCGTCGGGATCGCTCACGTTCGCCGTCGCCGTCACCGCCGTTCCTTCGGGAGAGGTCGTCACGGTCGTGATTGAGGCGGTGGGGGGATCATTCACCGGGTTTACGGTCACGTTGACCGTGGCGGTGGCGCATTGCGAATCGGAGAAGCCGTTGGTCAAGCCGTTGTCGCAGACGCGATAAGTAAAGCTGGCCGGTCCGTTGTAGTTCGCGTCGGGGAGGTAGCTCACCACGCCGGATGTCAGCGTGACGGTGCCGTGCGTGTTGGCGGTCGCGGTGACCGCGTTGACCGTGAGCGTCTGGCTGCTCTCGTTCGCCGGTCCCGTGCTGTCGTTGGCCGTGAGATCGGAGCTCGGGAAGGTGAGGGGAGTGTCCTCATCGGTCGACTTCGCGTCGTCAGCGGCGGTGGGGGGATCGTTCACCTCATTCACGGTGACGTTGACCGTGGCGGTGGCGCATTGCGGGTCGGAGAGGCCGCCGGTGATGCCGTTGTCGCAGACCTGATAGGTGAAGCTTGCCGGTCCGTTGTAGTTGGCGTCAGGAACGTAGCTCACCGTTCCCGAGGTGAGCGTGACGCTGCCGTGGGTCGTGGCGGTCGCGGTAACCGCGGTGACCGTGAGCGTCTGGCTGCTCTCATTTGCCGGGCCTGTGCTGTCGTTGGCCGTCAGATCGGAGCCGGCAAAGTTGAGGGTGGTGTCCTCATTCGTCGACTTGGCGTCGTCCGCGGCCGTGGGAGGATCGTTCACCTCGAGAACCGAGATCGTAACGGTGGACGTATTCGAGGTTCCCGTGCTGTCGCTCACGCGGTAGGTAAAGGAATCGTTGCCGTTGAAATCGGGAGCGGGCGTATAGGTTTCCGATCCGCCGCTGCCGGAAAGCACGCCGTGGGTCGGTGTTGTCACGATCGTGTAGGTGAGAGGGCCTCCGGTGGCACTGACGGCGTCGAGCGTGAATGTCTTCGACGCGTCCTCGTTCGTGCTCACGGATTGATCAGCGGTGCCGGGAGGATTGGTGCCGTTGACGCCCGCCTCGATGCTGTTCTGCACCGCGGCAGGAACGTTCGAAAAGAGATCGCAGACGCACAGTGCCTCGACCGCGTCGACGGTGGTGAGGTAGGTGTGCCAGTCGTTGTTTCGGATGCCCTGGACGTTGGGCATGATGACGGCGATCGTGCGCGTTGACGCGGTGACGCGCGAGACGTCGTTGTCGCCCTTCGGCAGGACCAGCGCGGCCTTCCATGTGAATGCCGGTACGAGGACGTGGCCGTTGGCGAGGGTCGTGGCCGCCCCGTTGCTGCCGACGCCCCCTACACCCGCGGGTCCGGAGACGATGTACAGCTCCATGTCGCCCGCGGCGACGATGCTCCGGAGATCGTTCTCCAGATTTGCCCACGGCCCCTGATTGTTGTCCGGGGCCTGCGCCACCATGTTCGACATCAGGTAGGTTTCCTGATTGATGGGAATGCGATTCTCATTGTCGCGGTCGGCGTTCGGCGTCATGTGGCCGCGGTCGAAACCGGAGAGAGAGAAATCGAACCCCTGCACGCGATACCAATCGGGCGGAACGGCGGGATCGGCCCGGAAGGTGTCCACGCGCGCCAGGCTGCCGAACCACGAGCTGTCCAGATGCCAGCTCACCCAGTTCGGTCTGCCGTTGTCCCGATTGTAGGAAAGGGAGTACGTCGGCTTCACCATCAGGTAGTTGTTCGGCTGGTTGACGTCTGCCACGGCGTTCGTCGGGTTGCCCATGGTCAGGTGAACGCTGGGCGGATAGGGAGCCGGCTGGCCGGCCCCGACGACGGTGAAGCTCCAGTTGTAATCCGCGAACAGCGTGTCGGTGTTCGGCGCGCTGTCATCGGTGTCCTGATCGTGAACGGCATCTTTGTTGATGGTTACCGAGCAGGTCTCGCCGAACTGGAAGTTCGTATTCGGCGTGATGACGTACGACTTGAAGTCGCTCGTGTGTGCGACGGTGGCATCGTTATGCAGGCCGGTTACCGAGCACGTGATGCTGTACCAGGCCGGATCGACGTCGACAGGCTCGCTGAAATTGACCGTGACGCCGCCGTCGTGCGGCTCGTTGGTGCCGTTCGATGCCGGATCGGTGTTGACCACCGACGGTCCGAGCTCGGCGATGATCGCGGTGCGGCGCGGCGTGGGTGTGCCGGTGACGAAGTCGTCGCGGTTGACGTTGGTGTCCGTGCTTCCGCTGTTCTTCCTCAGAACGGCCGTGGTGTTGCTCGGCGCGGGCGCGCTCAGGTTTCCTTCGCTGCACGTTGCCGACGTTCCGTAGCCGACAAAATCGATCACGTCCGGATTGGGGGATGAGATGGGGCAACCACCGGATTGAATCGTGCCGTTGCGGACGAGCGCGACCTTGCCCGTGGTGGCGCTCATGTTGATGCTGCCGATGACGTTTGCCGCGGGAAGCGGATTGCCGGTGGCGCCGCCCGATGCGAGCGAGATCAGGTAGTACTGGCCCGGCCCGATGATTCCGCCGAGCGTCTGAAAGTTGGTCCATGTCGTGCCGGTGGCGGATGAGTATTGGATCGTCCAGCCGGCCAGGTCGAACGGAATGTTGGTCGGGTTGAAGAGCTCGACGAAATCATTCGTGTAGGTCGCGCCGGAGTTACCGCCGCCGCCGTAAATCTGACTGATGACGACGTGGTCGGCCGGTGGCGGCGGTTGCACGATGGTGAGGTTGATGGAGGTGCTCGACGAGCGTCCCTGCGCGTCGGAGATCGTTACCGGAATCGTTTTCGCGCCGAGGGTCGTGCCCGTGGCGACGGTGGCATCGAGGGTGAACGTGTTTCCGCTGCCCGCGAACGGCTGCACCGATCCGCCGATGGCCGCGAGATCCGCCGTCACGGTGATTCCCGTGCTGGCCGGCTTGACTCCCGGGGTGACGTTCACCGTCATCGTCGTCGTGTCACCGACGGCGAGCGAGGAGGGATTCGCGGAGCCGGAGC